>Ga0209918_1000212_pt1 | contig 43085 bp, 37 predicted proteins | sample SalPonD_shore_MG_FD_185712 | JGI IMG/M metagenome (GOLD analysis project Ga0209918, IMG submission 185712) | Salt pond soil microbial communities from South San Francisco under conditions of wetland restoration - Salt Pond MetaG... | ecosystem: Environmental > Aquatic > Marine > Intertidal zone... | reverse complement strand
AGCGCCGATGGTACTCGGGCGGAGACGCCCCGGGAGAGTAGGTCGCCGCCGGCCTCTCCCACCCCCACGAGACGCCCCGCTCCTCCCCCCAGGGAGGCCGCGGGGCGTCCGTGCATCCGGGGGGCAGGCGGACCAGGACCCCGCCGAGTGGCGGTCGCGGAACCGCCTCCCCCTCCGCCTCTTCCGGCAGGGGGGACTCCCCCCCTCCCCGTCGCCCTCTTGAAATCTATTTGAAGAGCATCCCGTACGTACCCGTAACGCATTGGACGTGAGGGGCGCGAAGGCACCGTGAGCGCTCGCGCCGCCGGCTGCGGAGGCGGGAAGACGAGCAGGAGGGGACGCGATGGGCAGACGCGGACGGAGGCGCAGGGGGCTGCGGTCGGAACCGCGGGACGGCTGGCCGCTGGACGGAATCCTGGTCGGTGTGGCCACGCTGCGGACGATGCGGGAGCTCTTTCGACAGAACGAGCAGCTGTCACGGACGAACTCCGCTCGATCGGCGGGAGGAGAGATCCTCAGAGCGTGGGACCTCTCGCTGTGGAGCGGCGTGACGCCGCAAGGCTCGACCGTGGTGATGCGACGTCTGGCGGAGGCAGGACTCGTCCACCAGCTGCCACCGGCCCGCCATGGCCAGGCCGTCCGCTATCGCCTGGACCGACGTCACTTCCTGTCGGATCCCCTCGCACGACTCTTCGAATTGGAGAGGAGGCAGTTCTCGCGCCGTGATCTGATCGGGATCTCCCAGCGCGTGGCGCTTGCTCGGCGAGAGATGGCTGGAGGCTGAAGAGCCTCCGTCGGATGGCTCGAAGCGCTGCCAGGAGCGACCGCGGACCGTCGGTGGTTGCCAGGCCCGTCAGGAGCCTCCGCGGGGCCAGCCGGCCTCGTGCCCCGCATCCAGCAGCCCCCGCACCACGGCGCCCGGGTCGTCGGCGCCCATCACGCACCCGAGGACGGCCACGCCGGCGCCGGTGCGGTAGACCGGGGCCGCGTTCTCGGGCGTGATGCCGCCGATTCCCACCCCCGGGAGCCCGGCGGCCTCCAGCACCTCGCCGACCCGCTCGGGGCCGATCCGCTCGGTGGCCAGGCCTTCCTTGCTCCGGGTCCCGTACACGGCCCCGACGCCCAGGTAGTCGGCGCCCGCGGCGGCGGCGCTCCGCGCTCCGGCCGGCTCGTCGGTGGACCAGCCGATCAGGAAGTCCTCGGGGACCACGCGGCGGACGGCGGTGACCGGCGGGTCGTCGGGACCGAGATGGACGCCGTCCGCTTCCGCGGCCAGCGCCACGTCCGCTCGGTCGTTGACCAGGAAGAGCGCGCCGTGCCGGCGCGCCAGGGGGAGGAGCCTCGCGGCCTCCTCGAGGAGCTCCGCCCCGGCGGCGCCCTCGTGACGCAGCTCGATGGCGGTGGCTCCGGCCTCGAGGGCCGCCTCGACCACGCCGGCCAGGGGGAGGCCCGAGGCGGGACGAGGCTCGGTCACGACCACGAGCCGGAGGCGCGAGGCCAGCCCGGCGGATCGCGCGTCGGCGGTCACGGTGGCGGCAGCGGTCCCCGGCCCGAGCTGTCGTTCGCGGCCGCCGCCCGCCGCATGCGGCGGATCCGGTTCTTGGCGTTGATGTGCTGGCGTTGCGTCACCGAGAACACGTGGGAGCCGTCCGGCTTCGCCACGAAGTAGAGATAGGGGACGTCGGCCGGCCACAGCACGGCCCTGAGCGCCGCCGCCCCGGGAGAGGCGATGGGTCCGGGCGGCAGGCCGGCGTGCGTGTAGGTGTTGTAGGGGTCGTCGGCCACTCGGTCGATGTCCCGGTACAGGAGCCGGGCCTTGGTGGTGTCGAGGGCGAACTGCACGGTGGGGTCGGCCTGGAGCCGCATCCCCTTCCGCAGGCGGTTCAGGTAGAGGCCGGCGATGATGGGCCGCTCCTCCGGCCGGCGGGCCTCCTTCTCGACGATGCTCGCGAGCGTCACGACCTGGCGCTCGTCGAGGCCGAGCGAGCCGGCCCGCGCGCGCTTCTCGTCGTCCCAGAACGCGCGGTAGCGATCGACCATGGCCGACAGGGCCTCGGTCGGATCTATGCCCTCGGCAAAGCGGTAGGTGTCGGGGAAGAGGTACCCCTCCAGCGTGGGACCGGGCACCCCCAGGCGGCGCGCCAGCGCGGCGTCTCCGGCCAGCTCCCGCACGGAGTCGTCGGGGACGCCCGCCACCGGGGCGATGCGGGCGGCGATCTGCCCGGCGCCGAAGCCCTCGGGGATCGTGACCGGGAGGGTCACGACCCGGCCGGCCTCGAGGTCCGAGAGCAGCGACGGCCAGCTCTGCCCAGCCCGGAACCGGTAGTGGCCGGCCTTGAGCCGGTCCCCGGAGCCCGTGAGGTCGGCGAAGAGCGCGAACAGCTTCGGGTGCTCGATGAGGCCGGCGGCGCGGAGCTCCCGGCCGATCTTCAGCGCGCCGGCTCCCCGCTCGATGCGCACGTCCACCACGGGCCCGCCGGCCGCCTCCCCTGCGCCGGACGTGCCCCCCCCGCCGCACCCGGCCGCCAGGAGCGCGAGGAGGGCCGCGAGCCCGAGCGTCGCGCCGCGCCTCGTCATCTCACCCCAGGGAGGCCAGGTAGGCGCGGAGGACCATGGCGGCCGCCAGGCGGTCCGCGCCGCCCTTCTCCCGGCGCCGTCCCCGCTTCGGGCCGGTTCCCAGCATCGTGCGGCGCGCGCCCTCGGTGGTCAGTCGCTCGTCCCATTCCACGATCTCGAGGCCCGTGGCCTCGGCCAGGCGGCGGCCGAACTTTCTGGCCTCCTCCGCCATCTCTCCCGCCGTTCCGTCCATGTGGAGGGGGATACCCAGGACGACGCGGGACGGTTCGAGCTCCGCCAGGAGGGCGAGGAGCTGCTTCGGGGGGTCGAGCGGATCCTCCGCGGCGCCGACCGTGGAGTGCGGGCTCGCGATCGTGCCGGTGGGATCCGAGGCGGCGACGCCGATGCGCCGCCGTCCGTAGTCGAGGGCGACGACGCGGCCGGGCCCGGCGGTCAGAGGTCCTCCGGGGCGCCCGGACGTCGTGCCGGAGCGTCCGCGCGGCGCGCCGCCGGGGTCAGAGGCCCTCCAGCGCCTCCGTCAGGTCGCTGCCCCCCACCAGCCGCTCGCGGATCGTCCGCAGGCGCGGCTCCGGCCCCACCAGGAAGCGGCAGGACGGGTGTCCGCCCACGCGGCACTCGACCTCGAGGACCGCCACGGTCTCTCCGGCTGCGTGTCCGAGGAGCCCCGCCAGCAGGCCCGTCGTGAACGGGCAGCCGGGGCTCCCGTCCTCGCGGTCGGCCTCGGGGAGCTCCGGAAGCGTGACCGACGCCACTCCCGGCGTCAGCACCTCGTACGTCACCTGTCCGAAGCCCATCTCTCCGAGGGTCCCCTCCACGACCTCCCAGTATTCCCTCCGGCCGGCCGTCTCGGGGGGGACCTCCGCGGTCAGCTCGTCGGCCAGCTCGGCGCCGGCCACCCTTCCGGTGGCGCGCAGCGCCCCCAGGGCGTCGCGGCCCACCCGGTCGCAGCGCTGCACGAGCTCGGGGAGGACCCGGGCCGGGAGCCGGAGTGCGGGACGGGACTCGACCACTGACCAACCTCCTCGGGTGACGGATGCGGGCAAGCTAGGCGGCCCGAACGGAGCCTTCAAGAGCCACACCGTCGCGCCGGCGCCGCGCGGCACGCGGGTTGCGCCACACGATACCGAGGGGCCGACGTGCATTCGCGGACACCACAAGCCATCGAGGGGGCGCCAGGATGACCTACGAAGAATACGAAGGCGAGAGCGTGGCGGTCGGCTTCGCGGCCGGGATGCTCGTGGGCGGGCTGCTCGGGGCCGGCGTGGCGCTGCTCCTCGCGCCGCGGAGCGGGAAGCGGACCCGAAGCCAGATCAAGAGGGCGGCCGAGAAGCTGGGCGATCGGGCCGGCGAGGGCCTCGATCACGCCCGGGACGACGCCCGCCATTACGCCGACGAGGCCCGGCGGGCCGCGAAGCGCTCGGGGGGCCAGGTCCGCAGGGGCGTCGAGCGCGGCGTCGAGCGGGGGCGCGAGAAGCTCAATCTCTGAGGTCCGACAGGAGCTCGCGCGCCTGGTCCAGGTAGTCGCAGTCCTGCTCGTCGCGGGGGGGGAGGCCGAGCGTCTCCTCTAGCTCGCTGCGGGCGGCGTCGGGCCGGTCCGTCTCCTTGTAGACCCGGGCCAGCTCCAGCCGGTGCACGATGCGCTCGGGCTCGAGCCCGGAGGCGCGCTTCAGGTACTCCTCGGCCTTCTCCCAGCTCGCCTCGCCGAACACCTGGGCGCCCAGGAAGGTCTTGGCGAAGAAGCGGGACGGACCGCTGAGCTCCATGATGCCCATGTTCCACCGGCCCAGGACGTGCCAGCCCCCGGCGTAGTCGCTGTCGGCCCTGATGGTGGCCAGGGCTTCGGCCCGGATCTCCTTGGCCATGCTCACCCGCTCCCGGACCCCGACGTCCAGCGCCACGAGACCCTCGGCCTCGGCCAGGACGAAGTGGCCCTCGGGCGCGTCGGCGTTCGCCGCCACCGCGCGCTCCGCGTAGCTTGCCCCGCGCCGGTACCAGGCGTGCACCTCGTCCTCGTCGTCGATGCCCTGACCCACGTCCACGGCGGCCCGACCGGCCTTCCACAGGGCCTCGTACGTGGCCGCGTCCCGGACCGCAGCAGCGAAGGCGGCGTAGGCGATCGTGTGCCGGCCCCGCTCGTAGGCGGTGTCGCCCGCGGCCAGGAGAGCCGAATCCGCCGGCGACGATCCGAGCTCGGACACGAGGTGCCGCGCCGCCGCGGTGGTGTCGGCCCACGGGACGCCCGGCGTGGAGGGCCACGGGCACGAAGCGCCTCGGGCCTCCTGCCCGGCCAGCGGCCCGGCGGCGAGGAGGAGGGCGAGGCCCGCCGCCCCCAGCAGGGCGGCGGCGGCCGGCCCGCGGCGCGCGAGGGCCGCGGCGGCCCGACGGGCACGGACCTGGGGCGATCGGGACATGGCGCATCGCTCCGGCGGGGTGGACGAGCGGGCGGCCGAAGGCCGCGCGGAAGGTGAGTGTAGCGACGGGACGGGGGCGATGCTAGCGGCCGAGGTCATCGAGCGGAAGCGGGACGGCGGGACGCTGGAGGAGGGGGAGCTGGCCGGCTTCCTCCGGGGCTACCTGGAGGAGGACGTGGCCGAGTACCAGATGTCGGCCTTCCTGATGGCGGTGTACTTCAGGGGCCTCTCCGCCGGCGAGCTCTCCGTCCTCACCCGCGCCATCGTCGACTCGGGGCGGCGCCTGGAGTTCCGCGCGCCCGGAGCCGCTCCCGCGGTCGACAAGCACTCGACCGGGGGCGTCGGCGACACGGTCTCGCTCGTCCTCTCGCCGCTCCTGGCCGAGGCGGGCGTCAGGGTGCCGATGATGTCGGGCCGCGGCCTCGGCCACACGGGCGGCACGCTCGACAAGCTCGAGGCCATCCCGGGCTTCCGGACCGGGATCGATATCGAGGAGTTCCGCGCCATCGTGGACGAGGTCGGGGGCGCGATGATCGGGCAGACCCCCGAGATCGCGCCCCTCGACGGCCGCCTCTACGGCCTGAGGGACGTGACGGGCACCGTGCAGTCCATCCCGCTCATCGCCTCCAGCATCGTCTCCAAGAAGGTGGCCGAGGGGATCGAGGCGCTCGTCCTGGACGTGAAATGCGGGGACGGCGCCTTCATGCAGGAGGAGGAGCGGGCCCTCGAGCTGGCCCGGACGCTCGTGGAGCTGGCCGAGGCGGAGGGCCTCCCGGCCACGGCGCTCGTGACGGGGATGGAGGCGCCGCTCGGGCGGGCCGTGGGGAACGCCCTCGAGGTCCGCGAGGCCGCCGCCTGCCTGCGCGGCGAGGGGCCCGCCGACCTCGAGGAGGTGACGCTCGCGCTCTCGGCGGAGGTGCTGGTCTCGAGCGGGGTCGAGGAGGATCACGAGGCGGCCGTCCGGCGGCTCCGCGGCCACCTCTCCGACGGGAGCGCCGCCCGGCGCCTGGAGCGGCTCGTCGAGCGGCAGGGCGGGGACCCCCGCGTCGTGCGGGACCCGGACCTCCTCCCCTCCGCGCCGGTGGTCGAGCCGTGGACGGCGCCGGCGGCGGGGCACGTCCATGCGGTGGCGGCCCGGGAGATCGGGCTCGCGGCCGTCGAGCTGGGAGCCGGCAGGAGGAAGGTGGGAGAGCCGATCGATCCCGCCGTCGGCTTCGAGATCCTCGTCCGGCCCGGGGACCGCGTGGAGGAGGGGGAGGAGCTGGCGCGGATCCACGCCGCGAGCGGGGAGGACGCGGAGCGGGCGGCCGGGCGCCTGGCGCGCGCCGTCCGCATCGAGGCCGAGCCTCCGGCCGAGGACGCGGGGCCCCTGCGCTGGGAGCGGCGGCGCGTGCGGTGGCGGGTGACGCGGGAGGGGACCGAGCCGGCGCGCTAGCGGGAGCGGGCGGGCGCCCGTCGCCCGGACCGGCGGGGGCGCCCGGCGAGCGGCGCGCCGGCCGGGCCTACCTCACCTCTCGTCGCGCAGGTCCAGGGAGTCGAGCCCCAGGCTGTCCGACCGACGCACGCTGGACCACGGTCCGTGCACGTCGCACGGACGGGGCTCGGTCCCGGGCAGGAAGACCTCGCGGTAGACCGAGTCGGGCGGGCACCACTGCGTCGCCAGCATCCCGGTGGACTCGTCCACGCTGTCGTGCACGAGCCCGTCCGGCTGCCGCCACGGCGCCGGCGCCGGGTGGTTCCGGTAGTACCACTTGAGGACGGCCGCGTTGATCGGGGCCGCGTCCAGGCCGCCCTGCGCGTTGACGTGGAGGTGCTGCGGCCGGTCGAAGCCCACCCAGCTCGTCGTGACGATGTCGGGCGTGAAGCCGACGAACCACGCGTCGGTCGCGTCGTTGGTGGTCCCCGTCTTCCCCGCCACCGGAATCGAATCCGGGACGCCGTCCCGGCGAATGGCCACGCCGGTCCCGTGCGGCGCGTCGACCACGTCCCGGAGGATCGTCAGCATGATGTACGCGACCCGCCGGTCCAGCACGTCCTCCTTCCGCACCCGGCTCCGCCACAGCACGTTCCCGTCGGCGTCCTCCACCCTGAGGATGGCCCGGGGCGTGGCCCTCACGCCCTCGTTCGCGAAGGTCGTGTAGGCCTGCGCGATCTCGAGCGGGATGACGGAGGCGGCCCCGATGGCCACGGAGGGGACCCGCGGGATGTCGGTCGTGATCCCCATCGAGTGCGCGTACTGCGCGATCGCCTCCTCGCCCACCTTCTGCCCCACTTTCACGGCCACCACGTTGATGGAGCGGTACAGCGCCTCGCGCAGCGTGAGCGGCCCGAGGAACTGGCCGCCGAAGTCCTTGGGCGAGTAGATGGAGCTGTCGGGGAGGACGATCTCCACGGGCGTGTCGTAGAAGAGCTCTGAGGCGGGGATCCCGCTCGCGATCGCGGCCGTGTACACGAACGGCTTGAACACCGAGCCGGGCTGGCGGAGCGCCTGCGTGGCCCGGTCGAACTCCGAGTCGTCGAAGTCGCGCCCGCCGATGAGCGAGAGCACGTTCCCGGTCTTCGGGTCGAGGGCGATGAACAGCCCCTGCACGTAAGGGGTCTCGCTCCCCGAGAGCTTCCCCTCCGGCCACGAGCGGGTGGCCTCGTACGTGGGGGCGGGGAAGCCCCGCTGGCCCTCCACCCACTCCAGCTGGGCGTGGAGCGCCGAGTCCGCCACCTGCTGGAGCCCGGGCTCGAGGGTCGTGAACACGCGGAGCCCCGCCGAGTAGATCTCCGGCCCGTACCGATCCATGAGCTTCTGACGCACCCACTCCACGAAGTAGGGAGCCGAGCCCTCCTCCCGGGACTCGCGGTGGAGGGAGAGGGGGTAGGCCTTGGCGGCCTCCTCCGCCTCCCGGTCGATGACCCCCTGGCTCTCCATCTGCTGGAGGACCAAGTTCCGCCGCACCAGCGCGCGGTCGGGATGGTCGATGGGCGAGTAGCGTTCGGGCGCCCGGGGCAGGGCGGCGAGCAGGGCCGCCTGGGGGAGGTTCAGGTCCCGCGCGTCCACGCCGAACAGCCAGCGCGACGCGCTCTGCACGCCGTAGTGGCCCCGCCCGAAGTTGATCTGGTTCAAATACGCCTGGAGGATCTCCCGCTTGGTGTACGCGCTCTCCAGGTCCAGGGCGACGTGCATCTCCTTGAGCTTCCGGCGGATCGTCACCCGCTGCCGGTTCACCGAGCTCGGGAACATGTTTCCGGCGAGCTGCTGGGTGATCGTGCTCCCGCCCGCCACGTCGTAGCCGCGGAAGAGGAACTCGATGCCCGCCCGGAAGGTGCGGAGGAGGTCGATCCCGTGGTGGTGCCAGAAGCGCTTGTCCTCGATGGCCACGAACGCCTCGGGGACGTACCACGGGAGGTTCCGGTAGGGGACCGCGGTCCTGCGCTCGACCGCCAGCTCCGCCAGAAGGCTCCCGTCGGCGGCGAACACGCGCGTCGCCTCCTTGGGCTGGAAGGCGTAGATCTGCGCGATGGAGGGGCAGTCGTCGCAGACGTGCGTCCACGAGCCCCACGCCAGGCCGCCCCCCAGGCCCGCCAGGCACAGGAGGGCCGTGAGGAGGAGCCACCGTCCCCGGGGTCCGAGCCGCCGCCAGGCGCGGCGGATCCAGGAGCCCGGCTTCACGGCGTGCGAACGATGCGCGCGGGACGAGAAGCCGCGCCGCCACGGGGGATCGCTTGCCCGCCGCGGTGGCGCTGGCTAAGGTTGCCGGCCTCGGAGTGTGCTAGTTCGTTCACGAGGCAATCTCATACCAGGTCTCCCTGAAGAATGTTTCTCCCCGCCGCCGAGCAGCTCGAGCTGATACGGGAGGGTACGGACGCGATCCTCCCCGAAGAGGAGCTCGTGCGCAAGCTCGAGCGCTCCCGGGAGAGGGACGAGCCCCTGGTCGTCAAGCAGGGCTTCGACCCCACGCGGCCCGATCTCCACATCGGCCACGCCGTCTCCCTCCGGAAGCTGCGGACGTTCCAGGAGCTGGGCCACCGGGTGGTCTTCGTCATCGGGGACTTCACGGCCAGGGTCGGCGACCCGTCGGGCCGGTCGGAGACCCGGCCCATGCTCACCGCGGAGGAGATCGAGGAGAACCTGGTCACCTACCGCGACCAGGTGGCGCGGGTGCTCGACCCGGAGCGCACCGAGCTCCGCAGGAACGGCGAGTGGCTGGGGGCCCTGGACCTGGAGGACATCCTCCGCCTGACGTCCATGTACACGGTGGCACGCATGCTCGAGCGCGAGGACTTCGAGCGCCGCCACCGGGAGGGCCGCCCGATCGCGATCTCCGAGTTCCTCTACCCGATGATGCAGGCGTACGACTCGGTGGTCCTGGAGGCGGACGTCGAGCTGGGCGGCACCGACCAGCGCTTCAACCTCCTCCTGGCCCGCACGTTCCAGGAGCGCCACGGGCAGGAGCCGCAGGTGTGCCTCATCATGCCGCTCCTGCGCGGGACGGACGGAGAGCGGAAGATGTCCAAGTCCTACGACAACTACGTGGGGCTCGACATGGAGCCGACCGAGACGTTCGGCCGGACGATGTCCATCCCGGACGCCCTCCTGGAGGAGTGGATCACCCTGGCCTCCTCCGCGCGCGGCGACGAACGGCGTCGCCGTCTCGAGGAGGCGGCGGAGGACCCGCTGGCCGCCAAGCGGCGGCTCGCGGCCGACCTCGTCGCCCAGTATCACGGGGAGGAGGCCGCGCGGGAGGCCCGGGAGGCCTTCGACCGGGTGCACCGGCGGGGGGAGACGCCCGAGGACCTCGACCTCGAGGATCTCGAGACGGACGTGGAGTCCGGCACCCTGTGGATCGGCTACGCGCTCCAGGGCGCGGGGCTGGCGGACTCGACGTCCGAGGCGCTGCGCATGCTCGGACAGGGGGCGGTCCGGGTGGACGGGGAGGTCGTGGAGGACGATGACCTCCAGCTCGAGCCCGGCACGTACGTGCTCCAGCGGGGCAAGCGTCGGTTCGCGAAGGTGCGGATCGGACCGGCGGGCTGATCCCGGAGACGCGGGCGGGCAGACCGGTCCCGGCGGGTGCCGCCGGCCGCCGGAGTGCACCGCCGGCTCTCCCGGAGCCGGGCGAACCAGCAGGAACCTACGGCGCCCGCCGGATGTTGCGGTGGGAGGGAGGCGTCCTCTATTCAAGAGGATGGACATTGTCACAGGAGGAGGCCAATGACGAATTCTTCGTCGGGATCCATCTCGCGGCTCCTGATCTCGGGACTCGCCGCGCTGGCCCTGACCCTGGCGCCGACGGGATCGGCGCTGTGGGCCCAGGGCACGGGGACGGTCCAGGGCAGGATCGTGGACGCGTCCAGCCTCGAGCCGCTCTCGGGGGTGCAGGTCACGATCGCGGGCACCGACCTCGGGACGCTCGCGGATGAGAACGGGCGCTACCAGATCACGGGCGTTCCGGCCGGTCCGCAGCAGGTGCGCGTGCGCCTGATCGGCTACCGGAACGAGTCCAGCGCCCTGACCGTGCCGGAGGGCGGCAGCGTGACCGCCGACTTCCAGCTCAGCGTCTCGGCGGTGTCGCTCGAGGAGGTCGTCGTGACCGCCACGGGCACCCAGCGGAGCCGCGAGCTCGGGAACGCGGTCTCGAGCCTGGACGCGGCGCAGGAGATCCAGAAGTCGCCCGGCTCGAACTTCAGCCAGCTCCTCCAGGGGCGGGTGACCGGGGTCACGATCCGGCAGAGCTCCGGCTCGGTCGGTACGGCGTCGGACATCAAGATCCGGGGCGCCACCAGCCTGGGCCTCAGCAACACGCCCATCGTCTACGTCGACGGGGCGAGGATCGACAACAGCAACGCCATCGCCGGAGGCGTCGGCGGCCAGGACTACACCCGCCTGAACGACATCAACCCCGAGGACATCGCCGACATCGAGGTCGTGAAGGGACCGGCGGCCGCCGCGCTGTACGGCACCGAGGCGTCCGCGGGCGTGATCCGGATCACGACCAAGAAGGGTCGGGAGGGGGAGACGCACTACAGCCTGTGGACCGAGCAGGGCGCCAACTGGGACGCCACGAACTGGTGGTCCATGGCGTGGAGCCCGGCCCGGGGCCTCGGGCTCGACATCCTCACCGGCGTCGCGCCGGTCCACGACACCGTCTACGACGTCAACCTCCTCGAGGGGCAGGGGCCCTTCGCCTCGCCGTTCCGGACCGGCTACATGCAGAGCTACGGGGCCTCGGTCAGAGGCGGACAGTCCGGCCTCAACTACTACCTCTCGGGCGGGTACAGGAACGAGCAGGGCGACCTGCCCTCCAACAGCCTGGAGAAGTACAACGCCCGCGCCAACCTGTCGCTGCAGCCGTCCGAGAAGGTCGACATCAGCGTCTCGACCGGCTACGTGAGCAGCGACGCGTTCCTGCCCGAGAACGACAACAACCTGTTCGGGGTCGTCGGGAACGCGCTCGGGACCTCGTTCTGGGGTCCGATCAAGCGGCCGGACCCGACCACGGGCGGCGAGGCGATCCAGAGCTGCTTCCTGGCGTACGAGTTTGCCCGGGCCACGGGCGATCCGCTGCAGGACGCCACGGACAGCCTGTGCGCGAGCCCGTACTTCGTGGCCGTCCCGAACTCGATGGACAAGATCGCCTCGCGGAAGCACGACCAGGCGGTGGAGCGGTTCATGGGGAGCGCCAACTTCACCTACAGGCCCATGGACTTCTGGACCAACCGCCTGACGGTCGGCTACGACTCCCATTCGGCGCGCACGAACACGATCGTGCCGGTCGATCCCTCGAGGCCCTTCGGGGACGAGTCGGAAGGGCTGGTGGACAGGATCTACGGGGTGACGCGCGACATCACGCTCGACGCGACGTCCACGGTGACGGCCGATCTCACCCGGGACTTCGCCAGCACGACCACCCTCGGCGGGCAGTGGGTCCGGCAGACCTCGCAGTTCTCCGAGGCGACGGGCCGCCACTTCACGGCCGGATCGCCGGCCGTCGGGAACTCGGTCACGAACGAGGGCGCCGACGGCTTCACGGAGATCAAGACGGCCGGGGTGTTCGGCCAGGAGCAGCTGAGCTGGAAGGACCGGATCTTCCTCACCCCCGCCCTCCGGCTGGACGACAACAGCGCATTCGGCTCGGAGCTGGGCCTCAAGGCTTATCCCCAGGTGCAGTTCTCCTGGATCCTGAGCGATGAGGCGTGGTTCCCCACCGTCTTCGAGCAGTTCAAGCTCCGGGCGGCGTGGGGCCAGTCCGGGAAGCAGCCGGGCACGGACGACGCGCTGGCGCTCCTGAACACCATCCAGGTGGCCCGGAACGGCCAGGACGTCCTGGGCGTCACGGCCAACCAGCCGGGCAACGACAGCCTCAAGCCGGAGACCGGGCAGGAGCTGGAGGTCGGCTTCGACGCCAGCGTCCTGAACGGCCGCGTCGGGCTCCAGCTCACCTACTACAGCCAGACGACGAAGGACGCCATCGTCCAGCGGCAGGAGGCGCCCTCGACGGGCTTCCCGAGCACGTCCGCGCGCTTCGTGAACGTGGGCGAGCTGACCAACAAGGGGGTCGAGGTCGGCCTCGACGCCATCGCGCTGGACATGGAGCGGGTCCGGTGGGACTGGAGGGTGAACTTCTCCACGAACACGAACGAGGTGACGCAGCTCGGCGACCCGATCGTGTTCGGCGACCAGCGCCACCAGCAGGGCTTCCCGGCCGGCGCCTACTTCGCTCGCCCCGTCTCCATCGACGGGAGCGGGAACGTCACGGCGGGGGACACGGCGGTCTTCCTCGGCACGCCGACGCCCAGGTGGTTCGGCTCCGTGTCGTCGACCGTGACCCTGTTCCGGTACGTCACCCTGTACGGGCTCCTGGACTTCTCGGGAGGGAACAAGCTCGACAACGGCCTCGAGTCCTTCAGCTGCGGGCTGTTCGGGGGCGGCGACCAGTTCGGGACCTGCCCGGCCATCTTCCAGACGGACGCGAACGGCCAGCCCACGAAGGAGGCGGCCGTCAAGGACTTCGCCGCGGGCCGGGGCATCGAGTCGCCCTTCATCTACGGCGCCGACTACGCCAAGCTGCGCACGGTGTCGCTGCAGGTGGAGCTGCCCCGGTCGATCGTCCGCAGGCTGCCCTTCTCCAGCGCCCGCGTGACGCTGGAGGGCCACAACCTGGCCACCTTCACGAGCTATCCCGGCACGGATCCCGAGGTGAACTTCGCCGGGGGGGCCGGATTCACACGCGCGCAGCTGTGGACCCTGCCCCCCGCGCGGTCGTTCACGGGCCGTCTGTCGGTGACCTTCTAGAATGATGGAGGAGCGAGCGATGTTCTCGAAGATACGGAGGAGGATCGGGTCGCCGTCGCGGCTCCTCGTGCTGGCGGCGGTGGCCGGCTCCGCGGCCGCCGTGGCCTGCCACGGCGGGCTGCTCGACGTGAAGGACCCGGACGTGGTGACGCCGGGCCAGGTGGGCGGGCCCAGCGGAGTCCCCAACCAGGTCAACGGCCTCGTCGGAGACTTCCAGAACGCCTACGAAGGCTACGTGCTCTATTCCGGCCTGTTCACGGACGAGAACATCCTGTCCGGGACCTTCCCGACACGGATCGACGTGGACGAGCGCAACGTGACGTACGACAACGGGTCGGTCACCGACGACGTGTGGAGCCCTCTCCAGGTGTCGCGGGCGTCGGCGGACACGGGGTCGACGAACTTCAGGGCGGAGATGAGCGATCCGGCCTTCGCCGACGTGCAGGACCAGCTGGCGCAGGGCATCGCGCTGGCCGACCTGTACGGCGGCTACGACCGGCAGCTCCTGGCCGAGCTGTTCTGCCAGGTGGTCACCCACGACCGCACGGCCCCGGTGTCGCCCGCCGAGGCGTCGCAGGAGGCGCTGCAGAAGTTCCAGGACGCCGAGCAGTCCGCGCAGGCCGCCGGGATGGCCGATGTCGAGATGGCGGCCCTGGTGGGCCAGGCGAGGGCGCGCGTCTACGCGGCCTCGTCCGTCCAGGACTACCTGGACGCGGCCTCGATCGTCCAGAACGTTCCGGCCGACTTCACCTACATGGCCGAGTACTCGTCCAACACCAACGCGCAGTGCAACCAGGTCTACGGCTACTCGCGGGGCGTGTGCAATCTCTCGTTGCGGTGGACGGTCGGGGACTCGCTCTCCAGCAACCGGCACAACGAGAAGTGGGCCTACCTGCAGGAGTGGACCGACCAGGGCCTGCTGGAGGTGGATCCTCCCACCCTCAAGCCCGTGGACGTCGGAGTCCACGCGATCGTGCTCCAGCACGTGTACGATGGGGCCGCGAGCCCGATCGTGCTGGCCTCCGGCTGGGAGGCGCAGATGATCCGGGCCGAGGCGGAGCTCCGGAACGGGCAGACGCAGGCGGCCCAGGACCGGGTGAACGCGCTCCTGAACGACGCGAGCCAGGCGGACAACCCGATGCTCCAGGTCAACCCCGCCCTGGGCGGACCCCACCAGGGGCTGGGAGGCACGCTCCCCGCCATGGCCGCGTTCGACTCGGTGACGTTCACCGGGAACCCGGCCACCGACCTCCCGCAGCTGGCGCGGGCGCGGGCGGCCGGCCTGTGGCTCTCGGGCCAGCGGCAGGGCACGCTGCGGCGGTTCTACGAGAAGGACACGGGAACCGGAGGCGGACCTCTCGACTTGTATCCACAAGGGACGCAGGGGAACGAGGTCGGCCTGCCGATTCCCAAGCAGGAAGTCGACAACAACCCGAACCTGAGCGGCACGCAGAGCGGCTGCTGAGGTTGCGCGTGAGGCGGCGGGCGGCGGGCCCTCGGGGCCGCCGCCCGCCCCGGCCGCCGGGCCTTTCTTGACAGCGAGCGCTGCGCGCGGCTAGTAGTTGAAGGTGACCGCATTCATGGTCGGGAGGCGCGGGTCCGCGCCGCCGGCCCTGACCTCGGACGGGGAGGATGACCTGACGGTCCACGCATCGTCGATCCCACACAGAAGCTAACGCCGGTCCGACCCGCCCCTTGGCTGAAAGGGGCGGGTGGGCCTACGTTGTAGAGACTCGCCCGCCGCGCAGGCGGGCGGCGGTTCGCCGTAGCCGACGTCGCGTTCGCGACCCGTACGGCGAAGCACTCCCGTAGCCACAGGAGGGTGATCCATGTTCGCTACGTTGTTCAGACGCGCAGGGCGCGTCGCCGCGGTTTTCGCGGCGGTCCTCGTCGTGTCGCTCGGCTGGTCCGTGTCCGCACGGGCCCAGCAGACCGGCACGATCGCGGGGACCGTCACGGACGCGTCCACACTCGAGGCGGTCTCCGGCGCCCAGGTCTTTCTTCCGAACCTGAGCCAGGGGACCCTGGCCGGCGATGACGGGAAGTTCCGGATCACGGACGTGCCCGTGGGCACGCACCAGATCCGGGTCCGTCTTCTCGGCTACAAGGTGGTCAACCGCGACGTCACCGTGCGTGCGGGCCAGACCACGACCGTCGACTTCCAGCTCGAGCCGTCCGCGGTCGGGCTCAAGGAAGTGGTCGTCAACGTGGTGACGGGCGTGCAGCAGCAGCGGCGCGACGTCGGCACGAACGCGGCCAACATCAACGCCAGCCAGGTCAACCAGACCAACATCAACAGCTTCAACGACCTGCTGACCGGCCGCGCGAGCGGGGTCATCGTCCAGAACGTGTCGGGGACGACCGGAACCTCGCAGCACATCCGGATTCGCGGCGCGAACAGCATCTCGCTCTCCAACGAGCCGCTCGTCTACATCAACGGCGTGCGGGTGAGCGCGGGCGCCCAGCCGGTCCAGGCCGGCGGCACCGGCGGTCAGGAGCCTTCGGCCCTGAACGACCTGAACCCCGAGAACATCGCCAACGTGCAGGTCATCAAGGGGCCCGCGGCCGCCGCCCTGTACGGGTCGAACGCAGCCAACGGCGTGATCCTGATCACGACCAAGACCGGCAGCAGTGCCGAGACGCGCTTCCACTTCTGGGGCGAGCTCGGCGACATGAACGACATCACGGCGTATCCGGACAACGTGTCCTCGCTGCAGCGGGTCGCCGCGGGTCCGGTCATCGCGCCGGGACCCGACGGCGGCATCAACGGCGATGCGTTCAGCTCCTGCCCCAACATCGAGGCCGCGCTGGGGAACTGCACGCAGGACGTTACGCTTCGCTTCAACACCACGCTCGATCCGCGCACCACGCCCTTCACCTTGGGGCACTCGGACCGGCTGGGCGGGAGCCTCTCGGGGGGCGGCAACGAGGTGAGCTACTTCCTGTCGGGTGACCGGCAGTTCGAGCGGAACGTCATCAACTACAACGTCAACACGCGGACGTCGGCCACGGCCAACTTCAGCGTCCAGGCCAACGACAAGTTCAACGTCGGCCTGAACATGATGTACCTGGCCAACCGGCTGATCCTCCCGCAGAACGACAACGACATCTTCAGCCCGATCCTGAACGGAGTCTTCGGCGCCGCGGCGTACCTGCCCGGCAGCGGCGCGTTCGGCGGGAACATGGGCTCGTTCCTCAACTACGGCTTCAACTTCTCGCCGGACGAGCTCACCAGCCTCCTCCAGATCCACAACGTCGACCGAATCACGGTCGGCGGGAACATGGACTGGAACCCGATGCCGTGGCTGCTCGTGCACGCCAACGGCGGCCTGGACCTCAACGACATCGAGGACGCCCAGACGCTGCAGCCGGGCCTCCTGCCCATCGCCACGAGCTACGCGCTGGGCTTCCGGGACAACGCCCGGACCAACGACTACAACTACACGGCGAACGGGACCGTCCAGGCCACGTTCGACCTCACCGAGGACCTGACCTCGGCCACCCTCCTCGGCGCCCACTACGAGGAGAGCCGGACGGGCGTGACCGAGTGCTACGGCTACGGCATCGTGCCCGGGCTGGCGTCCTGCGACGCGACGAGCCAGGGCTTCTTCGTGAACGAGAACTTCTCTCGGCTCCGCACCGTGGCCGGCTTCGCGCAGGAGCAGCTCTCCTGGCGCGACCGGGCGTACCTGACGGTGGGCCTGCGGGCCGACGACAACAGCGCGTTCGGCGGCAGCATCGGCGTTCAGTATTACCCGAGCGTCAACCTGTCGTACGTGATGTCCGAGGAGCCGTGGTTCCCGACGTCGAGCACGCTGAGCAGCTTCCGCGTCCGCGGCGGCTGGGGCGTCTCGGGTCTGCGGCCGGGCTTCCGCGACGCGCAGACGCTGTTCAGCTCGGTGGTCGCGATCGTGAACGGCTCCGCCCAGACGGGCGTCACGATCAACTCGACCGGTAACCCGGCGCTCAAGCCCGAGCGCATCAGCGAGTGGGAGGCCGGCTTCGACGCGGGCTTCCTGAACGAGCGCCTGGGCCTGCAGTTCACCTACTACCGCAAGACGTCCAAGGATGCGCTGGTGGCCAAGCCGCTGCCGCCGTCCTACGGTCTGACCGGAACGGTGTTCGACAACATCGGGAAGGTCCAGAATTACGGGATCGAGGCCAGCCTCAACGCCACCGCGCTGAACACCAGCGACGTCGGCCTCGACCTGAACGTCAGCATGAGCACGAACCACAACGAGGTCCTGGACCTGGGCGGCGTGCCGTCGTTCATCGTCGGCCGCGCCGGTCAGAGCGTCCAGGAAGGCCTCGCCCTCGGCGCGTTCAAGCAGGTGCCCTACACCTACAGCGACGCCAACGGCGACGGGATCATCGTCCCGAGCGAGATCACCATGGGCGACTCCTCGTCTTTCCTTAACGAGAGCCTGCCTACGTGGGAGGGCTCTTTCTCGGCGGACCTCCGCCTGTTCGACTTCCTGCACCTCAGCACGCTGTTCGAGGCGCGGGGCGGGAACGGTCAGTTCGACCTGACCACCCAGTTCGACTGCAGCAACAGCTACCTGAGCCTTCGCCGCGGTTGCCCCGAGACGGACTCGCCGACGGCGCCCCTGGCGGATCAGGCGCGGTTCGTGGCCTACCTGTACAACGGCACTTCGGCCGGGTACGTCGGCAAGGCCGCGTTCATGAAGTGGCGGGAGCTGTCCATCCGCATGGACGCCCCGGGTTCGCTGGCCAGCGCGCTGCCCTTCACCAGGGGCCTCAGCTTGACGCTGGCGGCTCGCAACCTCCGGACGTTCACCAACTATCCAGGGATCGATCCGGAGATCATCGAGCAGGGCGGGAACACCCAGTTCAACCAGGGTGAGTTCAACACGCAGCCCGCTCCGCGGATCTTCACCGCGCGCGTCGACTTGAGCTTCTGAGCCGGCAGGAGGACGATAGAGCTATGAGATATCTTTCGCGCAACGACGGAAGAGTCGGGATGCCCGTAGTGTGGCTCCTGGCTCTCGGGCTCCCGCTGATCGCGGGAGCCTGCAAGGGCGACGCGCTCAAGGTCGTGGACCCGGAGCGCGCCACGCCCGCCAACTTGACGCCCGACGTGGCCTACGCGGGCGCCGTATCCGACTTCCAGCAGGCCTACAGCGGCCACGGGCTGGACGACGAGATCCTGTCCACGGTCCTGGACTTCACCGATGAGGCATACTCGTCGGGGACGTTCACCACGCGGACACGCACCGACCGGCGTGACCAGAACACGCCGCAGAACGGAAACACCACGGATGCTGCCTACAACAACCTGCACATCGCGCGGTCGTCCGCGGTGGCGGCGCAGGGGAGGCTCGACGCTGGCGACCCGCGCATCGGCGAGCTGAAGAGCTACATCGCCTACGACTACGTGGCGATGGGCGAGAACTTCTGCTCGAACATCCCGTTCAGCACGACCAGCGACTTCGCGCCGGACCAGCTGGGGTCGCCGCTCACGACGCAGCAGATGTTCGCTGCGGCCGTGGACACCTTCGACGCCGCGATCGCAGCGGCGCAGTCGGTGGGTAGCGCCAAGCTGCTCAACCTGGCCAGGGTCGGGAAGGCGCGCGCGCTGCTCGACAACGGCGACTACGCCGGAGCGGCCGCGGCCGTCCAGGGCGTGCCGACCGACTTCGCGTTCTTCATCTATCACGATGCCTCGGTCAGCGCGGACCAGAACCCGATCTTCAACCTGATGAGCAACGGCCGCTACTCGGTGGCCAACGGTCAGGGTGGTACGGAGACCGCCGATCCGGACGGGACGGGCGGCAACGGGATCCACTTCCGTGACGCCAACGACCCGCGGGTCCCGTGGGCCGAGGATCCGGGCGGCGGGTTCGACCAGACGATCCCGCAGTACGTGAGTCTGCGCTATCCGCTGCAGGGCTCGAACGTCGTCCTGGCGGACGGCATCGAGGCCCGCCTGATCGAGGCGGAGAACCAGCTCAACAACGGCGGGGATTGGCTGGGGACGCTCAACGACCTGCGCGCGAACGTGGGCGACCTCCTGGCGGCTCGCTACGATCCGCCCGAGCCCAACGACTTCGGGTTCTCGAACGAGGTCACGTCGACGACGCTGGCCCCCCTGGTCGATCCGGGCAACGACCCTGCGCGGGTGGACATGCTGTTCAGGGAGCGCGCGTTCTGGCTCTACGCCACCGGCCACCGGCTGGGCGACCTGCGCCGGCTGATGCGGCAGTACGGTCGGAGCGAGGCCGACATCTTCCCGTCGGGCACCTACTTCAAGGGCGGGGACTTCGGGACGGACGTGACGTTCCAGATCGACTTCGACGAGCAGAACAACGAGAACTACGACCTCAGCATGTGCAACGTGTCCCAGCCGTAAGGCGAGGGCGCGGCTGACATCGGGTGATCGCCCTCCGGCCCCTCGGGGTGCGGAGGGCCACCCGGTCCGGAGCGGGGGCGTCGTCCACGGGCGGCGCCCCCGTTTCGCATCCGGGGAACCCCGGGCGCGCCCGCGTCATACTAAGAGAGACCGGGATGCCGCGGTGCGGTGTCCGGATCCGCCTGCAGTCCGCGTGAGGAACATGAACCATCCAGCGTACGCCCAGCGGTCCATCTCCGTCCGGCGGGCCGGAGCCCCTCGAGCCCCGCTCTTCCCGACGATCCTGTTCGCCCTCGGAGTCGCGGCCGCGCCCATGGCGGCCCAGGCGCAATCCGCCCATCGGTCGGACACCACGGCCACGCTCCAGGGGAGGGTCGTGTCGGCCATGACGGGAGGTCCTCTCCACGACGCCCAGGTCTCGCTCCTGGGGGCGGGGGTGGGCACGTACACGGACAGCGCGGGGCACTTCGTGCTGCCCAACGTCCCCGCGGGCCCCGACACGCTGCACGTTCGGCTCATCGGCTTCGCGGAGCAGTCCGTGCCGATCAGCCTCACTCCCGGACGCCTCACGACCGCCACACTCATGCTGAGCCAGACGGTCCTGAAGGTGGAGGACATCCACGTGTCCGTCCGCCGGATGCTCCCGATCGACAAGCTCTCGGGCTTCGAGAACCGCAGGAGGTCCCGCCAGGGCGTGTTCGTCACTCCGGAGGAGGTCGACAAGAAGAGGGAGTTCGCCAGCAAGTCGGCGGATCTGCTGCGCGGGCTCCCGGGTCTCTCCGTCGGGCAGTCGCAGGTCGGGCACACCTCGATCCGGGTGCCGCGCGGGCAGCGCTGGTGCACGCCGTTCATCTGGGTGAACCACCAGCCCATGCCCAACCTGCACATCGACGACCTCTCGCCCGAGGACGTCCTGGCCATGGAGATCTACCGGAGCGGCTCGGAGACCCCGCCCCAGTTCGTCTACCGGGGCTTCAGCGGTCAGTGCGCCACCATCGTGGTGTGGACGCGGGACGGACGACACTGAGCGGCACCCCCGGGGGCGCCTCGTGCCGCGGGTCGCCCCACGTCTCCCGGCTGGCAGCGCTTCTCCTTCTCCTCCTCATGGGGACGGCCACGGCGGGCTGCGGACCGCTGGGGGACCTCGCGGGTCCCCGGTGGGAGGGCACCGTGGACACGGCGGCCAACGGGGTGACGCTGGTCAGGAACCCGGCCACGCCGGTCCTCGATTCGGGCGCCGTGCACCTCGAGCGCCTGTGGTCCGACCCCGTCGACCCGGAGCTCCTGGACGCGCCGGTGTGGGAGGCGGGGCCCGCGCTCAGCGTGTCCGACTCGAGCGTCTACCTCCTGGATCGGACCGGCGGCCGCGTGCGCGTATTCCGGGCGGCGGACGGGACCCCCCACGGCGGCTGGCCCACCTCGGCGCCCGGCGGGCGCGACTCCCTCTTCACCCTGGTGAGCGTCCCGGGCAGGGTCGTGGTCGGCGCGCACCGCGAGCTCGAGGTCTTTCCCTCCGACGGGAGCGACGTCCACCGCATCCGTACCGAGGGCAACGTCAGGAACCTGTATGCCCTCGACGACACCAGCGTCGTCACGCTCGAGATGGGCGGAGGCGGAGTCGGGTGGGGACGCTACGGGGTGACCGACTCGGTCGGGCGCGCGTACGTACCCGGGGAGGTGCGCTCCCGCATCGCGCCGGACGTGATGGACGTGGACTGCTGGAAGATGGACGGCGGCGGCGGACACTTCCTGATCCAGGCCTGCACTCGCCCGGTGATCATGGTGCTGGGCGAGGACGGCAAGATGACCACCGAGATCGGGATCGATCGGCCCGCGGACACGGCCAGCGCCACCCAGCTCGACACGCTGCGCGCCCTGGTCCGGGCGAAAACGGCCGCCTCCGACTCGAAGCTCCCCCGGCGGGTCCTCGACGGACTGGTGGAACGGGAAGCGCGCCGGCAGCGCGTCGCGCACCTGTACCGTGGAGTCCGCTACGACTCGGCGTCCGGCCTCTATGCCGTCCTCGAGCAGGTGCCCGACTTCCTGGGCGGGAGCGGGCCCTCGCGCCTCCACCTCCTGACCCGGGGCGGGGTGTTCCTGGCCACCGTGCCGCTGCCCTCCAGGGTGGAGGCGTACGATGTGGCGGGCGGGACGCTCTACGCCCTGCTGGAGTCGGGAAAGTCGCCGGGGCCTCTCCTGGCGGCCTACCGGATCGATCTGCCCCGAAAGGTGCACGGACGGAGCGACTGGTGGGAGTGGCCCGAAAAGCGAAAGGGGGACCGGTGAGCCGGCCCCCCTCTCGTCGGCCCGGGCCCGGAGAGGGCCCGGAATCCCGGTCCCGGAGCGTGTCCTAGAAGTGGAAGGTGAACTGGCCCTGGACCGGGATCGTCCAGAAGTCGTTCCACTGAGCCGAGCCGCCCGGGATGAACTGCCCGAACACCATGAAGTCGTTGTGGTCGGTGAGGACGTAGTGCGCCTGGCTACCCACCGAGAAGCTGATGTTCGGATGGAACTGGTAGCCGATCCTGACGCCGCCGTAGCCCGACCAGTAAGTCTGGCTGAAGTTGGCCTCCGACGGCTGGGGCTCGGTCAGGCCCGCCGGGTAGTCGTTGGACTTCATGTGCGTGCCGCCGAGTCCGACGTTGAAGGTGATCCGCCACATCGAGGCGGCCGGGTCCATCGCCCGCCACACGAGGCCGCCGCCGAAATGGTAGAGCTTCATGTCGGGGACGTTGAAGCCGCCGGAGATGCTTCCGAGGTCTCCGGTGCTCTTCCCGCTCAGGAAGTCCGCCTCACCGTCCACGCGGACGGCGATCCGGGGGTTGAACCAGTAGGCCACCCCGATGCCCGCGTTGGGCCCGGCCTTCCACATCTGCTTCGCGTCGCCGATCGGGATCGCCATCCCGCCGCGAGCGTCCACGGTGATGTTGTTCTCCTGTGCGCGCGCGGGAGCCGTCGACATCGACAGAGCCAGCGCCGCGAGGGCGATGGTACCCACCAACCACTTTGTTTTGAACATGGCTCGGCTCTCCTCCTCTCCTCCTGGCAAGAATGGTGAGCGCCCCACCGTTGCACTCCGGAACGCCCGACAAGGAACCCAAGTCACAGCATACGATAAACATAACGCACTGCAGCCGGGCAGGGTACACCCCCGGCGAATCGCGCCGGGACGGTCCTGCCGACCGTACATGGCGGAGAAGCATAAGTTGTTCCCGAGCACGCGACAAGGTGCAACGTCACAGGAGGTTGGGGCGGATCGAGACTCTGGGGTGCGGGCGGACGTGACGTCCGGAGGCGGCCAGGGCACCCGGGTGGCCGTGGCCCTGGGCTCCAACCTGGAGCCACGCTGGGAGCACCTGGAGCGGGGGGTGCGCGGCCTCGGGGCGCTGGTGGAGGACCTCGAGGCCTCCCCGGTGTACGAGACCCGGCCCTGCGGGGATCGCCGGCAGCCGGACTTCCTCAACCTTTGCTGCGTCGGCTCGACGGAGCTCCCCGCACGGAGCCTCCTGGAGGCGATGCACCGGCTGGAGCGGGAGGCGGGGAGGGTCCGCACCGGACGCCGCTACGGGCCGAGGACGCTCGATCTGGACCTCCTCCTGTACGGAGACGCCGTGATCCGCGAGAAGGGGCTGGTGGTGCCGCATCCGCGGATGGCGAAGCGGGCGTTCGTGCTCGTGCCGCTCCGTGACGTGGCCCCCGAGTGGCGTCATCCCGCGTCGGGCCGCACCGTGGCGGAGATGGCGGCCGAGGTGGACACGAGCGGCGTGTGGCGATTCGGAGAGGCGTCCGGGCGGGAGAAGGACGGATGAGGAAGTGGAGAGCATGGATGGCGGCGCCGCTCCTCCTGGCCCTGGCGGCCGGGTGCGGAGGGGAGGCCGGGGCGCGCTCGGCCGACGCGGGACCGGCGAGCCCGAGCCCGGGAGCGGCGCCGGGGGCCGCCGATACCGTCCCTCGGGGCGACGCCGTGACCGGCAGGGACACGGCGCTGGTCCGCGCCGCCCGCGCCGTCCTCCGCGCCGTGGAGCGGGAAAGCGGGCTGTCGCTGGAGAGGCCGCTGGCGGTGGCGCGGACGGGGAGCGACCGCCTGAGGGCCTACCTCCTGGACCAGCTCCACGAGGACCTGCCGGCCGCCCGCGCCCGCGCCGTCACGGACGCCTACGCGCGCTTCGGCCTCGTCCCCGACTCGCTGGACCTGGCCGGGCTCATGCGGCAGCTCTACCTGGAGCAGGTGGTCGGCTACTACGATCCGAAGCGGGACACGCTGTACGTGCGCGAGGGCGTATCCGAGGAGGAGTTCGAGCCCGTCCTCGTGCACGAGATGACCCACGCGCTCCAGGACGAGCACATGGACCTGGACTCCCTCATGCGCGCCCGCGAGGACGACAACGATGCGGGCGCCGCCGCGCGCGCGGCGCTCGAGGGCCAGGCCACCTTCGTGATGCTCGAGTGGCAGCTCAGGAAGACGGTGGGCACCGGGGCCGACCTCACGCGGATTCCCGAGCTGGGACAGCTCCTCCAGAACGCCGACGTCCTCTCGGCGGGCGTCGGGGACATGCCGGTCCTCTCCGGGGCGCCGCCCCTCATCCAGCAGTCCCTCCTCTTCCCGTACCTGGATGGCCTCACGTTCGTACAGGCGTACTGGCGGGCGCGGCCGGGTCGTCCCGCGCCGCTGGGCTCGGACCTGCCCGCCTCGACCGAGCAGGTCATGCACCCCGGGAGGTTTCTCTCCTCGCCCCGGGACGCGCCCACCCGCGTGGTCTTCACCTCCGATTCGGCCGCGCCCGTGTCCGGCTGGAGCCTGATCGAGGAGGACGACCTGGGGGAGTTCGAGACCCGCTTCTATCTGAGGACCTTCCTGGGGGACACGGCCCGGGCGCGCTCCGCGTCGACCGGCTGGGATGGTGACCGCTACCGGCTCCTCCGGCGCTGCGGGGATGGAGCGGGAGCCGGCCGCGAGGGCGGGCCGCGAGCCGGGCGGACGTGCCCGGAGGCCCTCGTGTGGGCCAGCGTCTGGGACGACCCCGACGACGCGGATGCGTTCGCCGCCGCTGGCCGCGAGGCGATCGCCGCCCGCTATGGAGACGGCGCCGTCGGGGCGGCGGCCGGGGCGGGCGACACGCTCCGTCTCGGAGGACGGAGGATCGAGGTACGGCGGGGAACGACCGACGGGCGGCCCACGGTCCTGGTTCTGGACCTCCCCCGCGGGGCCGATCCCACCTCGGTCGCTGCCGCGGCCCGCTTCCGCCTGGTGGGCGGGTCGTGACGGAGGAATCGTCCCGAGGCCCCCTCCGCGTGCGCGTCCCGGCCCGGGGAGACCGCAGCTACGAGGTTCGCGTCGAGCCGGGCGCCCTGGACCGGCTGGGAGAGCTGTGCGCGTCCTCCGCGCCCGCACACCGCTACGCCATCGTGGCCGACGGGCGGGTCGCCGAGCTGTACGGGGATCGCGTCCTGGCCGCCTTCTCCGGGGCGGGGCTCGGGGCGGACCTCCACCGCTTCGATCCGGGCGAGGCCTCGAAGACGCGCGGAACGTGGGCCCGGCTCACCGACGCCCTGCTCGAGGCGGGTCACGGCCGCGACAGCGTGGTCGTGGGGCTGGGCGGCGGGGTGGCCGGCGACCTGGCCGGCTTCGTGGCGGCGACCTACCTGCGGGGCGTCCCCGTGGTGCAGGTGCCGACGAGCCTCCTGGCCATGGTCGACGCGGCGGTGGGCGGGAAGACCGGCGTGGACACGCCCTCGGGCAAGAACCTCGTCGGAGCCTTCCATCACCCCGCGCTGGTCGTGGCCGACACGGAGGTGCTCCGCACGCTCCCGGCCGAGCACGTGGCCTGCGGGCTGGCGGAGGCGGTGAAGGCGGGGGCGGTGGCGGACGCGGACTTCCTGGACTGGATCGAGGCCGAGGCCCCGGAGCTCCGCGAGGCCGAGCCGCGGGCCGCGGCCGAGCTGGTGCGGCGGGCGGCCGCCCTCAAGGCCGGGGTCGTGGAGGAGGACCCGGAGGAGGCCGGCCGCCGGGCGATCCTCAACTTCGGCCACACCGTGGGACACGCGCTCGAGCGGCTCTCGGACTACCGGCTCCTCCACGGGCAGGCGGTCGCTGTGGGCATGCGGGTCGAGGCACGCCTGGGGCGGGAGCTCGGGATGACCGCCCCGGATGCGGTGGCCCGGCTCGACGCCGCGCTGGCCGCGTGCGGTCACCGGACGCGGCTCGAGCCGGCGTGGACGGCGCCCGCCGTGCTCGCCGCGGCCTCCACCGACAAGAAGGGTCGCGCGGGCACGGCGCGGATCGTGCTTCTCGACCGTCCCGGAAGCGTGGCGCGGGGCGCGGACGGGAGCTGGACCCATCCGCTGGAGGGAGCGTCCGCCGAGAAGGCGCTCGGTGCGGCTTTACGGGCGGCGAGTGAGCGCGCAGATTCCCGGCCCCGGCCGCCCGCATAAGGACGCGCCGTCCCGACGCCGGCACCACGTCCGCAGCCTGATCACCACCACCGTCCCCGGATCATCGGAACCATGAACGGAAGCGCACACACGTCCGCGGGCACGAGCTCGGTCGCGGGGGCCCTCGCCGAACAGGTGGCCGCACGGCCCGGGGAGAGCTTTCTGGTCGCGGGCGAGCGGACCTGGACCTTCGAGCGGCTCGACGCCGACGCGCGGGCGCTGGCGGCCGGCCTCCACCAGCTGGGGGTCGAGGCCGGAGACCGGATCGCGATCGACCTGCCGAACTGGCCGGAGTTCGTCCTGGCCACGTTCGCGGCGGCCCGGCTCGGGGCCGTGATCGTGCCGCTGAATCCGGGCTATACGGCGCGCGAGCTCCAGTTCATGCTCCGGAACTCCGAGGCCACGGCGGTCGTCTCGGCCGAGCGCTACGGCGGCGTGGACTACCTGGAGCTGTTCGAGAGCCTCCTGTTCGAGCTGCCGGACCTCCAGTACCTGGTCACGGTGGGCGAGGAGGACCTCTGGTACGACGACCGCATCTTCCAGTTCGAGGACCTGCTCTCGAGCGGTCGGGGGCGCGACCTGGCGGAGGCCGGGGTCGATCCCGCCGAGGACGTGTTCGCCCTCTTCTACACGCCGGGGACGACGGGCAAGCCCAAGGGCGTGATGCTCACGCACGAGAACCTCGTGCGGACGGCGCGCGCCACCGCCGTGGCCCTGGGCCTCGGGCCGGAGGACGTCACCCTCTGCTCGGTGCCTCTCTTCCACATCTTCGGCCTCGGCGCGGCGCTCCTGGAGGCGCTCGTCTCCGGCGGGAGACTCGTGCTGGAGGAGAGCTTCGACCCCACCGGGGCGCTCGACCTCATCGAGGGGGAGGGCGTCACCGTCCTCCACGGCGTCCCCACCATGTTCCACATGCTCCTGCGCGAGGGCGAGCCGGGCGAGCGGGACCTCGCCTCGCTGCGCACCGGCATCGTCGCCGGGGCGCCGGTGAGCCCGGAGCTGGCCCGGCGCGTCCGGCGCGAGCTCGTCCCCGGCCTCGAGATCGCCTACGGGCTGACCGAGACGTCGCCCACGGTGACCATCACCCGGCCGGAGGACGACGAGGAGCGGCGGAGCACGACGGTGGGACGGCCCCTGGAGGGGGTCGAGGTCCGCCTCCTGGGCGAGGACGGACGGCCCGTGTCCGAGGGAGAGGTCGGCGAGGTGGCGGTGCGGGGGTTCAACGTCATGCCGGGCTACTTCCGGCAGCCGGCCGAGACCTCCTCCTCGTTCACCCCGGACGGCTTCCTCCTCACCGGCGACCTGGCGCGGAGGGACCCGAAGGGTTACCTGCAGGTCGTCGGTCGAAAGAGCGACGTGATCATCCGGGGGGGCTACAACGTCCACCCGAGGGAGGTGGAGAACCACCTCCGGTCCCACCCCGCCGTGCTCGACGTGGTGGTGGTGGGCGTGCCGAACGAGGTGCTCGGAGAGCTGGTGTGCGCCTGCGTTCGGCCCGTGGAGGGCGCGATCATCACCGGGGAGGAGCTGCGGGAGTACTGCCGCTCGGCCCTGGCCGGACACAAGGTACCGGACCTCGTGCGCTTCATGGAGGTATTCCCTATGACCGCGGCAGGGAAGCCCCGGCGGGTCGAGCTCGTCCGCATGATGCGGGAAGAGGCGGCCGAGGGGTCCTGAGGCCGGCCCTCCGGGCCGGTCCGGAATCGCGCCGCGGCGCCGCGTCCCGGCCTGAACGGGAGGACGCGACGGAGCGCGGGGGCCCATGGCCGCCCGCTCCGCGACAACAGGACAGTGAGGGACTTCCCGTACCGTCCCCTCCGCCGGTCCGCCCATGGTGGGCCGGAGGTCGGAGGCGAGGTAGGGAAGCCTCTCGCCCGCCCGGGCGAACCGTTCGCCCCGGCGGCACGAACGACACACGACAGCATGCGAGAGGCATCATGAACGAGCAGTACACCCGGGCGCCTCACCGGCGCTCCACGGGCTCGGTCGGTACATCCCCGAACGCGGCCCTGATGATCGACTTCGACAACGTCACCATGGCCATCCGGTCCAACCTGGGCCAGGAGCTCCGCAACTTCCTCGAGTCCGACATCGTGCGCGGGAAGGTCTCCGTGCAGAGGGCCTACGCGGACTGGCGCCGCTACCCGCAGTACATCGTCCCCCTCTCCGAGGCCTCGATCGACCTCATCTTCGCACCGGCCTACGGCTCCTCCAAGAAGAACGCCACGGACATACGCCTGGCTATCGACGCGCTGGAGCTGGTGTTCACGCGCCCGGAGATCGGGACGTACATCCTCCTCTCCGGGGACTCGGACTTCTCGAGCCTCGTCCTGAAGCTCAAGGAGTACGGCAAGTACGTGATCGGGGTGGGTCTGCAGGAGTCGACCTCCGACCTCCTGGTCCAGAACTGCGACGAGTACTACAGCTACACCAGCCTCTCGGGCCTGACGTCGGCCGCCGAGATGGAGACCGACAAGCACGATCCGTGGGAGCTGGTCGAGGTGGCGGTCAAGAAGATGGCCGGCCGGGACGACGTGATGCGCTCGGACCGGCTCAAGCAGGTCATGCTCGAGATCGACCAGGGCTTCGACGAGAAAGACTACGGCTTCAGCAAGTTCAACCGCTTCCTGGCCGAGGCCAGCTCCCGCGGCCTGCTGAACCTGCGCAAGATCGAGAACGGCCAGTACGAGGTGGGCCCGACCGATGGAAGCGGATCGGGCGCATCGTCGCGCGGCCGTGAGTCCGGGGGAGACGGGCGGAGCCGCCGCGGCGGTCGTGGCGGCCGCGGGCGGGGCCGCTCCGGCGGCCGGGAGAGCCGGGAGAGCCGCCCCGAGCCGTCCGCGCCCTCCGGCACCGCTCCGGAGCCGCCGGCGCCGATCGAGGCGGCCTCGCTCCGGGACGCCTACAGGCTCCTGAGGGACGTCACGTCCGGCCTCTCCGAGGACGGCGAGGCGGTGCGCGACAGCGAGATCAAGCGGGCCATGCTCCAGCGCGACGAGCAGTTCGACGAGGCCGCGCTCGGGTTCAGCAAGTTCAGCCGCTTCCTCCGCCAGGCGTACGACGAGGGCGTGGTCGACCTGATCACCGACGAGGACGGGAACTACCACGTCCGGGTCCCCGAGGAGGGCGAGGAGCCGGGTGACGGCGGCGGCCGGGCGCCCTCCGGCGGAGGTCCCGCGGAAGCCGATCGGGGCGGTCGCCGGAGCGGCGAGCACGGACACCGGGATCGCGGGGAGCGCCCGAAGGCTCGGGAGAGCCGCGAGGCGCGCGAGCCGACGGCCCGGGAGCCGGCCGCACAGGAACCCGCCGCGCCGGAGGCGGAGTCCCCCGAGGCCCCTTCCGGCACCGAGAAGGGATCGAGGACCGCCCGCGACGCGGCCGCCTCCATGGCGGAGTCCCGTCGCGACACCGCGGACGCCGGGGCGGAGAGCCGCGGCGCCGGGACCGAGGAGAGCCGCGGGGACGCGGCGGCCGCCGAGGAGACGGAGGAGCGGACGCCGTCGCGGCGCCGCTCCGGCCTCGGACGCTTCCGCCGTGGGAGCCGTGGCGCCGGCGGCCCGGAGCCGTCCGCGGGGGGCTCGGGCCTCCCCGGTCCGGTCGACGCGGATGGGGGCGACGCCCCCGCGGAGGAAGCCTCGGGGGCGGGGGAGAACGCCTCCGTGGAGCCCGAGCGGGGCGACGGAGGTCGCGGTCTGCGGGAGCCCGGCTCCCGCGACCGGAGCGTCGGGCTCGGTCGGCGGCGTGGACGCCGCGGCTCCGAGGACCCGGCGCACGAAGAGGCCCCCGGGGCATCCGGCCCGGCGGAGAAGGGCGAGCCGGCGGGCGGCGGAAGCGGCGGCGAGGCCGTCGCGGCCGAGGCGACGGGCGCCGACGACGTCGTCGAGCACATGGTGAAGAGCTATGCCGGCGTCGGCCGCAAGACGGCCGAGGCCCTGGTGGATGCCTTCGGCGAGGGCGTGTTCTCGGTCATCGACGAACAGCCCGACCGGCTCGCCAACGTGTTGCCCGAGCACCGGGCGCAGGCCGTGATCGAGGCCCGCGAGGCCGAGCTGGAGGCGTCCCCGGCCGAGGAGGTGTGAGCCGGGGCCGGCCGGGACCGGTGACCGGGGAGGCCGGCCGCCGCCCTGGCGGCGCGGCCCGCGGACGGGGAGAGGCGCTTCCGGAGGAGCTGGGGAGCGTCCTCCCCGTCGGCTTCTATGCGCGGCCCGCCCACGTCGTGGCCCGGGACCTCCTGGGCCGCGTCCTCCTCTCCGAGGTTGGCGGCCGGCCCGCCGCCGGGCGCATCGTGGAGACCGAGGCCTACACGGGCCCCGAGGACCCCGCCTCGCACGCGGCCGCCTCCATCGGCCGCACGGAACGGAACGACCCCCTCTACGGCCCGCCCGGCACGGCCTACATCCACCTGAACTACGGCATCCACTGGTGCCTCAACGCCGTGACGACGGAGGAGGGACGGCCGGCGGGGGTCCTCATCCGCGCCCTCGAGCCGGTGCTCGGCGAGGAGCTCATGCGCGAGAGGCGTGGTCGGAGCGAGCTCACCAACGGCCCGGCGCGCCTGACGCAGGCCCTGGGCGTCGGACCCGAGCTCCAGCGCCACGAGCTGGGTCGGGCGCCGCTCCGGATCCTGTCGGGCGCCGGCCCCGTCCCCGGGGAGGCGGCCATCCGCACCACGCGGATCGGGATCTCGCGCGGGGCCGAGCTCGAGCTCCGGTTCTACGACGAGCGCAGCCGCTGGGTGTCGCGCAGGTGAGCGGCGCCGGGGAAGCCGGGCGAGCCGGCGAGGCCACGGCGGACGGAGGGAACCGGCCCGACCGCCCGGAGGCGGACGGAGGGAACCGGTCCGACGGCCCGGAGGCGGACGGCGTCGCCGGCCGCGCCCGCGCGCTGCACGAGGAGTGCCTCGTCCTCGACGGCCACAACGACCTGGCCCTCCGGATCCTGGAGGGCGTCGACCCGGCCGGGCGTCTCGAGGGTGGGCACCTGGACCTCCCCCGCATGCGCGAGGGCGGCCTGGATGGGGGCATCTTCGCCGTGTGGATCGACCCGGCCGACCCCGAGCCGATGGAGCGCGCCACCCGCGGCCTCGAGGCGCTCCGCGACTGGGTGCTCGCCACGCCCGGCGTGAGGCCCGTTCTCGGGAGCGCGGACCTCGATGCGGCCCGAGATGCGGGCGAGGTCGCGGTCGTGCCCGGCGTCGAGGGTGGCTACCCGATCACGGACGACCTGGCGGCCGTCGACGCCCTGTACGGGGCGGGCGCCCGCTGCCTCACCCTGGCCTGGCTCCGGCCCACGGCCTGGGCCGACGCAGCGGGGGCCGACCCCGTCCACGGCGGGCTCTCGAGGTTCGGGCGGCGGGTGGTCGAGCGGCTCCGTCACCTGGGCATGGCCGTGGACGTGAGCCATGCGTCGGACGCGGCCGCCCGGGACGCGATCGAGGTGGCCGGGGGCGGCGTGCTGGCCTCCCACTCGGGCGCCCGCTCGGTGGCCGACCACCCGCGGAACCTCCCCGACGACCTGATCGAGGGCCTCGCGTCGGCGGAAGGCGCGGCCGGTGTCGTGTTCTTCCCCGCCTACCTGGACGAGGCGTTCGGGACCGCGTTCGCGGAGCTGCGGCGGGTCCTGGACGCCGACCTGGGCACGCCGGAGGGACGCCGGGCCCTCGATCGGGAGATCCGCGAGCGGCTCGACCCTCCGCCCATGGAGCGGATCGCCGAGCACGCCGAGCACATCCGGGCGGTGGGTGGCCCCGGCGTCGTGGCGCTCGGGAGCGATTTCGACGGCGTCCCCGCGCTCCCGGACGGGATGCGGGACGTGCGCGACCTCCCCGCCCTCACCGCGCTCCTGGCCGAGCGCGGCTGGGAGGAGGGCGACCTCCGCGCCCTCCTCGGCCAGAACCTCCGGCGGGTGCTCGTCAGGGCGATGGACGGGCGGTGAGCCCGCCCGTTGACCGGCGTCCGCCGGGCCGCTAACGTCACGGAGTCGGTGTGAGGCAGTGTTTTTGAGCCAACACTTGAGCCTGCATCTCTCCGATCTCGCGGTGGACGTCACGCCCTTCGAGGGACGGCGGAAGCCGGGAGGAGGAGATACATTCTGAGAGACGGGTCTCGAAGATCCCCTCGCACGCGACCGGGAGGGTGGCCATCGCGCCACCCTCCCTTTTTTTCGCTGCACGCCGCCGCCGGGCGCGCGACCGGATCGAGCGGGGCGACGGGGGCTCCTCCCGCACGGCGGGACGGAGCGCGGCCGGCCCACGGGTGTACTCGCAGGCCGCCACGGGAAGGTGACCGCAGGGCCTGACGGGACCATCGACGGAGAGCGCTCCATGCCACGGGTACGCGCGACGCGACGTCTCCACTTCTCGGCCGGCCATCGGCTGCACAACCCGGCCTACGACGAGGCCAGGAACCGTGAGGTGTTCGGGGCGTGCAGCAATCCCACGGGGCACGGCCACAACTACGATCTCGAGGTCACGGTGGAGGGGGAGGTCGACCCGGAGACCGGGTTCGTGATCGACCTGGCGCGCCTGCGCGACCTGGTGCAGGAGATGGTGGTCGACGACGTGGACCACGCCAACCTGAACGTGGACGTGGACTGGATGGAGGGGATCAACCCGACGTCCGAGAACCTGGCGGTACAGATCTGGCGCCGCATCGAGGGCCGACTGGGCGGCGCCCGCCTCGTGTCGGTCCGCCTGTTCGAGACGCCCCGCAACTTCGTGGAGTACCGAGGTGAGTGATCGCGACGACAGCCCGACGCCCCCCGGCCGGAGCGCCGCCGCCCTCGACGAGCGCGCGGAGGACGGCTCCGGACCCGCCCCGGACCAGGGCCCCCAGAGCCGGGCCTCCCTGGAGGACCTGGTCCGGGAGGAGCTCCTCCGCCTGGGCGAGGACCCTTCTCGCGAGGGGCTCGCGCGGACGCCCGAGCGCGTCTCCGAGTCGCTCCGGTGGCTGACCCGCGGTTACGAGATGACGGTCGAGGACGCCGTGAACGGCGCGATCTTCGAGGACGAGCACGACAGCATGGTGCTCGTCAAGGACATCGAGCTCTACTCGCTGTGCGAGCATCACATGCTGCCCTTCTTCGGGAAGGTGCACGTGGCCTACATCCCCGATGGGAGGATCGTCGGGCTGAGCAAGCTCCCGCGGATCGTGGAGGTCTTCGCGCGCCGGCTCCAGGTGCAGGAGCGGCTCACCGAGCAGATCGCGCAGGCGGTGGAGGACGCGCTCGCCCCGCGCGGGGTGGGGGTCGTGGTCGAGGCCTACCACCTGTGCATGATGATGCGCGGCGTCGAGAAGCAGAACAGCAAGACGATCACGAGCGCCGTGCGGGGGAACTTCCGCTCGGACAACCGGACCCGGGACGAGTTCCTGAGGCTGGTCCTCTCGCCGCAGTTCATCTCCTAGCGTCGGCCGGACGGACGCCGCGTGCACCTCGAGCTGTCCGAGCTCCTGGCCTGCCCCCGCTGCGGGCCGGGGCAGGGCCTCGTGGTCTCGGTCGACCGGATCGAGGACCGCCGGGTCCGGGAGGGCCTGCTGGCCTGCCCGGGCTGCGACGCCCGCTACTCGATCGGCGAGGGCGGGATCGACTTCGGTGCGGCGGCTGACGGCGGCCCGGGAGCCGGGGTCGCCGACACCCGCGACGGTCCGGCAAGCGGGGAGAGCGGGACCCGCAGCGGTCCGGAGGGCAGGGGCGACCACACTCGCGCCGGCCCCCGGGAGGTGGGAGCGCCGGCGCCCGACCCGGAGGACGCCGTGCGGGTCGCGGCGCTCCTGGGGCTCCAGGAGGGCGGCGGGGCGATCCTCCTCGGCGCCGGCCTCGGGCGCGCGGCCCCGCGGGTCGCGGAGCTGGCCGGCGGGGTCGAGGTCCTGGCCCTCTACGGCGCTCCGGACGGGGCGGCCGCTCCCCGCGTCACGCGCCTCCTCGGCGTGCGCGCCGGCGCCCTCCCGCTCCGCGGGGGGAGACTTCGTGGCGCGGCGCTCCTGGGGGGCTCTCCCGACGGCCTGGCCGAGGCCACGCGAGCCGTCCGGCCCGGCGGGCGGGTGGCGGTCCTGCGCCCCCGACCGGAGCTCGACGTCCCCGGCGGGCTCCCCCTCCGGGTGCTCGCCGCGGAGGCCGCGGCGGTCGTGGCGGAGCGAACGACCGAAGGGCCCGGCGCGTGACCGGTCCGGCTCGTTGCCGCCTGCGGTGGGCGCGGCTAGGTTGAGCCCTGCCGCCGGAACGCCGAATCGGTGCGCCTCGCGGAACCGTCGGAGATCGGGAGGAGATGCGGCTCAACACCCGAGCGTTCGCGACAGCGTCGGCCGCCGTCTCGAGCGCGGCCGTGTTCGGCCTGACCGTCCTCTTCCTGGTCGGGCCGGGGAACCCCGCGGACCTCTCCATCCTCTCCGGTTTCCTGTTCGGCTATTCGGTCACCCCGGCGGGGGCCTTCGTCGGCGCGCTGTGGGCCTGGGCCTACGGCTTCGGCCTGGGCGGCACGCTGGCCTTCGTCTACAACCTGGCCCTCGTCCCCCCTCCGCCGCTCCCGGGCGAGTGAGCGCACGGCCGGCCACCGGATGGTCCTCGAGCGCGAGGACGGCGCCATGAGCTGGTGGCGCTTCTGGGAGCGGGACGAGCGGGACGACGAACGCCCCCCGGACTACTATGCCGAGGGCGTGGACCTGACCCGCCAGGAGCGTTACCACGAGGCCCTGACCTCCTTCCGGCTCGCGCTGAGGGAGCGGCCCGACGACCTGGCTACGCTGGAGCAGATGGCCGTGGTCTATACCCGCATCGGCATGACGGACGAGGCGCTGAAGACCTACGGCCGCGTGCTGGAGCGGGAGTCGGGGCGCCCCGCCGCCCACTACGGCGCAGGATTCCTGCTCCTCAACCGCGGGCGCGAGGAGGAGGCCGTCGAGCACCTGGAGGCCTTCCTGCGCCAGCAGCCCGACACGCCCGACGCCGAGCGGCACGTCCGGCACGCCAGGGACACGCTGGAGCGCCTGCGCTCCTCCCCCGACGCGGGAGACGGGGAGGAAGCCCCGGGGACGGACCAGGACGCCTGAGACGTCCGGCAGGTCCCGCGGCCCCGTCCCGGGACCGCCGATCCACACCGCGACCCTTGCCAGGAGATCCGCCATGGCCAGCACCGAGGGCAGTCCGGAGCGGGCCCCGTCGGGGGACGGCGGGCCGGCCGCCGGGCCGGCCACGACCCGGACGGAGGCCGCCGGCCCGGAGCACCACATCCCGCCCGGCACCCTCGTCGACCTCTTCCTGGACGGCGCGGACGCGTTCCCGGACGCGGTGGCCATGCGCTCACGGCGGCCCGCCGGCGGGTGGGACGAGGCCACGCACGCCGAGGTCGCCCGCCGCGTCAGGGACCTCGCGCTCGGCCTGCGCGCGGCGGGGCTGGAGCGGGGCCAGCGCGTGGCGATCCTGGCGCGCACCCGGGCCGAGTGGGCGCTGGCGGACTTCGCGATCACCATGGCGGCGCTGACCGACATCCCGGTCTACCCCTCGCTGCCCGCCGACCAGGCCGCCTTCCTCCTCGGGGACGGCGAAGCCCGCGCCATCTTCGTCGAGGACCAGGAGCAGTACGACAAGGTCGTCTCGGTGCTGGACGAGCTCCCCACGCTGGAGAGGGCCTTCGCCTTCGAGCCGGTCGAGGGGAGCGAGGGCCTGCCGGTGGAGACGCTCGAGGAGCTGGAGGAGAGGGGAAGCGCGGCGGACGGGGACGACTACGAGGCTCATGCCCGGGAGACCGCCCCCGGGGATGTGGCCACCCTCATCTACACCTCGGGGACGACCGGGCGCCCCAAGGGCGTCATGCTCACCCACCACAACCTGTTCAGCAACGCCGTCCTGTGCGCGGACGTCCTCCCCCTGTCCGTGGAGGACCGCCACCTGTCGTGGCTTCCCCTCTCGCACATCTTCGAGCGCACGGCGGGCCACCACGTGATGTGGATGTGCGGCGTGGCGGTCTCCTACGCCGAGTCGACGGACACGATCGTCCGCGACCTGGGGGAGGTGCGGCCGACGATCAGCACCGGGGTGCCCTACCTGTACGACAAGCTCTACGAGGCCTCCCAGAAGGCCGCGCACGAGGGCGGCCCGGTCAAGCTGGCCATCTTCCGGTGGGCGCGGGCGGTGGGGGAGGAGCGCGCACGGCGCATCCTCGCGGGCGAGGAGCCGGGTCCGTGGCTCGCGCTCCGGTACGCCGTGGCGGACAGGCTCGTCTTCTCGAAGCTGCGCGACCGGACGGGCGGCGCCATCCGCTTCTTCGTGAGCGGCGGCGGGCCCCTCTCGCCGCGGGTCGCCCTGTTCATGTGGGCGGCCGAGCTCCGGATCCTGGAGGGCTACGGCCTCACCGAGACCTCGCCCGTGCTGGCCGTGAACCCGCCCGAGGCCGTGCGCCTCGGTACGGTGGGGCCTCCGATCCCGGAGACCCGGATCCGCATCGCCGAGGACGGCGAGATCCTGTGCAGGGGCCCGCAGGTCATGAAGGGCTACTTCAGGAACGAGGAGGCCACGCGCGAGGCCTTCACCGAGGACGGGTGGCTGAGGACCGGGGACATCGGGACCCTGGACGAGGAGGGCTACCTCAGCATCACCGACCGGAAGAAGGAGCTCCTGGTCACGGCGGCCGGGAAGAACATCGCGCCGGCGCCGGTGGAGCGCGCCATCGAGAGGTCACGGTTCGTGGCGCACGCCGTCCTGGTGGGGGACCGGCGGAACTTCCCGATCGTCGTCGTCGAGCCCGCGTTCGAGAACCTCCGGGAGTGGGCGGCGCGCCGCGACGTGACGAGCTCGGACCCGGAGGAGCTCATCGCCGCCGATCCCGTGCTGTCGCTGATCGACGGGCAGGTCCGGCGCCGAACGGACGACTTCGACCGCCACGAGACGCCCGGCTGGGTCGTCGTCGTCCCGGACACCTTCGGAGTCGACACGGGGGAGCTGACGCCCACGCTCAAGGTCAAGCGGCGCGTGATCACCGAGCGCTACGGTGACGCGATCGACAGCGCCTACGAGGCGGCCGAGCGGCGCCGCGACGAGGGCGGCGACGGTCCGTCCGTCACGGTGGCCCGGAGCGCCCGCGCGGGAGGTTGAGGCGGTGGAGGCGCCCGGCCCCGTCCTCGTGGTGCTCGTCACCGGTCCCGACGAGGACGTCCTCCTCGAGCTGGGACGGACCCTGGTCGAGGAGCGCCTGGCGGCCTGCGTCAACGTCACGGGAGGCGTGCGCTCGGCCTTCCGCTGGGAGGGGAGGATCGAGGAGGCGGACGAGGCGCTGGCCCTGCTCAAGACGACGGCGGGCCGGCTGGACGCCCTCACCGCCCGGGTCCGCGAGCTCCATCCGTACGAGGAGCCGGAGGTGCTGGCCCTGCCGTCCGCCGGCGGCTCCGCGGGCTACGCCGACTGGGTGCGCGGGGCCGTGGCCGATGAGTGAGGAGCGGGTGATCGAGATCACCGATGCGCCCCTGACCGAAGCCGGCGCCGGGGCCCTCCTGAGGCCGACGCGCGTCGACTGGACCGCCACCACGCCCGAGGTGCGGCGGCTCGACCTCGAGGCGGGCGAGGGGTGGCTGGAGCGGTGCGCCGGTCAGGGAGAGCTGGTGCTCGGGGCCGCGGCCATCACCGACGCCGGCGAGCTCGACGCCGAGTTCGTCATCCACCTGGCCGTGTCCTCCCGGGACGAGCCCGTGAGCGGCCGGACGGTGTCGATGGCCCTCCGGAACGCCCTGCGCCGCGCGGCCGAGTGGGACGTTCGGTCGCTCGCCGTCCCCCTCCTGGGGACCGGCCCGGCCGGCCTCGGGCTCGAGGAGGCCTGCCGGCTCATGGCGCCGCATCTGGACGGGTTCGTGGCGGGAGGGGAGGGGAGGACGGTCCGGATCGCCGCGGAGGACCCGGCCGAGCTCGAGGCCGCTCGCGAGGCCTGGCCCGCCGGCTGAAGGTGGCCTGCCGGGTCGCGGCGGGCGCCCGGCGCCGGGCCTCCGGGTCACGCGCCGCGCCGGAGCGGACCGCCCGTCAGCCCAGCAGGAAGCTCACCCCCACCAGCAGGCCCCCGATCAGGGCTCCGAGCACGTAGCCGAGCCGCACGATGAGGTCCAGCTCGTGCTGGGTGACGTTCCGCACGAGCTCCTCGAGCTTCGGGAGCGGGAACTCCAGGATCTTCTCCTCGACCCGCTCGTCCACCCGCACCCGGGCCGCCACGGCGGGGATCTCGCCCGAGATCCAGTCCCACACGGGAGGAGCCAGGAGGTCGGACAGCCGGTCGGCCCCGTCGGGTCCGAGCAGGGCGGCCGGCTTCCCGATCGGGCGCTCGAGGAGGGCGTCCACGAGCCTTCCCGAGAACTCCTCCCACACCTGGCGCCCGGCATCCGACTCGAGGGCCGACGCCGCCCAGCGGCCGATGCGCTCCGCCGGCAATTGGGCCAGGAGCTCCTCCCACCCGCCGTCCGTCCCGCGCCAGGCCGCGGCCTCGATCCGGTCCAGGACGAAGTCGCGCGTGTCCGGCTCGCGTGCCACTCGAACCACCCAGCCCGACAGGGCGTCCACCAACCGCTCGGCCCGGGTGCCTTCCGGACCGCCGACGACCTCGGCCGCCGGGCGCTCCAGGAGGTCCTCGAGCGAGCGGTTGGCGCTCCGGGCCATGGCCGCCTGCACCTCCGCCTCGCGGAGAAGCGCGCCCAGCCGCTCGGCGCCCTCCTCCTCGAGCGTGCGGATCACGCGGTCCACGGTCTCCTCGGTGACGATGAGCCGGGCCACGACCCGCTGGTGGAACCTGAGGTCGCGCATGAAGCGGTCGAGGAGCTCGTGCACGGCCGTCTCGAAGCGGGCCCGCGCGGCGGGGTCCTCCAGGAGCCGTCCCAGTCGCTCCAGCACGCGGGGGAGGTGCTCGGCCACCGCCTCCTCCAGGGAGGTGACCGCGCCGGGCGGCACCAGCTCCCGGAGCGTCCGGCCCGTGCGCAGGAGCTCGGTCGCGGCGCGCTCGAGCTGCTGTCGGACGGCCGTCTCGAACGCGTCGGTCTCCACGGCCCGGGCCGCCCACCGGCCCATGCTGCGGCGAAGGAGGGGCGGCCCGTCCCCGGCGTCCTCCCCCTCCCGGGCGGTCTCCCGGTCCAGGGCGCCCCCCACGGTCCGCAGGACGTCGGCGGCGGCCTCTCCGAAGCTGCCCGACGCCAGGGCTCCGGCCAGACGCCCCCGTGCGTCCCGGACGGCGCCGACGGCCAGGGCCCGCACCTCGGCCAGGGCCGTCCCGGGAAGGAGCTCGGCGGGGGCGGGGAGGGGGCGCGCGGCGCGCTCGCGCAGGATCTCGCGGAGCCGGGACTCGAAGGCCTCCCGCAGCCTCCCCGCGCTCAGCGCCTCGGCCAGGTCGTCGGGGGTGAGGAGGGTGGTGCCCACCGTGCGCCCGATGGAGCGGGCCAGGCGCTCCCGGTTCTTCGGGACCGCGCCCTGGAGCCACGGGAGCTCGATCCCCAGGAAGCGGGCGGGCCGGTAGGGATGGAAAAGCATCCAGATGGCCACGCGGTTCGTGATGCCTCCGGCCAGGGCGCCGAAGGCCACGGTGAGGAGCGCCCGCAGCCAGGTCACGCCGGGAAGTCCTCGCGGGCCGTCACGGACCCCGGGCGCGGATGGCCACCCCGCGGGCCGGCCGGGCCGGGCCGCCGAGCCGGAGCGTCCCGCGCACGGCGTAGGCCCGCACCCCGGCGTCCGCGGTCGTCGAATCGGCCACGACCGGGTCGTCGGCGGCCACCGGCCCGGATCGGAGGGAGGCCTCTATCCCCGCGTCCGGGATGCGGATCCTCCATCCGGGAGGGCCCGCGCCCGCCGAGTCCCGGGTCGCCTCGACCCGGGACCAGCGCGAGCCCTTGCCGCCGATCCACGTGAAGGCGGTCGTGGCCGAGCGGTCGGGGTTCTCGTCGCCGGCGTCCCGGAGGACCAGGAGGCCGTCGCCGTCCTCGTCGGTCACGAGCACGCTCTCCTCGAGCGTGCGCGGTGGCGGCATGTCCAGGGGCCGGGCCTCGCGCCGCTGGAACATGAGCCCCGTCACGGGCTCGGCTCCCGCCGGCTGCGCACCCGACGGCTCTCCCCCCGTCTCCCACGTGGCCAGGAGCAGTCGCGAGCGCTGGCCGGTCGGGCTCGTCCACTCGTCCAGGACCCTCCCGGGCCTGAGACCGAAAGCCGCCGAGGAGTCCCGGAGCACGAGCCCGCCCAGCTCGCCCCCGTCGGCCGCCACCACCCGGAGGCCGTGGCCCGGCAGGATCCGCCATCCGGCGCGGGGAACCGGCAGGCTGTCCTCCACCGAGAGGGCCATCCCCCAACCCTCCTCCCCGAGGACCCAGGCGCGGTACCGGCGCACCAGCTCGGACGAGGACACGTCGTGCCGGAAGCGGAGGACGGCCGCCGGCGAGGCCGGTCCGAAGCCGACGAACGTCACGTCGGTGACGTAGCGGGCCGGCGTCACGGTGCTGGGCGTCGGGACCGACGGTCGGCCGACCGGCTCCTCGGTCCGGCTCCCGCCCTCCCCGCCCCCGCACGCCGCCCACAGGAGGACGAGGGCCAGGAGCCCGGTCCGGGCCGCCCCCGTCGTCCGCTCGGCGCTCCTGCGTCGCATCATCGCTCTCCCGGTCGTGCGCTCCCGTCCCGGTCCGGGCCCAACATACCGTCTCCCGGCCCGGCCCGCGTGGGCGGCCCGCCCGCCGCCCGCGTCTCGCCGGCCGGCCCGGCCTACCGCTCCCGCGGGACCCTGCCTATCTTCGTGGCCGCCCCGGTGCCGACGGGCACCTCCTCCGCGAACTCCTCGGACGGGTCTCTCCATGAAGCTGCATACGAAGATCACGCTCGCCCTGATTCTGGGCGCCGTGGCCGGAGTGGCCGCCCACCTCCTGTTCTCGGCCACCGGCCAGACCTGGCTGCGCGACGCCCTGGTGTGGATCGAGCCGTTCGGGAACGCGTGGATCCGGCTCATCACCATGGTGGTCGTGCCCCTGGTCATGGCCAGCCTCATCTCGGGCACGGCCAGCCTCGGGGACATCACCAAGCTGGGCCGCATCGGCGGCAAGACGGTGGTCTACTACCTGGGGACCACGGCCGTCGCCGTCACGATCGGGCTCGTCCTCTCCAACGTGATCGCGCCGGGGAGCCACATGGACCCGACGGCGCTCGAGAACCTCCGGAACACCTACATGTCGGAGAGCGCCGGCAAGGTCCAGCTGGCGCAGCAGGCCCCCGGCCTCAAGGACGTCATCCTGGACATGATCCCGCGGAACCCGATCCAGGCGATGGCGAGCGGGGACATGCTCCCGATCATCTTCTTCTCGATCTTCTTCGGGGCGGCCGTCTCGGTCCTCCCGGAGGACAGGCGCGACCCGGTGCTCGGGTTCGTGGACGGGGTGAACGAGGCGGCCATGAAGATGGTCCACTGGATCATGCTCCTGGCCCCCTACGCCGTGTTCGCGCTGATCGGGGCCGTGCTCGCCCGCTTCGGGGCCGACGTCCTCAAGAGCCTCCTCGTCTACTCGGTCACGGTGCTCCTGGGCCTGGCGCTCCACCTGGGCCTCACCTACCCGGCGGCCCTGCGCTTCCTGGCCCGCGTCAGCCCGGTGGACTTCTTCCGCCGGATCCGCGAGGTGCCGCTCATCGCCTTCTCGACCTCGAGCTCCAACGCCACCCTGCCGGTCACCATGGAGACGGCCGAGGACGACCTGGGCGTGAGCCCGGAGGTCTCGAGCTTCGTCCTCCCCCTGGGCGCCACGATCAACATGGACGGGACGGCGCTCTACCAGGCGGTGGCGACCATGTTCATCGCCCAGGTGCTGGTCGGGCACCTGACGCTGGCCACCCAGCTCGGGATCGTCGTGACCGCCACGCTGGCCTCCATCGGGGCGGCCGGCGTGCCGTCGGCCGGCATTATCATCCTCATCGTCGTCCTCAAGCAGGCCCTCCCGGGCTCGGTGGACCCGGCCGCCGGGATCGCGCTCATCCTGGGCGTCGACCGCATCCTGGACATGTGCAGGACGGCCGTGAACGTGAGCGGGGACCTCACCGCGGCCACGGTCGTGGCCCGCTCGGAAGGCGAGACGCTGGACGTGCGGCCCGCGGGCGGGAGGGTGCGGACGGCGGCCTAGAAGGCCGTTGAAGAACCGGGCGCGGCTCGCTCCAGTTCTTCAACGGCCTTCCAGTTCTTCAACGGCCTTCTAGATCCGCCCGAAGACCTCGTCCAGGTGGCGGATGAGGCGTAGGACGCGGCGGCGGTTCACGCCGAAGTCGCCCCGGCCCGTCCGGGCCCTCGAGCGCGCCTCGACCCGAGTGAACCCCTCCTCGTCCAGGGAGACCCACACGATGAGGTCGTCCACGAAGCCGAAGACGCGGGAGCGGCAGGCCACGGTCATGATCCCGTTCGTCTCGTCGGCGTGGACCTTCTGCCAGCGGGGCTGGCGCGAGGCGTAGGCCCGGATCTCGTCCCACACGCGCGCGAAGGACGCGGCGTAACGTCCGCCGGCCGGACCCTCGGGGTCGCGCGTGTCCGCCCGGTTCACCGTGAACCACCGGGTCAGCGTCGATTTCCAGCTCTCGGCCATGCTCCTCCGCGGTTGCCGCACCGGGGGCCTCCGGGTACGTTCGGACCGCCTGCACGCTACACGAGACGCCTGCCTACGGACGAATGCAAGCTATCATACCGCTGGCCGGTAAGGGCACGCGACTCCGGCCCCACACGCACTCCCGGCCCAAGCCCCTGGTCCGGGTGGCCAACCGCCCCGTTCTCGACCACGTGCTCGAGCGCCTCGAGCGGGTCGGCGTCGACGACGTCATCTGCATCACCGGCCACCTGCAGGACCAGATCAAGGCCCACCTCGAGGAGCGGCACCCCGAGCTCCGCCGCACCTACGTCGAGCAGGTCGAGCAGCTCGGGACGGCCGACGCGATCCGCCTGGCCGAGCCCCACGTGGACGGTCCGGTCCTCATCGTCTTCGTCGACACGATCTTCGAGGCGGACCTCGGGATCATCGAGCGCCGCCCCGACGACGACGGTATC
>Ga0209918_1000211_pt1 | contig 43348 bp, 37 predicted proteins | sample SalPonD_shore_MG_FD_185712 | JGI IMG/M metagenome (GOLD analysis project Ga0209918, IMG submission 185712) | Salt pond soil microbial communities from South San Francisco under conditions of wetland restoration - Salt Pond MetaG... | ecosystem: Environmental > Aquatic > Marine > Intertidal zone... | reverse complement strand
GGTGGGCTCCGTTCGGCCCTGGACCGATGCGAACTTTAACCTGATGTGGGCCCTGCCTACCCATTTGATTGCGGGGATCCTGCTGTTTACAAAGCGGAAACCGCGATTTTTGGGCCCTTATTTCGTAATCACCACCGGCCTGACTCTCCTGCTACTGGTCAGCTGGAGCCTCATTCCACAAACCTTGCCGGGTGAACTGCTGCCGCTGGTTGTCTTATTCACTATTCGGATGGCGCGGCTGGCCGTATCCCTGGGGAAACCGTCTGTCTGAGAGATCGCAACGGGGTGTTGTTTATGTTCGTCGACAGTCAGGCCTGATCCTGGTCGTACTCCCGATTCTGATCCAGAGCGTACCGGGCCCGGGTCAGTTCCCGGCCCAGGTAGGCGGCGTGGCTTAACCGGCTGACCCAGCCCTTGCTGATAATCGTTCGGTACAGGCTCCGGGCGTCGGTCCCCTCGATAATCCGGAGCAGCCGGTGGTCGTAATCGTAGTGCTCCACGCGAATCACTCGCCGTTCCCGGTCCGGGAAGATCACGAAATAGCCGGCGGGATCCATTTGGGGGGCCCGCGGCGTTCCGGCCCGTATCCGGGGCACGGAGTCCCGAATGGCATCCGGAGCGGGTCCGGTGATCTGCGGCCGGGGCAGATCTTGCAGGCGTCGGACGATGTCCTCCGTTGACCGGCAGCCGATCATGTCGATGAGCCGGATCCGGTTGCGAAAGGCTTCCACCTGGGGAGCAGTGATATTGCGCAGCACCGGCTGCCGGCCCGGCGCCCGGCGGATCTTGCCTTGGGCGTCCATGCCGTGTTCGGAGAGCGCCAGCAGCGTGCGACCGCTCAGATGGACCGGCGGATCGTCGCCGGCTAAGATGAGGTAACCGATGGCCGGGTTCGCCAGGATATTCATTACCACCTTCTCGATACCCACGTTCTCGGTTTCGGTTTTTCCGGTAATGCAAAGATTGGGAGGGCCGCTTTTGTAGAGGGTCTGCGCCAGGTCAGGACTCCCCAGAGTTGAGACGGCCGCCGGGGCTTTGGGGTCCAGCACGAAATACTTTCCGGGAACCGGCGGCCAGGTACGCCGCCGTCGGAATCGGGGCGAGGTGAGCCGGGAGAGCAGAATGCCGAATGTTTCCATCCAAGATTGCATGGGAAACCTGGTCAGGCGTCCGTGTGTTTGATCCGGAGATTCCAGCGAACCCGCGGGATGCCCGCCGCTGCGCTGCTCGCTTCGGGTGGGGGGTGATGGCTAACCGTACACCGGATCCGCCTGGCGGGGTGCCGGGTGAGCCGAATCCTCGACGATCCGGCCGTGATCCAGCCGGAGTACCTCGTCGCCCGTTTCGGCTACTACGGCATTATGGGTCACGGTAATGATGGATTTCCCCTGGTCCTTGAATTCTCCGAAGATATCCAGGATGATCTGTTCGTTCCGGGCGTCCAGGTTGCCGGTGGGTTCATCCGCCAGGATCAGTTCCGGATCATTGGTGATCGCCCGGGCCACGGCCACCCGCTGCTGTTCGCCGCCGCTGAGCTGGGACGGGAGGTGATCCGCGCGATCGCCCAAACCGACCTGCTCCAGCGCCCGCCGGGCATCCCGGGCGTCCGGCATACTGTGAAAATACTGCGCCAGCATGACATTCTCCAGGGCGGTGAGATACTCGATCAGATGAAACTGCTGAAAGATAATCCCCACGTTTTCCCGGCGATACCCGGCTAATTGCTCGCCGGATAACTCGGTAATGTCGAGTCCGTTCATCAGGATGTGGCCGGTATCCGGGCTGTCCAGCCCCGCAATCAGGTTGACCAGCGTGGTTTTGCCGCTGCCGGAGGGGCCCATGATGGTCAACTCGGTTCCCGGGGCCAGCCGGAACGAGATTGCATCCAGCGCGATTAGATGACCGTACGTTTTTCGGACCTGTCGTACCTGTAGCATGAATTATTCTCCTCGTAAGGATTCTATCACCAGGCGGCGTTTCGATTCCAGGTAATACATGGTCCCGGCAGCCATGAACGCCACCAGTGCCGTGAAAAAGAGGGCGGCCGGGATATCCGGTGAAATGTGCGGAGGCGCTGAGGCGATCCCGGAGAGAATCCCCCAGCCCAGTCCGATGCTGCCGGCGAAGCCGATCAGGGTGGCAATAACCGCCAGGAGGAAAAATTCGGTGCCGATGATTTTGTACATCATGTGCTGCGGGGCTCCCAGCGATTTAAAAATGCCCAACTCCCGGCGCCGCCGGCCGGCGTCCACCCGGGCCAGGTTCAACACGGTGGCAATGGCTGCGATGGCCGCCAGGATCCCCACCGACAACATCAGCCGCTTGATGCTGGCCAGGACCTGGTACCTGGAGGCCACCATCTCCTGCAGGATCACCGCATTCCGGCCGCGATACTGTTCCGGGTGAGCCGTGCGCAGAAGCACCATGTCCGGGTTATTTACTTGCCCGCTCAGGATCAGGAACGAGTCGAATTCGGTACCGGATTTCAGAATGGCGACCCGGCGGGAGGTGCCATCCAGGTTGATTTGGTCGTCCCGGTGCCATCCCAGGAGCCGGGCGGTCTCCTGGCCGGCCAACAAGGTGCCCTCGCCCCGGACCAGCCAGGCCGGGTTGAGCCGCAGCAAACGCTTCACGGGCGCCGTGGCTACCTCCACCTGCTGTCCCATATACGATTTGCGCTGCACCGCCACCGGGACGCCGTCCGGCACCGGTTCACCCGGCTCCGGGTGCAGAATAACATTCGCGCCGTATTTGGCCATCTCCCGGTCCAGTACCGATTGAAAGCTGCCGCCCACGATGCCGGCGCCGCCCAGCAGACACAGGGCCAGCGATACCGCGATGAGCATGGGCAGGTAAAACCGGCGGCGGTGCCGGAACGAAGCGATGAGTAATTGTTTGAACATAGCGTTATCTCAGGAGTTGCACCACGTCTTTGTTCAGCCCCCGTTTCACCATAACCAGTGCAGATAATGCCGTCGCAAAGGGGATGGCAACGGAGATAATGAGCAGGGTTAGGTTGGCTTGAAAGGCTATATCGAATATTACATGGCTCAGGAAGCCAATCAGTAGTTTGCTGATTCCAAAAGAAATGAGCCCGGACAGCAAAGCCGCCAGGCCGATTTCGGTGATGAGCTGGGCGAAGATTTTTCCCCGGGAGGCCCCCATGGCCGTCATGATGCCGTAATCCCGCAGATGTGCGCTCACATACATCCGCTGGGCGCTCAGTACAGCGGTGACCGCCGCCACCAGCGTCAGGACGAACAGCGCCAAAAACGTCCCGGAGGACGCCTTGATGACCCCCTCCTGCACCTCCGTAATCCGCCGGAGCACCTTCACATTTCCCTGGGGAATGACCTCGTTAATGGTGTACGCGACCGTGGTGGCGTAGGGCGAACAGTACCATTTCTCGAATTGATCCATGGGGAGAGAGTCTTCGCCGTACTGTTCCACTTTGATGGCCAGCTGATCCTTGGGCTTGATGAGGCTGCTAACTAAAATTTTATCCAGGGAATGGCGGTTCGTTACCTGCTGGAGCCATTCCAGGTTGACGAACATATAATCGTCCCAGTAGGATCCGGTTTCGAGGGTGCCGGCGACGGGCAGCGAATAGGTGTGTCCGTTCAGCGTGAGCCGGAGCTGACCGTCGGCCGGGAGGTTGGCGCCGGTGATGACCGCATTCGCTTTCGGAGGGCTGCCGGCGTATGTCCAACCCCGGAAGGTGAGCAGGCCGTAGGCGAAGCTATCCCGGGCCGCCGGGAGACTCTTTCGGAACCAGGTGCCGGCAATGCGGACCGGGCGGTTTCCGAGGGTACCCTCGGCCTCCATGACCGGAGTGGCGGCCAGAATGTTGTTGTGCCAGAAATGATCCTCGGATTTCAGGGCGGTGAGATCATTCACCGTCAGGCGGCTGGTTTCCACAATGGATTTCTGCGGCTCCACCACCATGTTCGGGACGCCGCCGAGCTCCACCGCCATCTGGGACTCCGCATTAAAATAGAGGGCCGACAGAATGATGAGCAGGGTGGAAGCGATGGCGATGGTAAAGGTGAGCGCGAGGAACCGGTACTTCTGTATGAGGGCCGATTTGGCAGCAATGCGGAATAGAAAAGAAAACATGTTTATTGATTCCAGGCGGTTTCCAGAGCCTTGACGGTTACCCGGACGGAGTCCCGCCGCAGAGTGTAATCGACAATCCGGGGGTTACAGCCGCCGGGATTGCCCACCGTCCCGGGTTCGATGGGGGCGCTGCAGTTCAGGCAAATGAGGGTGTTCCCGTCGTAGCCGTAGCCGGTGGGAGGACAGATGTAACAGTAATCCAGGGCGATGTGCGGTTGCCCGTCCTTCACCAACACTATAATCCGTTTATCGTCATACTGAAACTTGTGCAACCCGTTCGCCCGGGGTAGCGGGAACGCGATCACGCCATCGTGCGCTTCCACGGAAACAGGCGGCGGCACGGCCACGTCCGAAGCGGTAATGGTGGGCGCCAGGAGCGTGACCATGGCAACGGTCACGATGGAGGCCAGTCCGAGTTTGCTGTATTTTTCTTTCAGGAAATTATATTGCGCTTTTCGCCGCTCCGCCGGCTTAAGCGAGTCATAGCTCGGCTGGGGAGTCTTCAACAGGTCGTATAAGACCGTCAGCGCCAGGGCCAGCAACATCAGAGCAATGATGGAGGCGGCGGTGGAATCCTTGGAGAGAAAACCAACCACGGCCAGTATTCCTTCGGTGGAGGGAAGCAGTCCGGTTTCGAAAAATTCGTGGAATCCGTGGGCAATGAGTTCCACCACCAGCATTCCCAGTATCAGGGCGGTCACTTTGAAGAACCGGGTCAGGTTAATGCGGGCGGTTCCCCGCAGAAACACCAGCCCGAACAGGAGGGCCAGACCGATGCCCAGGAGGCCGCCGGTGAAGTTTTCCACCGGGGTGGTGCCGGACAGCAGCAGACTTTGCAGGAAGATCACGGTTTCCGCGCCCTCACGGAACACCATGACAAACGCGATAGCCGCCAGGGCCAGGCCGCTGGTGGATCGGGCCATTTGTCCCTCGATCTCCCCTTTGAACCGGCGACCATGGCGGAGCATCCAGATAGTCAGTGACGCCACGAGAATGCCGGCCGCAAAAAACATGATCCCTTCGATCAATTCGTTCTCAGGGGCGATGCCCAGCGACGCGAGGACCACCGCCAGTCCGATGCTCAGACCAACTGCGACCAGAGCGCCGGCATAGACGAACTTCTTTTTATAGACCTGAGCCGTGCGCTCCAGATAAGCAGCCATAATAAAAATGACCAGAATGGCCTCAATGGATTCGCGGAGGGTAATGCCGGCTGCTTCTACCATATCAGGAGATCCTTTTATTCCGGAAATTCATATCTATACCACCTTGCAGCTATTGATCCAGAAATCTGGAAATGGAAACGTGGCCGATGTAATACCTTCACTCTTTCTGTTATTCCTTCCTGCCGCTCTTCGTTTAATTGTAATTGAGACTTAATCTCAATTAGTTGGGGGTAATTTAGAAGTCGGAAACGGGGAATGCAAGGCGGATCTTGAAAAAATGTATAAAAAATATACGGCCGGACGTTGGGCCCGCCGGGGATACCATGGTCTGGTGAGAATAGCCCGCTGAGGAACTGGTTGTTTTCGCAGTGGTTCGCACCACTTCTCGAAATGTAGAGTAATCTTCACCCCGGTGTTGAATATTCTACAGCGCGGGAGTGCCCCCGGCTCGGGGAGACCTCCCGTCCCCCGGAAAATATCAATTGACTGCCCAGAGAAATTATGGCGGGCCCGTGGAATGATGTTTGTCTGAATAGAGAGTGTGCATGACAAACGGATATCACAGGATATGGGACGAAAAATTTTCTGCGCAGAATCCGGGAGTATTTCTTGCGGAAAAAGATGAGTAGTCATATCATATAAACATGTCCAAGCGAACAGAGAGACGAAGGGAGATACCAATGAAACGTGTCATACAAGGATTCGGGTTGATGGCCATGGCGGCTTTGTTGGGCGTGGCCTTGCAGCGTGCCGATTTATACGCCGGTGACACCGGTTCCCAACAGAATCTGACGGAGGTCACCATTTATGTGACCGGGATGACCTGAGGCGGCTGCGTCAACACGGTGCAGTCTGCACTGTACGGGGTTAAAGGCGTCGAGAACGCTGAGGTGTCGCTCGCTGCAGCCGATGCCGTCGTAATCTATCATAGCACGCAGGTGAAAGTCAAGGATCTGGAGCAAGCCATTAAGGAGTCCGGGTACGGAGTCGACGGTCATTCCAAACCGAAACCGGTGGAAAAGGGGGGAGAGAAGCAACCGTCGGATTCCCACGGCGGAACGTCCCGTAATTATTCCGAAATGTCGGCGGCACGGTTAAAAAGTCTCACAGAGAACAGCCAGGTCACCCTGGTGAATGTGCACATTCCCTATGCGGGAGAGATCCCTGGAACGGATTTGTTTATTCCATATAATCAAATCGAATCGAACCGGGAGAAACTGCCGGCCGATAAAAATGCAGAAATAGTAGTCTATTGCCGGAGCGGGCACATGAGCCAACTGGCGGCGCAGGATTTGGTCAGCCTGGGGTATACGAACATCTTCGATGTGCCCGGTGGCATGAGAGCCTGGAGCCAGGCAGGCGGACAGATACTCCGGAGCAACGATCGATGAGTATCGTTCCCTGGTGGAAATGGAATTGCATGTAACCCGGACGGAAAGGGAGGGAGAGAAATCCCTCCCTTTTTTCGTGTGTGATGTTGTGGCAAGCAGCCGGGTATTTTTCCGGAAGGGGAGAAGGAAAAAACCGAGAAAGGGCGTAACGAATCGATGGTTGATTCGTCTATCTAGTAAGTGAATGGAGCGGGCTGCGGAAAATATCGATCCGGAGGAGATGGAATCACTGGTGGAAGGGGCCAGGAGCGGGGATCAGCACGTTCTGTCCCGGTTAATTCGGTTGTTGTATCCCCGGGTGTACCGGTATGTATATTACCGGGTGGACAACCGGCAGGATGTGGAGGATATTACCAATGATGTCTTTGCCCGGATGCTGGATGCGCTGGAACACCAACACGGGTCATTTTGGGCCTGGCTGTACAGCATCGCCTCGAATCGGATTACCGACTTTTACCGGAAAAGCGCGGTGCGGAGCCAGGTGACGGAAGTGGGCGACACCATCGAATACTTCCGGGACGGCGCCAATCCCCTGGATAGCATGTTTCTCCGGGAGGAATTGCGGAAAGCCATCCGGCAGCTCACGGAAGAACAACAGGAAGTGATTCTTCTGCGTTTCATCGAGGGATATCAGGCCACGGAAGTGGCGGAGCTGTTATCCAAAACCCCCGAGGCTGTGCGGGCGCTGCAATTCCGGGCGTTGAAGCAGCTGCGAAAAATGATGCCGGTGGAATGACCGGTGAGAAGAATGCGAATGAGACCGATGAAAAAGGTTAATGCTTCGCCATGAACACTGAACTCGAAACCATTCTGGATTTGTGTATCGACCGACTGCGGGAGGGGCAGACACCGGAGGAATGTCTGCAGGCGTTTCCGGATCATGCGGAAGCGCTGCGGCCCTTGCTGGAAACGGCGGCCGTCCTGAAGGATCTCCCCCGGGAGGAACCCTCGGACGATATGATCTCCGCCGCACTGCTGGACGTCGGCCGCCGGAGCAGGGAGCCGGAACAGACGCAGACGAAGGCAAAAGGGTTCTTGCCACCGGTGTTTCACAGTCCCTATCTGAAGGCCGCGCTGAATACCTTGCTCATTGTCATCTTACTGTTCTGGGGTCTGTCCACGGTCTCAGCCGACAGCATCCCCGGGGATGTCTTCTATCCCGTCAAACGCTTCACGGAACAGGTGCGGTTCGCCCTGACGTTGGGCCCGGAAGGCAAGGCGGAGCTCAAACTCACCTTTTCCGAACAGCGGCTCCGGGAGCTCTCGGCCTATTATCGGGAAACCGGGCAGGTGGATACCAGCCTGATCCGCACCATGTTGAAGGAGGCCCAGCTCGCCCTGGACAAATACGCACAAAGCGAACAGGGCCCTTCTTACCTGGTGACCCGGGCTCAGCAGGTGAACACCACCCAGCAGGAGTACCTGCAACAAATCCAGCCCCACGTGAATCCCGGGGCGCAGCAGACTATCGATCGGGCTATCCGGACCTGTGCGCAGCGCCGGGAACGGATGCAGCAGATGATGAACGGCATGATGCAGCAGCAGGGGCCCATGCACCGCCGGATGATGAACGGCCGTATGCGCCGGATGATGCAGGATCGACAGTGACTCGTTAGAAAAACCTTTCAACCCGCCGAACCGTAGCATATCGAAAGTCGAATTCCGAAGGACCGGTTGGTCGTGCGCTCTTTAGAGCGCATGCCCACTAAAGTGGGCACTACAAACGGGATGGAGACCTCTTCATTCTTCAATCTTCACTCATCATTTTTCATTCATCTTTTGAACTTCCCCCGTAACACTTTGCATCCTGGTTCGTCTGAGCAGGTGAACATGAAACGATATTCCAAACACACATTCACGGAGGATTGAAATGAAAACTCTGAAGCGTTCGGGACTGTATTTACTGCTGGCTGCGGTCATCGCATTGCCGCTTTTGGTCGGAACCGGGCTGGCCCAGGGATGGGGCCGGGGGATGCACGGCAACGGGAGAGCGAATTCCGGGTATGGGATGATGGGCGCCGGTCGAATGGGGGCTGGGCACATGGGTTACGGCCGCGGCATGATGGGGTATGGGCAGATGGGCTGGGCGCAGATGCTGCCCGAACAGTATCAGCTCACGCAGGATCAGCAGGGGGCGATCCGGAAGATACAGACCGAGCATCGGAAGGTGATGCAATCCATGATGCAGCAATACCAGACTCTGCGGACCGACTACTCTAACACGCTGCGGCAGCCGGATGTCAGCAAGAAGGACCTGGCCGCCAAGCGAAAAGCCCTCAATGATCTGGAGGGCCGGTTGGATGATTCCCGGGTGGATGCCTGGCAGCAGATCCGGCAGGTGCTGACGGCGGACCAGCAGCAGTATTTGGCGGAAAACAATATCGGTCCCGGTATGGGGCGCGGCGCAATGATGGGCGCAAACGGGTTCCGGGGATGCGGTAGCTTTGCCCGGGCGCCCAGAGGCATGATGAACAACTGACCAATCAGGAAGCAGCGAATCGAATCGCCGGCCGAAGAGGCCGGCGGTTCGGTTTTTGCCCTGAGAAGTCGCAGGTACGAGATGTTTATGAGAGGAGTTATACGATGATGCACGGATATGGAATGGGCGGCGGCATGGGATTCGGGTTCGGCTGGATTTTCTGGCTGGTGATCCTGGGGGTAATAGTCTGGCTGGCGGTGACGCTGGTGAACCGATCTGGCGGAGTCCGGCCTTTCGGGCACGAAGTGCATGACGCCCCGCTGGATGTGCTGCGCCGGCGGTACGCCCGGGGTGAAATCTCCAAAGAGGAATTCCGCGAGATGAAGGCGGCGCTCCGGTCGTAACGGCCGGAGGCTCCTGCGCCAGGAACGAAAAGCAGCCTGCGACACACCTGCCGATCCCGCACCAGGTATGAAGAACCGGACGCGAATCAGCCGGGTTGACAAATCCTCGGACAGTGTTTATGCTGAATTCATAACATATCACGTGAGAAGTATGAACAGTATGAATTTCCAAAGAAGTAACCGACAATTCGGTGACGAAAGAGATACCATGAGCCGGACATTAGTTATAATAAGTTTGATTTTTGCGCTGGCCTCACCTGTCTTCGGTGGAGAGGTCACCGGACGGGTGCAGGTCAACAATGCCAGCGACAATGCGAATGCGGTGGTGTACATCGAGAAAGAAAGTGGGATGAAGTTTTCTCCACCCGCGCAGCAACCGCTGATGGACCAGAAAGACCTTCAATTCGTGCCCCATGTCTTGCCGGTCGTGGCAGGGACGACCGTACAGTTCAAAAATGATGATCCGGTGGTCCACAATATTTTTACCCCGTCCCCGGCGGGGGATATGTTCAATCTGGGCTCCTGGAAGGGGAACGAGGTGAAAACGCATACTTTCGATAAAACCGGGGAAGTGGTGCTGTTGTGCAACCTCCATCCGGAAATGGAGGGGTATATTTACGTGGCCCCGACTCCGTATTTTGCCAAGACAGACGATTCGGGAAACTACACTATTTCGGATGTGCCGCCTGGCACGTACACGTTAAAAGTCTGGTCGGAACACGGCAATGCCCGCCCCCAACAGGTGACGGTGCCCGAATCCGGTTCTGTGACAGCGAACTTTTCTACTCGATAATAAGGAAGGGAATGCAAAAACTCCTTTTAATTCCACTGGCCCTTTTGGTGATCAGTTTGTTCAGTCTGGAAGGGTGTGGCAACAACGGGAATCGCCAGAACCGGATGCACCGGAACATGATGCAGGATGGCATGATGCACCGGGGACAGGATAATCAGCGCGGCCGGAGAATGATGGGTGCGCCCGGTGATAGTGCACAAAACCGCGGATCCCAAAGATACGATTCCGAAGCCTTCCGTGGAGAAGGAGTTGGGACGCAGCAGCTGTCCCGGGAAGAAGCCAGGGGGGCGGCGGAAAAATATTTAAAGTCGTTAGGAAATCAGGGATTACAACTCGGCCAGGACTCAGAGAGGTCCGATAGTTTTACATTCCCGGTGATCAAGAAGGGCAATGGACAGCAAATAGCTTCTCTAAAGGTTGATAAAAAGACGGGCGCCGTCCATTCCCGAAAATAAATCCACAGGTAGAGCCTGTAAACAGATGCATTTGTGGGGGGCAGCACATGAAATCGGCTATAGGGAGAGCACTTTTTTTTGTGTCATTTTTCACCATCAGTGTGGCATTCGCCCAACCGTCAGAAACCATCACCGGCCGGGTTACTGATGGGACGCTGCCTATCGCCAGAGCCCGGGTGATGATCCTGGCTGACACTCTCTTTGTTACCACCGATCAGGACGGCCAATTCACACTGCCGGTCGCACGGTATCAGGGGGACAATGTGCCGGTGATGGTCGGGAAAACCGGCTGGCTGAATGCCGGATGGCAGATCCCAAAAGGCCGGGCGGATGTCGAACTGACCCTGCAACCGGTCCCGCCGGGGGATAATCCCAACTATCACTGGATTGATCCCACACCTTCCCAGGGTGGAATGATGGGAATGATGGGAGGAGGCAGCCAGAGCTGCGGGAGCTGCCATGGAAATTATTACGACCGGTGGCAGGAATCCAGCATGGCTGGGACGACCCGGAATCCACGGGTTTTAGATCAATACGAAACCGCTGGCGAAGCTCGGACCGAATGTGCGGATTGCCATGCGCCCGCGGCGGCGGTGCATGCGCCGGGAAAGACGGATCTTCCGGCCGTAGCCCGGGAAGGCGGGGTGGAAGCAGAAGGCGTGTCCTGTGACGTGTGCCATAAGGTGGAAGCGGTGACAGTCGGAATTGAACCGGGAGTGCAGGCTATGCGATTCAAGCGGGTCAACCCGCCGGCCAGACGAACGGGGATGATGTCTATGCAACCGGTGTTTGCCTTTGGATCGCTCTCCGATGTGTTTACCACGCCCATGGAGGCAGCGTATGATTCGCTGTACACGCAAAGCGAATATTGTTCATCCTGCCACCTGGATGGACGCAGATTGCCGTCCGGTCGGACCTGGGATTACCAAAAAGTGTATCCGAACGCGAATCCGGAAGCGTTCGATAACGGCCGTGTGGTTCCCAACCAGTGGACGTATCAGGAGTGGAAAAACTGGCAGGATGGCCTGTCTCAGGATGATCCCAATAAGGGACAGCAGTGCCAGGATTGCCACATGAACTGGACCAAGGATATGCTGCCCTATGACCAGTATATCGTGGAAGCGCAGGGTGGGATGATGGGACGGATGATGCAAAATCTCAGGGTGCGCAGAGATCCCTCCACTTTACATCCGCACACTTTTCAGGGTGCCACGACCAACCGGCTGACCAATACGGCTTACTTGTTTCTTCGACCGACCCTCCAAGGCAAGAATCTTTCAGTGATGGTGAGTGTGACCAATACCAATGCCGGTCACCGGCTGCCCACCGGAGTGACCTTTCGGAACATGCTGCTGGTGATTACGGCCCGGGACTCCACCGGCCGGGTATTATCCCGGACCAGCGGGCCGGTGATACCGGCATGGGGTGGAACCGGGGATCCCGGCCGGGGAAATTATGCCGGCCAGGCCGGGGTGGGGTATGCCCGCATTACCGGTGACGATCAGGGCGATATCAACGTACCGTATTGGGAAGCGACCAAAATCGTCTCCGATAATCGCATTGCTCCCATGCAGCAAGATGCAAACACCTTCGGGTTTGATGCCGGCCAGGCGCAAGGGTTTATTACGATCACGGCCCGATTGATCTATCGAAAAGCCTTCAAACCCATGGCCGATCGATTCGGCTGGGATACGGGGGACGTGATCATGGCTGAGAAATCCCAAACTGTGTATTTATAACGTTCGTGAAACGTGATATCTCCCCCACGACAACTGCCGGATAAACAGGCAGCGGGCGAGGAAATTTTCAATATCCGGTGCGAGACTGGGAAATGGATCTGTGAATTCATAACAGAGAGGGTATACCCCATGAGACGCGTCATACGGTGCTGGGAAATCGTGCTTCTGGGAGGTATGTTTGTGTTCGCGACAGTCCGGGAGGCCGATGCTATTCCGGTGTTCGCACGAAAATATAAAACCAGTTGTGCCACCTGTCATACGGCGTTCCCAAAACTGAACGCGTTCGGCCAGGCCTTCCGGCGGTTGGGCTATCATTTCCCGGGGGGCCAGGATGCCATGATGGTGAAGGAAAAACCGGTCTCCATGGGCGCGGATGCCTACAAACAATTGTGGCCAAAAGCTATCTGGCCCGGCGACATCCCCTCCACGGCACCGATTGCCTTATTGCTGGAAAGTGAGGTCACGGTGAACAGTACGGCGGATCAAACCAACGTGGATTTTTCCGGTATGATGGGCGAGATGGAGGTGCTGGCCGGCGGTACCCTGGGGGACAATATTAATTTTCTTTCCAGTGTGGAGATAGGTCACGACGGCGTGGATATCGAAATGGGATATCTCGGATTTTTTAATCTGCTGCCGGAAGCCGTGCTGAATATGAAGGTAGGTCAGCTTCCGCCGGAAGTAATGTTCATTACCACCCATCGCCGGTTCGGGCCCGATTACTGGATTACTACCAGAACGGTGGGCGATAATGAGTGGTCACTGGAAGATAGCCAAAAAGGGTTTGAAGCCAGCGGAATTTTAGGGAAGAGCCGGTTCGCGTATAATGTGGGATTGGTCGAAGGAAGTGGGAATATCCAGAACCCATTTAAAGAACCGTATCTGCATATTGCCTATAAATTTGGTGGTCTTCCATATAACGGAGTCGCGAAGAATTCGGGGATTTCGGGGCAGCAAGGCTGGGGAGATAACTCACTCCAGATAGGCGGTTTTACTTATCTCGGCAAATCGGAACTCCGGCCAGGTTTCCAGGATAGGTTTCAGATACTGGGTACCGATGCCGCATTTACCTGGCAGAATCTCAAAGTGAATGCCGCATTTTCATTTCGCAAAGATAATCAGCCTTTTCTTTATCAACCGGGTGCTGATGCACGTATCAATAACCTCTTCCTGGAAGGGGATTATCTGATCTATCCCTGGCTGATTCCATCCCTGCGCTATGAAAATTTTATGGTCTCGCATAACGGAACGCAACTGGTCAATGACGGCCGGTGGGTGGGGTCCGTCCAGGCGTGGTCCGGGCAAACCTCCGGGCGTTCCTGAGCCTGGAAGCCGAAAAGGAAGAAGAGACCTATCAGCTGGGAGATGTGGAACTGGGATTGCAGGTGGGCTTTTAGGTCACCCGGGGAAAAAAGGAATCACAGATGACACGGCTTTAAGAAGGTATTGAAACACCGAAAATCACCGAAAATCACCGAAAAAAACACGAACGAAACCACGAATGACACAGCCTGCCCCGATGCGTCGGGGATTTGACACCAATTCAAACAAAAAAATGAAACACTGAAAATCACTGAAATACACCGAAGAACTCAAAAAAATGGAACCACTGCCTGTCCCGATTCGTCGGGAAATTTCACAGCCGGCCCCGACACGTCGGGGAATGGACACGAATAGAAAAGAACAAAAAGGGAAAAGAGAATAGAGAAAAAGTGTAAGAGAAAAAGACAGTGGGCAATCCCGTCCTTGTGTACCAGGGTCTTGTCCTGAAAAAGTCTATCTCCCAATTTGCTCCGTTTAAATCGGTTGATAGTTTTTGGGATGAATATTCGTGTAATTCATAGTTTATAAATGGTGCATGTTTATATGACAAAAATTATCCCTTCCCGGATTTTTCCTTGACAGGGTGGGGTTCAATCCGTAACGTCCTCCCTCTTGAGAAGGACCGTGCGGATACACTGCACATAAAGTGAAGGAACAATCTTATGGAAGCCTCTGGTTTGAGCAATAACCGGTTGACCGGGTTCTTCGAAGGTGGCGCTCCTGCTGCCACAGCCTCCTATCCCTCACTTTCCTCCCTTTATTGTCGATGTTGTCGTTACTGTGGGTGTACGCGCTAGCCCACACCTTTCGTTTGTTTTTCCAATAAAAAATCGGGAAGACAAGATGCACCCCCGGAGTGGGCCGCTGTTCATGCTTGCCGGAGAATGGTAAGCAGTGTCACAGTCATACGTACATGCCCTCATTAATTTACGATATAGTGGTGGGCATACGACACAGAAACAGGAGAACGGAAATTTATAAGAGAGAGAATACACAAGGAGATACCAAATGAGTGAAGAATACATCATACATGATCATGCTGTGTCCACCGGGTCTGCCGAACGCAGGCCGCGGTCGGAAAAACCGGCCTTTATCCCGCGGCCTCTGGTGCAGACCAACCGGGCCTTTCTGGTGGTCACCATTACAGCCGGGCTTTTGCTGCACCATGCGATTTTGCTGCTGCCGCTGATCACCGGGTTGATCGGACTGGTATTTCGCCGGAATCCGGTGATCCTGGCAGGACGACCCTTCCTGCATAAATCACCGGATCATTACCACTGGGAGGATCCGTCGGATCAACGATTTAACCAGTGGATTGCCACCATTCTGGTGAGCGGGTCCCTGCTGGCGTTCGCCGCGGGATATCCGGTGGCCGGGTATGTGTTCGGCGGCATGGTGATCCTGGCGGCCGGCATCGCGCTCCTGGGATTTTGCGTGGGCTGCTACATTCACTTCCAATACCGGCAGTGGCAGTACAAGCGTTCGCAGGGTGCCACCGAATGACACCGGTTCGGCCCGGTGTCCTGAAGGGTTTCCCAAAAGAGCCCGCAGCAGCCAGGGAAGTACGTGAAGCTTGAATTCCCGGTCACCGGCAGGCACGCTGTGAAATGAAGAATGCAGGTAACCTGAGAATGAACAACAAAGGCTCATGCAGTATGACGTATACGATTTACGTGGATTCGATCTTCTGAACGGGCTGTGTCGAGGGGCTCACCCGAGCCTTCACACGCCTGGACGGCGTGACAGCGGTTCGGTTTCTGGCGGAAGAAACCGCGTTCGAAATCCGGCGTGACCACGAACTCCCGGATTATCGGAAGCGTCTGACCGAAATAATCGAACATTGGAAGCATTATGAGTATTCGGTGGGAAAAATTGAGGTGCGGAAGGATTCCTGAAGTTGGACTGTTTGTTTGCCTGCTTCTAATCGTCCTCCTGTGGCCGAAGCCGGGATTCGGCCAGTGACCGTTGTGAAGCAATCCTACGCTTCCGGTCGGGAGCGCAACACGCGGGATTGGTCTGAGCGCCGGGGCCTGGTCTGAGGCGGGTGGGGTAACCTACGGACGCCTGGAACCGGATGCGTTCAGGAACCCGGATAGGTACGCGGACGAAAGTCATGCCGGGCGCCAGTGGTATCTGCTGGGAGTTGCCTCCCTGGGATATGGTCTGTCCGCAAAAATCAATGCATTTCTGGACGTGCCGTATAACTACCGGGTGCAACGGGTATCCGAAATTTCTCCTCACCATCGGAATCAAAAGCTGGCAGCGCCCGGGGATTTCAGGCTCCGGATGAATTATCTCTGGAAGAATGACCTGTTTGGTCCGGGGTGGCGCATTTACACCGGGATCGGGATTCAAGTGCCCTCCGGCACCTCCTATCCCTGGGATGTCTTTTCGACGCAGGCCGATTCGGTACCCCACAGTCACCTGGTTACCGGGGACGGGAACTATCAGCTGCTTCTCCGGACCGAACTCTTCCATCGCTCGGATTTTCCGGTGGCCACCGGTCTGTTCATGAGGGTGCGAATCCCGCTATTTAATCCCACCACAGCCTATTTCCCGGGTGACGGACTCACCTTTCTCTGGGAGAATTATCTACAGTCTGTTCATCTTTTCGATTCAACCCCGCTCATCGGCCTGGTCTTTCGGGGACGATCGGCTGAGAAATGGGGCGAGGAGCGGTGGCCCAACAGCGGCGGAGTCCAGCTGGATCTCAAGGCGGGCTGGATCACGGAGTTCTCCGAAAGCTGGGCCGGTGTGCTGGAGTGGCGAATTCCCCTGACGGCCCGGTTGACCGGGGCTCAATTGACCGGGTACAGTGTGGGCGTTTCCCTGCGCCACGGATTATAACCAGCGCGAATCCCGCCCGGGGGTTCTCCGTCCCGGGTAATTCCCACAGGAAATTTTCTTCCGAATTTATTACACTTCACTATTGCCGGTTGAAGGCAGAACCGGTGGAGGGCGCCTCCGATGGGGGCGTCCGAGCTGGAAAACGGAATGAACACCTGGCGCAAAGAAGGGGGAGCAGATGGGATACCAGCCGATAGAGAATTATGGCTTGATTGGTGACATGCATACCGCGGCCTTAGTCGGTATGAACGGGTCCATCGATTGGTTATGTTTTCCCCACTTTGACTCGCCGAGCATTTTTGCGGCCATCCTGGATGAAGAGAAGGGCGGCCGGTTTTTCATCACCCCGCTGGTGGACAACGTGAACAATAAACAGTTCTACTGGCCGGAGACCAATATCCTCATCACCCAATTTTTATCGGACAGCGGGGTGGCGGAAATTATCGACTTTATGCCCGTTGAAAAACCCGGCTCCGACTTTGGGAAGCATGAGCTGATCCGCCGGATCCGGGTGATCCGGGGGAGTTACAAGTTCCGGTTGGTCTGCCGGCCGGCCTTCGATTATGCCCGGAAGGATCACGATACCCGCATTTCCGAACACGGGGCTTGTTTCCGCACGGATGACTTGCATATCGGGCTCTCCTCCAATTTCCCTCTGAAGGCTGCCGACAAGGGAGTCGTGGCGGAATTTGAGATCCCTGAGGGGACATCCACCTCTTTCGTTCTCCATGAGGTCAAGGATGACGACCAGTGCGCGAAACCTATCAGCGAAGAAGCGTCCAACCAGTTATTCGAACAGACGGTGGCCTACTGGCGCCACTGGATCGGGCAGTGCACCTATAACGGACGGTGGCGGGAGACGGTGCATCGTTCCGCCCTGGCCATGAAGCTTATGACCTTCGAGCCCACCGGAGCGATTGTGGCGTCCCCGACCTGCAGCCTGCCGGAGGTGCCCGGCGGGGAGCGCAACTGGGATTACCGGTACACCTGGATCCGGGACGCCGCCTTCACCCTGTACGGTTTTATGCGGATCGGGTTCACCGAGGAAGCCTCCCGGTTCATGGAGTGGCTGGTGGGGCGGTGCGCCGATATGGATCCGGAGGGCGGCTTAAAAATCATGTATTCCATCCACGGGGATACGGATCTGGAGGAAACCACGCTGGATCACCTGGAAGGGTACCGGGGGGCCGGCCCGGTCCGGATCGGAAACAATGCCTACCAGCAGCTCCAGCTGGATATTTACGGCGAGCTCATGGATTCGGTGTATCTGTACAATAAATACGGCACGCCGATATCTTACGATTTCTGGCAGACGCTGCGCCGGTTACTGAACTGGCTGTGTGATCACTGGCAGGAGAAGGATCAGGGGGTGTGGGAAACCCGGGCCGGCCGGCAGCATTTCGTCTACTCCAAACTGATGTGCTGGGTGGCGCTGGACCGGGGCATCCGGCTGGCCAACAAACGGTCGTTTCCCGCCGACCACGCCAGGTGGCTTCGGGTGCGCGACCAGATCTACGAGGAAATCATGAGTAAGGGCTGGAGTGACAGCAAGCAGTCCTTCGTCCAGTATTATGGCAGCGACTCCCTGGATGCCTCTACTCTCATCATGCCGCTGGTGTTCTTTCTGTCGCCCACGGATCCCCGGATGCTCAGCACCATCGATGTTATCAACCGGCCACCCGATGAGGGCGGACTGGCGTCCGATCACCTGGTGTACCGGTACAACCTGGACGAATTCGCCGACGGCCTGGAAGGGAAAGAGGGGACGTTCAACCTGTGCACCTTCTGGCTGGTGGAGGCCCTTACCCGGGCCGGCCAACGGGATCCCCGGCGGCTGGAGGACGCCCGGCTGATGTTCGAAGAGATGCTGGGCTATTCCAATCATCTGGGATTATTTTCCGAGCAAACCGGCCACCTGGGCGAGGCGCTGGGTAATTATCCGCAAGCGCTCACCCACCTTTCATTGATTAGCGCCGCCTTCAACCTGAACCGGGTGCTGGGCGAGCAGGATTAACCGCCGCCTCACCGGCGACTCCCGGCGATGTCAGAATCGACCGGGAGATCCGTGTATAGCAATAAAGGTCATACTGTCCCCCTCAGGGGATACCCGAACGCCGGTATCCCGATACGGCAATTTTCCTTCGGACTTTTCTCCCCGACGAAGAATATTCTCCACTGCACCTGTGGAATATTCTTCAGTCTGAACGATGTGCTCAGCCAATATTCCCGGCGAGAAAAATAACACCCTGAAGCGTAGGCCCGGCCTGGCTTCATGGGGGAGGAATTTATTCCGGAGAGCGGACCGCCGGCGGAATGTTTCTTGTATTTCTATTTGTTGGAATTGATAGCAGAAAGAAGTGTTGATTATGTGTCATATTATTTTATTAATGCCGGTCTTCGGTTTAGGTGTTTTTTGGCTCTGGCCCGTACAGATTGCCGCCCCGGTGTATACCCTCATTCTGATTATCTCGGTAGTACTCTACGTCATCCTGATGCGCACCATGAAGCTGCCGACCACCAATGGTTCCGAAGGGCTCCTGCACGAGCTCGGGGAAGTGATCCGGAACGGGGATACCAAGTGCCTGGTGCGGGTGCACGGAGAGCTCTGGCAGGCCGAGTCGGATGAGCAAATCGGCACCCATGAAATCGTGGAAGTCACCGGCACCCGGGGGATGGTGTTGACCGTCCGGCACCCGAGATCCGTGGCATCCGACAGGGACCGGATCAACTGAACCCCGCCCGGAATGAGGTGGGATCGGTGGGGCGCCCTGTGACGACGTTGCCCGGTAAACCGGGCCGGGGTTTCGGTACGGTTTCCCGCCCCGGTTATCCTCCGGGGCCTGACGGGAATGAGAGGCCCGGTATTTTCTCAGAACGGATTTCCGGAGAGAACCCACAACGACTCCGGTAGGCAAGATGAGTCAGGGCTGACCACCTAGAAAACCGGCTCCTTCGGAATCATCAGATCCAAAGGAGCCGGTTGTCTTTCATGTCCCGATTTCTTAGTGATTTATTTCAGCGCGAAATTGTGCTCTTCATTTTGAACGGGTTGGGTGAGTACGGCCAGCGGCTGGTTGGCCTTCACCAGGAGGTTGAAATCCACCACGATGGTATCATCGGTTTTAATGGCACCGAACATCAGCACCGGCGGTTTCACACCGTAATCGCTCATTTTAATGGGTTTCTTGCCCTTGAACCGAAGTTGATTTTCGTTGACCTGCTGACCCTTCACAGTCATGGCGATAGACTTTGTCGTGCCATGAATGGTCAGGTCTCCGGTGGTGCGAAAAGTGGTCCAGCCGGTATCCGAAGCGGTGGTATCCACGAGTGCGACCCCGGTGAGGTGGTACGTGATTTCAGGATACTGGTCGGCTGCCATGGCCTTTTCCATGTTTTTATCCAGGCCTTTCTCACCACTGTTCAACTGCTTGACCGGTACTTTTACCTGTCCCTGCGGATCTTCCGTGACGGCTTGTAATGGGTTTTGTCGATAGTCCTGCTTGTTGATGACCAGTGATCCGTTGAGTTCTTCGGCTTGCAGCGAAAATTTGTGTAAGGTGGAATTTCCCTCCAGGGTCAGGTTGCTCTGCGGCAAGATGTGAAACTGCACCTCGCCCGGTGTTTTTCCCATCAGGGGAACAACGAGCAATAGAGTAAGCACCGAGAGGACCTGAGCCGTTCTCTTTATATATGACATCATGCAGTATCTCCTTTGGTATCGATTCCTCATTTCGAGTATAACATACGCAATGTCCGTACCAAGTTGAAGCTGGAGTGAAATCTAACAGAGCATGTGGCAAAAGAAAGTCTGTTTTTCCAGTGTGGGCAAGCACCGGGGAACGTTCGTGAAGTCGACGGCTAATCCTGATGGAAGGTTTAATCGGATAATTAGGTCTCAATTTTGAATTTATGGCCCGGATTTTTTACCATGAATGATAAAATTGTTGAAATAGTCATCAAACAGGGAGGAGGTATAGTTGAATTAATCAACGATTTGTGGAAAAATTGGGATGACTTGGTATTAAGTTTGCAAATAACTGCGGCGATAATGGAAACGACACACAATAAAATCATGGCGGACTGGCTGCAGACAGGATGGCTGTGATACACAATGAGACACATAACGAAGTGACAGGAAGGAGTAAAACGCAATGAAGCGTTTTATCATATATGGTCTGGTGATTTCAACCCTGTTGGGAACGGCTCCGGTGTTCGGACAAACCCGGAAGCCCTCCATAGACGTGGGGGTGGAAACGGTTGGAGTGCTGCAAGACCTGACCCAGAAAAATCAAAGTAACACGCTCCCGGAAGTGCCGGCGGGATTCCAGAGTGCGGTGGGGAATATCTTTGTGAATTCACGGATCACATCCGGTATTGATGTGTATTTCGAGATGTACCTGAGCAGCAAACACCATGAAGGCTACGTGATGGACCGGGAAGGTTATGTATATCTGTCCAAACTGCCTGATAACCTGAATGTCCTGGGACTCAATTCATTATTCCGATACATCGACCTGAAGGCCGGGGCCTTCGAAATCGATTATGGCAACTGGCATCTGATCCGGTCGGATAACGGACAGGTCCAGGGCAATCCGCTGATCGGCAATTACATTGTGGATGCGAACACCACGGAGCCGGGCGTGGAGGTGATCGCCCATTCCGGATCGCTCGAGGGAGTGCTCGGGGTGAGCACCGGGACCACCACCGGCGATTTCAAGGCGGACCGGGGGACGGCGGTGCACGGAAAAATCCGGTATCATGTGCAAGACCGGATCGATGTCGCTGCGTCCGTGTACCGGGTGAACCATTCCGGGAACCCCACCGGATATCCCCAGAATGGTTCCTACAGTGCCCTGTACGCCGGCAACCGGAGCGGCTCCCGGTATTCCGGTGTGCTGGGTGGCGGCCCGGAAGTCGGCCAGATCGCACCTGGCAAGGGGCAGGATGTGTTCGCCTGGCAGGTGGACGGTTCGTACACCATGAAACCGCTCCGGTTGTACGGAATGGTCGGGGTGGCCAATGACGCGGATGCCAACGGGTCCGCGGCCGGAACTCCCGCCGATAACTGGAACTATTTCGGTGGGGAAGCGGAATGGTACTTTACCCCGAAGGCGTATCTGGGGGCCCGGTACAGCCAGGCGAGCGCCCAAAAGATCAACGGCGTGGATTCGAACGCGGAATCGAACCGGATTCAACTGGGCGGCGGGTACTGGCTGCTGGACTCCATTCTGTTAAAACTGGAATACGTCAATCAGCACTATAATAATTTCATGGATAACCAGCAGTTCTCCGGAGTGCTGACGGAATTTTCCGTGAAGTTCTAGTTTCGGTCTCCTCCGTCCGTGGTATTGGACGAACCGAAGAAAGGGCTGTTCGCGATGAACAGCCCTTTTTCTGTTTTCGGGAAAACCACGGCGCAACCGGGCTCGAGTTGCACCGGTTTGAATTTTGTCGCCGGAATGATTATGCTGAGTTGGATAGAAAAGAAAGACGATTTCTCACAAGGGGTAATAGTTTTAATAAAAACAGAACCGATTGCATGTGTGATATGAGAGGCATGGAGCCATCATTCCTCCCATCCTGATCCGGAAATAATTACTCCGATACACACCACAGAGAAGCCAATGCCTGAATGAGGGCATTCCATTTAAAACAGGAGCTATCAGAACCATGAATCACGACCACGGGAGCGGGCATCAGGACCAGGGCCACCACGGCGGTGGAGAACATGATAACCACAGTGGCCATACCGATCATTCCGGTCATGAGCAGATGTTTCGGAAGCGCTTCTGGATCTCACTGATTCTGTCCATCCCGGTGATTTTATTCAGTCCGATGATCCAGCAATGGCTGGGATTCTCCATGCCGGAGTTCCCGGGCAGCCGGTGGATCACCCCGGTCTTCGCGGTTCTGATATTCCTGTACGGCGGTCTGCCGTTTCTGCGCATGGCGGGCCCGGAACTGGGGAACCGGAAACCGGGAATGATGACCCTGATTTCCCTGGCCATTATCGTGGCGTTCGTGTACAGCCTGGCCGCCCTGATACTGCCGGCAAGTCGGGGCTTCTTTTGGGAGCTGGTCACCTTAATTGACATCATGCTGTTGGGCCACTGGATCGAGATGCGGAGTATCCGCCAGGCGTCGGGTGCGTTGGACGAACTCGCCAGGTTGATGCCGGATACGGCGGAACGCATTCTGGAGAACGGGGAAACCGAACAAGTCCCGGCCACCGATCTCGGGGAAGGCGACCGGGTGCTGGTCCGTCCCGGCGGCAGTGTCCCGGCCGACGGCGTCGTGCAGGAGGGCGAATCGGAGGTCAACGAGGCCATGATCACCGGGGAGTCCAAACCGGTGGCCAAGGAGCCGGATGACGAGGTCATCGCCGGCACTATTAACGGCGACGGCAGTTTACGGATTACCGTGACCGCCACCGGGGAACAGACGGCCCTGGCCGGGATCATGCGGTTAGTGCGGGACGCCCAGCAGAGCAAGTCCGATACCCAGCTCCTGGCCGATCGGGCCGCCGGATGGCTGTTTTACGTGGCGCTCGGAGTCGCGGTGATCACGGCCATTGCCTGGAGTATCGCCGTCGGATTCGGAGTGGATGTCATCGCCCGGGTTGCGACGGTGTTGGTGATCGCCTGCCCTCACGCCCTGGGACTGGCGATTCCGCTGGTGGTGGCCATCACCACATCTCTGGGAGCGGCCAATGGGATCCTGGTACGGGATCGGCTGGCGCTGGAAGAGGCCCGGGAGATCACCACGGTCATGTTCGATAAAACCGGCACCCTGACCAAGGGGGAGTTCGGCGTGGTGCGGATAGCGGGGGCCGATGGCCAAACGGATGAGGACATCCTGGCGCTGGCGGCCGGCATCGAAGGTGATTCGGAACATACCATCGCCCGGGGAATTCGGCAAGCGGCGGAAGAGCAAAAGGTTGCTCCGGCCAATATCAAAGGTTTCGAGGCCATGAAAGGCCGGGGTGTCAAAGCAACGCACAATGGTGACACGGTTTACCTGGGCGGACCGCGATTATTAGAAGCGTTGGACCTCACTCTGCCGGATGCCTTCGCCGGGTTTCAGCAGGAATCTGACGAGAAGGGACGAACCACGGTCTACCTGGTGCGGGACAATAAAGTGTTAGGCGGGCTTGCCCTGGCCGACGTCATTCGGCCTGAAAGCCGCGAAACCGTTGATGCGCTCCATCGGATGGGAATCGAGGTCAGCATGCTGACCGGGGACAGCGAAGCCGTGGCCCGGGCCGTGGCGGAGGAGCTGGGAATCGATCACTATTTTGCGGGGGTGCTGCCTGAAAACAAGGATCAAAAGGTGGAGGAATTGCAGCAGCAAAACAAGCGGGTGGCCATGGTGGGCGACGGAGTGAATGACGCGCCGGCCTTAACCCGGGCCGACGTGGGGGTTGCCATCGGAAGCGGCACCGACGTGGCCATCGAATCGGCGGGCATTATTCTGGTCAAGAGCAATCCGCTGGACATGGTGAAGATCCTGCAGCTCAGCCGGGCGAACTACCGCAAAATGATCCAGAATCTCTGGTGGGCGGCCGGCTATAATATCGTCGCACTGCCCCTGGCGGCCGGCGTCCTGGCACCGATAGGCATCATCCTTTCGCCGGCGGTCGGAGCGCTGTTAATGTCCCTGAGTACGGTCATCGTGGCCATCAACGCCCAACTGCTTCGCAGACAACACCTGGCAGCCACCCCCGGAGCGAACTAATCTGAGCGTTATACTTCATTAAATCCATTACTGCAAAGGAGAAGCACATGAGTGTCACAGCACAAGAATTAACACTGAAGGTATCAATGGATCTGCCTTACGACCAGGCAATCCAGGCGGTGACGGCGGCTCTGAAAGAGGAAGGGTTCGGGGTCCTCACAGACATTGATGTCAAGGCAACCCTCAAGAAAAAACTCGATGCGGATTTCCGGAAATATGTGATTCTGGGCGCCTGCAATCCCACACTGGCACACCAGGCACTCAACACGGATCTGGAGATCGGGACGCTGCTGCCATGTAACGTGGTGGTCTACGAACACAATGGCGGCAGCGAAGTGCTCATCGTGGATCCGATTTCGATGCTGGGCGTGGTGGACAATCCGGCTCTGGATGAAGTCGCCACCGAAGCAAAGGAACGACTGACCCGTGTGAAACAGGCGCTGGAACGCTTGTAAATCCGGCCCCGCTACGACTGCTGACTGACTGATGGAATCCTGAAAAATTTCAGGGGGAAACGGTCCGCCGGCTTTTCCCTGGGGGAATGCATACTCAATTCTGCGGAAGAAACACTTGTGCGCGTTGCGCCCGGGACGGTCTGCTCATATCCCACGGAGTCAGCGAACAGAAAAATACTGTTCGTCAGTTTTCCCGGAGATACACACCGATCCGGATCGCCATGGCGGTCCTGGGGCGAACGCCTCCGGCCGCCGGGTTCCAATCCCTGAGAATATGAGATCTGTTTCTGTTGAATATTCTCCACCTGCGAGGGACACTCCGTCTAATACCCGTATTGGTATAAACTTTGAACGCTCTTTGTTGACAAAGTGCGCCCTGATGCAAGAGAAGGAGAACCCCCCGGGGAAAGTGCGAACAATAGAAAGATAACCCGGGACATATACAAGGAGTGACCCATGCGGGAAGTCAAAGCCATTGTGCGGTGCGAAAAGGTCCAGACCATTCTGGAAGCCCTGGAAAACGAGGGAGTCCAGGCATTCGTGGTGGATCATGTCATGGGAGTGGGCCGGCAGCTCATCGACCCGGACCATGCGAATTATTCCATGGAGTGCGTGGAACGGTACACCAAAATGGCTAAAATCGAATTCATCTGCCGGCAGCAGAGCCTGGAAAAATACCTGCATCTCATCCGGCATCATGCTTTTACCAGCAAGGAAGGCGATGGATACGTCTATGTGACACCGGTGGAAACCATGATGCAGATCCGGTCCGGTCAATCTGATGAAGCCGGGCTACGGACGCTACGAGAGGTACTGGAAGAGGCCTAAACCGGGTGGCATACGGATGACCACGGAAAACTACAGGCTGGAAACCACTAATTACACTAATTAGCACGAATGGAAAAACCGGAAAAGAGTTATGGGAAAAGAGGAAAACGCGAATCGTGAGAAGTCAGAAGTGAAAGGGACAAGACACCATGTGTTGAGGATAACTAAGTGAGAAAGGCTTCTCCCGTATTCTCCATACCAAAGTTGCATGTCCAAACAAAAAGTAGTGGAAGGGCGACTTTGGTATAGTGTCAAATGCATCAAGATTATACTCTTTTTTCTCCCGACAAATGCTTCTGCAGTTTGTTTTTTGCCGTGTTATGAAAAAATTAGTGAAAATTCGTGAAATTCGTGGTTTCCAAATCAATTGTGTCTACTCAACTTACCTACGTATCACTTCTCCTCCTGCGCCGGGAATTTTTCGTCCCCGAACATGATCTGCTCCAGGCGCTGTTCCACCATCTTTTCCACGATGTCCTGATTGCCTTCGCTCATCCAGAAGCCCAGATCCAGATCGATGAGGGCGCCGCCTTCCCCGCGGCCTGCGGGATCCAGTTTGGCGCCGGAATCCGGCCCGAATTTCTCCCGCATGAACTCCGCCAGCGGAGTGCTGAGGTCGGTGCTGCGGGCGCTGATCCGGACGTCTTCACCGATGATGGCCCACACCACCACCAGGGTGATGCCCTCCATTCGCAGCAGGTAATCGGCGATGGAGGAGATATCATCGCTGGTGTCCCCGGTAATTTTCCCGATGTTGGTGATTAACCGGGAACCACCCCGCTTTCTGCGCTGTAAAGCCCGCTCCAGATGCTCGTAGTGACTTTCCGGGAAGGGAAATTCGATTAACTGTGCAAATTCCGCGGCGCTGGTTGCTTTGGTGGCATAACCGTACGCATGCCGGTCCCGGGAGGACCCGCTCACCAGCGCCTTGGTATCGGTGTACACCCCCATGGCCAGCAGAGCGGAAATATAGGCGGAGTCGCCGCTGAACTCCACTCCGGCGGCTTCCAGCAGTTCCGCCACCAGCGTACTGGCGGACCCCACGTCGTCAATCCAGTAGAAAACCCCTTCCCGGGCCGGCAGGCTGCTTTCCCGGTGATGATCGATCACAATCAGGGGCTGAATGGGCTTATCGCCCGGGAGACGGGCATCTTCCACCGAGGAAGAATCCACCAGGGCAACGTACGGTTGATCCGGCGAGAGCTCCTTGATGGGCAGCATCCGCCGCTTGAGGTCATACTTGTTGATGATGGTCCGGTTTTGCGGATGGCCCACGTCGCCGCAATAATAGACCTGCACCGCCCCCTCATTATCCCGGATGCGGTTAAGAAGATACGCCAGACCGAAGGCGGAGGCCATGGCATCGGGATCAATCTGGGTAATGATGATCCCGATTTCCTCGCCCATGGTTTTTTGCAATACCTCGGTTAATTTGTCGAGTTGATGCTGGATTTCCATACGGTCCTATTCCGTTTGCCGCTCGCTCTTTTCAGAGAGCGGGATGAATGATTGTTTCCTAACCTCTTGAACCGGTGGATGGTCCGGGCTGCCTGGTGCACTAATTTCCAGTGATACCCTTTCCGTCTTATTCCTGTCATGTGTAAATGTGGAAGTCTCACCGTTCATTTGCAACCGGTAATTCCCCGGAACACGCCGCACCGGGACACCAGGGCTCGCCTGATTTGGCCAGCAGATACTGGCCGGCCGGGGAGCAGGCAGAACCTCCGCAGCGCGTCGAAGGTGTGTGGATTACGACACAATAGTGTGTCTGAAAGAGAACAATCCACCGGTGAAAATCCTTGCAGGCGATCCTCTGCTTCATCCTCTGATTTTGGATAAGTATAGAGTTAACAGTGATATAGATTGCGAGATAATTCAAGTGGAATAGTTCTTGTTTTAAATACCGGGAGTGACAAGGAAAATGCGCGCCTGTGAACCGGAAGTAAACGGAAAAAGGTCACACAAAAGGAGGAAGCCCGGATGAGGAAAATAGAATCCACAAGACAACGCTTGCTGACTGTGAGTCTGCTGATGGTCGTCATTGCCTTATTCATGGGATGCGATCGGAACCCGGTGTCCGGTCCCGGTGATCAGCTCACGATTTACGGGAAAGTCGTCGGCGACAACACCGCAGACACCGGTGCCGGCATTCAGGGCGCCACGGTTTCCGCCGCCCGTATCCGGCCGGACGGTTCCCTTGCAGTGATTGATCGGGAGCAAACGGTCACGGATGCCACGGGGAATTTTTCTACCACTGTCGAATCCGGCGGATCGCAATCTATGGTACTCATTGCCCAAAAGGATACGGCCGAATGGGAGGCATTACTCCCGGATCCGGCCGAAGTGGGGCAGCCGGATATTCAGTCGGTGGTGAACTTCGAATCCACAGCGGAAGCCGCCGTGTACCGGCAAATCGTAAAAATCGGCCGGCAGTCCGGAATTTCCCTGTCGTTATTGCGAGAGTACATCGGTCCGGAGGAAGCCCGGCTAATCCGGAGGAGCCATAACGAGCTTGTGCGTTTCACACGGCTCTTCCTGGAACATGCCCATGCCCGGGCCCGGACCAGCATCAAGGCGATAGTGTACGATTCCACCTCCTCTGTGCAAATCAGAAACAACTTTTTGGTGGGCGCCACTGACGACAGTAGTCTGGTGGATTCCGTCATTGCCCGGTTTCAGATGGATCCGGTCACGGTCGATTCCCTGCTGGTGATTCGCCCGGCGGATCACGAGGCCGATGACGGGCACATGGAAGCGGAGAGCCACCGGGAACACGAATATGAAAAAGAGGACTCTGCGGCCCACCACACCTTCCTGCTGGTGAAAACCTATCCGCACGATCCAATGCAAGACGCTGACACCGGATTCGTCGCCGTAAGGGTGATGTATAAATTTTCCACGGATTCCACCACGCGGGCGGATCTGGTGGCGGCTATCGCCGAACGGTCTCATCTCACCAGGACGCAGGTCGTCCGCGCCATGCAACATCGCCGGGATGATCAGGAAGCCCACGAATGGGATGATGATCACGGCGACGACCCTGGGGATGACGAGCACGAAGCGCATGCGTACGCCGGCGTCGATACGGAAATCCACGGTAATATCACACTGACCCGGGCGACGCGGGAGTTGGTGGATAGCCTGACGGCTGTGCTGCAAACCGATTCTCTGCCGGCAGAAACGACCGGGTTAGCACTGAAGGTGCAAAAGGAGAACGGTGATGTCACGGTTTCCCAGGAGCTGAACCTGGCGTTACCCGGAGACGGGATGGATCTCTGGAATGCGATTCTGGCGGCCGTGAAATCGGAGGTGACCGACGCCGCGGCATCGGATGCCTACGTACAGATCGAGTGGAAGCTCGACGGCTGCAACACCACCATGCCGGTCCCATTGCCTTCCGGCGTCTGAGCCACGGAAACAATTTGACTGCCGGAGAAGCGCCGGGTGTGCCGTTTGTGCGGCCCCCGGCGCTTTTTTTAAGGGAAGAAACGTGTGTTAATTCGAGGGCGCGGTTATCTTTTGGCTACGAGGGCCCCCCCTGACCGGCTAATACCAGGGGTCCGGTGCCGAATCGAAGTGACAATCGGAATTGTCACGAATTACCTTAACTAATCCGTGTCCCTGGGAGAGGAATGTTGATGAATAAAAACTCCTCTTACTTATGGTTCTCTGCCCATTATATCAAACTCGCCCAATGCACTTTACAGGCAGCAGGCCACCTTCTGTGTGTTTCCCGGTAGGGCAAATGAAAGACGCGTGGATGTTCTGTTGTCATATGCCAGAGCCCGGGGCATAGGTGTCCATACTCTTAATCTTGCTTGGTTAGAAAGATATTCCGGGTTCTATCGAATCGACATTGCAATCGAACTCTTTCCGTTCTATTTTAAAGCAACTTAAAATCATCTTAATTATCATATATTTGTTTACCTGGACACGATTGCTATGGCAGGTCATACAGGGAAAACGCGGCAGTGGAAACCACGGGTGAGTCTGCGCCTGAAAGCGATCCTGTTTGTAGCGGGACTGCAGGTCGTTCTGTTTTTAGTCTTAGCCTATGTGTTAGTGAATAATTTCCATACCCTCACTGAGGTGATGTTCGAACGGCATTTTATACAAATGGCGGAGGTGCTGGGTACCGGAAACCAGCGAGCGCTGATGCAAAAGGATAGGGTCCATCTTCAGCATGAGATCCAGGAGCTGACCAGGCAACAGGATATTAATTATGTCATTTTGCATGATGCCTCGGGGACCATTCTCAGTGAGGATTTTGATTCATCGGCTGCCGGCAGGGATCTCCGACAGTATAGTATAAAGGCTTTGCGGGCAACCAAGCCGATGGTGCTGCGGGTGGGGCCGGTTCCGAGAGGGTTTTTCCATGAGAGGGGGCATAATTTGGAGATTGTCGCGCCCATTATGCGGAATAACGAAAAAATCGCTATAGTCCGTATGGGTGTGACGACGGAAGCGTACAACCAAAAACTGGCGGTGTATAGCAAGCGGGTAATGGCGCTCCTGCTGGGATCGTTTCTCTTTGTGGGGCTGCTGCTATTTTACGTCGACAGGCAGGTACGGGAAACCCTCAAGCACCTTATCCATACCACTGGTTTAATGACCCGGGGCGATCTGTCGAGAAGGGTAATGATTCAGACGGGTGACGAACTGGAGGAGCTCGGCAAACAATTTAATACGATGGCCGATGCGTTGGAGGAGCGTACCAGGGAACTGCAGCGTCACCAGGCAGAACTGGAGGTACGGGTTCGGGAACGGACCAGAGAACTGGAAGAGGAACGGAATAAATTGCGGGCAATCGTTGATAATGTCCCCAGTGCTTTTCTGCTGGTAGATAAGGACGGACTCATCCAGACGGCCAGTCAAAATTTTCATGAGCTGGGAGGTTTTCGGGATACGAATCTGATCGGACGTTTGTGTGAGCCCCATCTCTGGGAGAACACCCTGTGTGATGAATGCCTTTTTCATCAGGTCATTGAATCGGGCCGGTCCATAAAACGGGAGATTCGTCAAAACTTACCGGACGAGTCCATACGCTGGATTGAACAAATTACCGTGCCGGTTTATAATCAATCCAAAGTTGAATCGGTGATTGAGATTCTCACGGACATTACCGAACGTAAACGATTGGAATATCAGCTGATTCAGTCCGAGAAATTAGCCACCACCGGTGAAATTGCGGCGGTGATAGCGCACGAAGTCCGAAATTCCCTGACTTCATTGAAAATGATTCTCCAGTTACTTCGTGAATCCGGGGACATGAGTGAAGAAGAACTGGAGTCCCTGGGTGTCAGCCTGGATTCGGTCGGCCGAATGGAACAATTGGTGAACGATCTCCTGCAATTTGCTCAGCCACGACCTGTACAAAAGAACGAAAAGCAGCTGAATGAGATAGTGCGGGGTAGCGTGAATTTGGTAGGCCATGAGTTGGAGCGGTCTGGGATTAAGGTGGACATTGATTTACAGGACGATCTGCCGGTAATCCCCGTGGACCAAAAGTATCTGGAAGAGGCCTTGGTTAACCTCTTACTCAACGGGATTCAATCATTGAACGGAACGCAGGGAAGAATCTATGTAAAAACTTCTCTCACTACTTTATCTGAATCGACGATAGATACGTTCATAGAGAACCGCTGGAGTACGGAGGCTCTCGATGAGCCCGGAGAAACCCGCGAGACAAAACGAAGGCCGCACATCCCTCCGCATCCCGCCGGAGAGAGGCCTTTTTCTTCCGAACCCGACCATCAAAATATTGAACAGTCGACGGTTAATTTAGTTTTACCCGTCGGAATACAGGTGATACAGGTGGAAATCAGGGATAACGGCTCCGGTATTCCTGAGGAATTTGTCCCGCGTATATTCGACCCCTTTTTTACAACCAAATTGAATGGAACGGGCCTGGGATTATCTTTGGTGAAGCGTATCATTAACGAACATCACGGTACCATTGATTTCTCCACGGAATCCGGACATGGTACGACCTTCCGGATGCTGCTGCCTCTCAATGAACAGGACGTGGAAGTGGCAACCCTCAAAGAATAATAAAACAACACGGTCCACGGAACCCTATCTACCGACGGAGCCGGAAACACTGATCACTGATGTCTGACGAACAACATACTGACCCTTCGGCTGCAGATAAAGCCACTCTGCTCATTGCAGACGATGATAAAAATATCCTGTTTGCCTTTCGGAAAGCTTTCAAATCGCTGGGATGGCACATAATCGAGGCCGGTACGGGAGAAGAAGCTCTTGATGTGATTACCACACACACTCCTGATGTAGTTTATATGGATATCCAGATGCCCGGATTAAACGGACTGGAAGTGCTGAAGCGTCTTACTGATACCGGGGTCGAGGTACCGGTGATTGTTATCACCGGATATGGGACGATGCAGACGGCTATTGACGCCATTCAATTGGGGGCCTATGAATACATCACCAAACCTCTGGATCTGGAGAGAGTGCGGACATTGGCCCAGAGAGCATTGGAAGTTGCCAGGTTGAAATCCGAAGTAAAGGAATTACGAAATCTTGTCTCCCTGGAACCAGAACCGTATGAGCTGATAGGCCAAAGTCAGGTGATGCTGGAAATTTATAAACAGATTGGAACCATTGCCTCTACACCTAGTGAAACGACGGTCCTTATCACCGGAGAAAGTGGAACCGGCAAGGAATTGGTTGCCCGCAATATTCATAAGTACGGACCCCATAATGAAGCTCCCTTTCAGGCAATCAACTGTACGGTCCTTCCGGAAACGCTACTGGAGAGTGAGTTGTTCGGGCATGAGAGAGGCGCCTTTACCGGTGCCACCGAACGTAAACCGGGAAAGTTTGAACAGGCAGAAACCGGGACTATTTTTCTGGACGAGATCGGAGATATCCCCCCGAATTTTCAAAAAGAGTTGTTGCGGGTAATACAGGAACGGGAATTCGAACGAGTCGGCGGAACTGAATTGATTCCGGTGAAAGCGCGATTCATTACCGCCACACACCAGAATTTGCATAAAAAGGTGGATAACGGGGAGTTCAGGGAAGACCTTTTTTATCGTATAAATGTTCTTCATATCAATTTACCGCCTCTGAAAAAACACAAGGAGGATATTCCGTTACTGTGTGAACATTTCCTCCTGCGAGCCAACCGGAAGTTCGGAAAGTCGGTCAGGTCAGTCAGTTCGGAATTGCTTGGTGCTCTGCAAGCATATGATTTCCCCGGGAATATCAGGGAGCTGGAGCACCTGATAGAACGCGGAGTAGCCATGGCGAAAACAAACGTCCTGGGTATGGAGTCACTACCTTCTGAATTATGGGGAAGATTCTCCAGCCTCGAATGTGCAGCAATGAATCCGGTCCATATCAGGGATCTAAACAAAGCCCGGGAGGCGGTGAGGACAAATTTCGAAAGAGAATTTGTGAAAGCCAGGCTGCGTGAAACCGACGGGAACGTATCGAAGGCGGCGAGAATTGCCGGAATCGAGCGGCAAAGCTTTCAGCGGCTCATGCGAAAACATAATATCAATTCACAGGATTTCCGGGAATAACACATCCCATGGCCTATCCGGTGCTTGATGAGTGAAGAAAACAGAACGGGTCGGGGCAGATGAAGTACGATGAGTGAAACAGTCTGAAAGCACGGTAGCTTGAGGCTTGGTGTAATTCCCCTCTTTATTCTTTCTGCACGTTGATGCTTTAGATCTCCTTCTTACCATATCCTCTTGCACCGGATTTCGTACCGATCGGTCTGGAGTGTTCGCGGTGAAGGTAAACGGCGATTGGATCCGGTAGCGGAGCAGAAGTGCATAAATCCATATCTTCGAATTCCTCATGTGTCCCACAGGCTACAGTGCCACATGTCGGGTGGCACTGTGCCACCTTAGATGTGACATCGCCCCTTAAAGAACCAGGATTAATCTAATTTTATGGTATGCTGTATGTTATGAAATAACAACAACATATAGGAAATTACTCTATTCAATGGATCTCTTGGCATACCATTTGATTTATGATAAAACGGAGACATCATGGAAACAAAAACCATAAAGCAATATGTCCGTACCAGGAGCCATTCAATCGGATTCAATATCAAAAATTGGTCACTGTTGATTACTCCCCTTTTTTTTGGGCAGGTCTGGCTTTCGGGAAGGGACGTATTACAGGCCGTGTGAACTTGAAGACTGAAAACCTAGCCTAAACCCAATAGCCTCAGATGGATATGAAAGGGTAGACGCACGTTTCTTACGATAATCATGAAGGCGTTCCCCAGGTAATGCGCTTCTGGGAAGATCAATCAAACGATCAAGAGAACAGTGAATAGGAGGGTCGGGATGAGACGAACAATCATTACCGGAGGATTATTTTTTCTTGGGCTGGCTGTGCTATTCGGTTTCAGTGAGCCAGCTGAGGCCATTCCTGCATTTGCCAGGAAATATCAGACTAGTTGTGCAACCTGTCATGCCGCTTTTCCCAAATTAAATGCGTTCGGTCAGGCGTTTCGCCGGTTGGGGTATCATTTCCCGGAAGGACAGGATGCCGAGATGGTGAAAGAAAAACCGGTATCCCTGGGAGCGGAGTCGTATAAGCGGGTGTGGCCACAAGCCATCTGGCCGGCTGATATCCCTGGGAGCGCGCCCATTGCGGTTCTATTAGAGAGTGAGATCACAGTAAATAGTGAGGCGGATCAGTCCAATGTGGATTTCTCTAATATGATGGAAGAAATGGAACTGCTGACTGGCGGCACCATTGGCGATGACATTAATTTTCTGACCTCCCTTTCAGCAGGAGAAGAGGGGGTTGAGATCGAAATGGGAGCGCTTGGATTTTATAATATTCTTCCTCATGCCCAATTGAATCTCAAGATCGGCCAGCTGCCTCCGGAGGTGCTGTTTGTGACCAATCACCGGCGGTTTGGTCCTCCTTTCTGGATTACTTCGAAAACGGTCGGGGACAATGCCTGGTCATTGGAAGAGAGTCAAAAGGGTTTTGAGGCAAATGGTATTTTGGGAAACGGGCGCCTGGCCTATGATGTGGGGCTGGTCGAAGGTCGGGGAAATATACAAAATGCGTTTAAAGAGCCGTATGTGCATCTGGCGTATAAATTTGGCGGCTTACCCTATAACGGAGTGCGGGAAAATATGCAGGGACCTTCCCAAGTGGCCTGGGGTGATAATTCTCTGCAGGCCGGGGGCTTCCTTTACATTGGGAAAGCCGAACTCCAACAGGATTTCGAAGATCCTTTCCAATTATATGGAGTCGATATCGATGCCAATTTTCAGAATTTGAAGGTGGTTGGCGGTATTGCCCAGAGAAAAGATAAGCAACCGTTTCTCAGTGATCCGGGCTCAGACGCAACCACCCACATCTTCTATGCCGAGGGAGACTATATGCTTTATCCCTGGCTAATTCCCATGGTACGCTATGAGCAGTTTGCCGTGAATCAGAACGGACTAGAATATCGGAATGATAGTCGTATCGTTGGTTCGTTCCAGGCACTTGTCCGGGCGAACCTCCGGGCATTCCTCAGTCTGGAGATGGAAAAAGGCGCTGGAGAGGGATTTGACCTGGGTGAAACGGAGCTCGGACTGCAAGTAGGTTTTTAAAAGAAAAGCAGTGTAAGCCCTGGATCTATGTATACTCCTATGCACAGAAGTAGCGGGAAAAGGCCGGCGATTGATGACAAGAATGCAGCCCGCTGAAACCTCTTCAATGACAGTGCTATGATTGGATGCAGGCGGACAAAGCGACACACGGAATATCGGGCGGGCTGCATTGAATTTCGATATCAACATAGTACAATACTGAAAATGCAAACCGGAGAAGGATATATACGAATGAACAGGTTAACTATCTCATTGCTGGCACTGTCGATCTTCCTCATCATGCCGGGCAGCGGCAGGACCCAATCTACCGGTACCATTACCGGCCAGATTATCGTAAAAGGATTCAAGAACGCTTCCGATGCAGTGATCTATCTTGAGACCAAGGATGGTACGATGCAGAAAGCCACCAATGCGACCGCGGAAATGGATCAGAAAAATTTTATGTTCCAACCTCATGTATTGCCCATCCAGGTTGGTACCACGGTCGAATTTCTGAATAGTGACGCAGAATTGCACAACGTATTCACCCCGGATAAAATCGCAGATAAGTTCAACCTGGGGTCCTGGCCTCAAGGGCAGAAGCGATCGTATACATTCCGGAGACCGGGCGCAGTGGTCCTTCTGTGCCATGTGCATCCTGAAATGGAAGGCTGGGTAGTGATATCACCTACTCCCTATTTCACTAAATCCGGTCCGGACGGGAAGTTCATTTTACCCAACGTACCATCCGGAGATTACACCGTAAAAGCCTGGCATGAAAAGACCCAGGAAGCAGAACAGAGCGTTACCGTGACAGCCGGTCAAACGGCCAATATAAATTTTACTGTAACACGTTAATCCCGTTGATGGTCTTCGGATGAACCCGGGTAACAAATATGTCAATCGAACGTGGCTGGAGCGCAATTTCCCATGTATGACAGCCTGCCCTGTGGGAACGGAAGCAGGACGCTATGTGAGTCTTATTGCGGATGGCCGGTACGAGGAAGCCTATCGAGTTGCCCGGCGGCCTAACCCGTTCGCCTCGGTCTGCGGCCGGATTTGTGCGGCACCGTGTGAGGTCTCCTGCCGGCGGGGGCGATATGATGAAGCCATTGCGATTCGGGCCCTGAAACGCTTTATATGCGAGCGGTACGGCGTCGAAAGTTTGATTGATTTGAGCCGTCTGAAAGAGGCCACTCAGATTACCCAAAACGGAAAATACGTAGCCATTATCGGCGCGGGGCCGGCCGGACTTACTGCGGCGCATGATTTACGGTTATTGGGATACAACGTCACCGTGTTTGAAAAGCGGGCAGTTCCCGGCGGTATGCTTCGTCTGGGGGTTCCGGAATACCGGCTCCCCAGGGAACTTCTGCGAATGGAAATCAACGCCATCTTGAGCTTGGGGGTGGAACTGAAGGCCGGAGTGACCTTAGGAGAAGATTTTTCCATTCAGGATTTGAAGGAAAGTGGTTTTGATGCGGTTTTTTTGGCCTTCGGGGCTCACAAGAGCCGGCGGCTGGGTATGGAAGACACGGAATTTGACGGGGTTCTTTATGCCGTGGACTTTTTATTGAACATCAACATGGGGTACCGGGTTGCACTGGGTGAAAAAATTGTCGTGGTCGGTGGCGGGAATGTAGCCTTTGACGTTGCTCGAACCGCGGCCCGGCAGGAACCACCTCCTCCGGTGACTTCGGATATCACCAGCGCGCTGGACGTGGCCCGATCTGCCGTGCGGTTCGGTGCCCGGGATGTCACTATCGTCGCCCTGGAATCGGAAGAGGAGATTCCGGCGGATTTGAGGGAGATTCAGGAAGCCCGGGAAGAGAATATCCGGATCCGGTACCGCACTGGCCCCAACAGAATTTTGGGCACACAGGGCCGGGTAAGGGGCCTGGAAGTGATCGATGTGGCCCGAGTGTTTGATGAACAAGGCCGGTTTCATCCCGAATTCATTCCTCAGACCGAGGATATCATTGCGGCGGATTCCATCATTATTGCTATCGGACAGCAACCGGATTTGGCCGTACTGGGGGACGATCCCGGAATCGAGACCACACCGCGCGGCACCATAAAAGTCAATCCGGAAACTCTGGAGACGACCATGTCGGGAGTCTATGCCGGGGGTGATCTGGCGTTCGGTCCCCGGATTGCCATCGAAGCCGTCGCCGACGGCCAGCAGGTGGCCCGCTCGATCGATGCGAAGCTGATGGGACGCTCCAAGGAGATCCGTTCGGTTGAAATACGCGTTCTCGATTATTTCGCCTTTCAGCCGGCTCCACACTTCGACACCTTGCCGAGACAACCTATTCCCGCCCGCCCCATTGACCGGCGGGTGGGAATCGCAGAGGTGGAACTGGGATACGATGAGCACACCGCTCGCCGGGAAGCCAGCCGGTGTCTGAAATGCTGGATCAATACCATTTTCGAAGGCAATGAGCGCCCTGATTTGGGAGACGAATGCATCCTCTGCGGGATGTGCGTGGACATCTGCCCGGAGGACTGCCTCGAACTGGTGGCCGTTGATACTTTGCAGTTCAATGTCGACGACTCGGAACAAAAACACATTTTACAGGATGTGGCCGCAGAATATGACATGGATATCATCCCTTTATTAGAGCAAGATCATGAAAGTGTTGGGCTGGCGGTCATGGCGAAGGATGAGACCATCTGCATCCGGTGCGGACTGTGTGCCAAGCGGTGTCCGGTGAATTGTATTACTCTGGAATCATTTCTCTACAAAAATTCGAACGCAATAGTGCCCGAGGATTAATGGAATGAGACGAAAGAAGCCGAAGAACGAGGAGGAAGGTAGAAAAGACAGAAATTCCGGTCTGGAGGGGAATGAACAGCACCGGGGCCCACTTTCGGATGAGGATATCCAAAACCTTCCCGGTATCGACCCCTCCCGGAGAGACTTTCTTTACCGGGTAGGAGTGGGGGCGCTTTCGATCACTGCCATCGGGGGCGGGTTAATCACGGCAGACTTCCTCTGGCCGGATGTTGTCAAGCAGCCCCCCATCCGTTTCACCATCGGAACTCCGGCAGATTATCCTCCCAATTCGGTCACCTTGCTGCCCGAACAGAAGGTGTTCGTGGTACGGGCAGTGGAAGGGTACTTCTATGCCATGTCTGCGATCTGCCCGCATCTGGGATGCATCACGAAGTGGTGGAAGGATTTAGGCGAAGTGCGGTGCCCCTGCCATGGCAGCCGGTTTGGTGTCAAGGGAGAGAAAATCGCCGGTCCGGCTCCAAGAGGACTTTATCAGTTGCAAATGGATCAGGGACGACGAGGAGAACTCATCGTTGATAATGATTGGCGGGATAAAGATGATACAGTGCACGTACTGAAGGTATAGGCAACGGATCAGGTATGCGGACAAAGAAAGAGAAAATCATGGATCGGCCGGTTTGGAAATCGATATTTCGCACCGGCAAAGTAGACAGCAATTATAAACGGGCGCTCCTGATATTCAATAACTTATTTTTACATTTCCTTCCCGTAAAGGTGCGGAAAGAATCGATGCGATTCAGTGCCACCCTCTACCTCGGATTCATCGCAAGCATCCTCTTCTTCCTGCTGGTAGGCACCGGCGTTCTCCTGATGCTGTATTACCGGCCTGCCATTCCGGCAGCGTATTACGATATGAAGAATCTGGCCTACGTGGTGACTTCCGGGAAGTTTTTCCGAAACATGCATCGCTGGGCCGCACATGCGATGGTTGCCATTGTATTTCTCCATATGCTCCGGGTGTTCTTCGCCGGGGCGTATAAACCTCCCAAACAATTCAACTGGGTCATAGGGGTGTGTTTATTTTTATTGACGCTTCTCTTGAGTTATACTGGGTATCTGCTTCCCTGGGATCAGCTGGCATACTGGGCGGTCACCGTCGGTACCAATATCGTGGGCTACACTCCGGTTGTCGGTCGTGACTTACAATATCTTCTGCTGGGAGCAAACGAGATCAGCTCCAATACCCTGATACGATTCTACGTTCTTCATATTGTGATTCTACCCGGAGCCCTGTTTACTTTGCTGGGTGTACATATTTGGCGGATACGAAAGGACGGTGGGATCACTCCGCTGTTGCATCGCTTCAGCAGAGAGCCAACATCCGGTACCCTGCCCGAGGACCGGGAAAATTAATTAAAGAGTAACCCGAAGACATCTGACAGGATTTCTTCATGACAGAAAAGAAAAAACCAACCCAGACACAATTAGTAGAACATTCCAATGATTCCGATACGCCCCACCGGATCGCCTTCATCAAGAAGGGCGAATCGGCTGCGGTCAAACAGGGATGGAGGGCCGATCGAGGAGAAGAAGAACAAACGGAGATGAGTGCACCCGCTCTGCTGCTCCGGGGTATCATTGCGTTTGAAATCATCGTCATCCTGGTCGGGCTTCTCTCGTATGCGTTCAATGCGCCCCTGGAGGGCATCGCGGATCCGCAACATACGCCCAATCCCGCGAAGGCGCCCTGGTATTTTCTGGGGCTCCAGGAACTCCTGCACTATTTCCACCCTGTGATTGCCGGCATTCTCATCCCCTTGCTCCTGGTGATTGCTCTGGTGGTGATACCGTATGCCGAGGTCAACCTGACCCGGCAAGCGCTCTGGCATGATCCGCACCCGCGGACATTCTACTGGTTGTCCGGGGGTGCGCTGGGAGTCGCAGCCATCACCGGTTGGTTTCACGCCTGGCCTATTGTCGTCCCCACCCTGTTCATATACGTCCTGATGATTCTGCCATACGTATCAGGGAAGCGGGAGGGATGGCTCGGCGGGCTTGCCCGGCTGGCACTCTCCGACTGGATCATGGTCTGGTTTGTGATGACGGTAACCGTTCTTACGACAATCGGGACCTTTTTTCGGGGACCGGGCTGGAGTTGGGTGTGGCCGTGGAAATAAGCACCGTGTTCGTACAGATAAGACATACCTTCTGCTGTTTTAAAACGTGGGTTCCTGACTTGCGCCGGTCCCTAGAACGAGCTTGGCAACGAATCGGAATACGATGCTGATGCACAGTCCTGGAGATAACATGGGGAAAGAAAATGCCAGTTCGATGACCATTTGGATAGTATTTGCGGTGATGAGTGTACTTTTTCTAATCGTACTTGGTGTGGCACCCACCAAGGATTATTTCAGTCAGTGGCGGGCAATCCAAAAAAAGTACAACTCTTATGTGAAGAATCTTCCGGAAAAAATTGATCCGGTGCACGTCGGGCTCAAGCAAAGATGGAATGAAGCTTTTGATCAAATTAACCGATGCACAACCTGTCACATCGGGATAAATAATCCGGCGTTAAACAAGGCACCTCAGCCCTACACGACACATCCGGAAATGTACCATGATCCCCTGGAATACGGCTGTTTCACCTGCCACCAGGGTCAGGGGCTGGCAACCAATGCGGCTGAGGCCCATGGGGAGTCCGAACACTGGGACAAACCGTTACTCCCTCCGGAGTATCTGGAAGCGTCCTGCGGCAAGTGTCACCCGGGCGATAAGGTACCGGAGGCACCGGTGCTGTCAGAAGGGCGGCAGTTGCTGTCACAGCTGGACTGTGCCGGCTGTCATCTGCTGGGCGACAGAAAAAAGGGGTCGTTCGTCCCCGCCCTCGATGGTATCGGTGAGAAAACAAGCCGTGCCTGGCTGGCGAGATGGCTTCAGGCTCCGGAGGCAGTCCGGTCCGCTACCAGAATGCCCGATTTTTACTTATCGGATCAGGAAGTAAATTTGCTTACAGATTTTCTCATGGATCAGAAAAAACTTCCGGCGGGGGAGGATTTGCACCCGATTCCGGATTCGCTCGCCACTCGCATGGGTGATCAGGACTTCATGGCGGAGGGAAAAGTTTTATTCAGACAGGCTCGCTGCATCAGCTGTCATACGGTCGAAGGCCGGGGAGGAACACTGGCGCCGGAATTAGGCACCATTGGATCCAAGGTAGATTCGAAATGGCTCTATAATTTCATTGCCGAACCCAAACGATTGCAGCCCGGGATTCCCATGCCTCGATACGGATTTACCGCCGTTGAACGCGCAGCTGTGACCGCCTACCTGAGTAGCGAACTCCGGGATTGGAGTTGGAATCCGGATACCACCGGTCATTCTCCGGCACCTGATTATTACGACAAGGGGATGGAGCTGTTCCGGTCTTATAACTGCGGAGGCTGTCATGAATTATCCGGAATCGAAGGATCATCCGAAACCGGCCCGGATCTCACGGCTGTTGGGGATAAGCCGCTGTTTCAGTTTGATTTCGGACGGCTGGATACCCTTCCGAGGACCAGAGCGAACTTTTTATATCTAAAACTGAAGAATCCCCGGAGTTTTCGTGAAAACCTGCGAATGCCCCGGTTCACACTGTCCGAGACCGAATTACAGGCGCTCACCACCGCATTGCTGGCCCAATCCGATGGAAGTATTCCTGATAAATATGTGGCGAAAGGGAAGCCCTCCGGCAGGTACGATCCCAACGGGCCGTTCGGGAAAATCCTGAAAAAATATAGCTGTCTGACCTGCCATACCATTAACGGAACCGGGGGAACCCTGGCGCCGGACCTGAGCCGTGCCGGGAGCATATTGCAACCGGATTGGGTGCAGTCATACTTCCGGGTACCATATTCATTACGCCCGGTATTAACCGAACGGATGCCGAATTTATTTCTACCGGATCAGGATAACGAGGTTATCCGGCAATATTTTGACCTGGTGCTCAGGGATGATGCTATTGATAGTGTTAACGTGGATCTGAGAGATACCTCCCTCGTTGCCCGGGGGAAAGAGTTATATCGGGAGAACAGTTGTTCGGCCTGCCATCAGATTAACGGGAAAGGCGGGTATGTCGGGGCGCAGCTGGATGAGGCAGGCGACCGGCTCACTCCCGGCTGGGTCTATCACTGGTTACAAAATCCCCAACGGTATGTGCCGGCCACACCGGAGCCTGCTCATGATCTGGGACGGCAGCAATTGGAGGCTTTAACCGCCTATATCATGAGCCTGAAAAGGGATCAGCAATGAAGGCCCGAATATGGTTGACCGTATCAATATTTGCCCTCCAGATGATTGCCTGCGGGAAGAATGAATCTCATCGCACTGATGAGATGCCTGGTACGGTACCATCGGACACGCCGCGTGTAGAGGAGACACGGAATCGTCAACCGCCGACAGCGGAACAGGTGGCTTCTTCTCCCTTATCCGCCAGGGTACAGTACACCCTTTCCTATCCGGCGAGGCAGGGAAAGAACCTTTTTCTCCGCTACTGTGCCGTGTGCCATGGCACGACAGGGAAAGGAGATGGATTTAACGCCTGGAACCTGCAACCGCACCCCCGGGATTTAACTGATCCAAAGTATATGAATGTGCTTTCGAAGGCACGCATTTCCGAAACCATTCGGGAAGGGGGGATAGGAGTTCGAAAATCACCGGATATGCCCGCCTGGGGAAACACTTTTACGGATCGACAGGTGGATGAAATTGTGCGTTATATCCGCACCTTATCCGGAGATAGTGCAAATACCCCGCAATAATGAAGACAAAATTTTCATGCTGTAACATACGTCTCCTTTCGCAGCCGTCACGCGAGTTATGGGGAGACCGCAGCTGCCAAAGATTTTTGCTTCTTTCGGTGTCAGGGGTAGTGGAGCTCGGTATGAAAGGTGTATACCGGGAGTATAATCAAGATCCTGATTCTAAAATGCCGGTGGTGAGAAGAACATTCCGGCCACCGGTCCGGGATTTCCCTGTCGTTATTGCGGGAGTATATCGGTCCGGAGGAAGCCCGGCTAATCCGGAGGAGCCATAACGAGCTTGTGCGGTTCGCACGGCTCTTCCTGGAACATGCCCATGCCCGGACCCGGACCAGCATCAAGGCGGTGGTGTACGATTCGACATCTTTTGTGCAAATCAGAAACAACTTTTTGGTGGGCGCCACTGACGACAGTAGTCTGGTGGATTCCGTCATTGCCTGGTTTCAGATGGATCCGGTAAGGGTCGATTCCCTGCTGGTGATTCGCCCGGCGGATCACGAGGCCGATGACGGGCACATGGAAGCGGAGAGCCACCGGGAACACGAATATGAAAAAGAG
>Ga0209918_1000210_pt1 | contig 43357 bp, 39 predicted proteins | sample SalPonD_shore_MG_FD_185712 | JGI IMG/M metagenome (GOLD analysis project Ga0209918, IMG submission 185712) | Salt pond soil microbial communities from South San Francisco under conditions of wetland restoration - Salt Pond MetaG... | ecosystem: Environmental > Aquatic > Marine > Intertidal zone... | reverse complement strand
CTGGGCCTGACGCAACTCCTCGGCGAGGAGTTCGCCCCGGACCTCGGGCCGCAGCTGTGCCCCCGCGGCATCGAGATGGGCCGCGGCCCGCTGGAGGGCGTCGAGGTGGCGGCGCCGGGCGCTGAAGGTCCCCGCCTCGGCCGAGTGGAACCCGACGCAGTGCTTGAGGTGGGCGCGCAGGGCGTCCAGTCCCGCCCCCGTGCGGGCCGAGACGGCCAGCGCCTGGGCCGCGCGCGCGCTGGGCACGTCGCGTTGGACCCCGGCGCCGCGGCCCGTCAGGTCGACCTTGTTGTAGACCACGCTCAGGGCCAGCCCGCCCGGCAGGCGTTCGAGCAGGGCGGCCTCCTCGGGCGCGAATCCCTGGGTGTCGTCCACGACCAGGAGCAGGCGATCGGCGCGTTCGATCTCGGCCCAGGCGCGGCGCACCCCCTCCAGTTCGATGGGGTCGGCGCTGTCGCGCAGCCCGGCCGTGTCGATGACGTGCAGCGGCAGACCGTCGATCACAAGGTGTTCGCGCAGCACGTCGCGGGTGGTGCCGGCGATGTCGGTGACGATGGCCGATTCGCGCCCGGCCAGGGCGTTGAGCAGGCTGGACTTGCCGGCGTTGGGCCGCCCGGCGATGACCACGGTCATGCCCTCGCGCAGGAGACGGCCCTGGCGGGCACCGGTGGCGACCGACTCGAGGCGCTCGCGCAGCGCGCCCAGGCGCTGGGTCAGATCGGCCGGGTCGAGGAAGTCGATCTCCTCGTCCGGAAAGTCGATGGCGGCCTCGACGAAGGTGCGCAGCTCGATCAGGGCCTCGACCAGCGCGTCGACCCGGTGCGAGAGCTCGCCCTCCAGGGAGCGCATGGCCGAGCGCGCGGCCTGCGCCGAGCCGGCATCGATGAGGTCGGCGATGGCCTCGGCCTGGGCCAGGTCGAGCTTGTCGTTGACGAAGGCACGTTCGGAGAATTCGCCCGGCCGGGCCGCGCGGGCACCGAGCGCCAGCACGCGCGCCACGAGCAGGTCCATCACGACGGGGCCGCCGTGACCGTGCAGCTCGAGGACGTCCTCGCCGGTGAAGGAGTGGGGGCCGGGGAAGAACAGCGCCAGGCCCTGGTCGATGGGTTGGCCCGCGGCGTCGCGGAAGGCGGCGAAGGTGGCCCGCCGGGGGGCCGGGCAGCGGCCGAGGACCGCCTCGGCAATGGCGGTGCTGCGCGGGCCGGAGACCCGCACGATACCGACACCGCCGCGCCCCGGCGGCGTGGCCTGTGCGGCGATGGTGTCGGCGGCCTCGGCCATGCGTGCGGCCCTGGGTATGGCGGGTGCTAGGTCGCCGCGCCCTTGGTCTTGAGCACGACCCGGGTGATGTACCACTGCTGCAGGATCGACAGGCTGTTGTTGACGATCCAGTAGATCACCAGACCGGCCGGGAAGAAGGCGAAGAACACCGTGAAGGCGATGGGCAGCACCATCATGACCTTGGCCTGGATCGGGTCCATGGGGGTGGGGTTGAGCCGCTGCTGCAGGAGCATGGTGATGCCCATGATGATGGGCAGCACATAATAGGGATCCTTGGTGGACAGGTCGTGGATCCAGAAGATCCAGTCGGCCTGGCGCAGCTCCACGCTCTCGAGCAGCACCCAGTAGAGCGCGATGAACACCGGGATCTGGATGGCGATCGGCAGACAGCCGCCCAGCGGATTGATCTTCTCCTTCTTGTACAGCTCCATCATCGCCTGGTTCTGGCGCTGGCGGTCGCCGGCGAAGCGTTCCTTGATCGCCTTCATGCGCGGTTGCACGCGACGCATGTTGGCCATGGACTTGTAGCTGGTCTCCGACAGCTTGTAGAACACGGCCTTGATGAGGATGGTGAGGAGCACGATCGCCCAGCCCCAGTTGCCGACGAAGCCGTGGATCTTGGCCAGCAGCCAATACAGTGGCTTGGAGATGAAGGTCAGGTAACCGTAGTCGACGGTCAGGTCCAGGCCGGGGGCGATCGCCTCGAGGCGCTTTTGCACCTTCGGGCCGACGAACAGCGAACTCGCATCCAGCGTGCGGCTCTGGCCGGGGGCGACGCTCAGCTGCGGCGAATACAGGCCGATGACATAACGCTCGCCGTTCAAGGCCTGAGTGTAGTAATGGAAGCTCGCGTCGGGGTTGGGGATCCAGGCGCCCAGGAAGTAATGCTGGATCATGGCGGCCCAGCCGCCCTTGAATGTCTTTTTCAGCGCGCCGTCGTCGATATCACCGAACGAGACCTTTTGGTAGTGGTCGCTCGGGCTCCAGTAGACCGCGCCCGTGTAGGTGTGCTCGCCGAGGTGCGACTGGCTGGGCGGCTTGGTGCGCTGGAGTTGATCGTAGGCATTGGCCTGCCATGGCCGGGTCCCGCCGTTGTGCACGAGATAGGCCATCTTGATCAGGTAGCGCCCGCGCGTGAAGGTGTAACGCTTGGTCACGCTCACCCCGTCGCGCCCGGTCCATGTCAGATCCACCGTCAGGGTCTTCTCGCCCGGCTGCAGGGTGTAGTCGGTCCGCTCGGCGCTGTAGGTCGAGTAATGGTTCGGGGCGTTGACCTTCACGCCCGGCTTCTGGGTGAAACCGGACTGCGCGACGAACAGGTGCTGATCGGTATCGTCCATGAGGACGAAGGGCGTGTCCGGCTTGTTCGCCGAGACCGGGTACTTGGGCAGCTTGACCCGGCGGATGTCGCCGCCGACGGTGTCGATGACCACGTCCAGGGTGTCGGTGTGCACGCGGATACGCCGGCCCTGCTTGAGCACGTCGGCGGGCTGGGCCGCGTGAGCGGGCGCGGCGCTGCTCGCCGGCGTCTTCGCCGACTCGGGGGTCGAGGCGCTCGGGGCCACGGTCGGCACGTCGCTCGCCCCCTGGCCCGTGCCGGATGACGGGGCGGCGCCGGGGTGCGCCGGGGCGCTGGCCTGGGTCGGCGTCGGGGCCTGGTGGCCGAAGTCCTTCTGCCAGGCGTCCCAGATCAGCAGCAGGACGATGGACAGGGCAATGAACAGGAACAGTCTCTGAAAATCCATCAGCGTTCTTTCTTGGTAGCGTGCGGCACGGCGCGCCGGTGCCGGCCGTGGGAGCATTCGTGCTCGGGGCCGCGGCCGGGCTCGGGGACCGGGTCGACACCGCCCTCGTGCCACGGGTGGCAGCGCGACAGGCGGCGCAGCGCGAGCCAAAGCCCGCGCAGTATACCGTGTCGGGCTATCGCCGTCTGGGCGTATTCGGAGCAGCTGGGGTAGAAGCGGCAGTGGCTCCCCAACCAGGGACTGATCAGGTAGCGGTAGGCGGCGATCAGCCAGATGAGGAGCGTTCGCATGTGTGGCTCATGTGGGCCCAGGCGGCCGCTAGCGCCTCGGCGAGTTCGGAGTTGGGCGCGGTCAGGGCCGCGGCGCGCGCCATTACGACAATGTCATTGCAGCCCAGGGTCCGGCTGTGCTGGCGAAAGCTCTCGCGCACCTGGCGCTTGAAGCGGTTGCGCGCCACCGCGGTACGCAGCTGGCGCTTGGAGACGGCCAGACCGAGACGGGGACGATCGAGCCCGTTGGGGCGCCACAACACGGTCAGCAGGGGGTGGCTCCAGCGACGCGGGCGGGCGAAGACACGCTTGAATTCGGTGGGCTTGAGCAGCCGTTGCCGGCGATCAAACCGCCCGGCAGTCACGGGCCGGGAGTCAGACGGTCAGGCGGGCACGCCCTTTGGCTCGCCGCGCCTTGAGGACGAGGCGACCGCCGCGGGTCTTCATGCGGGCCCGGAAGCCATGGTTGCGCTTACGCTTGAGCACGCTGGGCTGAAAGGTTCTCTTCATGACCGTAATCCATAGAAATTTGGCGTTTGACCCGTCGGGGCGCTGGGATGCCGCGCGGCCGGCGGAAAGGTCCGGCAAGATACTGTCTGGAGTGGCCTTTTGTCAACCTCGAGGCCGCCGATCGGGCAGCGCCGAGGCGGCCGCACCGACCGCCTCCAGGGTGTGGATAACTCCGGCGCAGGGGTATAGACTTGCCTGTCTCCCGTGCGTGAAAGCCACGGGGCCAAGAACAACCAACAGCCACCGCAGACTACCCGAACGCGTGACCCAATCTCTCTGGCAAAAGTGTCTCGATCGGCTGGAGGGCGAACTCTCGCCGCAGCAGTTCAATACGTGGATCCGCCCGCTGCACGCCGTGGTGGACGGCCAGACCCTGCGCCTGCTCGCCCCGAATCGCTTCGTGCTGGACTGGGTGAACACGCGCCTGAAGGAGCGGATCAGCGACATCGTCCAGCAGGTCGACGGCGACGGGGCCCATCAGGTGATGCTCGAGGTCGGCAGCCGGGCGGCCATGGTGGCGGCGGACGACGGCGCGGTCGCGAGCGCCGCGGAGCCGGCACCCGCCGCGGCGACCCGCGCCCCCAACAGCAGCCTGAATCCGAACTTCACCTTCGACAGCTTCGTCGGGGGCAAATCGAACCAATTGGCGCGCGCGGCGTCGATGCAGGTGGCGGAGAATCCCGGCGCGGCCTACAACCCGCTGCTCATCTACGGCGGGGTCGGCCTGGGCAAGACCCACCTCATGCACGCCGTGGGCAATCTGATGCAGAAGCTGCGCCCCGGCGCCAAGGTCGTCTATCTGCACTCCGAGCGCTTCGTGGGCGACATGGTCAAGGCGCTGCAGCACAACTCCATCAACGATTTCAAACGGTTCTATCGCTCGGTCGATGCCCTGCTGATCGACGACATTCAGTTCTTCGCGGGCAAGGAGCGCTCCCAGGAGGAATTCTTCCACACCTTCAACGCGCTGTTGGAGGGCCAGCAGCAGGTGATCATGACCTGTGACCGCTACCCGAAGGAGGTCGCCGGGCTGGAAGAGCGGCTCAAGTCCCGTTTCGGCTGGGGCCTGACCGTGGCCATCGAGCCGCCGGAGCTGGAGACTCGAGTGGCGATCCTCATGAGCAAGGCAAGCCAATCGGGCGTGGAACTGCCCAACGAGGTGGCCTTCTTCATCGCCAAACGTATTCGCTCGAATATCCGCGAGCTCGAGGGCGCGCTGCGCCGGGTGATGGCGAATGCACACTTTACCGGCCGGCCGATTACCCTGGATTTCGCCAAGGAAGCGCTGCGGGACCTGCTGGCGCTGCAGGACAAGCTGGTGACCATCGAGAATATCCAGAAGACGGTGGCCGAGTACTACAAGATTCGCGTGGCGGACCTGCTGTCCAAGCGCCGCTCACGGTCGGTGACCCGGCCGCGGCAGATGGCGATGGCGCTGTGCAAGGAGCTGACCAACCACAGCCTGCCGGAGATCGGCGACGCCTTCGGCGGGCGCGATCACACCACGGTATTGCACGGCTGTCGTAAGGTCGTGGAGCTCAAGGACGCCGACCAGCGGATCAGCGAAGACTATGCGAACCTGTTGAGGACCCTGAGTACATAAACTGTATATATCGGTGACAACTTGTGGATAAAACCGTTCGATGATGGTCACAGGGGTTTACCCACATTTCGTCCACAGCTTGTACAGTCGGCTACCGAGGGTTATCGACAGGGTTGTTGGTGGTATAAGTTATTGACAGTAAAAGATATAACGGGTTACACACAGAAACGGGCGGCACTAATAACAGGTTCAACAAGGTTTAGATCTCTAAGATTTAAGATTGAAGAGAGAGGACGCCGGGTTGGCCCTTGGCGAGGAAGGAAGCACGGTCTTATGAAGCTCACGATCCAACGCGAATCGTTGCTCAAACCCCTGCAGATGGTCAGCGGAGTGGTCGAGCGCAGGCAGAGCCTGCCGGTGCTGTCCAACATCCTGTTGGTTACCAGTGGCGGGAGCCTGTCGATGACGGGCACGGACCTGGAGGTCGAGATGGTGGCCGAGACGCTGGTCCCGGGCGCTGAAGATGGGGAGATCACCTTGCCGGCGCGCAAGTTCATGGATATCTGCCGCACGCTGCCCGAGCAGGCCACGCTGGAGCTGAAGGTCGACAAGGAACGGGCCGTCATCCGGTCCGGCAAGAGCCGGTTCACCCTGGCGACGCTGCCGGCGAATGAATTTCCGAATATCGACCCGATCGAACAGCCGTTCACGTTCAAGCTCGCCCAGCGCGACCTGAAGATGCTGATCGAGCAGACACAGTTCGCGATGGCGCACCAGGACGTGCGGTATTACCTCAACGGCTTGATGCTGGAGCTCGCGGACGGGGTGGTGCGGGCCGTGGCCACCGATGGCCACCGGCTCGCCCTGTGCCGGGTGGATGCCGAGCTGAGCATGGCGGAGCCGCGCCAGGTGATCGTCCCGCGCAAGGGTGTGTTGGAGCTGGCGCGTCTGTTGGAGGACGCGGAAGCCCTGGTGGAGGTTCAGCTGGGCACCAATCACATCAAGCTGAGCCTGGCGGAGGTGACCTTCACCTCGAAGCTCATCGACGGGCGTTTTCCGGACTACCAGCGGGTGGTGCCGACGGGGGGGAATCGGGTCCTGCGCAGCGAGCGCGAGGCCCTGCGCCAGTCGTTTATCCGGGCCTCCGTGCTGTCGAATGAAAAATTCCGCGGCATCCGGCTGCAGCTCCAGGAGAACCTGCTGAAGGCGACGGTGCACAATCCGGAGCAGGAGGAGGCCGAAGAAGAGCTCGAGGTCGACTATCAGGGCGAGGAATTCGAGATCGGCTTCAATGTGAGTTACCTCCTGGACGCCCTGGCGGCCCTGAAGTCGGAACAGGTCAGCGTGACCATGACGGATTCGAACAGCAGCTGCCTGATCGAAGGGGCGGAAGAGCCGAATTGTCAGTACGTGGTCATGCCGATGCGCCTGTAGCGCGGGCACGTCGTGAGCTTGCTCCGCCTGGAGCTGCGCCACGTGCGCAACATCGGGCAGGCCACCCTCGCGCCGCACGAGGCCTGTAATGTCGTGTTCGGGGCGAATGCCAGCGGCAAGACCAGCCTGCTGGAGGCCATCCATATCCTCGGGTTGGCCCGCTCTTTCCGCACCCCCCATATCAAGCAGGTGATCGCGCGGGGTGAGGACAGCCTCACGGTGTTCGGGCGGCGCCGCCGGCGCGACGGTTCGGAGCTGGGGCTGGGGATCGAGCGCGGCCGGCAGGAGACGCGGATCCGGGTCGGCGGGGCGAACGTGGATCGGGCGGCGGAGCTGGCCCGCTGGCTCCCGGTCCAGGTAATCACCCCGGAAAGCCACGAGATACTGGAACAGGGCCCGAAGTTTCGGCGCCAGTTCCTCGACTGGGGCGTGTTCCACGTGGAACATGGCTTCATCGAGGCCTGGCGCTCGTATTACCGGGCGCTGCGCCAACGCAACGCCGCCCTGCGCCAAGGGGGCACCGAGGAGGCCATCCGCCTGTGGGACGAGACCCTGGCGGCGAACGCCACGGCCCTGACGCAGGCCAGACGGACCTACCTCGAACGCCTGCGGCCCTGGTTGGCCGACTACGTGGGCCGTCTGCTGGGGCTGGAAGTGCGGTTCGATCTCCATGCCGGCTGGGCCCGGGACCTTAGCTACGGCCAGGCGCTGGCGGCGGCGCTCGGATCGGACCGGGAAGCGGGATTCACCCGGCAGGGCCCGCATCGGGCGGACCTGAGCATCCGGGCCGAGGGCGTGAGCGTGCAGCAGAGCCTGTCGCGGGGCCAACAGAAGCTACTGGTGGCCGCGATGCGCCTGGCGCAGGTCCGGCTGCTGGGCGAGGCCCAGGGCGAGCGCTGCGTGCTCCTGGTGGACGACCTGCCGGCGGAACTGGACCGGGAACGGCGCACCCGCCTGATGGGACTGCTGAGCGAGGCCGAGGCGCAGGTCTTCGTGACCAGTACGGAACGCGACCTGCTGGACCTGAGTCCCTGGGCGAGCTGCAAACTGTTCCACGTGGAACACGGCACGATTGCCGAAGTGGTATAATGCGGTCCTGACCGCGAGGAGGCCAAGCATGGCTGACGAGAAGATCTACGATTCGACCAGTATCAAAGTGCTCAAGGGCTTGGACGCCGTCCGCAAGCGCCCCGGCATGTACATCGGTGACACCGACGACGGTACCGGGCTGCACCATATGGTGTTCGAGGTCGTGGACAACGCCATCGACGAGGCCCTGGCCGGCTACTGCTCCGAAATCGAGGTCGTCATCCACAGCGACGGCGCGGTCTCCGTCAAGGACAACGGCCGCGGCATCCCCGTGGACTTCCACGAGGAGGAAGGCCGTTCGGCCGCGGAGGTCATCATGACCGTGCTGCACGCCGGCGGCAAATTCGACCAGAACTCCTACAAGGTTTCCGGCGGTCTCCACGGCGTGGGCGTGTCCGTGGTCAACGCCCTGTCCGAGCAGCTGAAGCTGACCATCCGCCGCGATGGGACGATCCACCAGCAGGAATACTCGATGGGCGAGCCCCTCTACCCGCTCAAGGCCATCGGCGACGCCGAGACCAGCGGCACGGAGATCCGCTTCAAGCCCAGCACCGAGGTCTTCACCGACACCGAGTTCCACTACGATATCCTGTCCAAGCGCCTGCGCGAGCTATCCTTCCTCAATTCCGGTGTGCGCATCGTCCTCACCGACGAACGTACCCAGAAGCAGGACGTATTCCAGTACCAGGGCGGCATCCGCGCCTTCGTCGAGCACCTAAACCGCAACAAGACGCCGCTCCACCCCGCGCCCTTTTACCTGAACGCGGAAAAGGACGGGGTCACCGTCGAGCTGGCCATGCAGTGGAACGACTCCTACCAGGAGAACATCTTCTGCTTCACCAACAATATCCCGCAGCGCGACGGGGGTACGCACCTGGCCGGGTTCCGCAGCTCCCTCACGCGCAGCCTCAATCACTACATCGAGGCCGAGGGCCTGACCAAGAAGGCCAAGGTCAGCCCGACCGGCGACGATGCCCGCGAGGGGCTGACGGCGGTCCTGTCGGTCAAGGTCCCCGACCCCAAGTTCTCCTCGCAGACCAAGGACAAGCTGGTGTCCTCCGAGGTCAAGGGGGCGGTGGAGTCGCTGATGTCCGAGCGGCTGCATGAGTATCTGCTGGAAAATCCGCTCGACGCCAAGGCCATCGCCGGCAAGGTCGTCGAGGCCGCGCGTGCCCGCGAGGCGGCCCGCAAGGCCCGCGAAATGACCCGGCGCAAGGGCGTGCTGGACGTCGCCGGTCTGCCCGGGAAGCTGGCCGACTGCCAGGAGAAGGACCCGTCCCTGTCGGAGCTGTTCCTGGTCGAGGGTGACTCGGCCGGCGGTTCGGCCAAACAGGGCCGTGACCGGCGCTACCAGGCCATCCTGCCGCTCAAGGGCAAGATCCTGAACGTCGAGAAGGCCCGCTTCGACAAGATGCTGTCCTCGACCGAGGTCGGTACCTTGATCACGGCCCTGGGCTGCGGCATCGGCCGCGACGAGTTCGATCCCGACAAGCTGCGCTACCACCGCATCATCATCATGACCGACGCGGACGTGGACGGCTCTCACATCCGCACGCTCCTGCTGACCTTCTTCTACCGCCAGATGCCGGAGATCGTCGAGCGCGGCCATGTCTATATCGCCCAGCCGCCCTTGTACAAGATCAAGCGCGGCAAGCAGGAGCGCTACGTCAAAGACGACCTGGAGCTCAACGACTATCTGTTGCAGACGGCGTTGGACAACGCGGCCCTGCACGTCAGCGCCGATGCGCCGCCCTTGTCCGGGGCCTCTCTGGAGTCCCTGGCCAAGGAGTACATGACCGTCATGGCCGGCATCCAGCGCCTGTCGCGCCGCTATCCGGCCGCGGCCCTGGAGAAGATGATCACCATGGCCCCGCTGCCAGAGGCCGCTCTGTTGGATATCGACCAGGCCCGGGGCTGGTTCACCGAACTCGAGCAGCGTCTGAACAGCGACGAGCAGGGCCCGGAGCGCTACAGCGTCACCCTCGAGCCCGAGGGCGGCGAGGGCGGCTGGCGCGCGCTGGTGACCATTGCCCGCCACAGCGTGACTTCTTCCTATGTCATTGGCGGCGACTTCTTCGAGACCGGCGACTATCGGGCGATCCGGGACCTCGGTGCGCAGCTGACCGACCTGCTGGGCGAGGGCGCGTACATGCAGCGCGGCGAGCGCCGCCAGGAGGTCACCAGTTTCAAGCAGGCCCTGGACTGGCTGCTCGAGGAGGCCAAGCGCGGCCAGAGCATCCAGCGCTACAAGGGCCTGGGCGAGATGAATCCGGAGCAGCTGTGGGAGACGACCCTCAACTCCGAAACCCGGCGCCTGCTGCAGGTGCAGATCGAGGACGTCATCGCGGCCGACGAGATCTTCACCACGCTCATGGGCGATCACGTCGAGCCGCGGCGCGATTTCATCGAGAAAAACGCGCTCGCCGTCGCCAACCTCGATATCTAGCCCGGTCGGCGGCGCAGTAAGCGCCCACCGACCCGCACACAAAAAACCCCGTCCCTGTCGCCAGGGCCGGGGTTTTTTCGAGCCGCGGCCCGGTGCGGGCCTAGGCCGCGCTCTGCGCCGTGTCGCCGGCGTGGTACCCCGTGACCCGCTCGACCTCCTCCCGGGAACCCAGTACCACCGGCACGCGCTGGTGCAGATCGCTCGGGCGAATGTCCAGGATGCGTTCGCGCCCGGTGGTGGCCATCCCGCCGGCCTGTTCGACGATGAAGGCCATGGGATTGGCCTCGTACATCAGGCGCAGCTTGCCGCCCTGGCCCTTGGCCTTCATCTTCTCGTCGAGCGGGTAGAGGAAGACCCCGCCGCGGGTCAGGATGCGGTGAACCTCGGCCACCATCGAGGCAATCCAGCGCATGTTGAAGTCCCGTGCGCGCGCCCCGTCCTGGCCGGCCAGACACTCGTCGATGTAGCGCTTCACCGGCGGCTCCCAGAAGCGCATATTCGAGGCGTTGATCGCGAACTCGCTGGTCTGCGCCGGGATGGTCATGTTCGGGTGGGTCAGCAGGAACTCGCCGATGTTCTGGTCCAGCGTGAAGCCGTTGACGCCGTTGCCGGTGGTCAGGACCATCATGGTCGAGGGCCCGTACAGGGCGTAGCCCGCGCAGACCTGCTCCGTGCCCGGCTGCAGGAAGGCCTCGGCGGCCGGCATGTCCTTGCATTCGCCCGGGCAGCGCAGGATCGAGAAGATCGTCCCGACAGAGACGTTGACGTCGATGTTGGACGAGCCGTCCAGCGGGTCGAAGACCAGCAGGTACTTGCCGCGCGGGTACTCCTTCGGAATCGCGTAGACGTTTTCCATCTCCTCGGAGGCCATCGCCGCCAGGTGGCCGGCCCACTCGTTCTGGCGCAGAAAGACCTCGTTGGAGATGATATCGAGCTTTTTCTGCGTCTCGCCCTGAACGTTCTCGCTGCCGGCGCTGCCGAGCACGCCCGCCAGGGTGCCGTGGTTCACCATGTTCGAGATGATCTTGCAGGCCGTGACGACGTCGTTGAGCAGGGAGGTGAAATCACCCGTCGCGCCTTCGATATGGCGCTGCTCTTCGATGATAAACTGCGTAATCGTGCTGCGATTCTGCATGTAACTGCCTCTAAATTACTCAATGATTAGATTTTTGATCGCGCGCGCCGGGCCCTGCGGCCGCGCCCGCGGGGGAAAACCGGCTATCGGCGCGCTCGTCCCCTCTGGCTCGCCACGGGACTCGCCACGGGACCGGCGCCGAAATACCATTAGTATATCATGAATTAGCGATATATTGACGCGGACGCGCCCCGGGGAAGGTGGGGTTGCGGGCTAGGTGTCGTCGGGGGCCGGGTAGGGCACGGTGCTGATGCGGGCCATGGTCGACTCGATCCAGTTCCGGCTCTCGGCCAGGATCGCCTCGTGGCCGCGGCCCCGGGTCTCGATGGGCGGGCCGATGACGACCCTGATGGTGCCCGGGCGTTTGAGGAACCGGCCCTTCGGCCAGTGTTCGCCGGCGTTGTGCGCGACCGGCACGACCGGGAACCCGCTTTGCGCGGCCAGCATCGCGCCGCCGGCGCGGTAGCGACCGCAGGTGCCCGGCGGGACCCGCGTGCCTTCGGGGAAGACCACCACCCAATGTCCGGCGCGAAGCCGTGCCGTGCCCTGCTCGACCACCTGAGCCATGGCATGGCGCCCGGCCTTGCGGTCGATGGCGATGGGGCGCATCAGCGCCAGGCCCCAGCCGAAGAAGGGGATCCGCAACAGCTCCCGCTTGAGCACCCAGACCAGCGGCGGGAAGACACGCTGCAGCATCAGGGTCTCCCAGGTCGACTGGTGTTTGGAGAAGATGATGGCCGGGCCGGGCGGGATGTGCTCGCCGCCCTCGAGCTCGAAGCGCAGCCCGCACACGTGCTCGAGCATCCACAGGTTGAACAGGGCGAACAGGCGTACGTAACGCCAGCGCCAGTCAAACGGCAGGGGCGCGGTGAGCAGCGTGGTCAGCCCGAAAAAGACCGTGGTCACGATCCAGCCGACCAGGAACAGACCCGAGCGCAGCCAGAGCATGCGCCTAGGCCCCCTCATCGGCGGCCAGCACCGCCTCGACCGCGGCGGCCAGGTCGGCATGGACGGGCACGCCGTCCAGCCCCTCGCCCCGGGCCAGGGTGCGCTCGCCCTTGCCCGTGCGCACCAGCAGCGGTCGCGCCCCGACGGCCTGGGCCGCCTGCAGGTCGCGCAGCGAATCGCCGATCGCCGCCACCCCTTCCAGCGAGACCTGAAGGCGGGCGGCGATATCGCGCAGCAGGCCGGGTTTGGGCTTGCGGCACTCGCAGTTGTCGTCGGGCCCGTGCGGGCAAAAGAAGATGGCATCGACGGTGCCCCCGACCTCGGCCAACAGGCGATGCAGCTTCTCGTGAATACGGTGCAGGGTGTCCAGGTCGTACAGGCCGCGTGCGATACCGGACTGGTTGGTCGCGATCAGGACGCGATAGCCGGCCTGGTTGAGCCGGGCGATGGCCTCGAGGCTGCCCGGCAGCGCCACGAACTCCTCGGGCGATTTGATGTACTCGTCGGAGTCCTCGTTGATGACCCCGTCGCGGTCGAGAATGATGAGCCTTGCCGCTTGCGTCACGTCTCCCCCCGCCCGTGCGTGCCCCGCCGGGGTCAGTCCCGGAACTCGGACACGCGCACGCGCCCGTCCACCATGCGCGCCTCGCGCTGCATGATCTTGTCCATCTTGTCCCAGAAGGCCCGCTTGAGGTCGAAGTCCGCCGCGATGGCCGTCCCGATGAGCAGGATATACAGGTCGGCGACCTCCTCGGCCAGCGCCTGTTTCGACTTGCCCTTGGTCACGCAGGCGGCGATCTCGCCCAGCTCCTCGGCCATGAGCGACAAGCGGTAGGTCATCTCCTCGCCGCCGCGATTGGGAAAATCGTGCTTGTCGTGGAAGGCCTGCACGGCCGCCAGCATGGCTTCGTAGGAGTCGCGATCGACGGTTTCGGACATGATGGATAAACCCCCGCGTTATTGTTGCAGCTGCGACAGGTCGGCGACCTCGAGGAACAGGTTGCGCATGCGCGCGAGCAGTGCCAGGCGGTTGGCGCGCAGATCCGGGTCCTCGTCCATAACCATCACCTGGTCGAAGAAGGTGTCGACCGGCTCGCGCAATGCCGCCAGGCGCATGAGGCCGTCGGCGTACTCGCCGGCGGCGAGCAGGGGCGCGACCTCGCCGGCGAGCGAATCGACGCGCGCGTCGAGCGCCCGTTCGGCGGGCTCGACCAGCCGCTCGCCGTCGACCGGCCCGGCGGCGTGCCCGCCCGCCTGGCGCAGGATGTTGGAGATCCGCTTGTTGGCCGCGGCCAGGCTCTCGGCCTCGGGGAGCTCGCGGAAGGTGTCGACCGCCGCGATGCGCGCGGCGAAATCGGCCGGGCGCGTGGGGCGCTGGGCCAGCACCGCCTCGAAGGTGTCGTGGGCGTGGCCGCGCTCGAGGAAGTAGGCGCGCAGGCGATCCATCATGAACTCGAAGACCTGTTCCACTACGTCCCCGGCCAGCGTCCCGTCGGGATAGCCCGCCTGCGCCTGGTGCAGGGCAGCCGCCAGGTCCAGCTCCAGGCCCTGCTCGATCAGCGTGCGCAGCACGCCGAGCGCGGCGCGGCGCAGCGCGAAGGGATCCTTGTCGCCGCTGGGGCTCTGACCGATACCGAAGATCCCGACCAGGGTATCGAGCCGATCGGCGATGGCCACGGCCTGGCCGACCGGCGTGCCCGGCAGGGCGTCCCCGGCAAAGCGCGGTCTGTACAGCTCGTCCAGGGCGAGCGCCACGGCCTCGGGCTCGCCGTCATGGCGGGCGTAATAGCGCCCCATGATCCCCTGCAGCTCCGGGAACTCGCCGACCATGTCGGTCATGAGGTCGCACTTGCTGAGCAGCCCCGCCCGCTCGGCGGCCAGCGCCTCGGCGCCGGTCGTCCCGGCCGTCCACTTGGCGAGCCTGGCCACGCGCTCGGCCTTGTCGAAGAGCGTGCCGAGCTTTTTCTGGAACACGACCTGCTTGAGCGAGTCCAGGCGGCTTTGCAGGCTGTGCTTGCGGTCCTGATTCCAGAAGAACTCGGCGTCGGCCAGGCGCGGGGCGATGACCCGCTCGTTGCCCTCGCGCACCTTGGCCGGCTCGCGGCTGTCGATGTTGCTGATGGCGATGAAACAGGGCATCAATGCCCCGTCGGCATCGAGTACGTGGAAGTACTTCTGGTTGGTCTTCATGGTGGAGACCAGCGCCTCGGCCGGCACGTCGAGAAAACGTGCATCGAAGTGTCCGACCACCGGCACCGGCCACTCCACCATGGCGGCCACTTCGTCCAGCAGGTCCTCGTCGATGACCGCCCCGCCCTGGAGCTGCGCGGCGGCCTCCAGCACCTGGGCGCGCACCGCCTCGCGCCGGGCGGCGAAATCGGCGAGCACGTGGCCCTCGGTCTCGAGCAGGGGCGCGTAGGCCGCGGGCTCGCCAATGTACAGCGGGCCGGGGTGATGAAAGCGATGACCGCGGCTCTCGCGCCCGCTGTTCACACCCAGCAGCTCGGTCTGGATCACCTCCTCGCCGTAGAGCAGCACCAGCCAGTGCACCGGGCGCACGAACTGGACCTCCAGCGCGCCCCAACGCATGCGCTTGGGAATGGGCAGGGCCTCCAGGGCCTGTTCCACGATCCCCGGCACCAGCTCGCCGGTCGCGCGCCCGGCCTCGTGGCTGTTGAACACCAGCCAGGCGCCCTTGTCGGTTTCCAGTTTCTCGAGGTCTTCGACCGCGACGGCGCAGGAACGCGCGAAGCCCTCGGCGGCCTTGGTGGGGCAGCCGTCCTCGCCGAAGGCGGCCTGCAGGGCCGGGCCGCGGCGCTGCTGGGTGCGATCGGGCTGGCGCTCGGCCAGGGCCGGGACCAGCAGCGCGAGGCGCCGCGGACTGGCATACGCCTCGATGGACCCGTGGCCGAGCCCGGCGCGGCTCAGGCCGTCGGCCACGCCCCGTTCAAAGGCCTCGGACAGGCGCTTGAGGGCCTTGGGCGGCAGCTCCTCGGTGCCGATCTCGATCAACAGGTCGCGCGCGCCGCTCATGCCTTGCCCTCCTGGCCGGCGCCCAGCATGGGAAAGCCCAGGGCCTCGCGCGCCGCGTAGTACGCCCCCGCCACGGCGCGGGCGAGGTCGCGCACCCGCAGGATGTAGCGCTGGCGTTCGGTCACCGAAATGGCGTGGCGGGCATCGAGCAGGTTGAAGGTGTGCGAGGCCTTGAGCGCCATTTCGTAGGCCGGCAGCGCCAGGCCCAGCTCGATGAGCTTGTGGCTTTCGCGCTCGCAGGTATCGAACCAGCCGAACAGGCTGTCCACGTCGGCGTGCTCGAAGTTGTAGGCCGACATCTCCACCTCGTTCTGATGAAACACGTCGCGGTAGGTTACCTGGCCCAGCGGCCCGTCGGTCCAGACCAGGTCGAACAGATTGTCCACGCCCTGCAGGTACATGGCGATGCGCTCCAGGCCGTAGGTCAGCTCGCCGGTCACGGGCCGGCAGTCCAGGCCGCCGACCTGCTGGAAGTAGGTGAACTGCGAGACCTCCATGCCGTTGAGCCAGACCTCCCAGCCCAGGCCCCAGGCGCCCAGGGTGGGCGATTCCCAGTTGTCCTCGACGAAGCGGATGTCGTGGACCAGCGGGTCGATGCCCAGCATCTGGAGCGAACCGATGTACAGGTCCTGGATCTCCAGCGGGGAGGGCTTGAGCACCACCTGGAACTGGTAGTAGTGCTGCAGCCGGTTGGGGTTCTCGCCGTAGCGCCCGTCGGTGGGCCGGCGCGAGGGCTGCACGTAGGCCGCGTTCCACGGCTCGGGGCCGATGGCCCGCAGGAAGGTCGCCGGATGGAAGGTGCCCGCGCCGACCTCCATATCGTAGGGCTGCAGGACCACGCAGCCGCGTTCGGCCCAGTAGCGCTGCAGCGCCAGGATCAGGCCCTGGAACGTCCCGGCGCCCGGATCGCTCTGGCGCTCGGCGCTCCTGGGGCGGGCGCGGGACGGGGCCTTGCGCGGCGCCGCCCCCGACGAGCGGCTTCGGTGGGACTTCTTGTTCAAGCGTGGACCTCGGTATTGGGCTGGCCGTGGAGCGCGCCATTATAGCGGCCCGGGGCCCGGCACGTCAGGTCCGGCGCAGCCCGGGCGGCGCGCAACGACGCCGGCGGGCGCCAAGCGCGGCACAAGCGGCTACATTTATACCGATACATCCAGGGCTCTGGCGCCGTGTCGCGGCGGGCGCCTTCTGGTATCCTACGCGACCGGCCCGGCCAAGGCCGTATTCTGCATTTCGACGACGATACCATTCCTATGAACAAGCAACCCAAGGCCGTGGCCCTTATCTCCGGGGGGCTCGATTCGCTGCTCGCCGCGAAGGTGATGCAGGAGCAGGGCGTGCATGTGGAAGGGATCAACTTCTTCACCGGGTTTTGCGTGGAGGGCCACACCCACGCCATCCGCAAGAAGGACCGCGCCCGCCCCAAGCGCAACAACGCGCTGTGGGTCGCCGAGCAGCTGGGTATCAAGCTCCACATCATCGATGTGTCCCAGCCGTACAAGGACGTGGTGATCAATCCCAAGCACGGCTACGGCGCCAATCTCAATCCCTGCCTGGACTGCAAGGGCTTCATGGTCAAAAACGCCCTGGACTGGGCCGAGGCCAACGGCTTCGATTTCATCATCACCGGCGAGGTCGTGGGTCAGCGCCCGATGTCCCAGCGCCGCGACACCATGCCGGTGGTCCAACGCGAGTCGGGCGCCGGCGATCGACTCGTGCGCCCGTTGTGCGCCAAGCTGCTGCCGCCGACGCTGCCCGAGCGCGAGGGTTGGATCGACCGCGAGCGCCTGTACGATTTCAGCGGCCGCTCGCGCAAGCCGCAGATGGAACTGGCCGCCCGCTTCGGCTTCGAGGATTACGCCCAGCCCGCCGGCGGCTGCTGCTTCCTGACCGATCAGGCCTATTCGGTCAAGCTGGCCGACCTGTGGCAGGCGCGGGGCGAGCGTGACTACGAGATCGACGACATCATGCTCCTGAAGGTCGGCCGCCACCTGCGCCCGCGGCCCAACTTCAAGCTCATCATCGGCCGCGAGGAAGGCGAGAACAATTTCCTCGAAGGCTATCGGCGCCAGTTCGCGCATCTGCGCACGCTCAGTCACGTCGGCCCCCTGGTCCTCGTCGACGGCCGCGCCGACGAGGCGGACCTCACCCTGGCCGCGCGCCTGACCGCCCGCTACAGTAAGGGGCGCGATGCCGAGCGCGTCAGCGTCGAGGTCAATACCCTGGACGGGGAACGCCGCACCCTGGAGGTCGCCCCCCTGCCCTCGGAGGAGATACCGCGGGACTGGATCCTGTGAGCCACCACGAGCTCGACGCCCGGCGCCTGCTGTGCCCGATGCCGGTGATCCGGGTCCAGGAGCGGGTCGGCGAGCTGGCCCCCGGCGAGGTGCTGGCCGTGCGCTGCACCGACCCCGGCGTCGTCAACGACGTGCCGGCCTGGTGCCGCGTCAACGGCCACCGCGTACTCGACATCGCCCACGACGAAGACAACAACGAAATACTCATCACGATCGAGGTCGGCCGCGATGGATGAGGCCAGCCAGCATACCCGGCACTACCACCCGCGGGTACCAAAGCCCGGTGAGCGCACGCGCTTCCAGGAGACCCGGCGCATCACCCTCATCGGCGCCCTGGTCAATATCCTGCTGGCCGCCGCAAAGATCGTCTTCGGCATCATCGGCAGCTCCCAGTCGCTGATCGCCGACGGCGTCCACTCGCTGTCCGATCTCGCCAGCGACGCCATCGTGATCGTCGCCGCCAAGCACGGCAGCCAGGACGCCGACGAGGACCACCCCTACGGCCACGCGCGTATCGAAACGGCCTTTACGGTCGGCCTCGGCGCGCTGCTGATCGCGGTGGCCGGCGGCATCCTGTTCGACGCCGTCGATCGCCTGTTCCAGACCCAGCGCCTGCTGCACCCCGGCGTGCTCGCGCTGGTCGTGGCGGCCCTGTCGGTCCTGTCCAAGGAGGTGCTCTACCGCTACACGCTGCACGTGGCGAGGAAGGTGCGCTCCAATCTGCTGCACGCCAACGCCTGGCATCACCGCTCCGATGCGATCTCCTCGGTGGTGGTGATCATCGGCATCGCCGGCAGCATGGCCGGGCTGCATTACCTGGACGCCATCGCCGCGGCGGGCGTGGCCTTGATGATCGCCAAGATCGGCTGGGACCTGAGCTGGAGCAGTCTCAAGGAGCTGGTGGACACGGGCCTGGACCCCGAGCGCGTCGAGACGATCCGCAACTGCATCCTCAACGTCGACGGGGTGCGCACCCTGCACATGCTGCGCACGCGGCGCATGGGCCAGGACGCCCTGGTCGACGTCCATATAATGGTGCCGCCCAGGCTGAGCGTCTCCGAGGGGCACCACATCGGCGAGACCGTGCGCAGCCGCGTCATTCGCGAGGTCGACGAGGTGACCGACGTCATGGTGCACATCGACCCCGAGGACGACGAGACCAGCCCGCCGAGCCTGAAGCTGCCGCTGCGCGGCGAGCTCATGGACCGCCTGAGCGCGGCCTGGGCCGATGTGCCCGCCGCCCAGCACATCGAAAAGGTGACCTTGCACTACCTGGATGGCAAGATCGCGGTCGACCTGCTGCTGCCGTTCAGCGTGCTGGAACACGGTCGCACCCGCGAGCAGTTGCACGAGGCCTTCGCCGAGGTCGCCGCGCGCGTCGAACCGGTGGCCGGCATCGCCCTGCATTTCCACTGACGGCGCCGGCCATTGACGGAGCCGGGCACGCCCGGATGACCCAACTTGGTGCGCGAGGCCCCATATGCGCACCGCCTTGGTGCGCCCCGCCCGTCCGCACACCGCGAGCGCGGAGTAAAGATTTTTTATATCAATGAGTTATCAAGTGGCATGGTTCGTGCACAACGAACGCACAAATTTGGTCGCTGCGGTGCAGCGCGAATTCACATTCAGAAAGACCGTTCCCTGGAGGAAACCCGATGGCCGATTCAGTGCTCAAGATGATCAAGGACAACGGCGTGAAGTTCGTCGACTTCCGCTTCACCGATACCCGCGGCAAGGAGCAGCATGTCTCCGTGCCCGCCCACACCCTCGACGAGGACGAGCTCAAGGACGGCAAGATGTTCGACGGCTCCTCCATCGCCGGCTGGAAGGGTATCGAGGCCTCCGACATGATCCTCATGCCCGACGCCGAGACGGCGGTCTTGGACCCCTTCACCGACGAGCCGACGCTGAATCTGCGCTGCGACATCATCGAGCCGTCGACCGGCCAGGGCTATGAGCGCGACCCGCGCACCGTGGCCAAGCGCGCCGAGGCCTACCTGAAGTCCACCGGCATCGCCGATACCGCCTTCTTCGGCCCCGAGCCCGAGTTCTTCGTCCTGGACGACGTGCGCTGGGGCACCGAGATGCACGGCGCCTTCTACAAGATCGACTCCGAAGAGGCCGGCTGGAACTCCGAGCGCGTCTTCGAGGACGGCAACATCGGCCACCGTCCGGGCATCAAGGGCGGCTACTTTCCGGTGCCGCCGGTCGATTCCCTGCAGGACCTGCGCTCGGCCATGTGCCTGGCCCTGGAGGAGATGGGCGTCGGCGTCGAGGTGCACCACCACGAGGTGGCCACCGCCGGCCAGTGCGAGATCGGTACCCAGTTCAACACCCTGGTCAAGCGCGCCGACTGGAACCAGATCCTGAAATATGTGGTGATGAACGTGGCCCACGCCTACGGCAAGACCGCCACCTTCATGCCCAAGCCCCTGGTCGGCGACAACGGCAGCGGCATGCACTGCCACCAGTCCCTGGCCAAGGACGGGAAGAACCTGTTCGCCGGCGATCTCTACGGTGGGCTGTCCGAGACGGCGCTGTTCTACATCGGCGGCATCATCAAGCACGCCCGCGCCCTGAACGCGCTGACCAACGCCTCGACCAACAGCTACAAGCGCCTGGTCCCCGGCTTCGAGGCACCCGTGCTGCTGGCCTACTCGGCCCGCAACCGCTCGGCCTCCATCCGTATCCCGTACGTGAGCAACCCGAAGGGCCGGCGTATCGAGGTCCGTTTCCCGGACCCGACCGCCAACCCCTATTTCGCCTTCGCGGCGATGCTGATGGCCGGCATCGACGGCATCCAGAACAAGATCCACCCGGGCGATGCCATGGACAAGAACCTCTACGACCTGCCGCCCGAGGAGCTCAAGGACATCCCCACGGTCTGCCACAGCCTGGACCAGGCCATGGAGGAGCTGGATCGCGACCGCGCCTTCCTCACCGCCGGCGACGTGTTCACCGACGACACCATCGACGCCTACATCGAGCTGAAGATGGAGGAGATCACCCGCCTGCGCATGACCACCCATCCGGTGGAGTTCGATATGTACTACAGCCTGTAATCCACGGGCCTGTGGACTACGAGAAGGCGCCCCCCGGGGGCGCCTTTTTGTTTTTGACGTTGTGGCGAGGACCGCGCTTGGATATCCTATCCTCATGCGCGTCCTCAGCCTGATATTGGTTCTGTGTCTCTGCGCCCCCGCCGTGGCCGACCAGAAGGTCTACAAGACGGTCGGACCCAACGGCGAGGTCACCTTCTCCGACACCCCGACTCCGGGGGCCACCGAGCTGGACGTCAAACCGGCCCCCTCGTACAAGGCCCCGCCGCTGCCCACGCCGAGTACGACCCCGGCCGATCAGTCCGCCGGCCAACCCGGCCAGCACCAGGCCGGTGGCAGCTACAAGCTGGTGAGCATCCTCGCCCCGGCGGACGATGCCACCGTGATCAACACCCCGGGCGACGTGCAGGTCACCGTACTCGTCGAACCACCCCTGCGCACGGGCCGCGGCGACCGGATCCGGCTGCTCCTCGATGGCAAGGCCGTGGACACGGGCGAAAAGCCGAATTTCTCGCTGCACAACGTCGACCGGGGCACCCATCACCTCCAGGCCGAGGTCATCGACCGCAGCGGCGCCACGCTGAGCCAGTCCTCGTCCAGCACCTTCCATCTCCATCGCCCCTCGGTTCACCTGCCCGGCCACCAGAAGGCCAAGCCAGCACCCAAGCCGAAACCCAAGCCCTGAGCGCAAGCACCATTTTGGTGCATCTCGCGGTCCGATACGCTACTCTTTGATGCATAACCGCCCCGAAGCGGTGCACCCGCTCTGCGGTCCGTCCGCCGCGCCGCCTCATGAGCCGATATAAGTATCTGTTTTAAAGTTGCTTATAGGCGACTGGCCGGGAGCCGCCCGGTGCCGGCCAAAACGGGCCGTGTTGGTTCGGTTCTTGCTACCAGTGGGGACATATGGAACCCGCACGCATCAATACCGGCATCGACCTCGACGAGCGCATCCTCGACAACCTGGCGACGGCCGTCCTGCTGTTCGACTCGGGCCTGCGCCTGCGCTTCGTCAATCCCGCGGCCGAGATGCTGTTCGCCGCCAGTGCGCCGCACCTGTTGGGCCTGCGCGCGGCCGAACTCATGCCCAACGCCGCCCTGGCCGAGGACCTGGCCTCGGCCATGAGCTCGGGCCACCCCTTCACCGAACGCGAAGTCGTGCTCCAGCTCAATGGCAGCCGCCGCCTGACCGTCGATGTCACCGTCATGCCCCTGGCCGACTCCGGTCAGCACGGCGAACTGCTGGTCGAGCTCGTCCAGGTCGATCGCCAGCTGCGCATCAGCCGCGACGAGGCCCTGCTCGCCCAGCAGCAGACCACCCGTGAGCTGCTGCGCGGCCTGTCGCACGAGATCAAGAACCCGCTCGGCGGGCTGCGGGGCGCGGCCCAGCTGCTCGAGCGCGAGCTCGAGGACGAGGGCCTCAAGGAATACACCCAGGTCATCATCAGCGAGGCCGACCGCCTCCAGGCCCTGGTCGATCGCATGCTGGGCCCCAACGCGCTGCCCCGGCGCGGGCCGGTCAACATCCACGAACTCCTGGAGCATGTGCGCAACCTGGTGCTCGCCGAGGCCGGCCCGGCGATCGTGGTACACCGGGACTACGACCCCAGCATTCCGGATATGGTCGCTGACCGCGACCAGCTCGTTCAGGCGCTGCTGAACATCATCCGCAACGCCGTCCAGGCCGTCGGCGACAAGGGGACCGTCACGCTGCGCACGCGCGTGCTGCGCCAATTCACCATCGGGCATACGCGTCATCGGCTCGTCGCCTGCATCGAGATCATCGACAACGGCCCCGGGATCCCGGCCGAGATCCTCGAGCGCGTGTTCTATCCCCTGGTGACGGGCCGGGCCGAGGGTACCGGCCTGGGCCTGGCCATCGCCCAATCCCTGATTCAACAGCACGGCGGGCTGATCGAGTGCACCAGCCGGCCGGGACGTACCGTGTTTTCCATTCTATTGCCGCTCGAGGACGAGCCGGTGCGAGGTGAGGAATGACAACTCAAGGAACCATCTGGGTCATCGACGACGACCGCTCCATCCGCTGGGTCCTGGAAAAGGCCTTGGTACAACACGGCATGGACGTTCGCCTGTTCGAGGACGCCGCCGGCGCCCTGCGCGCCCTCGATCAGGAGCGGCCGGATGCCATTATCACCGACATTCGCATGCCCGGCATCGACGGGTTGGAGCTGCTGGAGCGTATCCACCTGCGCCACTCCGAGCTGCCCGTCATCATCATGACGGCCCATTCGGACCTCGACAGCGCCGTGTCGGCCTACCAGGGCGGTGCATTCGAATACCTGCCAAAGCCCTTCGACGTCGACGAGGCCGTGGCGCTCGCCCAGCGGGCCCTCAACCACCAGCGCCGCCCGGACGAGGCCGCGGCCGGCGCGGGCGCCGAGCCCATGCCCGAGATCATCGGCGAGGCCCCCTCGATGCAGGAGGTGTTCCGGGCCATTGGCCGGCTGTCGCGCTCCAACATCACCGTGCTGATCAACGGCGAGTCGGGTACCGGCAAGGAGCTCGTCGCCCACGCGCTCCACCGCCACAGCCCGCGCGCCGACAAGCCCTTCATCGCCCTGAACATGGCGGCCATCCCGCGCGACCTGCTCGAATCCGAACTCTTCGGCCACGAGCGCGGCGCCTTCACCGGCGCCCAGGCCATGCGCCGCGGGCGCTTCGAGCAGGCCGACGGCGGCACGCTGTTCCTGGATGAGATCGGCGACATGCCCCCCGAACTGCAGACGCGCCTGCTGCGCGTGCTGGCCGACGGCGAGTTCTACCGCGTCGGCGGCCACGACCCGGTCAAGGTCGACGTGCGTATCATCGCGGCCACCCACCAGGATCTCGAAAGGCGCGTCGCCGAAGGCATGTTCCGCGAGGACCTGTTCCACCGCCTCAACGTCATTCGCATCCACATCCCCCCGATGCGCGAGCGCCGCGAGGACATCCCCTTGCTGGCCGGCTACTTCCTCAACAAGGCCGCCCAGGAGCTCAACGTCGAGCCCAAGGTCCTCGACCCGGAGGCCGAGGCCTTCCTGTCGCGCCTGGACTGGCCGGGCAACGTGCGCCAGATCGAAAACACCTGCCGTTGGCTGACGGTCATGTCGCCGGGCAAGGTCATCAAGATGGACGACCTGCCGCCCGAGCTCACCGGCGCGCTGGGCGAGGGCGCCAGCAGCGATGACTGGGAGACCGCCCTGCGCCGCTGGGCCGATCGCCACCTCACACGCGGCGACACCGACCTGCTGGATGCCGCCATGCCGCAGTTCGAGCGCATCATGATCGAAATGGCACTGCGCCACACGGGCGGGCGGCGCCAGGACGCCGCGCGCCTGCTCGGCTGGGGACGCAACACCCTCACCCGCAAGATCAAAGAGCTCGGAATGGAAGAGGCAGTGTAATTAGTGCCGCGGCTGGAAACAGCCGTAAGGAACGCAGAGGACGCAGAGACGCGGAGGGCGCAGAGAAAAGAGCGTTACGGGATCTTGCTCTGGGCCATGCCGGCGCTTGCGACAGGGACGGCTCCCACCGGCTGTGCCCAAACGAGCGCCGCATGAGCTCGGACACGCCTGAACGAATACAGAGATTTCCGCGTCTCTTCGCCCCTTACCTCTTGGGGCGGTGCGTTTTCGCGCAATGGTCATCCCCCGATCTCGCGTTCAAACCTGATCGCCGTGGCCGTCCGATACTCGGATCAGCCAGGTGGCTCGTGCCGCGGGTAGAAACAGCCGTAAGGAACGCAGAGGACGCAGAGACGCGGAGGGCGCAGAGAAAAGAGCGTTACGGGATCTTGCTCTGGGCCATGCCGGCGCTTGCGACAGGGACGGCTCCCACCGGCTGTGCCCAAACGAGCGCCGCATGAGCTCGGACACGCCTGAACGAATACAGAGATTTCCGCGCATCTTCGCCGGTTAGCTCTTGGGGCGGTGCGTTTTCGCGCAATGGTCATCCCCCGCTCTCGCGTTCAAACCTGATCGCCGTGGCCGTCCGATACTCGTATCAGCCAGGTGGCTCGTGCCGCGGGTAGAAACAGCCGTAAGGAACGCAGAGGACGCAGAGACGCGGAGGGCGCAGAGAAAAGAGCGTTAGGGATTCTCGCTCTGGGCCATGCCGGCGCTTGCGACAGGGACGGCTCCCGCCGGCTGTGCCCAAACGAGCGCCGCATGAGCTCAGACACGCCTGAACGAATACAGAGATTTCCGCGCATCTTCGCCGGTTAGCTCTTGGGGCGGTGCGTTTTCGCGCAATGGTCATCCCCCGCTCTCGCGTTCAAACCTCATCGCCGTGGCCGTCCGATACGTGGATCAGCCAGGTGACTCGTGCCGCGGCCAGAAACAGCCGTAAGGAACGCAGAGGACGCAGAGACGCGGAGGGCGCAGAGAAAAGAGCGTTAGGGATTCTCGCTCTGGGCCATGCCGGCGCTTGCGACAGGGACGGCTCCCACCGGCTGTGCCCAAACGAGCGCCGCATGAGCTCAGACGCGCCTGAACGAATACAGAGATTTCCGCGTCGATGCGTTCTCTGCGATCACAACGACTTGCTCGACCCCCGGCGGTTACTGGTTTTTCTCGCGCCAGTAGATGATCCGGTCGTCGCCGCGGTAGCTGCCGAAGGTGGCGCGTGCCGTGGGCGGGTTGTTGTCGTGCGCGCCGTTGCCGTCCCAGTCGTATTGGAGCCAGGGCAGGGTCGAGAGGTTCACGCCGATATCGACGTAGCCGCTGTCGTTGGGGGCACTGAGGCTCAGGCCGGTTTGGCCGGCCGCCATCGGGTCGTGCGCGATGCTCGCGGTCGTGCTGCCCGCGCCCACGGCGATCGTCGTCACGCCTTGCGCCGGGTTCTGCTGATTGTTGCCCAGGTCGAGCAGCGCGGTGCCGATGGCCGTGCAGTTGTCCGCGCCGTTGGCCACGAAGCCGCTGGCGGGCCCGGCGTAGTACTGCGCGTACAGGGGCACCGCGAGATCCTGGAACTGCGAGCCGAAGGCGTTTTCCATCACGACGCGCCCTTGGCGTATGTCGGTCAGCCCGACTTGATGGTGTGTATTGCCGCCGCTCAGTGTCGGGTCGAGGTCGAGCGCGCTCGTCGACAACGCGACCCCGTCCTTGTCGACGGGCCTGATACCGACGGCGAGCTTCGAGAACGGACCGTCCGTACCGCTCGTTCGCAATAGACGCAGCGCGGCATCGATGTTGGCCGAGCCGTTGTTGAACGTGCCCGTCACGCTGTCCTCGCGCACGCGGGAGGTCAACGCCGTCGGTGTCCCGCCGGGATCGTCGACTGCGCCGAATCCAATTTGGCCGGCGCCGGCGGGCGGGTCCGGCGCGAGCTTCAGATAGGCGTAGTCGTACACGCCGGGTACGCTCTCGTAGTTCTGCGTGACGTTGCCGTCGGCGTTCTCGGCCTGGAGCGTGAACTGCGTGCGGAAGTCCTCGTCCATGTAGGTGAAGGGATCGGCGCAGCCGGCCACGTCGCTGCGGTTGACCAGAGCCGGCGTGCCCACCACCGCGAAGTGGTCCGGATAGAAACGCCCGATCGGCCCCGAGCCGCCCTGCACGGTATGCGTGCCGAGGTAATTGGTGGTTTGGGCATCGAGCTCGATGACCCCGACCTCCGAGTAGCGCAGCACACTGCCGGTGGCGGCCGTGCCGTTGCTGGCCGTCAGGCTCGCCGCGCCGTTCAGCACGCCGGCCGTGCCGCCGTCCGCTACGCGCGGGTTCAGGTGGACGGCCGAGAGGTCGATGGTCGCCGGTGTGGATTCATTGCCGAAATTGGGCGTGGTCGCGTTGTCGGTCAGGTTGGCGTTGTTCGTCGGATCGCTGTCGCCGATACCGTCGGGGATGCCGTCGTTGTTGGTATCGTCCGCCGCCTGCCACTGCACCGCGCGCAGATTCGCCGCGAAGGTATCGCCCGTGGTCTGACCGGCGCGGATGAAGGCCGGGCCGGTGTCGTCGACGGCGCCGGGATTGCCCGGGATGACGATGTCGAAGCCGAAGGGCCGCACGACGAAGGCGGCGCCGCCGATCACGATCTCCGAGCCCGTCCCCGCGGGTGGCGCGCCCACGTTCACGTTGTCCTTCGCCTGGAGCTGAATGCTGCCGGCATCGGGGTAATTCACGCTGACGGGAGTGCTGACGCCGCTGTTGAAGTTGACAGGGACGGTCGTCGCCGCCGCCTCCGAGGCGCCGACGGCCGTGCCGTTGACCGTGACCTGTTGGGTGCCGGATGCCGGATCGACGTAACCCGACCAGAAGCTCAGGTTCTGCGTGCCCGAATACTCCGTGATCACGCTGCAGCCGGTCCCGGAGGGCGGGCTGCCGACGGCCGTGAAGATCAGGTTGAACGGGCGGCCCGAGACCTGCGTGCCGATCGGGTTCGGCGTGACCTGAAAACCGTAGGGCCGGTACGTCAGTGGTCCGCTGGTGCTCGAAATGCCCGGCACCTGCGCGACCGTTATGGTCAGGGTCTCGGCGTGGGTGTCGCGCAGGCCGAGTACGACCTGGCCGTTGTCGGTGTTTCGAAATTGATACGAGGCCTGGCCGCTGTCGGGTGGGCCGGGCGTCAGCGTGCCTGCACCGCTCAACACGGACCAGTCGCCGTGGTTCGTGGACGTGCTCAGCGTCGCGGTGCTGGTGAAGCTGGTCAAGGGATTGCCGCCGCCGTTGAGCGCGGTGATGGTGATCGGTTCTATCTGACAATTGATGCCATTGCCGTCGTGTTGAATGGCAAAGGCCGCCAGGCTGCCGCCGGCGGAGCCCTTCTTCACACTGATATCGACTGTTCCCGTATAGACCGGACCACATGACCCGAAACCGAAACGGCATTGAAGCCAACCGAGAAAACCGGATACAGGCACGTAACTATAAGTTACCGTCCTCTTTCCGGCGGCGGCAGTGTATGTGTGGCTAGCAGTTGGCGGCGTCGTGCATAGTGAGGTAGTAGTATAGAATGGGTAAACCACCGTCCCATCGTCGAAATTCCAAACCTGAAAATAGCCGCCGGTGCTGCCGCAACCGGTTACCGTCGCCGCAAAGTCTACGGGTAGACCAACGGTCACCTTGACCGGGGGCGGGTCAGTCTGGCCGTTGGCGGTGACCTGCGTGACCCGGGCCCAGCCGATCGCCGGCAAGGTCAGCAGCAAGAGCAGGGCGAGTACCCGCCAGCGCCCGAGCCCGACGGTCCGTTGCCGTGCTTCGCCGCCCACGCGCTGTGTTGTGTGCCTGATCATGGCGAGCTTCGCCCCTGGCCCGTCGTTGGTTTATGTATCGGACCGGGCGGCCGCCGGCTTGATGCGGGCGCCGCCGCCAGCCAGTGGCGGTAGCGGTGCAGGATGGTTGCCCGGGTGCTCATGTCGCCGGCCGCGCTGAGCGCATCGGCCGTGAACCGCACGTAGCGAACCCCGGTGTGCGAATAGGGTTGCCAGTACTGCAGCCCGCCGAGCAGCACGGCGGCCGCTTCCTTGCTGCGCCCGTGGGTACCCAGCAGGTGCGCCAGGGCGGCCCGGGCCAAGAGGTAGCGCGGGTCGTGGGCGATCGCCTGGCGGTACTGGGCCTCGGCGCGTGGGATCGCGCGGGGGCCGGCCAGGTCGGCATTTTGCGCAAGCAGGTCGCCGCGCACCTTGTAGACGGTCGGGCGCAGGGGGTTGAGTGCCTGGGCACGAGCGAGCTTCTTGAGCGCGAGTTCGAACAGTTGGCGGCGCTTGGCCTTTTGTTCCGGGCGCCTGAGCAGGCGGGTGGCGCGCTCGAGCATCTGCGCATGCACGTACCAGGTGGTATCCAGGCCCGGCGCGAGCGTCTCCGCCCGGCCCAGCGCCCGGTCGGCGGCCACCAGATGATGTTCGCCCATATCGGCCCGGGCGCGGTCGACCGCCCGCAGGCCCAGCGCGAGTGCCCCGAAGTGCGCGACCGGGATCGCCACGATCAGGATCGCCAGCGTGCGGAACCCGAGCGCCGTCACACGCCGCGCCGGGACCCAGCGGTTCGCGGGGGTGGCCCCACTGGCGACCGCCAGGGCCTGGACCCGCGCGAGCAGCAGGCCGGCGACGATATCGATGGGCAGCAGATAGAGATTGAAGGTGAACAGGCTGTGCACCCCCGCGGCGAGCAGTCCGGCGAAGGCGCCCGCCGCGCTCACCCGGGTGGCGGGTCCGGCGGACGAGCGCAGCACCTTGATGAATTGATGGGTCACCGCCCCCATGACGCCCAGCCAGAGCAGCAGCCCGGGCAGGCCCACCTCGATCCACAGCTGGAGATAGTCGTTGTGGACGTAAAACCCGGCGCTGCTGTCGCCCGGTGCGCGGTAGGGCGGGTAGGCCAGCCAGAAGGTGCCCAGACCGATGCCCTTGAACGGATGCTGGAGCAGCAGCTGCCAGGCGCGCTCCCAGATCACGAACCGGGTCGCTCCCGCGCTCGTCGGGTTGTCCAGGCCCGCCAGGCGTTCGAGCACCACGCCGTGCCACTGCAGGTTGGCCGCGATCAGGGCAGCGGCCGCCACCGCGACCGCGACGAGCACGCGGCGCCAGCCCAGGCCGCGCCCGGCGACCAGCCCGACCAGCACCAGGCCCAGCCCCAGGCTCAGGATCGCCCCCCGGCTCTTGGTCAGCGCCACGACGAATATCGCCGCCAGCACGAAGGCCCAACCCAGGGCGCGAAGCGCGGTGCCGGCCCACGGCGCCGCTCGCCCCGTCGCCCCGCGCCGCGCCGGTATCAGCAGGGATGCCGTGAGCGGGAGCACCACCAGATTGAGCAGGGCCGCGAACGAATTGCGATTGAGGAAGGTCGCCCGCGCGTCCTCGCCCCAGGCGAGGAACTGGACCAGGGCATACACGGTCAGCACGGCGCAGACCCCGAGGACCAGCGAGAAGCTCCAGCGCCACCAACGCTCGGCGTCCGGCGCCAGCAGCGCGATCCAGAAGACGAAGGGCACCGCGCCCACCCACCACAGGTTCAGGAAGCTCAGATACCAGGCCTCGGACCAGGCGATGGAGACGGCCAGCCAGATCCAAAACAGCGTAACGAGCACGGGCAGCGGGCCGTGCGCGACGCTCAGGCCCGTGCGGTAGCCGCCGAGCAGGCGCCAGCCCGCGCCGATCAGTAACAGGACCACGGTCAGGGCCAGGTATTGGAGCGCGACGCCGTTGAAGAACAGCGCGGCGCACAGGCCCGCCGCGACCGACGCCGCCACCGCCGGCGTATGCAGTGCGCCGGCCGGGCCGCCCGATTGCACCGCCGTACCGCTCACGGTGCGCGGGCCCCGACCTGTACGACCCGGGTCGCTTGATTGTCGCCGCTGGCGCATTGGCCGGTGCTGGTCAGGGCATAAAAATCGCGGCCGTTGAGGTTGGTCGGGCCGCTGCAGGTGATGGTGGCGGTGCAGCCCTCCAGCCCGGGCGGGCTGAAATTGACGCTGGCCGCCGCGCAGCTGGCCGCGCCGCCATTGAGCGGGAACAGGCGGCCGAGCGCATACTGGGCGCCGGACTCGGCGGCGTAGAAGGCGCGCGTCCCGACGACCTCGCCCGAGACCGAGCGGTGGCCGGTGGAGGTGAGCTCGATCATGGCCGCGCCCAGGACCGACAGGAGCACGACCGCCAGGATGGCCACGGGCAGGCTGAACCCGTCTTGGTGACGGAGGTTCGCCGCCGCGCCGCGATTGGTCGTCTTACGGCACATTGCGGATCTGGACCTCGTGGCTCAGGCGCGCCCACTCGTCGCCGCCCTGGACATTGCGCTTGAGGCGCAGGTCCAGGCGGACCAGGGCCGTGCGATACAACGTGCCCGGTGCGTACTGGAAGGGCGTGACCGCCGTGCCGTTGTCGGACAGCTGCACGTGCTGGGCCAGCAGCTCGCCCTTGCCGGCCAGGGCGGCGCTGGCCGCGCTCGGCTGCGCCGCGAGTATGCCGTAGTCGGCGTAGCGCTCCAGGTCGGTGCCCGAGACGCAGAAGCTCACCGGCTGGCCGACCACGAACAGCCTCCTCATGGGGGCGCTGCGCGCGAACCGGTGCGCGCTGTCCATGCTCACGCGGACCACGTTGGCGGGCAGCCCCGCCGTGGACTTACCGGCGTAGGGAAACAACGCACCCGGATCGGCGCCCGAATAGGGATCGCCGCTGCCCGCGCCCGGGCCCAGCGGGTACACCGCCAGGTAGTAGCTCTTGCCGGCCTGCGGGGTGAAGTCCAGCGCCAGGGCGTCGAAGCTCGATGCGGGCCCGCCGGTGCCGGCCACCGGCAGCGGCGCCGAGGCCGTGCCGGTGGAATAGGTCAGCGAGCGCCCCTGGTAATCGCCGGCGGCGACGACGGGCATGAATTCGATGCAGCTGGCGTTGGTGCGGATGCTGTTGGGCAGGGCGTTGCGCAGCTCACGGGCGATGCGCTCGATGGCCAGGCGGCCGGCGGAGGCGAGTTCGGTGCGCTGGGCCGTATTGACGTAACTCTGCGTGCTGCGGGTGAGAAAGGCCATGGTGCCGCCGGCCAGGATGCCGAGCAGCACGATCACCACCACCAGCTCCATCAGCGTGAAGCCGGCCGCCGCCGCGGGGGTACACCGCTTGGAGCTGGCGCGCCGCATGTCAGTAGTTTACCCGGTAGGCGCTAAAGACCATGTCATCGCCCATCGGCGAGGTCACGGTCACCGTGATCAGCTTGGCGTCCTGCAGGTTGGCCAGGCCCAGGCCATTGGCGCCGGTGCCGGCGTAGGCCACCTTCACGCGTACCCGGTAACCGGCATAGCCCGTGCGCACGTTGCCCAGGGCGTCGACCGGCGGGCTCTCGTCCAGGCCGTTGTAGTCGTCGACGTCGTCGAACTCGGTGCGGCTCTCCGGGTTGGCGGCATTGGTCGGGCTGGCGTCCGGGCCGAGGGTCGCCGAGCAGGGCTGGGCGCCGGCGTCGCTGGAGTTGCAGCGCGGGATGCCGCCCTGGCCGGAGTGCTCGTCGTAGCGCTTGGTCAGGATCTCGTCCAGGTAGGCCTGGCCCAGCGCCGCGGCCCGTATATTGAGCAGCGGTTCGGGGCTCTTGCGTACCGTGTCGTAGAAGACCAGGGCGACGCCGCCGAGCACCACGGCCATGACCACGATGGTCACGACCATCTCGATCAGGGAGAAGCCGCCCTGGCGAGGCCGCCGCTTCGCGGGCTCAGCAGCCATGGGCGTAGCCCGTGGCCTCGATGCAGACATGGCGCGTCTCTTCCGAGTCCTGGACGGTAATGGTCGTCGCGCCGGTACCGCCGAGCGCGTCGTAGGTCAGGGTCGCGGCGCCGGTCGTGGCCCGCGGGAACGTGCCGTGCGTGCCGCCCATGGGCAGGGCGATGGGGTTGCCGTCGACGTCGATGCGAAAGCCCGTGCCGTCCAGGACCAGCTGGACCGTCGAGCCCGGGCCCTTGTTCATCGCCACTTCCTGGGCGTAGCGCGCCGCGGCGACGAGCCGATCCTGGGCCGCCCGGGCGGCGTAGCCGCCGCTGCCCAGGAAGCGCGGGATGACGAAGGCCGCCAGGATGCCCGTGAGCACGAGCACCACCACCAGCTCGACCAGGGTCATGCCGCGCTGTCGGTGCACCGGCTGGCTGCTCGCTCGCTCGTACATAGTACTTTTCGAGGCCCCAAACAAAACGGGGACTGGAGTCGCCCCCAATCCCCGTCTTGTCGCTTGCCCGTTCAGGCCAGGCGCATCAGCAGCCCGACTTCAGAACCGATACGTCGTAGGCCGTCGCTGGCGTCGAGCCGGTCGCTTCCTTGTATGTGACCTGACAGTTGGCCGGAGTCGCACCGGACGTAATTTGCACCGTATACGTATTGGAACCGGACGTATGAATGATATTCTGATTTTTTACACCTTTTAAGTCGATCCAGTTGCCGATATCATCAGCGGTCGGATACCCATAGACAATGTTGGCGGTACTGCCGCTAACTGAAATATTGGTTGCAGTGTTGACCTTTTCCTTGCCCTGGATGAGCGCCTTGGAATAGATGAGCGAGGCCGCTCCACGCATGGACGAGCCGACACCCTCCAGCACGGAGGCGCGTGCATCGGACTGGATGTCCACGAACTTCGGCAGCGCCACCGCCGCCAGGATGCCGATGAGGGTGATGACCACCACCAGCTCGATCAAGGTGAAACCACTGGTTTGCCGTTTCATGTTTAAGCTCCCCTAACGATGTACGAAATGCCGTGACGCGCTCGCGCCTTCGTCCCTTGTCAATTGAACCCGGCCGATCCATTCAGCCAGGTCACGTGTTCCAGCGGCACCAGGTCCAGGCCCTGGAAGGTGTCGACGCCGCGGTCGAACCGCCCGTTGCCGTTGTTGTCCGCGTACTGCGCCTCGATGCGAAAGCGCAGCCGGGCCGGACCGCCCAGCGGGCTGTGGAAGCCGTCCGCGTAGCGCACCCGGTAGACCAGGGCGTGCTTGTCCGCGTCGAAGTACCACTGCATGGCGTCGATGCGGGCCGGGTCGGGGTCCTGGACCACCCCCAGGTAGTTGCCCGGGATCCGGGTCATCAGCGCCATCGGGTTGCTGCCCGGCAGCGCCATGATCGCCGGCCAATCGTCATGCGCAATGTCTTTTGCAAGCGCCATGCCAAGTGCGCTGCGCATATTGCCCACGGCGCGGGCGACCGCCGCCCGCTCGGCCTGGGCCCTGACTTTTAGCAGGCGATCGGCCGCCACGACCAGCAAAATGCTGATGATGATGATGACCACCACCAGCTCCAGGAGCGTAAATCCCCCCACGCGGTGTCGGACATCCGGCGCCTTTGTCGGATAACTATATAGCACACAGGTACTTATCGAACAAGCCTAAGCTATTGAGTTATAATACTAGCTTATCCTGCTAATTTTAAGAGCCATTTTTTCGCCGCCGCCCGCCGATCCGCATGCCCCGTCGGGGCCGTGGCGTCAATAATCCATCACATCCCGCCCCGGGCGGCCGCCGCCATGTCCCACAGTGGCAGGAACACGCCCAGGGCCAGCACCAGGACCAGGCCGCCGATGACCACGATCAGCACCGGCTCGATGGCGCTGGACAGGCGCTTGAGGTCGTAGTCGACCTCGCGCTCGTAAAAGCCGGCCACCTCGTCGAGCAGCTCGTCGACCGAGCCGCTCTCCTCGCCCACCGCCAGCATCTGGATGACCAAGGGGGTGAACAGGTTGGTCGCCGCCGCGGTGCGCGTCAGCGAATCGCCGCGTTCGACGCCGTTGCGCATCTGCAGGATGCGATCGCCCACGTAGACGTTGTCCACGGCGCGCGAGACCACGGTCAGGGCCTGGACCAACGGCACGCCGGCGCGCAGCGACATGGCGAAGGAGCGGGCAAAGCGCCCCAGGGTGGCGCGGAGCAGGATATCGCCCAGGATCGGCAGGCGCAGCTTGAACCGATCCCAGCGGTAGTGTCCGTGTTCGCTGCGCAGGTAGAACACGCCGCCGGCAATCGCGGCGGCCAGCGCCGTCAATATCCAGTACCAGTAGTGGACCGTGAACCGGGAGGTGGCCATCAGGATGCGCGTCGGCAGCGGCAGCTGGGCGTGGAAGGACTCGAACAGGCTGACGAACTGCGGGACGACGTAGACGTTGATGATCCCCACGGCGATGACGATGGCCGCGATGACCGTGATCGGATAGCGCAGGGCCGTCTTGACCTGGTCGCGCACCGTCTTTTCCTGGTCCAGGTATTGGGCAATCTGGGCGAACGCCTGGTCCAGGCGGCCGGTGTTCTCCCCGACCTGGACGAGGCTCACCACCAGGCTGCTGAACACGTCCGGGTGGCGGCTCATGGCACCGGTCAGGTTACGGCCCGACTCCAGGCCGGCGACCAGCTCCTGCAGGGTCTCGGCGAACTTGGGGTTGCGGGCGTTGTCGGCCAGGCCGGTCAGGGCGCGGATGATGGGCACGCCCGCGCGCATGAGACTGTACATCTGGCGGGCGAAGAGGATCATGTCCTCAAGCGTCGGGCGCCGGCTGGCCAGGCGCCGGCGCAGCTGGGCCATGACATCCCCGCGCGGCGAGGCCTCGCCGATGTCGATCGGCGTCACGCCGCTGTTGATCAGCTGGGTGGCGACGGCATCGGCCGAGGGCGCCTCGATGCGCCCCTCGACGGCGTCGCCGCGCGGATTGCGTGCCTTGTAGTAATACTCCGGCATCAGCCCGGCTGCGCCCCGAGGTCCGCCGGCGCCGCGGGCTCGTCATCGAGCCCCGCGGCGCCCGCCACGGCCTCCTCCAGCGTACCGGGCAGCGCGGCCTCGTCGATGCTGCCGGCCACGCGCAGGACCTCCTCGATGGTGGTCACGCCCCGGCGGGCATAGTCCAGGGCGTGCTGGGCGAAGGGGCGAAAGCCCTTGCTGCGCCGCGCCGCCCGGGCGAAACCGATACTGTCCTCGCGGCGCAGCGCATCGGCCACCTCCTGGGTCATCTCCAGCAGCTCGAACACGCCGATGCGCCCGTGATAGCCGGTGTTGTTGCAGTGCGGGCAGCCGGCGCCGCGCTGGAATTTCGCGGCGTCGGCCTCGTGGCCGAGCATGTTGTACAGCCAGGCCATCTCGTTGACGTCCGGCTGGTAGGGCTCGGCACAGCTCTCGCAGATGCGCCGCACCAGGCGCTGGGCGAGCACGGCCGCCAGCGAGGTGGCCACCAGGTAGCCCTCGGCCCCCATGTCGATGAGCCGATTGGCGGTGGAGATGGCGTCGTTGGTGTGCAGGGTGGAGAGTACGAGGTGGCCGGTCATGGCCGCGCGCAGGCCGATCTCGGCGGTGTCGCGGTCGCGGATCTCGCCGACCAGCACGACGTCGGGGTCCTGGCGCAGGGCGGCGCGCAGGACGCTGGCGAAGGTCAGGCCGATGTTCGGGCGCACCTGGACCTGATTGACCCGCGCCAGGCGGTACTCGACCGGGTCCTCGACCGAGATGATCTTCTTGGCCGCGTCGTTGAGCTCGGACAGGGCCGCGTACAGGGTGGTGGTCTTGCCGCTGCCGGTCGGACCGGTGACCAGGATGAGGCCGTAAGGCCGATGGATGTTGCGCCGAAAGCGCGCCAGGAGGTCCTCCGGCATGCCCAGCTGCTCGAGGTTGAGGATGCCGCTGGTCTGATCGAGCAGGCGCATGACCACCGACTCGCCGTACTGGATGGGCATGGTCGACAGACGCACGTCGATGTTGTGGTCGCGCACGCGGATATTGAAGCGCCCGTCCTGCGGGGTGCGCCGCTCGGAGATATTCAGCCCGCCCATGAGCTTCAGGCGCGAGACCAGGGCATTGGCGATGCGCTTTTCCTTCATCACCTGCTCGTGCAGCACGCCGTCGATGCGCTGGCGGATGCGCAGCACCGTCTCGTCGGGCTCGATGTGGATGTCCGAGGCGCCGATCTGCACCGCGTCCTCGAAGATGGTCTGCAGGAGCTTGACCACCGGCGCCTCGTTGACGTCGCCGCTCTGGGCCAGCTGCTCGAGGTCGAAGTCGCTCTCGCCGACCTCCTCGCCGAGCTCCTCGGCCAGGGAGGTGATCTCCTCGGTACGCCGGTAGACCATGTCGATGGTGGCCAGCAGTTCGGACTCGCGCACCACGGCCAGTTCGATGTTGCGTTTGAGCAGGCGCGAGAGCTCGTCGTAGCCGAAGATGTCGGTGGGGTCGGCCATGCCGACCAACAGGCCGTCGCGCCCTTCCTTGAGCGCGATGGCGCGGTAGCGCCGGGCGAAGGTCTCGGGGATGAGCCGGACCGTGTCGGGGTTGAACTTGTAGTGTTTGAGATCGATGAACGGCACCTGCAGCTGGCGCGAGAGGAACTCCAGCAGCTGGCTTTCGGTGATGTAGCCGTTCTCGATCAGCACCCGCCCGAGCTTGCGGCCGCTCTTTTTCTGATCGGCCAGCGCGGTATTGAGCTGGTGCTCGGAGATGACCTTGTGCTCGACGAGCAGGTCACCGATGCGGACTTTCTTGCGCGGGATCATGCGCCCCCCGGTTATGGCCCGCGGGCCCCGGCCCTCCCTGGCGCCGGTGGGCCGCAACGGGCCTGTAAATTCACATGCTTATATCGGACACCGGTTCCATTTTATTAGCCCATTATCAGCCTGGGGCGCCGAAAAAAACAGCACTGCCGGCCCGGATCAGGCGCCGCAGGGCGCGGGCGGGGCGTCGTTCAGGCGCAGGGTCCCGGTCAGCTGGCCGACCCCGGCACAGCCGTGGCGCTTGAGATAGTCGACGATGCCGGCGTTGATCCGCGGGCAGATCAGCGGGTCGTAGAACAGGGCCGTGCCGATGCCCACGGCGCTGGCCCCGGCGATCAGGAACTCCAGGGCGTCCTCGGCGCTGGCGATCCCGCCTTGGCCGATGATCGGGATGCCGTGCCCGCGGCAGACCTGATAGACCTGGTGCACCTTGAGCAGGGCGATGGGCTTGATGGCCGGCCCGGACAGCCCGCCCTGATTGTTGCCGATGAGGGGGCTGCGTGACTCGACGTCCACGGCCATGCCCATCAGGGTGTTGATCACCGCGAAGGCGTCGCTGCCGGCCTCGATGCAGCGCCGGGCGTTCTCGGCGATGTCCGTCTGGTTGGGCGAGAGCTTGGTGATGAGGGGCTTGTCGGTCACCGCCCGGCAGGCCTGGACCACACGGGCCGACATGTCCGGGTCGTTGCCGAAGGCCACGCCGCCTTCCTTGACGTTCGGACAGGAGATGTTGATCTCCATGGCGTCGATGGGCGAGTCGTCGAACAGGCGGGCGATGGCCTGATATTCCTCGACCGTCGAGCCCGACAGGTTGGCGATAAAGCGCGTCTCGTCAAAATCCAGGCCGGGCAGGATGGACTCGATGACCTGGGCCGAGCCCGGGTTTTGCAGGCCGATGGCGTTGAGCATGCCCGCCGGGGTCTCGAACACGCGGTGCGGTGCGTTGCCCAGGCGCGGCTCCAGGGTCGTGCCCTTGAGGCACACGGCGCCGACGTCGCGGTTGGAAAAGCCCTCGACGCGGGTGTATTCCTCGCCGAAGCCCACGCAGCCGGACAGCAGCACCAGCGGGGTCTGGAAGTCCAGGCCGCAGAAGTCCACGGCGAGCATTGCTTTGTCTTCGGCGTTCAAGGTCGGCCCTTTGTCCGGGTCTGCGCCGGCGGGGGCGCGCCCGGGCCTGGCGCTGGTGTCGAACCGGTGCCCGCGGTTACCATGGCGCCGCGCGCCACGCCGCGGCGCCCGCGAGCCCGTTGATGTTCCACGTCGTTCTCTTTCAGCCCGAAATCCCCCCGAACACGGGTAACGTCATTCGCCTGTGCGCCAACACCGGTGCCCGCCTGCACCTGATCCGTCCCCTGGGCTTCGAGCTGGAGGACAGCAAGCTGCGCCGCGCCGGTCTGGACTATCACGAACTCGCCACCGTGCGAGAGTATGACAACCTGGCCGCCTTTTATAAAGCCGTCGCGCCGGCGCGGACCTTTGCGTTCACGACCCGCGGCGCCACCACCCTGGCCGAGGTCGCCTTCGCCGCGGACGATGCCCTGCTGTTCGGGCCGGAGACGCGTGGGCTGCCCGAGGATGTCCTGGGCGGCGTGGCGCCCGAGGCCCGGGTGCGCCTGCCCATGCGCCCGGGCAGCCGCAGCCTGAACCTGTCCAATGCGGTGGCCGTCGCGGTCTACGAGGCCTGGCGCCAGCTGGGGTTTGCCGGCGGGTCCTGAGCGACCCCGGTGGATTCGGGCCTCAGGCGGATTCGGGCTTTTGCTCGCGTTCGAGCAGGGCGTGCACGGCCTGGTGCGGGTCACGGCCCTCGTAGAGCACCTGGTAGACCTGCTCGGTGATCGGCATCTCCACGCCGGTCTCCACCGCCAGCGCCCGCACCTCGCGGGCGGTGCGCACCCCTTCGACCACCTGGCCGATCTCGGCGAGCGCGGCCTCCAGGCCCTGGCCGCGCCCCAGCGCCAGGCCCGCCCGGCGGTTGCGCGACTGGTCGTCCGTGCAGGTGAGCACCAGATCGCCCATCCCCGCCAGGCCCATGAAGGTCTCCGGGTGGCCGCCGAGGGCCGCGCCCAGGCGCATCAGCTCGGCCAGGCCGCGGGTGATCAGCGCCGCGCGCGTATTGGCCCCGAAGCCCAGGCCGTCGGCGATGCCCGCGGCGATCGCGAGCACGTTCTTGGTCGCCCCGCCGAGCTCCACGCCCACGACGTCGGGGCTGGTATAGGCGCGGAAGTACTCGCCGTGGAGCAGCGCGGCGATCTCCCGGGCGTAGGCCTCCTCGCGCGAGGCCACCGTAATGGCCGTGGGCAGGCCGCGGGCGACCTCGCGCGCGAAGGTCGGCCCCGAGAGCACCGCCAGCGGCCAGCCGAAGTCGACCACCTCGGCGGCAACCTGGTGCAGCAGCTTGCGGCTGTCCGGCTCCAGGCCCTTGGTGCCCCACATCAGGCGGTGGTGGGGCTGGAGCAGGGGGGCGATTTCGGTCAGGACCTGGCGGAAGGCGCCGCTGGGCACGACGATGAGGATATGGCAGGAGGCGGCCACGGCGCGGGCCAGGTCCGCCTCGACGCTCAGGCCGGCCGGGAAGGCGTCGTCGGGCAGATAGGCCGCGTTGCGCCCGGCCGCGCGCATGGCCTCGACCTGGTCCGGATCGTGGCTCCACAGCGTGGTCGGGTGAGCGTTGCGGGCCAGCAGTATCGCCAGGGCGGTGCCCCAGGAGCCGGCCCCGAGGACCGTCGTCGACTCCGGCGGGGGCGACGGTGCGGGGCTCACGGGATGCGCCTCAGTTGACGGCCGAGCTGCCGCCGCCCTGCGTGTCCTGCAGATGCTGGGCGTAGAGGGCGTCGAAGTTCACCGGGGCCAGGGCCAGCTGCGGGAAGCCGCCGCGCATGACCAGGTCGGAGACCGCCTCGCGGGCGTAGGGGAAGAGGATGTTGGGGCAGAAGCTGCCCAACATGCCGCCGAGATCGTCGTCGGAGAAGCCGCTGAGGTGGAAGATCCCCGCCTGCTGGACCTCGACCAGGAAGGCGGTCTTGCCGGCGTTTTTCACCGTGACCGTCAGGCTCAAGACCACATCGTAGGTGTCCTCGGCGATCCCCGTGCCGTTGGTGTTGAGCTCGAGGCTCACGTCCGGCTCCCAGGTCTCGGTAAAGCTCTGCGGGGCATCCGGCGACTCGAACGACACGTCCTTGATGTAGATCTTTTGAATACCGAATTGCTGCTCGCCCTGGGCGTCGGCTTCGGGGGCGTTGGCTTGGGAATTGGCTTGGGTGTCGGCCATGTCGGGGTCCTGGGTTGGAATTACTTGATTCGGCACGCGGTCGGCGCGCTGGCGCCGCCCGCACGGCTCGTCTCCGAGCCGGCCGTTTGCCGCGCCATGTTAGCAAAAAGGCCCGGCCGATGCGCCGACCGGCGCCCGGGCGCTCAGGCCGTTTCCAGCAGCGGGTCGAGCTTGCCCTCGCGCTCCAGGGCGTGGAGCTCGTCGCAGCCGCCCACGTGCTGCTCGTCGATGAAGATCTGCGGCACGCTGGAGCGCCCGCCGGCGCGCTGGACCATCTCGCCCCGGCGCTCGGGCTCCAGGTCCACACGGACCTGCTCGAAGGCAACGCCCTTGCCCTCCAGCAGGCGCTGCGCGCGGATGCAATACGGACAGGTCGCCGTGCAATACATCACTATATTCGCCATCGTGTTCAGCCCTATTGCTTGCTCAAGGGAAGGTTCGCGTTCTGCCAGGCCATCACGCCGCCGGCCAGGTTGTAGACCCGCTCGAAGCCCTGCTTGCGCAGGGTCGCACAGGCCCGCGCCGAACGCTGACCCGAGCGGCAGCCGACGATGATCGGCTTGTCCTTGTGCTTTTCCAGCTCGCCCAGGTGATCGTTCAGGCCGGCCAGGGGGATGTGCACCGAGTTGATGATGTGCCCGCCCTGGTACTCCCCGTCTTCGCGCACGTCGAGCACGAGCGCGTCCTCGCGGTTGATCAGCTGCGTCGCCTCCGAGGGCGAGACGGCCCGGAAGCCGCGCAGGCGATCGGTGAACTGGCCGCCGGCCAGCAGCGCCAGGATGATCACCAGGGCCGCGAACAGCTCCCAATGATCCAGGACGAAAGTGACGTATTGATGCATGGGTCTCTCGGCTGATATGGACGGACGCGTGCCGGTGCCTGCCGGGGCTCAGAGGCCGGAGCCGACCGGCACGCCCAGACGCTTGAGGATGATATCCAGGGGACAGAACCGGGTGAACCCGCTCTGCATGAGATTGAAGCCGACGAAGGCGGTAAACCACAGCCAGTAGCCGCTCATGTAGATGGGGCTCGCCTGGACGCCCAGCGCCAGGGAAATCAGCACGAACAAGCCCGCGAAGATACGTACGAGTCGCTCAACGTTCATGTCCTTGTCACCTCCGATCGATTTGGATTCCATGGATGCCGCGCTCCAGCGGCGTTCGAATGCGCGCCTGGCAGCCCGTGCCGGGCGGCGCACGCCGCGTACGATAGCGGATATGGCGGGGAATAGAAACGCCCGGTGAGCCCGGCGACAGGCCCGCCGGGGCGGGCGCGCTGTCTGAGCCCGGGTGCCGCCGGGGAGGCGGGTTCAGCCGTTCATACTGCAGAAAACTTCGCGCATCATACTGATCAGGCGCAGGGTGCGGGCGTCGCCCACACGGTAGTACACCCGGTTGGCGTCCTTGCGCGAGGCGAGGATGCCCTTGTCGCGCAGGATGGCCAGGTGCTGGGAGATGTTGCTCTGCGAGGTGCCCACGTGCTCGACGATATCCTGCACGCTGATTTCCTGATCACCGAGGGTGCACAGGATCTTCAGCCGCAGGGGGTGTGACATGGCCTTCAATGAACGAGAGGCGCGGTCGATATCCTCGTCCCGCGTGATAAGGCCAGCGCTTTCGGATTCCATCGTTGCTTCCATAGGGGTCAGGACCTGTGTTGGTGCACACTTTGAGCCGCGTTTCTCGTTGGTCACTCGGACGCTTACGGCTTACTTTATTATCAAAACATTATACAATAATCTACCGTTTGAGAAGTGCTTAGGCGCATTCTCTCTAATGTTTTTACGGTGCCGCATCGGGCAAGCCCGTAGAGTCCCGACCGAAATTGGGTTAGAATGAGTCTAAGACCCTGATGTACCGGCAGATTTAACCCAAGCCGCGCCTTATTGCAAGCGATAATAATACGCCTATGTCCGCCAAACACCGCCCTATGGTCCTCATCGTGCTCGACGGCTGGGGTTACTCCGAGACCACCGAGGGCAACGCCATCCGCGCGGCCGATACGCCGTACTGGGACCGCCTCTGGGAGCAGTGCCCCCACACCCTGATCCGGGGCTCGGGCGCGGAGGTCGGGCTGCCCGCCGGGCAAATGGGCAACTCCGAGGTCGGCCACCTCAACCTGGGCGCGGGCCGGGTCGTCTACCAGGAATACACCCGCGTCAGCCGCGCCATCAAGACCGGCTCGTTCTTCAGCAACCAGACCCTGGTCGACGCCGCTCAACTGGCCAAGCAGACCGACAAGGCCGTCCATATCCTCGGCCTGCTCTCGCCCGGCGGCGTCCACAGCCACGAGGAGCACATCCACGCCATGGCCGAGCTGGCCGCGCGCGAGGGAGCGCCCCGGGTCTATCTGCACGCCTTCCTCGACGGGCGCGATACCGCGCCCAAGAGCGCCGGCGATTCCATCAAGGCCATGGAGGCCAAGTTCGCCGAGCTCGGCCGCGGGCGCTTCGCCTCGATTATCGGCCGCTACTACGCCATGGATCGCGACCACCGCTGGCCGCGCATCCAGGCCGCCTATGACCTCATCACCCAGGGCAAGGCCGACTACCAGGCCGCCGACGCCATGGACGGTCTGGGCATGGCCTACGCCCGCGGCGAGACCGACGAGTTCGTCAAGGCCACGGCCATCGTGCCCGCGGGCGAGGCGCCGGTGCGGGTGGAGGACGGCGACGTGCTCATCTTCATGAACTACCGCTCCGACCGCGCGCGCCAGATCACCCGGCCCTTCATCGAGCCGGACTTCGACGCCTTCGAGCGCGAGGTGGTGCCCAAGCTCGGGCGCTTCGTCAGCCTCACCGAATACAGCGCCGATTTCGAGGTGCCCGTGGCCTATCCGCCCGAGCGCCTGACCAACGTGTTCGGCGCCTATGTCTCCAAGCTCGGCCTGCACCAGCTGCGTATCGCCGAGACGGAGAAGTACGCGCACGTGACCTTCTTCTTCAACGGCGGGCGCGAAGAGCCCTTCGAGTTCGAGGACCGTATCCTGGTGCCCTCGCCGAACGTGGCGACCTACGACCAGCAGCCGCAGATGAGCGCCGGGGAGGTCACCGACAAACTGGTGGCCGCCATCGAAAGCGGCAAGTACGACGTGATCATCTGCAATTACGCCAACCCCGACATGGTCGGTCACAGCGGCAATCTGCAGGCCACCGTTCAGGCCATCGAGACCATCGACGGCTGCCTGGAGCGGGTGGTCGGCGCGGTGCGCGGCGTCGACGGCGAGGCCCTGATCACCGCCGATCACGGCAACGCCGAGCAAATGAGCAATGCCGACACCGGCCAGGCCCACACCGCGCACACCTCCAACCCCGTGCCGTTTATTTATGTCGGCCGGCCTGCCAGAATGGCCGACACCGGGGCCCTGTCCGACGTGGCCCCCACCATGC
>Ga0209918_1000209_pt1 | contig 43449 bp, 35 predicted proteins | sample SalPonD_shore_MG_FD_185712 | JGI IMG/M metagenome (GOLD analysis project Ga0209918, IMG submission 185712) | Salt pond soil microbial communities from South San Francisco under conditions of wetland restoration - Salt Pond MetaG... | ecosystem: Environmental > Aquatic > Marine > Intertidal zone... | reverse complement strand
GGCGCCCTTCGGCACCAGGATCACGGTGTGCAGCCTCACCCCGTCGCGCATGGAGATCATCACCTCGCGGCGGTCGTAGTCGAAGCCGCCGGTGGCCGGCTCGAAGGTCTCGGGCGTTTCGCTCGGCAGCGACGAGTATTTCTCGTACTCGCCAACGCCCTGATTCCCGGTTTGCGCCGCGGCGGGCAGCGACACCAACAGGGTGGCGAACAGGAGGACGGAATTACGGAAGATTTGTTGCGTATTCATGGGGCGCGATTGTAAACGGCACAGCACACCACGAACACCCTCGAATACGGACAACCCCGACCCATATCCGCAATGGACAAAGCCGCGCACACAGCTTCTCGCGGAAAGCGGGCCGTCAAATGATGACTGTCACTGTACAAGCAAATTACCTTTTCTGGCTCTTCGGGACTCCTTGCCCGCCATCAAAAAGGCGCCGCAAGTTCGCAAGCGCATTTTCATCGCCTTGTTTTGCAGCTCGATTAAACCATATACGAGCGCAGTTAATACCTACTGGCCGCTCTATACCCTCCCGCCAACAGTATCCAAGGTGGTTCTGCGCAACTGAACTGCCAAACGTTGCCAAAATCCGCAACAGCACAGCTTTCCCTTTCATGCCCTTTTGTTTACGGAACTGGGCATTTCTTGGCCTCTTCATAGGTGTGCATGACATCATTATTAATGATAACGGAACCACGACCCAACGTATAATGCCATTGGCCCACATCTAGTAGTAGAAAGCCAAGAGGGCCCAGTAAGCAGCCCCTATACAGGCTAGGACGAACACTCCAGCAATCTTAGATCTGCGAAAACCGAGAAACAGTAAGACTGTCAAAATCACGTAGTAGCAAACGTTCAGGAGAATGGCGATGAAAGGAACGAAAAAGCTACTGTCTTCCGAATCCGCCAGCATCAGTATTGAACTCGGCCATAATGCGAGAAGCAAGCCACCGGCCCACTCGAAGGAAATCATTATCCATGAAATATTTTGGGGAAATAGCCGATACACGCCAAGCCACAATAAAGGGAAAAGTGCGCCAAACAGGGCGCTGATGGATACGATCCTCTTAATGGCAATCATGGATTTACAGCTTTACCCTTGAGTGCGCCAAAGAATGGAATTGGAGCGATACCATCGGGCGCAGGGACGTCACCGGCATCCAACGTCATTTGGACAAAGTTTACGCAATTTCCAGCAGCAAAAGTGTAATCACCAGCTGGCGGCATCTGCGAGCCCTCTATGAAGGCTGACATAGCCTCATCTTGTGCAGAGTTGGTTTCGACTCGTTTGCAGCGGAGTGGCTTTCTGGTATCTGGTTTAACTTCTCCCGGAGTACCGGTTATCAGGTTTCCCGGCTGATCTGGTATTGGGTAGAACCCGAAAGTTGAATTACTGTTCACTCCGACGCCAACATGCCCGAATCCTGCGGCTCCCGGATAGAGACACACTAGAGCATCTAGTCCAGAAACGTCTATCTTGTTGATTGGGTCACCCATTGCGTACTCGTATCGATTCGTGTCACCTCCCGAAAACCCTATAGGATCTTCGTCGAGCCAGAGGGCTATCGTTGAGCCGTAGTCCCGCGCCCCGAACCGCGTGAGCCCAGTTTCATGGTCATAAATGCCACCGGCGAACCCGAACGGCTGAAAGCCCGGATGGGTGTCAAGGATAACCTGGCCAAAGGCGCTGTATTTCATGCGCTGCACGATGTCACCCGTTTCGGTGTCTACGACCAACCGCACACTGCCCAAGTGATCGGCGATGATGCGATAGGTGCGGCCACCCCGGATCATGTAGTCCGGCACGTTCAGACGACTGGCGTAGACAAAAATCGACCGGACGTTGCCATCGCCGTCCAGCTCCGCCACCGGGTTGAGCTGGTCGGCATACAGAAACCCTGCACCAGCGTGCCATTGACGGTCTTGCCGATGCGCCGGTTCTGGGCGTCGATCACATAGCCGATCTCGGTGCCCTCGGGCAAGGTGACCTGGCGCAGGTTGCCCAGGGCGTCGTAGACATAGTCTGTGGTTGCGCCCGTGGCGGCGTCGGTCTGGCTCTTGAGCTCGCCGTCCGGCGTGTAGGCATATTCGAAGTCTCCGTAGCTCAGCAGCCGGTCCTGGGCGTCGTAAGTGCCCGGGGTGGTGTTGTGCGAGAGCCGGTTGCCGTTGGCATCGTAGCGGTAGTGGTCCGTGATCACGCCGTCTTGCTTGACTTCTACCAGCCTGCCGGCTCCATCGTAGCCGTAGTCGTAGACCGTCTGCACGCCCTCTACCGTCTCCACCTTTTCGGTAATGCGGCCCAGCTTGTCACGCGTGAATTCGGTCCTATACAGCGCCGTGCCGTCGCTTAGACCAGCCTGGTGGCCTTGCGGCTCGCCGAAGGCAGTGTAGGTCCAGTGGGTCTGGACGCTGCCGAGCGCTGTGCTTTCCAGCAGCGGTAGTTCATTTCTGTGGAGTCCGGTTTTGCAGCCTTTGCGATACTAAATGTCCTACCCAGTACCACCACAGGTTCCCAACAAAAAAGGAAGAACATAAACGGAATCCAGAAATTCTCTATATTCGTAATCGGGTGTTGTCCTATGTGTGGGAGCAATTCACTTTCATGCACGAGATATAGTATGAATATTAGCAGCATGCTTATTGGAAAATCGACAAAGACTAGAATAAACCAGTAATGGGGCCATGATTGCTCCGAACCAGCTAGTATTGTAAATACTATTACGAGTACAGATATCGAATGCCCTGACAAAAAGGCGATAGGAATGCGGTTTTTCTTCATCCTGTCTTTCCTCCCAAATAGTACAACTAATACCCTCCACCACCACCGGTATTCAGTCTCTCGTATTCATCGAGCACAGCATCACTGTAATCGTGACAATTATGGAAAAAGAGATTGTAGTCATTCGCATCCCATTCATTTGTGTGTTTCAGACTCTCTTCTGCTTGACGAATGAGATCGTCCCTATAGTGTGGCCCTGGACATTCAAGTTGAGCCGCCTCGCTGTCCTCCCCGACACCGCTCGGAAAATAGCCGCTGTTTGTGCCATCGTCATACTCTATTTGAGAGTGATGGAGTGGCCCCGCATCCGTAAATGGTAAGACCTGCAATGGTCGCCTGCAGACTCGTGCTCGGCCCGATTCATCGGTGATATTAATGGGATCGCCGCTCACATATTCATAAAAGTTCGAGCCCCCTCCCCCAAAGGCTGCTGGGTCTTTGGAAATCCATCGTCCCAACTGTGGACCGTAGTCCCGCGCCCCGAACCGCACCAAGCCGCTATCGCGGCCGTAGATGCCGCCAGCGGAAGCCGAACGGCTGGAACTCGGGATTGGTATCGAGAATGACTCGCCCAAAGGGGCTGTATTTCATGCGCTGAACGATGTGGCCAGTCTCGGTGTCCACGACCAGCCGCACGCTGCCCAAGTGATCGGCGATGATGCAATAGGTCTTGCCGTCTCTCATCATGTAGTCCGGCACATTGACCCGGCTGGCGCATCTGCGCCTTCACACTTTCGGGTGAGCAAATTATCTTCGAGCCTCGCATGTTCGGCCGCTTGGCGTGAGCCCCATTCGCGGCAGGGATGCCGCTCCTGCATGCGTTTTCCTCGCGCCATCGCGTGATACACCCCCTTGCCTAGCGAATTCCGCGGCGGCGGCGGAGCTGTTCCCAGGCGCGGCGGATCTCGGCGCTGCGCCGACCGGCTTCGCGCAGTTCGGCCTCTTTGGCGCCGGGCCCGAGCCGGTCCGGGTGGTGGCGCTGGATCAGTCTCCGGTAGGCCACCTTCACCTCGCTGTCGGTGGCCCGCTCCTCGATGCCCAGGACCAGGTACGGATCGCTGTCCGGTGCGTCCGGCGGGTAGCCTCGGCTTTGCAGCAGGGCGGCGAGCACTTCGCGCCCGGCGCCCAGGGCAAGCGCGGCATGCAGCAACAGGCGATACACGGGCGGTGGCGGGCGGCCGTCCACCGTGGCTCCGGCCACCAGCACGGCCAGGAATCCCTCCGCCAGGCTGTCCCGGCCCGAGGCCGCCAGGCGCAACCGCACCAGGGCCGGTTCCGGGGTGAAGTGGACGCGCCGGCCGTCGTTGTAGGAGCGGATCGCCACCCGCCGCTGGCGCGGCTCCAGTCGCATGCGCGCCATCAGCGCCTCGGCGAAGGCCACGTCGCTCTCCGACACCCGCCCGTCGGCGCGCGCCACGTGGCCCAGCAACGCGAACAGCGCCGGGAACCAGCCGGCCGGCGAGGCGCCGGCGCGCCAGCCGCTGAACCGGCGCGGCGGCCCGAATCCGGCGTCGGCGCTGTTGCCCAGCATCAGGCCCAGCAGCGCGCCCCACGGCCCGCCGGCGAGCCAGCCGAAAGTCACCCCGACGCCCTTACCCCAGACGGGCATTTCTGACATCCTCCGGCGGCTGGACACACAGCGACGCTTTGTTGATCATTGCCCCTTTTCGCGGGAAGCCCCGTTTCCATGTCACCCACCACAGCATTGTACGAGAGCCGGCTGGAGAGTCTCCCCCTCATCCACCAGGGCAAGGTGCGCGACGTCTACGCCGCCGGCGACGACCACCTGCTTATTGTGGCCAGCGACCGCCTGTCTGCGTTCGACGTGGTGCTGCCGGACCCCATACCGGGCAAGGGCGTGGTGCTCACGGCGCTCTCGATTTTCTGGTTCCACCGCACCGCCCACATCGTGCCCAACCACCTGGCGGACCTGCCGCTGGAGGCGGTGGTGAGCGACCCGGAGGAGCGCGCCCGGATCCAGGGCCGCGCCGTGGTGGTCAAGCGCCTGAAGGGCCTGCCGGTGGAGGCCATCGCCCGTGGCTACGTGATCGGCTCCGGCTGGAAAGACTATCAGCGCACCGGCACCATCTGCGGCATCCGGCTGCCCGAAGGTTTGAAGCTGGCCGACCGTCTGCCCGAGCCGATATTCACGCCGTCCACCAAGGCGGAAAAGGGCCAGCACGACGAGAATATCGGCTTCGGGGCGGTAGAGGAGCTGATCGGTGCCGACATGGCCCGCCAGGTGCGCCAGGCGACGATGGCCATTTACCGGGCGGGGGCGGAATACGCCGCCGGACGCGGCATCATCGTGGCGGACACCAAGCTGGAATTCGGCCTGGACGACGCCGGCGGACTGGTACTGATGGACGAGCTGCTCACCCCGGATTCATCGCGCTTCTGGCCGGCCGGGGAATGGAAGCCGGGAGAAAACCCGCCCAGCTTCGACAAGCAGTTCGTGCGTGACTACCTGGAAACCCTGGACTGGGACAAGACGCCGCCCGGCCCGGAACTGCCGCGCCACATCATCGAGCAGACCGTGCAGCGCTACCGGGAGGCCTACCGGCGCCTCACCGGCGACGAGCTGCCAGCCTGATCGGGGCCGGTGAAACATCGCGCGGAGGCGCCAAGGCGCAAAGAGGCATGCGGCGTAACCGTAGGATCACACTCCACGTTTGCCAGCGTCAACTGCCGTTTGGCGGACCAATGACATTCTGCATTTCTTGGCGCCTTTGCGCCTTTGCGCGAGCTGCTAAAGGACGCCTCGACTTGGCACGGGCGTGATGTTTTATAGTAAGAGGGTGTCCGAACACCGGGGGTGGCCATGCGTAGCGCGCAACAGTGGTTCGACGAGTACGGCGACAGCCACCAAAATCCGCTGAACAAATTCATTCACTGGATCTGCGTGCCGCTGATCTTCTGGTGCGTGCTGGCCCTGCTCTGGGAGATCCCGGTGCCCCACCAGTTCCGCTCGGCGCCGGTGCCCATGAACTGGGCAATCCTCGTCTCGGCCCTCATGCTCGCTTGGTATTTCGTGATGAACCGGGTAATCGCCGCGGGCATGCTGGTGATCACCGTGGCTGCCCTGTTGATCGCCTGGGCCGTGGATGCGTTCGCGGATTCGCCGCTGTGGCTCATCGCGCTGGCCATTTTCCTGCTGGCCTGGATCGGCCAGTTCCTGGGACACCACATCGAGGGCCGGCGGCCGTCCTTTTTCAAGGATCTTCAGTTCCTGCTCATCGGCCCGGCATGGCTGCTGGGTTTTGTTTATCGGCGATTCGGCATCGCGTATTGACGCGAAGCCGAGGGGACGAGTCTGGAATCGCGCGCAAGCGCGCTCCTGCGGATTCGGTGCAGAGCTAACGACTCGAGAATCGCCCGCATCCGCGGGTTCCTATGGCAGCTTGGGAGTGGGAGGGCGGCGGCCGGTCAGCGCCAGCACGTTGCCGCCCAGCACCAGCGCCAGCCCCAGCAGGGCGGGAACGTTCCAGTGGTAACCCTCGAAGACGGTGGAGAGCATCAGCGCCACCACCGGGAACAGCACCGCCACGTAGGCCGCCCGCGCGGAGCCGATGCGGTGAATCAGGACCAGGTAGCAGCCGAACGCGGCCGCCGAGCCGAACAGGGCCAGATAGGCCAGCGAGGTCAGGTACGGGGCCGACCAGTCGATGGTGAAGGGCAGCCCCCTGGCCAATGTCAGGATCCCCAGTGCCGCCGCACCGTAGAGCATGCCCCAGGCATTGACCCGGACCACGGGTAGCCCCTGCCGGGTGTTGCGTACCGCCGCCATGTTGCCCAGTGACGCCAGCCAGGTCCCGGCCAGCGCCAACAGCAGCCCCTGAACAGCGTCACCCTCCAGGCTGAGATGCGAGATTTCGGGCATGAAGACCAGACCGATTCCCGTCAGGCCCAGCAACGCCGCCAGCAGCACCCGCGGCTCGAACGGCGTCCGGAAGAAAAGCCGCTCGTTGATCAGGTTCCAGAACACGATGGTGGAGAACACCACGGCGACCAGGCCGGACGTCACCCGGGCCGTGGCGAAATAGATAAGCAGGTAGTTGAGCCCGAAAAGCCCCACGCCCTGCAGCGCCAACCACGGATGCTCCCTCGGGGACAGCAGCAGCGGCTTGCGCCGGACCAGCGCGTAGGCGAACAGGCAGGCGCTGGCGAGCAGGAAACGCCAGACCAGCGATACCGATTCCGGAACCTGCCCGATCTGGTAGGTGATGGCAATCCAGGTGGAACCCCAGATCACAACCGTCGCGGCATAAAGCAGAAGTACTTGCATGCGGGCCGGGCCTGCTCAGCCCGAGGCCGCGCCCGCACGCGGGCGCAGGAGCCAGCGAGCCAGCGCCGGAAGCAGCACGATGGCACCGATCATGTTGAGCAGGAACATGAACCCGAGCAGCAGGCCCATGTCGGCCTGGAATTTGAGCTCGGAAAACAGCCACGTGCCCACGCCGACGGCCAGCGTGATGCCGGTGAAGAACACGGCCTTGCCAGTAAGCTGGAGCGTGTGCAGGTAGCCGCGTTCCAGCGACTCTCCCATGGCCAGGTTACCCTGAAGTCGATTGAACACGTATATGCCGTAATCGACGCCCACGCCCACGCCGAGGGCCACCACCGGAAGCGTGTTGACCTTCAGCCCGATGTCGAGCAGCGCCATCAGCGCATAGGCGAGAACCGACACCAATGCCAGGGGTATCACGATGCAAAGCGTCGCCCTTATGGACCGGAACGTTACCAGGCACAGCAGGATCACCGCGCCGTAGACATATAGCAGGATCGGAACCTGCTCCGCCTGCACTTCCTCGTTGGTGGCAGCCATCACGCCCACGTTGCCCATGGCCAGGCGGAACCGGATGCGCCAGTCACCCAGGTCGGGCGCCTCGCCGGTACTGGCGTTGGTGAGCAGCTTCTTCATGTCCGCCCGCCGCTCGTCACCAAGCCTCTCCTCGTTTTTTTGGTTGAAGTCCTTCACGGCGGCAACCACCTGGTTGATGGTGCTCGCCTTGTGATCCTGAGTGAAAATGATCACCGGCATGGCGCTGCAACGCGAGTTGAGCAGACCGGTATCCGTGTCGATGTTCTGCAAGTCCTGGCGCATCACGTAATTGTTGCGTGGAATCACGCGCCACTTGATGAAACCCTCGTTCCAGCCCGCGTTGATGATCTTCACGATCTGGGGCAGCGACAACACCTGCTGCACACCCGGCAGGTTGCGCATGTGCCACGCGAACCGGTCGATGGTCTGCATGACGTGGTGATCCTCGGTACACGCGCTGGGATAGGTCTCGGCAATGACGATCAACTGGTCCACGCCCAGGGAGAACTTCTCGCTGATCTCCTTGGCATCCAGGTTGTAGCGGGCGTCCTGCCTCAGCTCCGGCACGCCGGGCCGCGAGTCGCCGATCTGCATGCCCTGCGCCTGCCACCAGCCCAGGCCGAACAGGATTGCAGCGATACCGATCGTGACGCCCGCACGACCGGGACGGGTCAGCGCGGCCAGCGAGCGCCACAGCCCCTGGAACCATTGGTTGCGCCTGGCAATGCGCCTCTTGAAACGCTCCGTCTCGCGAATCCTGAGATAGGTCAGGAGCACGGGCAGCAGGAAAAGGTTGGTCAGGATGATGGCGGCGACGCCGATGCTGGCCGTGATCGCCAGTTCCTGGATGATGCGAATCTTGATCAGGATGATCGCCAGGAACCCGATGCAGTCGCTGGCCAGGGCTACCAGCCCCGGAATCAGGAGCTGCCGGAATGCGCGCCTGGAAGCGGTATTGGGTTCGACGCCGCCGGCGTCGCCGCCGGTCTCGCCGTCGACCTCGCCCTCGTGCAACTGGCGTACCCGGTCACGATCAGCCTGGCCGTAGAACCGTTCGCCGCTCCAGACGTTGATCCACTGCACGCCGTGACTGACCCCGATCGCGAAGATCAGGAACGGGGTCAGGATATTCATTGGATCGATGCCGAATCCCAGCAACCGCAGGAACCCGAGTTGCCAGACCACGGCTATCAGCGAGCAGATCAGCGGAATCACGGTCAACCGGAACGAACCGGTGTAGAGATAAAGGAGGATCGCCGTGAGCAGGAAGGCGACGCCGAAGAAAAGGATCACCGACTGGGCCCCTTCGGCCACGTCGCCGACGATCATCGGGAAGCCGATAATGTCGACCTTGTGTTCGTCGTTTTCGAATTGGTCCCGGATCGCCTCCAGTTTGTGGGAGACCTCCTGGTAGTCGATCTTCTTGCCCGTCTCCGGGTTGGTCTCCATCAAGCTGGCCCAGATCATGGCGCCGGAGAAGTCCTCGGCCACCAGCCTGCCCACCTCGCCCGACTTGACGATGTTGGAGCGGATCTCGTCGAAGTCGGCCTGCGTCGGGTTGTACCCGGGAGAATCGGGATCGAAATCCGCCGGGATTACGTTGCCGCCCGCGAAGCCGCCCTCCACGACTTCCACGTAGCGGACGTTGGGCGTGAACAGCGAGCGCACGCCGGCCCGGTTTACCCCGTCGATGAAAAAGACCTCGTTGGTGAGCTGGTAGAGCGCCTTGAAGAATTTGGCGTCGAACATGTCGCCGTCGCGGGCCTCGAGGGCGACCAGGATACGATTGGTGCCGGGGAACTGGTCCTCGTACTGGAGGTAGGTCTTCATGTAGGGGTGATGCAGCGGTAGCTGCTTCTTGAACCCCGCGCTGACCTGGACCTGCAGCGCCAGCCAAAACAGGACCGCGGTCACGATGGCGAACGCCAGCACGGTCAACCAGCGCTTCCCGAAGGTGGCTTCCTCGATGAAGCCGGTAAACCCTCTGCGGTCCAGGGACCTCACTCCTCACCCCCCTCGCTCTGCTCGTCACCGATTCCCGTCACGCCGTAGAAGACCAGGGAACCGCCCGTGCTCCTGAGCGCGCCCGCCAAAGGTTCGCCCTCCGCCAGGCGGTGCGCCGTGAAGGCATCGCCGCCGGGGGAACTGGTCACGTACGTGCCGCCGTTGCCGGCAAGCACGATTGTGCCCCCCTGCAGCACGCGGCCACCGAAGAGCGATGAATCGGTACCCGTATCAACGGGCTCCCAGGTCATGCCGCCGTCGGTGGTCTGAAATGCGTGACCCCTGAGCCCGAATACCAGCACCCGTCCCGGCGCGGCCTGGAGCGCGCCGAACATGGAACCCTCGTAGGGCAACTGGATCCGGTCCCAGCTTTCACCGTCCCCCGAACGGTATACGAGGCCCTGTTCGGCGGCTATATAAAAATTGCCGTCGTCGGCCTTCAGGATCGAATTCAGGTGCCAGTCGTTGTCGGGATCGACGCCGCCGGTGTCGGTCCAGGTCTTGCCGCCGTTATCGGTGGTCATGTACAGATCGTAGGCGCCCACCGCGTAGCCGCGGTCGGCATCCAGGAACATCACGTCCATGAAGGGCTGTTGCCGATCCGGTGCGAAGTACTGGCGTTCCCAGGTCCCGCCGGCGTCCGTGCTGTGAAGGATCACGGAGTCGTGACCCACCGCCCAGCCCTGCCTGCCCACGAAATCCACTGCGGTCAGCGTGGAACGCGTGGGCACGGACTCGGCCTGGCGCCATTCCTGGAAGTCGCCGGTAAGCAGCACGTGGCCGTGCGCGCCCACCGCGACGGCACCGAAGTCGGTGGGTACGGCATCGAGCACCAGCGATTCGTCCGCCAACGGCATGTGCTCCGCAAACTTGACCCCCTCATCCTGGTCCTGGGCGTGCGCCAGTGACGCCACGACAAGCAGCGTCGCGGCGGCGAGGACGGACGTTTGGCGTGCATCCGTAGTCAAGTACCTCTCCCCCAAGAATGTCTGCCAGCACCAGACAGCGCACCGGGGCCTGGTGGCCCCGGTGCATCTCGATCCGCAGCCGGGATTGAAGCCTACCTCAAGCCCCGGGTCCTGAGCGCGGAAGGCGTGAAGTCGTTCGCGGAACAGTCGGTGCCGAACTTGTACATCGGATCCTGGTTGTCCAAACCCACCGCAATGTAGCGACCGGACTGCAGGTCGTAGTGGACCTCGATCGTGGCCCAGAACACGGGCACGTCGTAGTAGTTGATCGAGTGTGCCTCGGAAACGCGCCACAGGTTACCGCGCTGGTCGTAGTGGTCGATCAGCAGTATCTGGTAGCTGTCCTCGTCCAGGTAGAACGTACGCCGTGCATTGATGTGGCGCATGCCCTCCTTGAGGCGGGCGTCCACGATCCACACCCGGTGCAGCTCGTAACGCATCAGGTCCTGGTTCAGGTGACCGGGCTTGACCAGTTCATCATAGGTGACCTTGTCGCTGTGGGCCTTGTAGGAGTTATACGGAACGTACATCTCCTTCTTGCCCACCAGGTGCCAGGTGAACCGGTCCATGGCGCCATTGAACATGTCCAGCATGTCCGAGGTGCGCAGACCGTCCGAGGCCGTGCCCGGATTGTCGTAGGCAATGTTGGGCGCACGACGCACGCGGCGCTGTCCCGGGTTGTAGATCCAGGCCATGCGCGGCTGCTTGATCTGGTTCAGGGTCTCGTGAACGAGCAGCATATTGCCCGCCAAGCGCGCCGGGGATTCAACCTCCTGGAAGAAATAGGTCAGGATGTTGTTGATGTCGTCCAGCGTGTTGCCTTCCTTCCAGTAGAGCCCCATCAGTTCCTCGTGGAGGCGGATCAGCGTGTAGTCGCCATCCGCGGTTGGTGTCACCTGGTTGTTGTAACGGGTCAGGCACGCGCCCTTGAACTTGAGCTTGTGGTTCCAGATCAGCTGGTAGGCGTTCTTGGGAATCGGAAATGGAATGGTTTCCCGGACGTTGAGCACGCCTTCGCCGTTCTCCGTCAGCTCACCGTTCGCGGCGTTCTCCTTCATGATCTCGTAGGAGCGCTCCTTGAACGACGCGCTGCGCCGGGTCGGGTAAACCGGCATCTTGTAGTCGTCGTACTTCTCGAACATGGCCACCTGCCCCGGCGACAAATGATCCTCGTACTGCTTGTAGTTGTCCGGGGTGATGGTGAACAACACCTTGTCATCGGGGTAGGGGTCCGGGTGATGATCACCCGGCTTGTAGCCCGCCGGCGGCGTCGTGATGCCGCCGGTCCACGGCGGAATCGTGCCCGCCTCGTTACCCGCCCGTTCCGAGCCCATTGGCGTGAGCTGGTTGCCGAGCATCTGGACTTCCTCGGGGCTGGCCTTCCCGTAAGCGCTGCCCGCGGCCAGGCACAGGGCGAGGGAAGCGAAAAGGGTGGTCTTCTTGGTATGTGCCATGATCGACCTCGTATCAGAACGAATAGGTGACGGCCGCCGAGACGAAGTCCCGGTCGTTCAGCAGGTTGAATTCGGGAGAGCCAAAGTAGCGGGTGTAGCTGGCGTCGAAGCCCCACTTGCTCAGGTAATCGCCCTTCAGCCCGATCGTCAACTGCTTGCGACCCTCGATGAAGCTGCCACCGGGGCCCGGGCTGGTACCGCTCACGTCCTGATTGAAGGCCAGGAACGGTGACAGGTTCCAGGCAGTGCCCCAGACGCTGTTGTAGTCCCAGCGCGTGAGGATCCGGTAACCCCAGGAAAATGAGTCTGCGAAACCGCCGTCCTGCGTCAGCGGGTTGCGGAAGTAACCGTCGCTCACGTCCGGACCGCCGCCCAGGTCCGTTCCCGGGCCGTTGAACCTCAGATCGCCCTTCCCGGGGAAATCCCAGACCTTGGTGGCGCCCGCCTCGCCCAGCAGCACCCACTGGTCCGCCTTGAACGGGTTGCCGGGGCCGATGATCTTGGTCAGCGTGAACTGGATCTGCGAGAGGCTTTCCTCCCGGATGCCGCTGATTTCCTGGCCGGGCCCGAAACTACCCAACTGGCTCAGGAACCGGTTGTTGGGCGCAGGGATGAGAGCGTTGAGCGGGCTCAGGGCCGCGAAAAGCAGCTCCACGTCGTCCACCTGCAGTGGCATGTTCGGCCGGTGGCTCAACTCGCCCTGCAGGGCCCAGGTGCCGATCATGGTGTTGAAGCTGGCCGCAAACACCTTGATGTCTTCCGGGTACGTCACGAAGTAGTTGCCCGATTCAGGCGAGGTGTTGGTGACGGCCGTGCCATTCACGTATGGCAACCTGCTGTGGTAGTTGAGAGCATAGAGCCCGAACTCGGTGTAGTTCAGGTTCGGCGCGAAGTAGTGCAGCGCGACGCCGTACTGGCCCTGGTCCGACGGGTAACGGTTTGGTGCCCGGTCGATGGTCAGCCCCGGCGTCATCTCGTCGGCAAGGCCGAACCCCAGCATGACGAACTGTCCGCCGGGCGTGGCGAAGTCGTTGTCGCTGAAGTAGGTGCCCGCCGGGTCCGGGTCGATCTGCTCGAACTCGAACATGTACAGGCCTTCCACCGACAGGTTCTGGCTCAGTTCGTACTTGCCCCAGACCATGTTGATGGGAAGGAAGGCCTCCTTCAGCTCGGCGCCGGCAATGCGCAGCTTGGAGACGTCCACCGGGTTGATGACGTTGATGCCCCCCTGGATGAACGTGCTCTCGCCCCAGTTCACCACCTGGCTGCCCAGGCGCAGGGTAGCGTTGTGGCCGCCCAGGTCCCAGTCGCCATAGATATAGGCATCAAGCAGGCGCGCCCGCTTGCCCACGAACTCGTCCCGGGCGACCCGCGTCAGCTTGTCGTTGTCGGCATTCTCGAAGTCATAGAACGCCGTGCCGCGGAAGAACGCACCGTAGTTGCGCCAGTTGAGGCCAAGTTCGGTGGTGACCTTCACGGCATGCGAAATCAGATCGCCCTGGTCGTAGTTCAGGTCACCGTCGTCGGAGTTGACCGACCAGCGGCCGGGCGCGTCGATCTGGTCCTGCAGTGGCAGGAGACCGACCGCCGGGTTGTTGTTGGCCTTGCCGATGTTCTCGGGATCACGGTCCTCCACGCGCCATGATGCGCCGTAGGACAGAGTGGTGTCCCAGCTACCCGAGAGCTCACCCTTTTCGAAGGTGACGGCTCCCGCGGCGCCGGAGACGCCGGCCGCGAACACGGCGGCCAGCGCGAGCACGGTGCGCCTGCCGACATGTGAGTTTTCATTTATCACCGATTGTCTCCCCCGGGCAGTCCCGCGGCCCGAAATTCGGATGTTTTCATTGTTGGCTCGAGCGGACATGGGTCAGTTTCCCCCGCTGGCGCCGGCGACGACGCCGGGATTGTTGACCGGAACCAGTTGCCCGTCACTGGCCAGCATGCCGGCCATTTCGCCCTGCATCTCGGCGGTCACCGCCGGCGACGAGGATGGATCCAGCAGCGAGCCATGGCCGCCGGCCAGGAAACGGACCACGCCACGCACGCCGTTCGGATCGGGCGTGGTGGCGGCAATGGGCGCCAGCCCCATGGCACGAACAAGGGGTTCGGTACCGGAAAGCGGCGCCCCCGGCACCGCGTTGGGCACCACCTGGTCCGGCGGCGAATCGCTGCTGCCTATCACCTCCTGTACCAGCACCGGGTGGCGCTGCGCGGTAAGCGTTGCATAGTTGATGGGATCCGCCGAATCGATCACGGTCTGGGCCGCGACGAAGAAAGCCTGGTAGTCGGCCGTGCCGGGTTCCAGGCCCGCGGCCTGCTCGAGTCCGGCGCGGATCGCCGGGCCGAAAGTGGGTGAAGCCTCCAGCAGGTTGGCGATGCCGCCGCCAGGCACCGAGAGTACCGCCGTGCCGATGTTCGGCTCCACGCCCAGGGTCACGGCGGAATTGATTGAACCCAGCGACTGGCCGACGAGATGGATCCGCGAACCGTCGAAGTCGGGATTCCCGTCGTTGTCGATGTCCATGGTCGGAATGGTGATCGCCAACTCGGACAGGTCGGCTTCACCCTGGCGAAGGTTGTCCCGCGAATTGAGCAGATTCGTCAGATTGATGTAGTGGGAACCCGAAGGATCCGGTACGCCGTCCGGGCCGGGCGCGCCGGACTGGTTGTCCACAAGGTCCACGTTGAAGGTGCGTTCCGTTGAACGCAGTGGCACGGCCACGTTGCCGCCGAATAACAGGTGCGCCCGGTTGGTGACGCCGTGCAGCGGCATGTCGATGGACACCACGGCGAAGCCGGCCATGGCCAGGGTGTCGGCCACCGCCAGCGCGTCCACCCGGTTGCGCGTGAGACCGTGCACGTAAATCGCGACCGGCCAGCCGGCGGCGGGTTTGCTCATGCCGCTGGACGCATTCGGCACCGTGATCAGCACCGGAATCGGCTGCACGGACCGGATCTGCGGAAACGGGTTGTAGGCCGTCATGTTGGTGGAAGTGGGATCAAGGCCGAAACCGTTGAACGGCGGGATGTAAGCGCCGGGCTCGGCCTGCCAGAAGGTGTTCAGGATCCGGGTGGGATCCGGGTTGGCCTGGGTCGGCGCGTCCAGGTAATAGGGAATGTCCATGCGCCCGACGTAGATATCCGCCAGGCCGGGCAGCCCCGCCACCGAGGTGCTCACGCCGGTGGGCCCGAGCAGCGTGTCGGCTGGCTCGATCACGCTGCGCAATGCCCCCAGCACCTGGAAGGTGGACTGGGTGGTCGCGACCCAGCTCAACACGATGCGGTCGCGGTTCACGTGGCGGCTCGCCGCCGCGGCCTCCTGGCTGTTCACCAATCGGCGGAGTGGTTCCAGGGCCCGTGCCGTGGCATCGTCCAGCAACGGCTCGGTGCTGTGGCCCGAAGCGTCCACGAACGACTGGGTGCGCTTGGCCAGGAAATAGGTCTCGCTGGGCGTGGCGTCGTTGCCGTCCATATCCTGCAGGCCGTCGGTGAGCGCCACCATGTAGCTGGTGAGCGGGTCGAGCGGCTTCAGCGGCACCACCGCCAGCGTCGTGCTCCCTGACACGACGGCGGTGTAGTCCACGCCGGCCTTCAGCTTGCGCACGATGCCCGTCACCCCTCCCCCGGGGCCGCTCAGGCTCACTTCGTAGAAACGCACGCTGCGCCCCGGAATCACCGTGGCCGGGTCCAGTGGGGCCGAAAACGTCGTGGTCCAGGGCGCCACCGTGGAAAACCCGTCCAGGGCGTTCAACGCGACCTGCGGGTTCGAGTAGTCATTCGGGTCGGCCACCGGGATGTTCACGGTAAGGTCGGTGGTCCCCTGGAACAGCAGGTTGGTGGGGAACGGCACCACCCCGTTCGATGGATCGAAATTGGCAGTAATGATGCCGGTGACGGTGCTGCCGTCGTTATTGGCTGGGATCTGGTAAGGCGTCGCGGTCGCCTGACCGGCCAGGAGGGTAACGATCAGCAGCCCGGCACTCACGAGAGCTCTACGGCTTGGCATTTTCCTTATCCTTATCGTCGTACGGTAGGGTATGGTCGGGCAGGATCATACTAGTGACGGTCTTCGCCGTATTGCAAGCACCAAAGCGGTCACAAATTGACGCAAATCAGTATGTTGCACCGCAACATCCAGCCGGTGGCCGGCGGCGGGAGCCCCTCCCCGGATATCGACGGCCTTCCCGCCCCTGAAAGGCCCCGGCGAGGCCATCACGCGTAACCAGGGACAGTTGCAGGAGGTGTGCGATGAACAAACGGGTGCTTTTCATTCTGACCAGCAACGACTGCGCTGGCGAGGGCGGTCGCGAAACCGGCTTTCATCTGTCCGAGGCGTCGCATCCCGCCCGCGTGCTCGACGGAGCGGGGGTCGAAATCGCGTTCGCCAGCCCGGCGGGCGGCGCGGCCCCGGTGGATCCAGGCAGCCGGAACATGGAGGACGGGGACAACCGGTGGCTGCTCGAGGACTCGCCGTACAGGGAGTCACTGCGGAACACGCGACCGGTCGCGGATCTGGACCCGGACGGCTGGGCGGCGGTGTATTTTCCCGGCGGCCACGGCACTATGTGGGACCTCGCCGATAACGAGGAGCTGGCGCGCTTCACGGCCGCCGTCTGGGAGCGCGGCGGGGTGGTCGCCGCCGTCTGTCACGGCCCCGCCGGCCTGGTCAACGTGAAACTGTCCGACGACAACTGGCTAGTCCGGGACCGGGAGTTGACCTCGTTTACCAACGAGGAGGAAAAGGCCGTGAAAATGGATGGCGTGGTGCCGTTCCTGCTGGAGTCCCGGTTGCGGGAGCATGGCGCCCGATTCACCAAGGCCGCCAATTTCGAGTCCCACGTGGTGGTGGACGGTCGCCTGGTCACGGGGCAGAACCCGGCCTCGGCCCGCGGCGTGGGCGAGGCAATGGTCGAATTGCTCAAAACGTGAGTGAAAACCGGCAGCCGGACTTCGATCGCGGCGGGAACGCTGCTCCCACCATGCCCATGCGCCGGCTTCGCTTCCCGTGGGAGCGGCATCTTGCCGCGATTCCCCGCGCTCAGTCGCCTGACAGGTGCGCCAGGCCAGCGGCGTTTTGCTCCCAGTTCTGGCCGTCGAAGGGTTTCACCGTCACGGATTCGATGGTGGCCGGGTCCAGGCAACGCGCGTTGACGCTGTAGCCGTCGGGGTTGGACCGGGGCACGTAGAAGGACTGCACTCCGCAGTGCCGGCAGAACAGGTGCCGTGCCGTGCCGGTGTTGAACCGGTACTCGGTCAGGTCCGCCTCACCGGAGGATAGCCTGAAGCGATCCCGGGGCACGATCAGGTGCAGGAAGCCGATTTGCGCGCAACGCGAGCAGTTGCACTCCAGAACCTCCAGTTCGGCGGGCGCTTCCACCTCGAAACGCACCGCACCGCAGTGGCAACCCCCGTGATGAGTGGGCATAAGGGAACCTCTGATCAAGTCAGGCACGGTCGCGTCGACGACCTGCAGCCAAAACATGGGGCGTGGGAGCGGCTTCCAGGCGTGGACAGTCGCGGCAAGATGCCGCTCTTACAATGCATATTCGATCTTTTCTTCCCGCCTTTGCGCCTTCGCGCGAGCTATTTCTTTTTCGGCAGGTACAAGTCGGTGATGGTGCCCTCGAAGGCCTCGGCGGCGAAGGCAACCGTCTCGGATAACGTCGGATGCGGATGGATGGTGAGACCAATGTCCGCCGCCTCGCAGCCCATTTCGATGGCCAGTGCCACTTCCGCGATCAGGTCCCCGGCGCCCGGCCCCACGATGCCCGCGCCGATGACGCGATTCGTCTCGTTGTCGAACAACAACTTGGTCATGCCCTCGTCACGGCCCAGGCCCAGTGAACGTCCACTGGCGGCCCAGGGGAACGTGCCCTTGCCGTAGTCCAGGCCCTGCTCCTTCGCCTGCTCCTCGGTGACGCCGGCCCAGGCCACTTCCGGGTCGGTGTAGGCCACGGACGGTATGGCGCGGGCGTCGAAAGCACTCTTCTCGCCCGCCGTCACCTCGGCGGCCACCTTGCCTTCGTGCGTCGCCTTGTGCGCCAGCATGGGCGGTCCGACGATGTCGCCAATGGCGAAGATGTGATCCACGTTGGTGCGCTGGAAGCGGTCCACGGGGATGAACCCCTTGTCGTCCACTTCCACGCCGGCCTGGTCGGCGCCGATGCGCGGCCCGTTGGGGCTGCGCCCCACCGCCACCAGCACGCGATCGAAGGTATCCTCCGCCGGCGCCTTCTCGCCCTTGAAGCTCACCTTGATGCCGCCCTTGCCGGCTTCGGCGGCGGTCACCTGCGTTCCGAGGAAGATGTTCTCGTAGCGCTTGCCCAGCCGCCTCGCCAGCGGCCGCACCAGGTCCGGGTCCGCGCCGGGCATGAGCTGGTCGAGCATTTCCACCACGGTGATCTTGGAGCCCAGCGCCTCGTAAACGCAGGCCATTTCCAGGCCGATGATCCCGCCGCCGATGACCAGCAGGCGTCCGGGCACTTCGTCGAGCTCGAGCGCGCGAGTGGAGTCCATGACCCGCTTGTCGTCCCAGGGCAGGAACTTGAGCCGGATCGACTCCGAGCCGGCGGCAATGATGGCCTTTTTGAAGCGGATGCGTTTTTCGCCTCCGGAGCCACTTACCGCGAGCTCGTTGGTGGATACGAACCGGCCCTTGCCCTGGACGACGCTGACCTTGCGCTTCTTCGCGATCGACGCCAGCCCACCGGTTAGCTTGTCCACCACCGACTGCTTCCATTCGCCCAGCTTGCCGGGCTCGATCTTCGGCTTGCCGAAGACCACACCGTGCGCGCCCATGAACTCGGCCTCGTCGATGACCTTGGCGGCATGCAGCAGCGCCTTCGAAGGGATGCAGCCCACATTGAGGCAGACGCCACCGAGCGTCGGGAAGCGCTCCACCAGCACCACGTTCAGGCCCAGGTCCGCGGCGCGGAAGGCCGCGGTGTACCCGCCCGGCCCCGAGCCGAGCACCACCACGTCCGCCTCGAAATCGGCCTTGTCACCGGAGTCGGCCTTGCCTGTGGTCTGTTGCCCGCGCCAGCCTTCCTTCCCGGCGTTGCGGCCAGCCGTCTGCTTTCCCCCCTCTTCTTGCTTCCTGCTTCCTGCTTCCTGCTTCCCTTCTTCGCGCGCAAGCGCGCTCCTGCGGTCTTCCTGTCTGGCTTCCAGCGTCAGGATCACGCTGCCCTGTGCAACGCTGTCGCCCACCTTGACCTTCACGTCGGCGACCTTGCCCGCCTTCGGCGCCGGCACCTCCATGGTGGCCTTCTCGCTCTCCAGGGTGATCAGCGACTGTTCCTTCTCGATCTCGTCGCCGGCCTTCACCAGTACCTCGATGACGTCGACCTCGTCGAAGTCCCCGATGTCCGGAATCTTGATCTCTTCAGTTGCCATAACCTTTTCCAGTAAGGAGACAGGCGCTGTAGGAGCGCGCTTGCGCGCGATTGTCGCCCGGTCGCCGCAAGCGGGCTCCTACAGCAGAATTCGCCTCAAGTCGCCGAGGACCTCGGCGAAATAGCGCGTGAAGCGCGCCGCGTCGGCGCCGTCGATGACGCGGTGGTCATACGACAGGGACAGCGGCAGCATCAACCGCCCCTCGAAGGCTTCCCCGTCCCAGACCGGTTTCATGGATGCCCGCGAGACACCCATTATCGCCACCTCGGGCATGTTCACGATGGGCGTGAAATAGGTGCCGCCGATGCCGCCCAGGCTGGAAATCGAGAAGCACCCGCCCTGCATGTCGCCGGGGGTGAGCTTGCCGTCGCGGGCCTTCTGGCTCAGTGTGCCCAGCTCCTCGGCGATGTCCAGCAGTCCCTTCTGGTCGCAATCGCGCAACACCGGGACCACCAGCCCGTTGTCGGTGTCCACGGCCACGCCGATGTGAAAGTACTGCTTCAACACCAGCCTCTCGCCGGTCTCGTCCAGGGAAGCGTTGAACTGCGGGAAGCGCCTCAGCGCCGCCACGGACGCCTTGATCAGGAAAGCCACCAGGGTCAGCTTGGCATCGCGCCGCTCGGCTTCCTTCTGGTTGGCCTTGCGGAATTCCTCCAGCTCGGTGATGTCGGCCTCGTCGTGCTGGGTAACGTGGGGAATGCTCACCCAGTTGCGGTGCAGGTTGGCGCCGGAAAGCTTGCGGATACGGCTCAAGGGTTCCGTTTCCACGGGCCCGAACTTCTGGAAATCCACCTTGGGTGGCGCGGCCACGGCGATGCCCGCGCCCGGTGCGGGACCGCGACCCTCCATGGCGCGCTTCACGTGCTTCTGCACGTCCTCCTTGAGGATACGTCCCTTCGGCCCGGAGCCCTCGACCTGCTCCAGGTCCACCCCGAGCTCGCGGGCGAATGCGCGCACCGCCGGGCTGGCGTGCGGCACGCTGCCGGGCATGATGTCCTCGGCACCGAAGGTGGTTGGCGGTTCCGGGGGCGCGGCTTCGCCCTCCTTCGGTACGCGATTGGTGGGCCCGTGTGCGGGCGACTCGCCGCCGGTGTCCTTTTCGGGCCCATCGTCCGCCGCTTCCTTCCCGGCGTCCTTTTCCCCCTGCTTGCCGTCCGCTTTCTCCTTCTCCTTGCCGCTATCCGCCTTCTCCTGCTTGCCGGCGTCCTCTTCCGCCTCAACGGTGGCGATCACGTCGCCCTGGGACACCTTGTCGCCAACCTTCACCTTGACCTCGGCCACCTTGCCGGGAAATGGCGCCGGCACTTCCATGGTGGCCTTCTCGCTCTCGAGCGTGAGCAGGGACTGCTCCTTCTCGATGCTGTCCCCGGCCTTGACCAGTACCTCGATGACGTCGACCTCGTCGAAGTCACCGATATCGGGAATTGGCACGTCTCTCTTTGCCATGCTCTTTTTCACCCTTTTGTTGATCGCGCAGAGGCGCAAAGTCCGCCAAGAGCGCAAGGCAATACACGTTGCGGCTCTTTGCGCCTTGGCGCCTTAGCGCGAGGCACATTCAGCGCTCAAACGGTTACCGGGTCCGGCTTGTCCGGGTTGATCTCGTACTTCTTGCGCGCCTCGACGAGTTTCGCCTTGTCCAGCTCGCCCTCGTCCACCAGCGCGGCCAACGCCGCGTAGGCCACGTTGTAGCGATCCACCTCGAAGAAGTGCCGCAGTGCCTCGCGGGTGTCGGAGCGCCCGAAGCCGTCAGCGCCCAGCACCGTGTATCGCATCGGCACGAATTCCCGGATCTGGTCGGCGAAGGCCTTCATGTAATCGGTGGACGCCACCGCCGGGCCCTTCCGGCCCTCCAGACAGCGCGTCACGTAAGGCGTCTTGGGCGACTTGTCCGGATGGCGCAGGTTCCAGCGCGAGACCTTCAAGCCTTCCCGGCGCAGCTCGGTGAAGGACGGGCAGCTCCAGATGTCGGCGGCCACCCCGAAGTCCTTCTCCAGGAGCTCGGCGGCGGCAATCACCTCGCGCAGGATCGACCCGGAGCCCAGCAATTGCACACATGGGGCATTTTTCTTTTTCGGGTCCCGGGTCCCGTGTCCCGAATCCCGGAACAGGTACATGCCCTTGATGATGCCCTCTTCCACGCCGTCGGGCAGAGCCGGATGCGGGTAGTTCTCATTGAGGACGGTGATGTAGTAGAAAACGTCCTCCTGGCGCTCGTACATGCGCTTCATGCCGTCGTGCATGATCACCGCCAGCTCGTAGCTGAACGTCGGGTCGTAGGACACGCAGTTGGTGTTGGTGGCCGCGATCAGGTGACTGTGGCCGTCCTCGTGCTGCAAACCTTCGCCGTTCAGCGTGGTGCGCCCGGACGTGCCGCCCATGATAAAACCCCGCGCCCGCATGTCGCCGGCCGCCCAGATGAAGTCGCCGATGCGCTGGAAGCCGAACATGGAATAGAAAATGAAGAACGGCACCATCTGGTGATTGTTGGTGCTGTAGGAGGTGGCGGCGGCCAGCCAGGAGCAGAAGCCGCCGGCCTCGGTGATGCCTTCCTGCAGGATCTGTCCCTTCTTGTCCTCCCGGTAAAACATGAGCTGGCCGGCATCCACGGGCTCGTAAAGCTGGCCGTGGGGTGAGTACATGCCGAGCTGGCGGAACATGCCCTCCATGCCGAAAGTACGTGCCTCGTCGGCGACGATGGGCACGATGCGCGGCCCGATCTGCTTGTCGCGCAGCAGGATCGCCATCGTTCTCACGAAGGCCATGGTGGTGGACATCTCCCGGTCGCCGGTGTCCTTGAGCACGGTCTCGAAGGCATCCAGGTCCGGCACCTTGAGCGCCCCGTCCGCCTTCTCGCGCCGGGCCGGCAACGGTCCCCCCAGCGCCTCGCGGCGCTGCTTCATGTAGCGGACCTCGTCGGAGTCCGGGTCCGGCTTGTAGTAGGGGATATTCTCCAGCTCCTCGTCGGAGATCGGAATGTTGAAGCGGTCCCGGAACGCCTTGATGGCCTTCTCGCCCATCTTCTTCTGCTGGTGGGTGATGTTCTGGCCCTCGCCGGCCTCACCCATGCCGTAACCCTTCACGGTCTTGGCAAGGATCACCGTGGGCGCACCCTCGTGGTTCACCGCGGAATGGTAGGCGGCGTAGATCTTGTGCGGGTCGTGCCCGCCGCGGTTGAGCCGCCAGATGTCCTCGTCGGACATGTTGGCGACCATCTCCTTCAGCTCCGGGTACTCGCCGAAGAAGTGCTCGCGGGTGTAGGCGCCGCCCTTGGCCTTGTAGTTCTGGTACTCGCCGTCCACGCACTCCTCCATGCGACGGCGCAACAGGCCCTTGGTGTCCTTGGCCAGCAGCGGGTCCCAGTAGGATCCCCAGATCACCTTGATCACGTTCCATCCGGCGCCGCGGAACACGCCTTCGAGTTCCTGGATGATCTTGCCGTTGCCGCGCACCGGCCCGTCCAGGCGCTGCAGGTTGCAGTTCACCACGAAAATCAGGTTGTCCAGCTTCTCGCGGCCGGCCAGCGAAATGGCGCCCAGGGATTCCGGCTCGTCCATCTCGCCGTCACCCACGAATGCCCAGACGTGACGGTTCTCCGTGTTCGCCTGGCCACGGTTATTCAGATACTTGAGGAACCGGGCCTGGTAGATCGCCATGATCGGCGACAGCCCCATGGACACGGTCGGAAACTGCCAGAAGCTCGGCATCAGCCAGGGGTGTGGATAGGAGCTCAGGCCCTTGCCGCCCACCTCGCGCCGGAAATGATCGAGTTGCTCCTCCGTGAGCCTGCCTTCCATGAAAGCGCGCGCGTAGATGCCCGGCGAGGAATGACCCTGGATGAACACCAGGTCGCCGCCATTTTCCTCGCTGGGTGCATGGAAGAAGTGATTGAACCCCACGTCATAGAGCGTCGCCGCCGAGGCGAAGCTGGCGATGTGGCCGCCCAGACCGTCGAAGTGCTTGTTGGCCTTGACTACCATGGCCATGGCGTTCCAGCGGATCAGGCACCGGATGCGCCACTCCAGGGCCGCGTCCCCGGGGCTGCGCTCCTCCAGCTGCGGGGGGATGGTGTTGATGTAGGCCGTGGTGGTGCGATATGGCAGGTAGGCGCCGGAACGCCGCGCCTTGTCCACCAGCCGTTCCAGCAGGTAGTGGGCCCGCTCCGGCCCCTCGTGTTCGATCACCGCGGCCAGCGCCTCGAGCCACTCGCGGGTCTCCTGCGGGTCCGCGTCCTGTCTGTAGAGATCTTCGTGGTCGGTGGCGTCGTTCATTGCGCGTCCGCTGGTGGCTTCCATCTGCAGGACCGTCCATTATACGGGTTAGGGCGGTCCTGACTAATCCGGGGGATTGGTGAAAGCGGCCGACCCCCGCCGGGACCTCCATACGCCACCGACGGGTGCGGCGCCCAAGCCCGGCCACCTTTCACCGATTCCGCAAAGCCAATAGACTCAATACCTCCGCAGCAGGCACAGGACACGGCCAGACCATGACCAAGGACTTCAAGGAGCGCTCGCTCGACTATCACCGCCTGCCCGGGCCGGGCAAGATCCGGGTGGTCCCGACCAAGCCGCTGACCACCCAGGCCGACTTGTCCATGGCCTACACGCCGGGTGTGGCCCACGCCTGTAACCTCATTGCCGAGGATCGAAACGAGGCAGCCCGCCTGACCGCTCGCGCCAACCTCGTCGCGGTGATCACCAACGGCAGCGCCGTGCTGGGTCTCGGCAACATCGGCCCCCATGCCGCCAAGCCCGTGATGGAAGGCAAGGCCGTGCTGTTCAAGAAGTTCGCCGGCATCGACGTCTTCGACATCGAAATCTCCGAGAACGACCCGGACAGGCTGGTGGACATCATTGCCTCGCTGGAACCTACCTTCGGCGGCATCAACCTGGAGGACATCAAGGCGCCGGAGTGCTTCCAGGTGGAGCAGCAGCTCAAGGAGCGCATGGGCATCCCCGTGTTCCACGACGACCAGCACGGCACGGCAATCATCGTCGCCGCCGGGTTGAGTAACGCGCTGCACCTGGTGGGCAAGAAGCTGGAGGACATCCGGCTGGTGACCTCCGGCGCCGGCGCGGCCGGCATCGCCTGCCTGGACCTGCTGGTGGCCATGGGCATGAAGCGAGAGAACGTCATGGTCACCGACCGTCACGGCGTCGTGTACGAGGGCCGCGACGAGGAGATGGACGAACGCAAGGCGGGCTATGCCGTAAAGACTGACAGACGCACCCTGGAAGAAGCCATCGAGGACGCGGACGTGTTCCTGGGCGTGTCCGCCCCCGGCGTGCTCAAGCCGGAGATGCTCAAGAAAATGGCCAAGGACCCCGTCATCTTCGCCCTGGCCAACCCGACCCCGGAGATCATGCCGGAGGAAGCCAAGAAGGCCCGGCCGGACAGCCTGATCGCCACGGGGCGTTCGGATTTCCCGAACCAGGTCAACAACGTGCTTTGCTTCCCCTACATCTTCCGCGGCGCCCTGGACGTGGGGGCAACCGCGATCAACGACGAGATGAAGATGGCCTGCGTGCAGGCGCTGGCGGAGCTGGCGCGCAAGGAATCGTCCGACGTCAGCGCCAGGGCCTACGGCGGCAAGGCGGTTTCCTTCGGCCCCGAGTACCTGATTCCACAGCCATTCGATCCGCGCCTGCCCGTGTACCTGGCGCCGGCGGTGGCCAAGGCCGCCATGGACTCCGGCGTGGCAACCCTGCCCATCAAGGACCTGGACCATTACCGGGAGCGCATGGAGCAGTTCGTGTTCCGCACCGGACTGGTCATGAAACCACTGTTCGACTCCGCCAAGTCGGACCCGAAGCGGGTGGTGTACGCGGAAGGCGAGGAGGAAGTCGTGCTGCGCGCCGTGCAGGCGGTAGTGGACGACGGCCTGGCCCAACCGATTCTGATCGGCCGCCCGCAAGTCGTGGCCAAGCGCATCCAGCGGCTCAAGCTGCGCATCCAGCCCGGCGTCGACTTCGAGCTGGTGAATCCGCAGCACGACCCACGCTTCCGGGAATACTGGTCCCTGTATCACGAACTCATGCAGCGGCGCGGCGTCACGCCGGATGCCGCCAAGGCGGTGGTGCGCACCCGAAGCACCGTGATCGCGGCACTGATGGTGCGCCGCGGCGAGGCGGACGCGCTGATCTGCGGCGTCGTGGGACGCTACCAGAAGAAACTGCGTCACGTTTTGGACGTGCTGGGCATCCGCGAGGGTCTCGCCACGCCCGCGGCACTTTCGGCGATCGCCATCGAGCGGGGCGTCTACTTCATCTGCGACACCTACGTGAACCAGGACCCCACGGCCGAGGAAGTCGCTGAATCCACGCTGCTGGCCGCCGAGCAGATACGCCGCTTCGGCATCACGCCCAAGGTGGCGCTTTTGTCACAGTCCAGCTTCGGCAGCAGCGACGAGCCATCCGCCGTGAAAATGCGCAAGGCGCTGCGCATCCTGGAGGAACGCGCGCCGGACCTGGAGGTGGAAGGCGAGATGCACGCCGACGCCGCCATCTCCGAGGAAGTGCGCAAGCGGATCTTCCCCAATTCGCGCCTGCGCGGCAGCGCCAACCTGTTCATCATGCCCACGCTGGACGCCGCGAACATTTCCTTCAACATGGTGCGGGTGCTGGACGAGGGCGTGGCCATCGGGCCGATACTGATGGGCGTCAATTACCCGGCGCACGTCCTGACGCCTTCCAGCACCGTGAGGCGCGTGGTCAACATGACGGCAATCGCGGCCGTGGACGCCCAGAGCCGCGCCGGCAAGCGTGGTGGCCAGTCGAAGATGTTCTAGGTGCGCCCGGGACCCGGTCCCGGGCAGATGGTCAGGCCGCTTCCGATTCCAGGGACTCGTCGTACTCGCCCATGGCGGCCAGGCCGTTCATCTTCGCCCGGTGCGCGAGCACCTTCTGGGCCTCGTCGCGGTTGCCCTTGGCGTCCTCGCCCCAGAGCAGAAGCGCCGGGTGCTGCAGCGCGCGGCCGTAGGAGAACGACAGCGGCCACGGGTGCGGGCCCATCTGGTTGATGGCGTTCAGATGCGCGGTGGCCTGCTCGTCGCTCTGTCCGCCGGACAGGAAGACGATCCCCGGCAGGGCCGCCGGTACCGAGTTGCGCAGGCAGCGCACGGTGGCCTCGGCGACTTCCTCCACGTCCGCCTGCTCGCCGCAGTCCTTCCCGGAGAGCACCATGGAGGCCTTCAGGATCGCGCCTTCCAGCAGCACGTTCTGGTCGTACATGGCGCCGAACACCGAGCGCAGCGTGGCTTCGGTCACGTCATAACAGGTGTCGATGTCGTGGTCGCCGTCCATGAGCACCTCCGGCTCCACGATGGGCACCAGGCCGGCTTCCTGGCAGAGCGCAGCGTAGCGTGCCAGGGCGTGGGCGTTGGCGTCGATGCAGGCGCCGGTGGGGATGTCCTCGCCTATGGTGATCACCGCGCGCCACTTGGCGAACGCGGCGCCCAGCTTCACGTATTCCTCGAGCCGCTCGCGCAGGCCGTCGAGGCCTTCCGTCACCTTCTCGCCGGGAAAGCCCGCCAGCGCCTTGGCCCCCTTGTCCACCTTGATGCCGGGCAGCACGCCGGCCCCCTTCATGACCTCCACGAACGGCGTGCCGTCCGCGGTGGACTGGCGCAGGGTCTCGTCGAACAGGATCGCGCCACTGATGTGGTCGCCGAGCCCCGGCGCCGTGAGCAGCAGCTCCCGGTAGTCCCGGCGGTTCTCCTCGGTGGATGCCACGTTCACGCTCTTGAAGCGCTTGGCGATGGTGCCGAGACTCTCGTCGATGGCCAATAGGCCCTTGCCGCGGGCCACCATGGCCTGGGCAACCGATTCCAGTGCATCAAGATCCATAACCGCCTTCCTCGTCGCCATTTCGTCCGGGGGATCGGGCCGGGAATGATAGCAGCCCGCCCTCGGGCCGGGCCACCGCGAATATCACGCGACGACGCCTTGACAGCAATGCGCCAATGGAACGGTCACAATCCCCTAAGCGATTCAAAGTCGGACGGGAGCCATGCGATCTGCAGTGACCCGGAACATCACGCTCATGCTGGGCCTGGCCGCGGTGCTCGCGGGTATTCCCTGCACCCCCGCCACCGCCCAGACCGTGGTCGCCGACCACGAGCACCTGGCGCCGGTCCGCCCGGAAGCCTGGGCCATGGCCCACGCCGGGTCGGCGACGCTTTTCCTGGGCGCCGCGCCGCCCCGGGAAAGCGAGCCCGGGACCTTAAGCCTGGGTGTGGAAATGGCGAGCGTTCCGCACATCGACCGGGCCGACACCCGCGTCGGATTTGACGGCACCAAGTACGAGGACCTGAACAAGACTCCGGTATTCGGCCGCGCCCGGCTGGGCGTTGGCCTCCCCGCCGGCTTTACGCTGGAACTCGCCTATACCCCGCCGGTGAGCATCAACGGCGCGCGCCCCGAGGGCATCTACGGGTTGGCGCTGGAGCGCCCCCTCGTAAGCGGCCCCCACTGGCGGCTGGGCGCGCGTCTGTTCGGCCAGACCGGAGAGATCGGCGGCGACATCACCTGTCCGGCGGACGTTTCCGCCGAGCCCCCGGGAAGCCCGGCGAATCCCGCCGGCTGCCGGGCGCCGTCCGACGATACGGTGAGCCTGGATCACTATGGCGCCGAGCTCGGCGCCGCCTTCCCGATGATGCAGGGACGCCTGGAGCCCTTCGTTTCCGTAGTGGCGAGCCGCCTGCATGGCCATGTCCAGGTCGACGCACGGGTTTTCGAGGTCGTGGACCGCTCGACGCGCGTCGCCAACGTCACGCTGCGCACGGTCCGGGCGGGACTCGCCTGGCGCCCATCCCGACAGTGGCTGTTCAGCGCCTCCGCCGATTACACGCCGCTGGACGTGCGCCGACCGCCCGACCGCGAGCTCGACAACGACCCCTTCTGGAGCCTGCGGCTGATGGCCGAATACCGGTTCTGAGGTGACACCTGTCATGCCCTGGTCCTGACGGTTACGACTGTCGCGGGCGGTCGCCCGCCCGGAAACTGGCGTCATTCCAACGGGAGTGCCGCCAATGTCCGCCGCAGAGCTCGTCAAGGCCAGCAAGCGTTACGGAAAAATCACCGCCCTCGACGACGTGGACCTGACCGTCGAGCGGGGGGAAGTACTCGCCCTGCTGGGCCCCAACGGCGCCGGCAAGACCACCACGGTCCAGTTGCTCATGGGCCTGATCCGGCCGGAAGCCGGGCGCGCGCGGTTGCTGGGCCATGACCCCCGCAGTCTCGCCGCGCGCCGGCGCTGCGGCGCCATGTTGCAGGTAAGCGGCGTGCCCGCGACGTTGCGCGTCGCCGAGCACCTGAAACTGTTCGCCAGTTACTACCCGCAACCGCTGAACGTCCGCGAGGCGATTCGCGCGGCGGGGCTCGACGGACTGGAAGCGCGCCCGGTGCTCAAGCTCTCCGGCGGCCAGCGCCAGCGGCTGATGTTCGCGCTGGCGCTGATCGGCGATCCGGAGCTGCTGTTCCTGGACGAGCCCACCGTGGGCCTGGACGTCACGGCGCGGCGGCGCTTCTGGCAGGTAATCCGCCGCCTGGCCGGCGAAGGGCGCACCATCCTGCTCACCACCCACTACCTGGAAGAGGCGGACGCCCTGGCGGATCGCATCGTGGTGCTCAACCGGGGCAGCATCGTCGCCCAGGGCAGCCCGAGCGAAATCAAGTCACGCACCGCCAACCGGCGCGTCCGCTGCCGCACCCGCGTGCCCACCGACACCGTCGCCCGCTGGGAACAGGTTCAGCGGGTGCGCGTCGATGCCGCCTCGCTGGAGATTCTCACCGCCGAAGCCGAGGCAGTGGTGCGCCGGCTGCTCGATGCCGACCCGCAACTCAGCGGCCTGGAAGTCGCGGGCGCCGGCCTGGAAGAGGCCTTTTTGGACCTGACCGAGAACGACGGCCGGGAGGCCGCCTGAGGAGCGATACCCATGACCACCGAATCCATGTCCATGAGCTCCGTCGCGCGCTGCTACGCGCTGGAAGCCGGCTACCAGTTGCTGAGCCTGGCGCGAATGCCTGCCTTCGCCCTGCCCACGATCCTGTTTCCGGCCATGTTCTACGTGTTCTTCGGCCTGATGTTCGGTGGCGGCTCGTCCCGCGTGAACGTGCCCACGTACATGATGGTCACCTTTTCCACGTTCGGGGTGATCGCGCCGGCGCTGTTCGGCTTTGGCGTGAGCGTCGCCGGCGAGCGCGGGCTCGGCTGGCTGCGGCTCAAGCGCGCCTCGCCCATGCCCCCGGGAGCGTATCTGGCCGCCAAGACCGTTACCGCCATGGCCTCCGCGCTGGCGGTGGTGCTGATCCTGTTCACCCTGGGCGCCTACTTCGGCAACGTCACGATGCCCGACGGATCCTGGCTGTTGCTTGCCGTCACCCTGATCGCCGGCAGCCTGCCGTTCTGCGCCCTGGGGCTCGCCATCGGCCTCAACATCGGCACCCAGGCCGCGCCGGCGGTGGTTAACCTTATCTACATGCCGCTGGCCTTCCTGTCCGGGCTTTGGGTGCCGCTCTACCTGTTCCCGGACTGGATCCAGCACCTGGCACCGGCGCTGCCGCCCTATCACCTGGCGCGGCTGGCGCTTCATGCCGCCGGCCAGGCGCCGGAGGTGAACTGGCCGGTTAACCTGGCCGCGCTGGGCGGCTTCACGCTGCTGTTCGCCCTGATCGCGCGGCGCGGCTGGCGACGCATGAAGGAGGCATGATCATGTCGAGGTTGAAGCTGCTGGCGCCTATCGTCGCCGCCGCCCTGTTGGGACTCTGGATCTGGTGGCTGCCCACGCCGACGCAACGCGACGCACACACGGCAGGAAACGCTTCCGGGGCCGCCTCCTTCGCCGTCATCAACGCCAGGGTCTTCGACGGCCAGCGCTTCCTCGAAGGCACGGACGTACTGGTGGAGGACGGGAAGATCTCCGCGGTCGGGCCCAACCTGGACCGGCCCGCCGGGACCAGCGAGATCGACGCCACCGGCCAGACCCTGTTGCCGGGCTGATAGACGCACACGTGCACGTCTTCGGCGACGCGCTGCAAACGGCGCTGCGATTCGGGGTCACGACCGAGCTGGACATGTTCAGCCCCCCCGACGGGTTGGCCGAATCCAGGCGCCGCCGCGACGAACTGGGCCCGCAGGAGGTCGCCGACCTGTGGTCGGCTGGCATCCTGGCCACCGCGCCGGGCGGCCACGGCACCGAGTACGGGCTGCACATACCCACGCTCACCGGGCCCGGGCAGGCCCGGGAATTTGTTGATGCACGCCTGTCGGAGGGCTCGGACTACCTGAAGATCATCTATGACGACGGCCACGTTTTCGGGAAGCAATTTCCGACCCTGGACATCGCCACGGTGAGCGCCCTGGTCGAGGCGGCGCACGATCGCGGGCTCATGGCGGTGGTGCACGTCAGCAGTGAAAAGGCGGCCATGCAGGTCATCGACGCCGGCGCCGACGGCCTGGCCCACGTGTTCGGGGACGAGCCGGCGACGGACGAGCTCATCGGCAGGATGAAGGACTCGGGCGCTTTCGTCATCACCACCCTGAGCGTCCTGGAGTCCGTCGCCGGGATTCGCGGCGGCGCCGCGATGGCCAGCGATCCCAGACTGTCGCCGTTCATCGGCCCCGCGGAGCGCCAGAACCTGGAAGCCGGGTTCGGCGCGGGCCTGGGCAAGTCATTCCTGGCGCGGGCCGAGGACAACGTTCAGCGCCTTTACGAGGCTGGCGTCCCGGTGCTCGCGGGCACCGACGCGCCGAATCCGGGCACCGCTCACGGTGTCAGCATCCATCGCGAGCTCGAATTGCTCCACGACGCGGGACTGGGAAACGCGGAAGCGCTCGCCGCGGCCACGTCGGTGCCGGCGCGGGTGTTCGGTCTCGACGATCGCGGCCGGATCGCCAAGGGCATGATCGCCGATCTCGTGCTCGTGAACGGCGACCCGGAGTCGGACATCACCGCCACGCGGGACATCGCCCGCGTTTTCAAGGACGGCAGGCTCGTCGGGCGCGCCCCGCCGGACTCGCCGGAGGCGGCCCCGCCCGCCCCCGAGGACGCACGGATCAGCGATTTCGACGGCGGCGTCCAGGGCTCGAAGTTCCGGCTCGCCGCCCGTTTCGGCTTCGGATGGCAGATCACCACCGACGCCATGCGCGGGGGCAAGTCCACGGCGGATTTCGAGCTGGTTTCGCCCGGCGCCGGGGGCAGCAGCGGCGCGCTGGCGGTCAGTGGCGAGGTCAGGAGCGGCTTCCTGTTCCCGTGGGCGGGGATCATTTATTTCCCCGCCGAAACGCCCATGGGCGCCGTGAATTTCAGTTCCAAGACCACTCTGGCGTTTCAAGTGAGGGGAGACGGCGGCACCTACTCGGTCATGCTGTTCAGCGGAGCGGGGCAACCAGGCATGCCCGCCCGCGTCAGTTTCGATACGTCGAGCGAATGGCGGCGCGTGGTCATTCCGCTGGATGAGTTCGAGGGCGCCGACCCCGCCCACTTGAGGGGCCTCGCCTTCACGGCGGGACCCGCGCCCGGTAAGTTTGCATTCGCCATCGACGAGGTGGCGGTCCGTTAGCGGATGATTGGCCGCGCCACCCCGACTGGGCCATGATTGAGGAGGGAAGGCCGCCACGCTCCCGGAAAATTGCCATGAGGCGCTTGCTGACCAGCATTCACCGCAGACTGCTTCCGCCGAACCCCTGGATCGGCTGGATGCCCTACCTGTGGCTGATCTACCTGGGCTTCTTCTACGGCAAGTACTTCTTCATGACCCCGCCCGGCCGGGAGATTGTCGCGGTGATCATCACCTCGGCCCTTTTTCTGCGCCTTTATTTTTCAGGCTACTGGCGGCACGGCCGGCAACTTTGGCTGAACATCGGCGGTCTGGCCGCGCTGGGGGCAATCATGGCGCCCATCAACGCCGGCTCCAGCGTGTTCCTCATCTACGCGGGCTCGTTCACGCCGTTCGTGGGCAGCCGGCGGGTCACCATCGCCATGGTCGCGGGACTGTTGCTGGTCGTGGGCCTGGAGGCCTTTTTCGTGCAGCCCAACCCGGGATTCTGGGCACCGGCGGCCATTCTGATACCGCTGATCGCGCTCGCCAACTATCACTACTATTCCATGGCGCGCAAGGAGTCCGCCCTCAGGAAAAGTCGGGAAGAGGTCCGCCAGCTTGCCACGGTGGCGGAACGCGAGCGCATCGCCCGCGACCTGCACGACCTGCTGGGGCACACGCTGTCGGTGATCGCCCTCAAGTCGGAGCTCGCCGCGAAACTCGTTGAGCGGGACGCGACACGGGCGGGCAACGAGATCCGGGACGTGGAGCGCATCTCCCGGGAAGCCCTGGTGGAGGTACGCGAGGCGGTCACCGGCTATCGCCGGCAGGGTCTCGGGGGCGAGCTGGACAGCGCCGTCCTGGCGCTGAAGGCGGCCGACATCGCCTACCGCACCGAGGGTAAGGCCCCGGAATTGTCGGCGCCTGCGGAGTCGGTGTTGGCGATGGTGCTGCGCGAGGCCGTAACCAATGTGATCCGCCACGCCGGTGCCGGTCGTTGCAGGATTGCGCTGGACTCGCGCAACGGCGTCACCAGGCTCGTGGTGGAGGACGACGGGCGCGGCGCCAGGACCTACGGCGGGGGATCCGGGCTCGACGGCATGCGCGCCCGGGTCGAGGACCTGGGCGGTGAGTTCCGGATCGAGGCGGACGGCGGCACCCGGCTGACGGTGACCCTGCCCCCGGATACGGCACCCGCGCCGGAGCGCGCCACGCCGGGCAGCGCCGCATGATCCGCGTGGTCCTGGCCGAGGACCAGTCCATGGTGCTGGGCGCCATCGCCGCCCTGGTGGGGATGGAGCCCGACATTCAGGTGGTGGCCCAGGCGCCGGACGGCGAATCCGCCCTGGCCGCCGTCGCAGAGCACGGCCCGGACGTGCTGCTCGCCGACATCGAGATGCCCGGCATGACCGGGCTGGAACTGGCGCAACGCGTGCGTGATGCGCACCCGGACACCCGCGTCATCATTCTCACCACCTTCGCGCGCCCCGGGTACCTGCGCCGCGCCCTGGACGCCGGGGTGCGCGGCTACCTGCTCAAGGACGCGCCCTCGGAGCGGCTGGCCGAGGCCATCCGCCAGGTGCACCGGGGCGGGCGCGCCATCGATCCGGAGCTGGCCGTGGTCGCCTGGGATGAGGCCGACCCCCTCACCGAGCGGGAACGCCAGATCCTCAGGCTGGCCGGCGAAGGCCGCACCGGCCCGGAGATCGCGCGCCGCGTTCACCTGTCCGAGGGCACGGTGCGCAATTACCTGTCCGAGGCCATCAGCAAGCTGGGCGCTTCCAACCGGGTCGAGGCGGCACGCATCGCCCGCCGCAAGGGCTGGCTCTGAGGAGAAAAACGAGGAAAGATAAAAGGTCAAAGAGGCAGGACCATGCTTTTCAGACAACTCTTCGACACGGAATCGTCCACCTACACCTACCTGCTGGCCGACCGGCCCGGCGGCGAGGCGCTGATCATCGACCCCGTCGCCGAGCACCTGGACGCCTACACGCGACTGTTCGACGAGCTGGACCTGAATCTGGTGGTGGCGCTGGACACGCACACCCACGCGGACCACGTCACCGCCACCGGCCCGCTGGCCGACCGAACCGGTGCCAGGCTGGCGGCGGGGGAGCGATGCCGGGCCGAGTGCGTCACCGAGAAGCTGCGCGAGGGGGAACGGCTCGAGGTCGGCGGCGTGCGGCTCGAGGCCATCTACACGCCGGGCCACACCGACGATTCCTACTGCTACCGCATGGACGACCGGGTATTCACCGGCGACACCCTGCTGATCCGCGGCACGGGGCGCACGGACTTCCAGAATGGCGACGCGCGCGCGGCCTACGACAGCCTGTTCAGCAAGCTGCTGAAACTCCCGGACCAGCTATCCGTCTACCCGGCCCACGACTACAAGGGCTGGACGGTGAGCACGATTGGCGAGGAACGCGCCCACAATCCGCGCCTGCAGGTGAAATCCGCCGACGAGTACGCGGAGCTCATGGGCTCGTTGAACCTGCCCTACCCGAAGAAGATCGACGTCGCCGTGCCGGCGAACCTGAAGTGCGGAAGAAGCGGCCAGGGAGCCAACCGTTCGCGCCTGGAAGGCGCTCCCACAGACCATTACGGAGCCACCTGACTGCAGGAGCGGCCCCGGACCGGTATCCGCGGCAGGCATCCTGCCGCGAACCCCGACGGCCGGTTCAGGTTTCCAGCAGTCCACCCTCCGGGATGCCATCCGCACCCACGCGCACCAGCTTCAGCGTGTTGGTGCCGCCGTGCTTTCCCGTGGTGTCACCGAAGGTAACGATGACCCGCTCGCCGGGGCGGATCTTGCCCTGCTCGAACAGTGTGAGTATCGCCTGGTTGGCCACCCGGCCCGGGTCCGCGTCATGGGTATCGAACTGCACGGGATAGACGTCCCGGTAGAGCGTCACCTTGCGCTGGGTGGCCGCGTGGGGCGTGAGCGCGTAGATGGGCACCGCGGAACGATAGCGCGACAGCCAACGGGCCGTGGAGCCGGATTCGGTGAGCGCCACGATGGCGCCGATTTCCACGTGGTTGGCCGCGTGCATGGCGGCCATGGCGATCACCTGGTCGATGCGCTCGAAGGGCGTGTCGAAGGGCTTTTCCTCCAACGCCTTGATGAACTGGCGCTCGGCGCCCAGGCAGACCCGGTTCATGGCCGCCACCGCGCGCGCCGGGTGACGGCCCACCGCGGTTTCCGCGGATAGCATTACCGCGTCGGTACCGTCGATCACGGCGTTGGCCACGTCCAGTACCTCGGCCCGGGTGGGAATGGGATTCTCCACCATGGACTGCATCATCTGCGTGGCGGTAATGACCACGCGGTTGCGCAACAATGCTTCCCGGATGATGGTCTTCTGCAGCCCGGGCAGCTCGGCGTCGCCGATTTCCACGCCCAGGTCACCGCGCGCCACCAGCACCGCGTCAGATGCCTCGATCACCTCGGCCAGGTTGGTGAGCGCCTCGGCGCGTTCCACCTTCACCACGATGTCCCCCCGCCCGCCGGCGGCCCTGAAGAGCTCGCGGGTCTCGCGCACGTCCCCCGCGGTGCGCGCGAATGATACCGCCAGATAGTCCACGGCCATGTCCGCCGCCAGCCGGATGTCGTTGCGGTCCTTGTCCGTGATGGCCGCCACGGCCAGGCCGCCGCCCAGGCGGTTCAGGCCCTTGTTGTCGCTCAGCCGCCCGCCCATGATCACGCGGGTGCGCACCGTGGAACCGGAGACGCCCTCCACCTCCAGGGTGATCAGCCCGTCGTCCAGCAGCAGGGTGTCGCCGGCCTTCACGTCCTTCGGGAGGCCGCGGTAGCCGATCCCGACCCGCTCTTTCGTGCCCTCCGATTCCGGCAGCTCCACGTCCAGCTCGAAGGCCTGGCCTTCCTCCAGGTCCACGTAGCCGTCCCGGAAGCGCCGAATGCGGATCTTCGGACCCTGCAGATCGGCGAGCACGCCCACGGCGCGGCCGATGGCCCCGGAGGCCTCGCGCACCTGCTCGACACGCTTGCGCTGCTGCTCCGCGTTGCCGTGGGACAGGTTGACGCGGACCACGTCGGTGCCGGCTTCCAGTACACGGCGGAGCACGGCCGGGTCGTCCGTGGCCGGGCCCAGGGTGGCGATGATCTTGGTGCGGCGATTCATGGATGCAGGATAACCCAGAGCTTCGGTGCTCGGGACGAGGGGCGCGGGGCTTAAGATCGCGCCCGGGCGCTCCTACGACACCTTGGTATGGGCCCGTTCGCGGGCCCGCTCCTCCAGGATTGCCACCGCGGGCAGGGTACGGCCCTCCAGGAACTCCAGGAACGCCCCGCCGCCGGTGGAAATGTAGGAGATCTGGTCGGCGACGCCCATCCGCTCGATGGCCGCCACGGTGTCGCCGCCGCCGGCGATGGAGAACGCGTTGCTCTCGGCCACCGCCCTCGCGATGGCGCGGGTGCCCTCGGCAAAGGCCTCGAACTCGAACACCCCGACCGGGCCGTTCCAGACGATGGTACCGGCCTCGGCGAGCAGGTCGTCGTAGTGGGCGCGTGTCCTGGGACCCACGTCCATGATCATCTCGTCGTCGCCCACCTCGTCGATGGAGCAGACCCGCGCCGCGGCATCGGCGGAGAATTCCTTCGCCACCATCACGTCGGCGGGAATGGGAATGCCCCCGCCCGCCCGGGCCGCCGAGTTCATGAGCCTGCGCGCGTTCTCCACCAGCTCCGGCTCATACAGGGACTTGCCTACCCGGTGCCCTTCGGCGGCAATAAAGGTGTTGGCGATGCCGCCGCCAACGATCAGACGGTCCACCTTTCGGGACAGGGTTTCCAGCAGGGTCAGCTTGGTGGACACCTTGGCGCCGCCGATGATGGCCACCAGGGGCCGCTCCGGCTCGTGCAGCGCCTTCTCCAGTGACTCGAGTTCGCGGGCCAGCAACGGTCCCGCCGCGGCAAGCGGCGCGAAGCGGGCGACGGCATGGGTCGAAGCCTGCGCCCGGTGCGCGGTGCCGAAGGCATCCATCACGAACACGTCGCAAAGTGCGGCCATCTTCCGTCCCAGCGCCTCGTCGTCGGCCTTCTCGCCGACATTGAAGCGCACGTTCTCGCAAAGCACCACCTGGCCCGGCTCCACCTCGACGCCGTTCAGCCAGTCGCGGACCAGCCTGACGTCGCGCCCCAGCAATTCGCCCAGGCGCGCCGCCACCGGTGCGAGCGACAGAGACTCGTCGAACCCGCCCTCCTCCGGCCGGCCCAGGTGGGAAAGCAGGATCACGGCGGCGCCGGCGTCCAGGGCCTGGCCGATGGTGGGCAGGGCAGCGCGAATGCGGGCGTCGTTGGTCACCCGTGCTTCGCTTACCGGCACGTTGAGATCCTCGCGGATCATCACCCGCTTGCCGGAGAGGTCCAGGTCTGTCATGCGGATCAGTCGCATGCCTTGCTCCTATGCTCGCGCACCGTTCCGTAGGAGCCCGCGGGCGCGGGCGATGTCCCATCGCGCCCCTCCGGGCGCTCCTACATCGACGGATACGCCGTTCAACGCCTATTTCGCATTCGCCAGGGCCACGGTCGTGTCGATCATCCGGCTGGAGAATCCCCACTCATTGTCGTACCAGGAACACACCTTCACCAGGCGGCCGCCCATGACCTTGGTAAGGCTCTCGTCGTAGGTGCTCGAGGCCGGGTTGTGGTTGAAGTCCACGGACACCAGCGGCTGGTCGTTGTAGGCCAGGACGCCCCTCATCTCACCCTCGGACGCGGCCTTCATGATCTTGTGGATTTCCTCCACGCTGGTGTCCCGTCCGGCCGTGAAGGTCAAATCCACGATGGAGACGTTGATGGTGGGTACCCGGATGGAGAACCCGTCCAGCTTGCCGTCCAGCTCCGGAAGCACCATCCCGATGGCGGCGGCCGCTCCGGTCTTGGTGGGAATCATGGACATGGTGGCCGAACGCGCCCGCCGCAGGTCCTTGTGGTAGACGTCGGTGAGCACCTGGTCGTTGGTGTAGGCGTGCACCGTGGTCATGATGCCGTGCTCGATGCCGACGGTATCGTTCAGCGCCTTTGCAAGCGGCGCCAGGCAATTCGTGGTGCAGGAAGCATTGGACACGATGGTGTCGGAGGCCTTCAGGTCCTGGTGATTGACGCCGTAGACGACGGTGGCGTCCACTTCCTTGCCGGCGGGCGCGGAAATGACCACCTTCTTCGCGCCGGCATTGATGTGCGCCTTGGCCTTGTCGCGGCTCGCGAACAGCCCGGTGGACTCGATCACCACGTCCACGCCCAGCTCGCCCCAGGGCAGCTTGGACGGGTCGCGCTCGGCGAGCACCCGGATCCGGTCGCCGTTCACCACCATGCTGTCGCCCTCCACCTTCACCTCGCCCGGGAACTTGCCGTGGGCAGTGTCAAAGCGGGTCAGGTGCGCGTTCGTGTTCGCGTCGCCCAGGTCGTTGATGGCGACGACCTGGATGTCGCCGCGACGGTTCTCCTCGTAAATGGCACGCAGGATGTTGCGGCCGATTCGGCCATACCCGTTAATGGCTGCCTTAATGGTCATTACCGTTCTCCGATCGACAAACCTATGGTAGGAATTGGCGCCCGCCCCTCGACTCGCACGTCGGACCTCCGTCCTCGGCGCGGCCCGGGACGAACAGGAAAATTGACCGTTCGTGGTGAGCCGACATCGAGCCTGTCGAGATGTCGCGTCGAACCACGGACCCCCAAACTCACGCGACCGCCTCCCGAATCACCTTCACCAGGTTCTCCACCGTGAACCCGTATTCGCGGAACAGGTCCTTGTAGGGTGCGGACGCACCGAAGCGGTCCACGCCCAGAACCCGGCCGGCGGTGCCCACGTACTTCCACCAGAAATCCGGGAAGGCGGCCTCTACCGCCACGCGCGCGGTGACGTGCATGGGCAGAACGCTTGCCCGGTATTCGAAGGGCTGGGCGTCGAACACGTCGGTGGACGGCATGGACACCACTCTCACCGCCAGCTCGCCGTCCAGGGCGCGCGCCGCCTCCATGGCCAGGCCCACTTCCGAGCCGGTGGCGATGACGATGGCGTCGATCCGCCCGGCGTCGGGTTCCAGCAGGACGTATCCCCCGTGACGGATCAATTCGAGTTGGTCGCGGGTACGATGATGGTGCGGCAGCCCCTGCCGGGACAGCACCAGGGCCGTGGGGCCGCTGCGGCGTTCGATGGCCGCGCGCCAGGCTGCCACGGTTTCGGTGTCGTCCGCCGGGCGCCAGACCGACAGGTTCGGGATGTAACGCAGGCTGGGCAGTTGCTCCACGGGCTGGTGGGTCGGCCCGTCCTCGCCCAGGCCGATGGAATCGTGGGTGTAGACGTGGATCGTCGGCGCGGGGATGAGCGCCGACATTCGCACGGCGTTGCGCGCGTAGTCCGAGAACACCAGGAACGTGCCGCCGTAGGGAATGAAGCCGCCGTGCACGCCGATGCCGTTGAGCACCGCGGTCATGCCGAATTCGCGCACGCCGAAGTGCACGTAGTTGCCATCCGCGCCGCCGCTCAACACGTCGTGGCTGCCGGACCAGAAGGTGTTGTTGGAACCGGTCAGGTCCGCCGAGCCGCCGATCAGCTCCGGCAGGTCCGGGCCGAAACCGTCCAGCGCCACCTGGGAGGCCTTGCGGCTGGCCATGTCCTTGCCTTGACGGGACACCTTTTCCAGAAATCCCGCGGCTTTCGTGTCGAAGTCGTCGGGCAGCGCGCCGCGCATGCGCCGCAGGAATTCCGACGCCTGGCCGGCGAATTGGCTCTCGTATTTCGCGAAACGCTCGTTCCAGTCCCGCTGCCGCTCCGCGCCGGCTTCCCGTGCATCCCAGCCGGCGTAAATCTCGTCGGGGATATGAAACGGCTCGTAGGGCCAGTCGAGCTGCTTGCGCGCCAGCGCTACCTCGTCCTCGCCCAGCGCCGCGCCGTGGGTGTCGGCGCTGCCCTGCTTGTTGGGCGCGCCGAAGCCGATCACCGTCTTGCACTGGACCAGAGTGGGCCGGTCGGATTCCGCCAGCGCCCGGTCGATGGCCTTCTTCACGGCGTCGGAATCATGCCCGTCCACGTCGGGGATGACGTGCCAGCCGTAGGCCTCGAAACGCTTCGGCGTGTCGTCGGTGAACCAGCCCTCGACCTCCCCGTCGATGGAGATGCCGTTGTCGTCGTAGAACGCCACCAGCTTGCCCAGGCCCAGCGTGCCGGCCAGCGAGCAGGCCTCGTGGGAAATGCCCTCCATCAGGCAGCCGTCGCCGGTGAACACCCACGTGCGGTGATCCACGATCTCGTGGCCTTCCCGGTTGAAACGCTCCGCGAGGACCTTTTCCGCCAGCGCCATGCCCACGGCATTCGCCAGGCCCTGGCCCAGCGGCCCGGTGGTGGTCTCCACGCCGGGCGCCTCGGCGCGCTCCGGGTGGCCCGGCGTCATGGAATGCAGTTGCCGGAAGTTCTCGAGCTGCGCCATGGGCAGGTCGTAACCGGTCAGGTGCAGCAGCGAGTAGAGCAGCATGGAGCCGTGGCCGTTGGAGATCACGAAGCGGTCACGGTCCCACCAGTCCGGGTCGGCGGGATTGTGCTTCAGGTAGCCGTTCCACAGCACCTCGGCGATGTCCGCCATGCCCATGGGCATGCCGGGATGGCCGGAATTGGCGCGCTGCACGGCGTCCATGGCGAGCGCGCGGATCGCGTTGGCCAGTTCTCGTCGGGAGGGCATGGGGACTCCGGAAACGGTCAAGCGGCGTATTCTCCCCGATCCGCCGCCGGGCGGGCAACCCGTCGGGGCGGGAATGCGAACATTCGTTCTGGAAATTGCCGAACAGCCGTTGGGCTGCTTCGCGGTCAAGGGGCTTCGGCAATACCGCCGGTGACACGCCGTGGATCCTTCCCTGGAGGCTCGACTGCGGCATCCCTGCCGCAGATGGTCCCCGGCGGTATTGCCCAAGCCCCTAATTGAGCCTGGACTCGCCGGCTGGCGTCTTATGCTCTCCTCGAGAGCAAGCCGCCCACGATGGCTCGCGCCACCTCCGCGCCCTCCGCCCACTTGCTGGCCCGGGGCCCGGCCACGTTGAGCACCTTGACCGCGTGCTTGCCGACGAAGCCACGCAGCCGCTCCGCCGCCCGATCCACGGGCTCGGCGGCGGCGTTCACGATCAGGTGCGGGCGGTGCAATTCCCTGCAGTCTTCCACCGTCAGCGCGGTGCCCCCCTCGAGTTCGTCGAAATGCACGATCAGCGTGGCGTCGGCTGCTTCCACGTTGGCCCGGGTCCGGTCCCGGTACCCGGCCCCTGCCAGCACTTCCACGGGGTAACGGTCAGGGATGGGTCCGTCCTCCGCCTCGCGGCCCTCGGGGCACCAGCCCCCGCAAGGCGCGCCGGCCGCCAGCGCCGCGTCCAGGGCGCCGCGGTCCACGCCCGTCTGGCCGCCGGAGATGATCTTCAAATCCTTCATGGCCCCATCCTAACCGGTTAGAGTGCCCCTGACCGCACGTTCGAGCCTATGGAGGAAACCATGGCGCACATGAAGCCGCTACCCGCCGACACGCACCCGGACCTGGCCGATGATTTCCGGATATTCGAGCGCATCCTGGGTTTCGTGCCCAACAGCCTGCTCACCATGCAGCGGCGCCCGAGGATCGTGAAGGGCTTCGGTGAGCTCACCAGGGCGGTGATGGACCCGGAAGGCGAGGTGGACCTGGGCTTCAAGCGCCTGGTGGCCCATTTCGCAAGCCGCGCGGCGGGCTGCCGTTACTGCGAGGCGCATTCGCTGGTGGCCGCGGAAATCCATGGCATCAGCCGGGAGAAGCTGGCGGCGATCTGGGACTACCAGTCGAGCCCCCTGTATAGCGACGCCGAACGTGCCGCCCTGGACTTCGCCCTGGCGGCCGGCAGCGTGCCCAATGCCGTTGACGAGACCATCATGGCGCGCATGCGCGAGCACTGGAGCGAGGATCAGATCGTGGAGATCCTGGGCGCCGTCTGCCTTTACGGATTCCTCAACCGCTGGAACGACTCCATGGCCACCGACCTGGAAGAATCGCCCACGGCCATGGGCGAGGCCGTGCTGGAGAAGGGCGGCTGGACGCCGGGCAAGCATGGCTGATCCACCCGCGATGGGTCAGCCGGTCTGCCACTGCGGCAATCGCGCCACGAAGTCGTCGTAGGCCTTCAGGCCCTGCTCTCCCCAGTCACACTGCTGCTGGTAAAGCAGCATGGCGATCCGGTAGGCCAAAACGGTCTGTTGCGGGTCCACGAACATTGGACTGTAGATGAATTCACGAACCGCCTGGGCCGCGTCCGCCTGGAGTTGGTTGTAGCTGTACAGGCGGAATGCTCCCTCGATGAATTCCGGCGGCATGCGGTTCGCGATCGGGTCGTGGGACACGCGCTGCCAGACCGAGTCCTTGAGCTCCGGAAACGGGAATCCCTCGAAGCCCTCCTGGTCAATCAGCGTCCTTGTCGTGTCGAGATCGCCGCCCCGGGCCTTCAGGTGTTGCATGCGCTGCTCGAGCGTGACCATGAAGCTCTTGAATTCCGACCGATTCTGACTGATCTCCTGTCCGAGACGCGTCATGGCGCGCGCCATCTCGGTGTCCAGCGCCCGCTGCTCGCGCCAGGAATTGAGCGCCAGCGCCAGGAGCACGCCGGCAACGATGGCGATCAGTTCCAGGCCAAGCGCGATCCAGCGTTCGCCCCGGTGACCCCTTCCCGGTTCGCTTTCCATGTCCGCCTCCCGCCTTCCGCCGTCAATCCTGCAATGTTGGACGCCCGGAGACGGCGAATGGTTACCCGGGCATATACTGCATCAGAGCCATCGTGGAGCCATCTCATGAACAAGCACGGCATCATAGCCCTGACGCTCGCCGCATCACTGGCTGGGTGCGGCAACCATGAAGGCGCCGGCGCGGACGCGGACAAATCCCTGGATGCCTGCCAGATCGTCACCGCCGACGAGGCGCAGGCCCTGGTGGGCAAGCCGGTGACCAGCACCGGAGGCGGCGGGGGCGTCGTGCTGATCGGCGGCGACCAGGGGAACGCCTCGGGTGGCAGCACCTGCGGCTGGATCCCGGAAGGCAAGAGCGTCTCACAGCTGAACGTCACGGTCTGGCAGGGTGATCTGCCCGGGGAACGCCAGGACGTGAAGGTTCTGCACGTCGACGGCATCGGCGACGACGCCCTGGCCATGGTTCGCGAGGGCAGCGTGATCGCGCTCCTGGTGCGCAAGAGCGATCACGTCCTCAAGCTCAACACCGTGTTCCTGGATGTGCCGCCGGAGGGTCCGAAGTTCGAGCAGCTCAAGCGCATCGCCACGGCGGCCGCAGGAAGAATGTAGGCCGGCTAAGTCATTCCCGACGCCGAGCGCCGCGAGGCGAGCGGGAATCGCTCTGCCGGCGGATACCGATCCCGGATAGCGCCTCCGGCGCTTCCGGGATGACGGGTGATTGCGCGCCTGCGGGCGTCTCTGCAATGCGGGGGCGACCGTGCGCGAGATCCACCGGCCGC
>Ga0209918_1000207_pt1 | contig 43880 bp, 41 predicted proteins | sample SalPonD_shore_MG_FD_185712 | JGI IMG/M metagenome (GOLD analysis project Ga0209918, IMG submission 185712) | Salt pond soil microbial communities from South San Francisco under conditions of wetland restoration - Salt Pond MetaG... | ecosystem: Environmental > Aquatic > Marine > Intertidal zone... | reverse complement strand
GGAGTGGTATGTTTGTAGGGTTTAAATACCTTGAATTACCGAGTTCCAGCGGAACGGCATAATGAATGATCAAAGCTTACTTGTAGGCTGAAGTGCATCAACCGTGTTGATGCATGCGCTAACGCGGTTAGCGCACTCCAGATACTATTCCGGAATTCCTCTATGGGTTGCGATTCTATTTCTTCTTCGATTTTTTCTTTGGTTTGGGCGGAGGAAGTTCATCGTGCGTTCTCCGGATGAGTTCCGAGAGCCACTCACGATCGTCACATTGCTCTTGAATTAAAAGATACGGTTTGGCGCCCGGATACGGCGGTGCTTCGGTGATTTGCCCAATGAAAGATTTTCCTCTCTCAGTCGGTTTTACAAACAGTTGGTTATCGCATACCAAAGCCACAATTTTCCCGTTACAATAGACGCCGTATTCGCCGAACATTTTCCGGTAGGTGATCTTACCAGCATCGCTCATTTGATCGGCAACATATTCCATATATCCAAGTTCGGATGACAAATTCTCGTCCTTTCCGCTTTCTATCGGTCGTGTGAACCGCCAGTTGCCTTTAAAAGAACCACTAGCGGCAATATTCTTATTTCACCGACGCGGTGGTATTTTAATTCCATTAGAGCAGATAACAATTCTCCATCGTTTGTTGACCTGCTCTCCCTGGTAAGTTTCGCTTTGAATTCATATGCCGCCTCTCCGAGGCTTAATAATTCTGTACTTTGAATTGTTACAAACATTCCGTCCCGCCGGGACTTATTTAGGCTGGACATCCAACAGTATGAATACGACCCGAAACTCCGGAGGAGTGGTATGTTTGTAGATCTGACAAACCTAACAACATCGAGCTCCAGCGGAGCGGCATAATGAATGATCAAAGCTTACTTGTAGGCTGAAGTGCATCAACCATGTAGATGCTCGCGCTAACCCTTATTCCCTTATTCCCTTATCCCCGTATTTCCATATTTCCCAGTTCGCCCTGGTAAGTTTCGCTTTGAATTCATATGCCGCCTCTCCGAGGCTTAATAATTCTGTACTTTGAATTGTTACAAACATTCCGTCCCGCCGGGACTTATTTAGGCTGGGCATCCAACAGGATGTATACGACCCGAAACTCCGGAGGAGTGGTATGTTTGTAGGGTTTAAATACCTTGAATTACCGAGTTCCAGCGGAACGGCATAATGAATGATCAAAGCTTACTTGTAGGCTGAAGTGCATCAACCGTGTAGATGCATACGCTAACCCTTATTCCCTTATACCCGTATTTCCATATCTCCCACGTCACCCTGGTAACGAATCAACCAATCAACCATTCCCCAGCGCCTTTAACTTCTCATACGCTTCGGTAAATTGCTGATCGGCCCGTTGGATGTATTCGTGCGCTTCATCAATATATCCATCCACCGAAGTAGACCAAACCCTGTTCAGATACCGCTCTCCGGCAGCAAAATGACTCATCACATCGGCATAATCCTGTAAGGTATATGCATGACCAATACTCTCGCGGGCATCGACAAACGTATTGAGATCATCCATAAAAGTATCGTCAATTTTCTGGTGCAGATCGTAGACGTTGATATTCTTTTTCTGTTCGTCCAAATCACGGATATTTGTGACAATATTTCCCAGGCTGGCATCTAAGTCCTGAAGATTTGACGACACAATATCTTTCGTCTGTGTTCCCCGCTTGTGTCCAAAACGCGCGAGCGCCACCCCAACCACGCCAATTAGCAGTGCGGGGGTGAAGTAGCCCCAATTAATTTCGAAATTATGAAGTATCGAAATATAGGAGCAGAGTAAGAAACTTATCGCGATTAATACATAACCCACGTTTTTCATTGTCATCTCCTCCCTATATCCCGCTTATAACGTAATAGAGTGCAAATCCCACGCCCACCAGTGCTTCGCCAACAATCATACCGGCGGCGATTGGAATTCCAACATTTTGGCTGAAACTTGTGCCCTTTTTCCAATCCACGATGATCCGCAGTACCGTTCCGATGGTATAAGTTAAAACAATATTAAAAGGCAGGTAAAAACCTAATCCAACCAGGATTCCCAATCCACCGATACCGCTGGCGCTCAAGATTGCTCCGATACCGGCACCGGCAATGTATTTTTCGACCGGCACGTTTCCACCCAAAATTCCGCTAATCATACTGGCAAGTGCTTGTCCCTGCGGCGCCGGCAATTTCTCGGAGCCCATTCCATACGCTTTGTCCAGGACAAAAATTAATCCCATCACTAAAATTGGACCCAGCCAGGTGCCCATAAATTGCCCCATCTGCTGCATCTTTGGAGAAGCGCCAACCAGATAACCGGTTTTCATATCCAGCATTAAATCCGTGGCTTGCGCCATTGCAACGCACATGGCTGCACCAACCATCATGGAGGCAATGACCGTAGCCCGGTCACCGATTCCGCTGGCGATAAATATCAGAATAGTAATACCAATGAGCGTCATTCCGCTGAGTGGACTCCAATTCGTGCGACCAATCGATTCTGAAAGAATCACGCCGGCCACCCAAATCCAGAGTGTGCCCAGAAGCGCCATAATGCCGCCACGCACCCAACCCAATTTGTCTGTAGAGAGATCAGAGATAATAAATAAGACGATAAAAGCACCAATAATGGCAGCGTACAATAATTTGATCGGCATTTCATCTTTGGAAAGTTCAGACTTCATTTTTGAAGCAGCCTGCATACTTTTCACGGCGCTGACAATCAGCGGAAATGCAATAACGATACCCGCCAGCGCTCCACCGATGAGCATCCCAATCCCGACCGGTTTAAACAGCATTTCACGAAGATACGTGGGCATCGATTGCCCCGCCGTCTGCAAAGTGGCGGCATCCGGCAACATTCCCTGGGCAGCAAGTAACGGCGACAGAATCCAGTAACAAACGTATCCACCAATGATGAAGTAGATGCCTCCCTTCCCTGCCAAAAATCCGACGCCAATTGTGAGCAAAGATATATACCAGACGCCGTTCATATATGACGGCATCCCCAGCCAGTCGCCAATCGGAAGATTTGCTACCCCTGAATAACTGCTGACAAAATGGACGATTCCGCTCAGCAACGCTCCGCCGATAAGATACATCGCCTTGCGAATTCCGGCCCCGGGCGATTTTAAAATGGTGGCAACCGCAATGCCGCCCGGATACGCCAATCTGTTGTAATCGATCATCTGTTTTCGGAGCGGAATAATGAATGCGATTCCAAGGATACCGCCAGCGATACAGCCCAACACCAGGAGATATGGATTGAAATCGGTGTATCCAAGAATGAAAAGTGCGGGCACGGAAAACATCATTCCGGCGGACGCTCCATTCACCGAACTGGCAACGGTTTGGTTAATGTTATTTTCAACAATACTGTTCCGTCGCAGAATGCCCCGCAGAATTCCAAACCCCAGGATTGCCGCCAATTCGGACCCTTCAATGGAAAACCCGAGAATAAGACTCGCGTAGCCGATACTCAGGGTAATTAATGCTCCTAGGATATACCCGACAAGCACTGCAGGAACAGAAAGTTCCGGATAGGCACCGTGGCGCAGGATGCGCTCAGAAGATTCAGATGCGGACAATGGCGACCTCCTTTAAGTTTGATTACAAGGTTGAGAAGGGAAACATCATCATTGATTTGATTAATGATTGGTTAAAAGACAGTCGTAATTTATACTGAAATATTTCGCATAAAAAAGAAAAATTATGCATGCGCAATTTCTAACGAGTCACGCCTTTACTGTGGCGTTAATAGTTTGCTTCCAACTACTTTCAACAGTGGCTGGTTAACTTCTGTGGAATAATCGTGCCCCAACGCCCAGATGATGGCACCACCTACATTCTGCTCCAGGATATAATCACATTTCGCCGCAACCGAGGTGGAATCATCAAAGGAAAGGATTTGGGTTTTCGACTTGTTTTGTAAATAGGGCGTCGTGGCAACAGAATCCCAGGCGTAGGTCCAGCCATCGTTCTGGAGAGATTCAGCATCGGTATAGGAAAAAGCATCGCCACCAGAGCTCGGTTGGTAAAAACTCTCAGTCGTAAACATTCGTCCAAAGAAGGAAAGACCGGCCGCGAGTTGTTGTGGTTTAATTCCCTGATTAAGCCAAAATTGGATACTCGAACTCAACGAGCCGCAGGAATCTTCGGGCGAACTGTACAGCGGCGCCTGATGCCCGGAATGCCTGCTCCAACTTCCGTGATAGTCGTAGGTCATTATGCCGATCCAGTCCATATTTTCCTGCAATACTTTCGGGTCAAATCCCATCCGCCGATCTTGTGACGGTAACGCCACGCTTAGCGACAACGATGAATCCGCCTTTGTGAGCGCCCTTCTTAATTCCCGCACCAGAGCAGAAAAATTCTTACGGTCACGCGCGGTGGGATATTCCCAATCCAGGTCAACTCCGTCATAGTCGTACTTGACGCAAAAATCCGTGATCTCCCGGATAAACCGTTTGCGCCGATTGGGATGACTCGTCATAGGGCGAAAGCCGTAACCGTGTCCCCATCCGCCTAACGAAACAACAACCTTCACGTCGTGTTGATGCGCGGTTTTAATGAGTTGTGGATACAAAAAATTGGGTGGGATTTCCAATGAACCATCTTTGCGCGGCCAGATGAACGCGTGGTTAATATGCGTAAGATTGCCGTAATTAATATTTTCCGCGGAATATGTCTTTTGCGCCCACGATCGGTAATATCCAACAACCAGATGTCGGGCGTTTACGGTATTCAAGCCGACTACATTCAGTAGCAGTAATACACAGAATTTTAATATTCGATTCATATCGATCTTCCGAATTGAGATTGGGTTAAAGATAAATCACTCCAGTTCTGAGTAACAGAAATTTTTCCTCCCCGGGCATTGTAAAAGTTTTGAATCGCCGGAATTTTTATTAGAGATCTGACAATTTCAATGATAACTTTGTACTTGATTATTTTTTGAATCTACGGGGAGCATTCATGGAAATTCAGAGTGTTGTGCGCAACTTCATTGTTGGAGTGCAGCGACTCTTTGTGGCGTTTGGTGCACTGGAATTAGTACCGCTGTTCACAGGATTAGACCTCTGTACTACCGGTGTAAGTACCCTTGGATTCCAACTTATCACAAAATCCAAAGTCCCGATATTTTCAGCTAGTTCGTCCACGTTTATCGCGCCCATTCAGGTCGGTATGGAGTAGTAGATAACTTGAGTGGATTGGCTGGATTAATTGGTGTACTATGAAATATTGTTTCACCTCAACCTAAAAAAAAGAAAAGGATTAACATATGAAACGAATATTCCTCGTTTCCGCCCTGATGCTGATTACAGGGTCTCTTTTCGCGCAAAATTTGCAAGTCCATTATGACTTTAGCAAAGATCGGCAGTATGTCACAACCACTCTTGAAATGTTTAAACCAGATAAATTCGGTTCGACGTTTTGGTTTGTGGACATGGATTACAATGACAATCACGATGGTTACAAAAGCGCCTCGCTTTCCTACTGGGAAATTGCGCGTTACGTTAATCTTCCCATTAATAAACTCTCCGCGACTGTCCAGTATAACGATGGCACCGTCGCCTCTTTTCCACTCGGTCCAATCTGGTTATTTGGTTTAAGTTATCCGGTCGATCTCGGCTTCATGACGATCAATACGGATATTTTATACCGAACCGCCTATAATTCAGACGCGCCGGATGCTCAGCTCACTTTGGTCTGGTTTAAGAGCTTCTTTAAAGGACAGGTCACGTTCGACGGCTTTCTTGATCTCTGGACTCAGGATAAAATGGGCGAAAATGGCAAACAGTTTGTTCTGCTCACTGAACCGCAAATCTGGTATAATATTACGGAGCATCTCTCTGCCGGAAGCGAAGTGGAAATCAGCAAAAACTTTTTACCATCAGATGATATCGAAGTTAAACCGACAATTGCTTTAAAATGGAATTTCTAATATAAACCGAAACTGAGTTTTCCATGGAAAAATTTTTCGAATTTGAGGCCAATGGCACCAACTTCAAAACCGAAGTAGTGGCCGGAATCACCACTTTCCTTGCGACGATGTACATCATTGTGGTCAATCCTGCTATTATCAGTAAAACGGGCATGCCGTTCAACGGTGTGCTCACTGCCACCATTTTGGTGAGTGCCTTCAGCAGCATTATGATGGGCATTTACGCCAAGAATCCAATTGTGCTGGCGCCGGGGATGGGTTTGAACGCATATTTCACCTACTCCGTCGTGCTGGGCGGCGGCGTAAAATGGGAAGTCGCTCTTGGTGCGGTGTTCTGGTCAGGCATTATCTTCCTTATACTCTCCATATTCAATGTCCGGACGTATATCGTGAAAGCCATTCCAAAGCAGATCCGCTATGGTGTTGCCGCGGGGATTGGATTTTTCATCACATTGATCGGTTTTGTGAACGCGGGTTTTATTGTTTCCAATGATGCAACGGTGGTTGGCATCGGACCATTGAATGCTATAACGATCACTTTTCTAGTCGGTTTACTGCTCACTTCAGTCTTCATCGTTCGTAAAATGAAGGGTGCAATGATACTCGGAATTGCCCTGACGACCATTATTGCAATTCCCATCGGACGCTGGTATGGAGACGCATCCACGGTGAATTTTGGCGTTCCGGCTTTGGTCTCGTGGAAGGGATTGATTGCCCTGCCTGATTTCAGTCTGCTCTTTCAGATGGAATTTTTCGAATCTCTGAAATTAGCAATCTGGCCGGTGATTTTTGCCTTCCTGTTCACCGATATGTTTGACAGTCTCTCCACTTTCATTGGAGTGGCTGAAGCAGCAAATCTGATTGATGAAGACGGTGAACCGCGAAACGTGAAAGAATCCCTTATTGTCGATGCACTGGCAACGACAATTTCCGGTCCACTTGGTACCAGTTCGGGAACAGCATATATCGAATCCGCAACCGGTATCGAAGAAGGGGGTCGATCCGGTTTAACAGCAGTAGTCGCCGGATTACTATTTCTCCCGTTCATTTTCTTTTCGCCACTGTTATCCGTTGTCCCATCAATCGCCACGGCTCCGGCACTCGTATTGGTTGGCGTTTTTATGATGAAACCGGTGCAACAGATTCACTGGGTAAAATTTGATGATGCGATTCCTGCCTTTCTGGCCATGGTACTGATCCCACTGACATACTCAATTACTCAGGGAATTATCTGGGGATTTTTAAGCTGGACTGTCATTAAACTAGCTGTCGGCAAACGGGACGAAGTCTCACCAATGCTCCTGGCTATTGATGTATTTGCCATGCTGGCGTTGATAGTCTAAGGGTAATTTTCTGACCAGAAACGGTTGGCAGTGAACACCATTCTGTCAACCGTTTTTGGTTGTACACTTCTGAATAATCAGTACGTCCGCAAATTCGCTTTTCTTGCGCTATCTCTTTGCGCGGGAGTCATCGACCAATTGTAATCATAGACGGCGCCCTCCCATTCACCGTACATTGGGTTTGGCAGAATGATATATTTACTCCCGAACATCCCTTGATTTGCATCGACCATCTGTTTTCGATCAGAGGATGGTTTCTTTTCGAAGATATCGCTAAAATCATTCAGGTTGTCTCCAATGAGCAGTGCAATCGTGTAATTCTTCGAGATCTCATTTCGCCTGGGAGTTTTGCTGCTCATATCGGTGCGCAGATACACGTGATCAGTATCGACGTGTGGAAATTCCTTGGCACGTAAATTTTTCATCGTTGCCTGCAAATACATATTTTTTCGATTTGAGACGTAAAACACTTCCACACCTTTTTTAATTGCGTCGTTGAGAAACGGCACTGCCCCAGGGATGGGATCGGCTTCTGCCAAATCGATCCATTCCTTCCAATGATCGGGATACGTCAGCGTGTCCGTAATGAGTTTCGCTTCGTAAGGACTGTTGTCGAGCATCGTTTCATCAATATCGACGATAACGGCGAAAGGTTTCTTTGGGCGCTCATTCTGTAAACGGTTTTCCAATTCGGTTGTTGCTGCATTAAAAGCCTGGTAACACAGCGCGCGATATTCCGCAGCTGATTGCACGTATAACACGGACATCGTCAGCTGATCACTCAGAGTACTCTGATCTTGGGCCGGTTTGTCTCCGGCGTAGAGTCCACCGCCCAGCAGTACAATTAAAACTAGAATCACATATTTCTTTGTTGTCACAATTATCTCCTTACTTGTTCATTTAGCCATAATTGATAAAGAGCATCGAAAATGCCGGCTTCAGTCGTTTGATTGCGTTCTTTAATTGCAGCGATTCAGGAGAATTCAGGGATGACGCCACTTGGTTAATGGCGTCGAAATTTGTGTTCATCAACTCGCTAAACCTTGGATCACTCGAATACCGGGCCGGCGCGTTCGCTTCCATCTCCTTCCCCAGATATTGAAGCACGGCCAAAGCCTCCCGTAAACTTTGTCGCTCCTGTTGGGAATAATTGTCTTCAGACCCGAACACATTTATGATGTATTCCATCTGGGTATGATATTTATTTACGTAATCACTGAATGCGACAACGTGATTCCTGTGGCGAAGCTCGCCCAGCACATCCCGAATCCGTTCGATGATCTCGTGAGCATGAGAAAGATCGTCCGCTTCTGCGGCACTCAGACCTTGCTGCATAATGGATTTGACTTCTGTCAGTGATTTTGACCAAAGCGGATCCTCGGCAAATATACACGGAGGATCATCCAGGTATTTATCCAGGATTGCATTCCACTTATCCAAGAATTGTTCCATGGAATCACGTGCTTCAATCGAGCGCCCCTGATTGGACTGAAAAAGTGCCATACGATAGTCTGCATAAGCGTTTTGCACAGCCTTAAAATAGGCGGTATAATCGCTTCCCAGAACTGTAGCACTTATCAGAAAGACAGCACTGAATATTAAAATTTGTCGAACATATCTCATTATATTCTCCTTAAGAATTATTGGATAGAATTTAGCAGTTCATCCGGTGTAAATCGATGAGAAACCTGAGCGGAATTTATTTAATAATCTATAATTGGTTAAAGATCGGAGTGATAATTAAAAAGTGAAAATTTGCACTTTTTTGCGGAGTAAAATTGCCAAATGTCTAATTAATTCAGGGGATTTGAATTAGTCTGCTTTCACGATATGTTCCGGTGGGGCATTTAAATTTTTGGGTGAACGCAAGCGCCTGGCAATGCCTTTCGCCAGGAGACCAGATTGGGCACCATCAACGATGCGGTGATCAAGTGTTGCATTCAACGTAACCATTGTACGAATTTGTATCTCGCCGCGCTTCACCACCGGTTTTTGCACGGCTTTGCCCATCACAATCACTGCCGGAATTTTCCCGATCGGAAATAACGCAGCCATTCCATCGGTTAATCCGTGAGAGCCAATATCAGAGAGCATTATGCTGCCAAACGGATCGCTTTTAATATTCAAAAAAGGAACTTTCAGTCCAAGGTCATACACCCACCATTTAATAAGCAAAAACAGTGGTCTGCGAATTGGCCACGGGATTTTTGACAGCGGCTGTTTTGAAGAACCAACTCCGATGTCAGCACCCGAACGCATTTTTTGAACCTCTTCCACCAGTTTATCCGCGATTTCGGCGACGGTTAAGTCCTGAGATTTTGGAATAATCACGCCGCTCATATCTTTGCCGCGTTGTAGCGCCACGGAGATAAAAACCTCAACATCATCCCGGAGGATGACTTTGCCGCGCCGAACAAAACCGTTCATGTCCGGAACATCCTCATACAAGGTGCGTGCGATGGCAGCCGCCGCAAAATGCGTCAGAGTGACTTTTGTCCCCTCTCTCCGGAGCGTCCGGATGTACTCCATGGTCTCCGTAACATCTACTTCAATGCTACCATAGATTCGACAGTCCGATGGACCTTTATAGACGGCGGTTGCCAGTTTACGCCACGGAGTCGTCGCAGATCGGTCGGCCATATTTCCTCAATTCTTTCCTTTGACACACTACTTATAATATAAGCGGACATATTTTATCGATTCTGACAAGAGAGTTCAAAGGATATTCAAAACAGGTTCTCATCAGACTCGCTTTAAAAATCGTCCATAATTTTCTCGTCAAAATGCGACTCTGAAGTGTAGACCTATTTCCACAGACTCCACTAATCAATGTATCAAGATATGTTGGAGGTAGAATAAAATAGAAAGAAGTACGCAGCGGTCACACAAATAAAACTGAGGACAAAATTTAACTTTATAAAGATAACATTGTTTACTTTAGCTCATATCTGAATGTGATTACACCCTTCACTGAGCGTTGTTCAGTTGACTGGGACAGCGGATTGAATCGCCACTGCCGTAAGGCTTCCATTGTGAGGTTTTCGAGTCGCGGATCTTCTTTTTGGACTGGGATCATTTGCCCAACTCGTCCGTCCGGTAACACGGTGAACCGAATTTTTACCACCGCTTGTTTCTGCAGATTCTCCGGATAATCCGGAATAACCTTCTTTAGAACCGTCCGATCCGCCGCTTCACCTTCTATGGTATACGGCTGCATTTGAGCCGTGCCGCCACTCAGATTTTCACTGGTCGGAGACGTTTTCGCACCGGACAACGCGAGATTTTGTGCTCCGGGTGAAATCTTTTCACCAGTTGAACGTGTAGTTGGCGCTTCAACCCGTTGATCAGATTGTGTTTCCCGGCGCACTGGTAACTTCTCACCTTGTTGTGCCGGAGCTAATTTATCGGCTTTGCGTTCAGCGATTTCCGGGGGTTCTTCCTCTGCCATCCGGCGCTTTGGCAAATCAACCGGCACCGCATTCTCTGGCGTCTCTGTGGTCGCTTCTTTGGGAGTTGGAGTTTCACGCTTTGGCGCTGTCTTTAAAGGCTGTGGCGTAACCGTTTCCTTCGTTTTTGCGGGCTGCACTTGCTCTGTTGAGGCGATAAAGGCGACTTCCGAGTATTCCGGCGGACTAAAATCAAAATTGATTCTCCAGAGAATCAGGAGCAGAGCCAGAATCAGATGCAGCCCAACGGCTAAAGCCGTCGCTTTGCGAATATCAGAAAAGATGTCGATAAAACTATCCACGTTCAGAATCCTTAGACATTGGGCGCGGTTGCAATCATAAATCGTTCCGCACCGGCAAGTTTGGCGATATCAATGATTCGAATGGTTGCATCCAGTGAAAGATCCTTGTCTGCACGGATAACAACCAACCGCTCCGGATGCTCGCTCAACGTTTGACGGAGTTGTTGTCCCAGTTCTGCCTGATTCACCTGTCGTTGATTCAGGAAAACCTGCTCATTCTTTGCTACAGTAATGTAAATGCGATCAGATTCAGCCTGTTCCCCTGAGATTGCTTTTGGCAATTTGACTTTAATGCCGGGTTGCACTACAAAAGAAGAGGTGAGCATAAAAAAGATTAATAAGAGTAAAACAATATCCGTAAGAGAAATCGCAGAAAAAAGGACAATACGCTTTTTGTTAGTCCTGATTTTCATTGATTGTCTCCTGTTTTTCCTGCTGCTGCAACAAATCTAACAGCTCGCCCGAGGTTTCACGCATTTCAAACACGTGATGCTCAACTTTTCCCTGCAACCAGTTATAAAATATCAGTGCAGGGATTCCAACCGCCAATCCCGCAGCTGTGGTAATCAACGCTTCCCAAATACCACCAGCCAGCACACTCGCATCAACGTTGCCACCCAGGGTCTGAATCTGTAAAAATGCTTTTATCATACCAGTTACCGTCCCCAGAAAACCGATAAGCGGTGCAATCGCCGCAATCGTTCCGAGCCAGCCGAGATAACGCTCTAGATGGAAGACCTCTGATTCCGCTGATGTTTCCAGCGCATCTTTGATTTCTTCTCTGGACCGGTCGTGTTTGAGTAAGCCCGCCCGCGTGATTGCCGCAATAGGGCCCGGCGTCTGGTTACACAATTCAATCGCTTCATTCACGCGCTGACTCGCGAGTAAATACCGCACCCGCTGTGTGAAGGCCTCTGCATTTATGCGGATTTTGCGAAGCGATAATAGTCGCTCTATAAGAATGGCCAAAGCGATAATACTTGCCAGGCCGATGGGAATCATTAACCAACCACCCTTTACCAGAATTTCAAAAATGGACATGGACTGCCTCCTGCTCTCTTGTCAATTCTATAAATATTGAGTTTAAATCATTAGAACTTTGCACGCACACCAAGGAACGCCTGAAATCCCGTGACAGGATATTGCTCCCAGAGTGCGTAATTATCATCCAATATATTTTGAAACCGCAAATACGCAGTATAATGCGTTAAAAAGTGTTTCGACAACATGGCCTGCGCAGAAAAGTAACTCGATAATGTCTGGCCTCCGTTCAGTTGTGCCCTGCGTTTTCCTGTATACTGCGTATTGATCTGTAATTCGACTTGCCAGGGTAAGCGTATGATCGCTTGCGCGGGAACCCGAAACTCTGGTCGATACGGCAGGCGATTCGTCACACTGTTGCCATTGATAGTTACTTCATCAGCATAACCGATAAAACCAACGTTAAAAGTCAGCCATTGGTCGATATCAGAGGAAAGACCAACACTATATTGCCACAAAACCGGATCCGCGATTGGCATTAATGCAAACAACCCGAGACTATCCCGACTCCAGTAATACAGACGTTTCATATCACTGCGCTCCACGCTGCCAGTGATTTTCGCCCAGTGAACCAATTTATAATCCATCTTTAACGATGCACCCCAACGAATTTCATCCGGTGTTAAATTAACCCGGTCAGCGAGGTAAGAATTTTCCTGCCAGCGTTGGCTATACGGTTTGTATTCATAGCCGGTAAATCCGCGAAGTGTCAGTCCCAGGCGAGGAGTCACAATTACAGTGAATCGAACTTCTGGTGAAAATCTTGTCTGGCGATTGACCGAATCTTTCGCCGAGGATTGCATCGCCAGGCCGATTTCCGTCGAAATTTTATTGCCCCAGGGATAAATCCCCTTCAGCGCTAATTCAGCAAAGTCGGTTTGGTGCGACTTGATGGGGGTTGTCCAGTGCCGGGTTTCCCCAAGATATTTTCCTGTTGCCTGAATTTGCATCGCCCCGGCAGTCGTCTCAAAAACTCCCCCGAGTCGATACCAAAAATCTTGTGTCTTTTCAAATTGGGTATCACTGGTATCGCTCAGGACATTCAGGTTATTCAGATCCAGAGAAAAATTGAACGATGAACTATGGCTCAGCTCAAAATTAAACTGTCCCCCGGCATTCAGCATATTGCCGTGTCGAACAAAGTCCTGATATGTTGCTCCATATAATCCGTGATCAAATAATGAAAATGATCCGTGTCCCTTACCTGTCGCACCTTCAGCCAAATCAAAACGTAAATTCCCGGCGAGCCCCATCTTGCTATATTGGCTATTGAGGTACTGTCCGTCACTACGGTCGAGCCACGCTTGTAAATAGTATCCACCCCAATGCGGCTCATTTCTGAGCGAGGCTTCGCCCTGGAACGAGCGGTATTTTCCTCCTTCAAGACGAATCAAACTTTTCCATGGATGTTTGGTGCTCACTCCTGGTGCCACCTTTTGTCCCTGGAGATCTTTCGCTCCTTCCACGGGCTCATTCGACCATTCCTGAGGAGTCATCGCAGGGGATTCCGGTGAAAGTTTCGCTTTCGCACCTTCGCTGCGTATTGCCCTGTCTTTACCAAGAATCAGAACCTCGGGCAGATTAATTTCCGCACTATCCTGTTGGCTTTGGATATTTAACTTTTCGGCAGTCGTATCAGCCGTCTCAAATTTGGTGGGTGGCGGCGCACTTTTATCCTGAGCAGATACGGAATACGTGTTCAGTCCAATAAGCAGCCCAGCCAAGACAATCTTTATCATATTCTGATTGAATTTCATATCACTTTCCCATCAATGCCCGGAGGCGTTCTTGTGCCTTCTCGACATATTCGGTTTCTGACGGATAGGTTTTAATGAGCGATTGGTAGAGTCGTCGCGCATCATCTAATTTGTTCAGTTCCTCGTTGCATAACCCGGCGTTAAACATTCCTTTGACAACCCAGTGTTTTTCGGAGCCATACAAATATTTCGTTTTCAAATATTCCACCACTGCCTGGTTACAATCGCCGCTTGCTCTGTAAGCTTCTCCCAGCAGGAATTGCCCTTCGGCTGCCACTCCTTTGTCCGATTTTGGAACGACTTTATTCAAGAGCTCGATCGCTTGCTGATTTTTACCCGTTTCCACATAAACCTGCGCTAATCCAACCTGACCACGATGAACGATTCCAGTGGAGGTAGCGTTATTTATGGTTTCCCGTAAAAATGAGGTCGCCTGATCGTACTGTTTTGTTGTCAAATAGGTTTTCCCAATTTTATAGGTTGCAAAGATGGCGCTTCCGCTCTTGGGATATTGCGATCTGGCTTTATTATATTGCTCAATAGCCCTGTTATAATCACGTTGCTCAAAGTAAATATCTCCCAGTGATACAAGAGCTTCCGGCGTCTGATCTGCCTGGGGATATTTCTGAATTTGGCTTTGATATGCCCGGATCGCTGCGCCGTTCTTACCAATATCCTGGTACACCTGACCGATGGATGCATACACATTGTTCGCCACCTCAGTTCCGGGGTAATCCCGTAAAATGCGCCGATATTTTTGAAGCGCTAAACTATCCTGCTGGGCGTTTGCGGCGTATTCAGCCTGACGCGAAATAATCTCGGCTGCTTTATTTTTATCTTTCAGGTTGTTGATGTATGAATCAACCTGTTTTAAACTCTGCTCTGAGGCGCCACGCTGCATTAAAGACCATTGTAAACCGGTAATCGCATCGGCTACCATATCACTGTTTGGATAGTTATTTATAATCTTGCGATACTGCGCTTCCGCCTGTTCGTATTCCCCTAAGTTATAATAGGCATCGCCGGTGTTATATATCGCGTCGGCTATAAAATCACTCTTGGGATAGCGTTGTTGCAGCTGGTTAAAATCCTGAATGGCGGAGTGGAAATTATCCGCCCGAAACGCCGAACGGCCACTCATATAAAGTGCTTCTGCTGCCAAATCAGCGTTGGGATAATCCGTGACAACCTGCTGAAATGCCGTCCGGGCTGCGCGGTAGTTCTCCGCCCGATACTGGGCTTGTCCAATTTGGAATTGAGCATCAATTTTTTGCGGTAAATTACCGGAAAGAGTGAGCACCTGTTGGTACGACTGAATCGCCTGATTAAAAGACTTCCCGTTGAAGAGCGCATCGCCTCGACGCAAATAGGCGTCTGCTTTTAGATTAGTATTTTTGGATGATTCTGCTGCATTAGTAAACGACCGTGCTGCATCATTATACCGGTGGAGTTTCAATGCAGCATATCCCTGGCCATAATACGCCTCATCAAGGTGACTATCTCTGGGATATTTGCTGATATAACTTGTATACGCTGTGTAGGCTTCGGAATAGCGCTGGAGTTTATATAATGCTTCGGCCTTCCAAAGCAGCGCCCCGCTGCTGACATCACTGGAAGAAAAATCCGATAATATTCGATCAAAGTGGGTTAATGCATTTTGATATTCCTGGGTTTGATATTGCGCCAATCCCAGTTGATACAATACTTTCGGAAGAATCGCTGCCTTGGGATATTGAGAAAGCGCTCTCTGAAAAGTCTGTTTTGCATCGGAGAGATTATTTTGCTGCCAGTCACACATTCCGGCGAGATAGTAGGCTTCTGGTGCCACCTGCGATTGCGGATACTCATTCACAATCTGCATATAATATTTTTTGGCATTCGCGTACTGATTGTCAGCATAGTCGAGTGCGGCATATTCGAACAACGCGTTTGGCGCATCTGATGATTGGGGATAATTTGTAAAAACGGCCTGATACGCATCCCGGGCTGAAGTGTTATCTCCGCTGAGTTTAAAATTGCGACCAGCCTGAAATCGAGCCGACGCCGCCAGAGTGCTGTCCGGAGTCATTCGCGCTGCTTGCTGAAATGCTGTAGCCGCCTTGTTATACGATTGCAGCTGGTAGTTCGCCCAACCTAAACCGTATTCGGCATCATCGGCATATTCGCCGGATAGGTTTCCGGTGACTTTTTGGTACGCAGCGATGGCATCCTGATACTTGCCGGTGTTGTAGTATGATTCGCCAATGATATAGTTCGCCTGGCTCACAAATTGACTGCCGGGAAATTGTTTGCGGGCTTTTTGTAATAATTGAATGGTTTGGTCATAATTATTAGCGCTGTACGCAGCGAAACCCACGCGATACATCGCCTGTGCTACCAAGGAACTTTGCGGATAATTTTCGATAAGCGCCGTATAATCATCGATGGCATTAGACCAGTGAGCCAATTTTTCCTCGGCAAAAGCAGCTGAGTATAAAGAATAGTCTGCCAACGATGATTTGGGATAATCTTTGAAAACGCGCTCATAATATTCCAGAGAGGCTTGATAATCTCCATTGCGGTATAATGCCTCACCGTTCCAATACGAGGCATTCGGGTAGAGTGGACTTTTGGGATATTGTTTAAAAAATCGTGTGAAAGCCTGCTCAGCGCGTTGGTATTTTCCCGAATGCACCAAAGATTCACCAATCCGGTATTGCGCCTTATCGCGATAATCCACCGCAGGATATTGCGTTAACAGTTTGGTATAGCCGTCAACAGCACGACTGTATTCCCGCAATTGGAAATAGCTTTCCGCTAATAAAAATTGCGCCTCAGCGGCATGAGAACTATTCGAATATTTCTGCAAAAATTCCTGAAATTGATTCGCTGCCAGCTCGTACAACTGGTCGTTGTACATCCCTTTTGCCACATAAAACTCTTGGTCTGCACTCGTATTTTGGGAGTTCACGAAGTTCGGGAGAACAATGCCCAAAGACAGGATAACCGTAAACACAACTGACCAGAATCGGGGATGCCGGGGATGGGTTTTCATAGATTTCTCAATTCCACAGTTCTTCTCATTGAAACTCAATTAAACATTAAAAATAGGATAGATTTCTGTTTCTTCAAAACCTTATCAACTAAATGCAATTCAGATATGAAAGTTTCTGGATTCGTTGAATATTTGACTTTTTTCTTTGTAAATCCGTAGCCAACGAGCTGCCCCTCTTTTTCACCAAAACAAAAATAATAATAAACGGCTGTATAGTCTCCTCTTTATCGAATTCTTCATCTGAAGCATTAATTATTTTCAAATAACAGCATAAAATTGCATAAATCATTCCGATTATTCTAACAATTTTAACTCTGAGCGCTAACCCGATTTTTATGGCTGGACAAGATATTTTAACCTATGGTTACTTTAGTCCTGTGAATTTAACAAACGATCAATATTATTTTATTAAATAAGTATTATTAGAATAAACTTTTATTAATTTATGTATTCATTTTATTTATATGTAATGATTACGACTCTCCGGTTTCATTGTGATAATACTTACTAAGGCCCTCCTTTGTGTTCGTTAGTATGTGAACCCAATTTGAACTGTGTACAAACGGACACAAATAAAAGGGGAGAAGTTAAATATGAATAGATATATTAAAACACTATTTAGCGGACTAAGTCTTATTATTAATGCCGGTCTGATGTTAGCAGGTTGTGACAACCCGACCAGTTCCTCGCCGGACAACTATTCGCAGATCAAGGGAAGATTAGAAAAAGATTTTTCTTAGCCTGAATAATTCATGATTTTTTTTAAATACCATTTTTAAGTCTTCGGTTGAATCTTGCCACGTAAGGAATTGCGTGCTTTTTCGGTGTTCTATCCTTCCCCGTAGGGATCCCTTCCGGGACGACAAGCTCAGGATGACACCTCAACGAGTCACTCTGAGCCTGTCGAAGAGTGTCAGTCCTCCTGTGCATCCTAATTCACATCATTAATCGAACCATACCAAATGCAAAATTCATGAATTATTCAGGTTAAATCAGACTTGAGTATGATTTCTCAAACTGGGTTTTTGTGATGCCAATGTATGCAGATAAAGTATCTTTGGAAAAACTTTCGGAAATGCCGGCTCACAATTCAGCACTTTGTTGATTAAATCGGCATTGATACCAATACAGGCAAGATAGAGTTCTCCCAAATATGGATGAGCCGCCGAATTAGTCATCCCCCGTTTTGGTGCAGCCAGGGTAACTGTTGCCGCAGCCTGGATCGTTGGCGAACCCGGATTTCCAGTATCCGGATCCAGGCCGCTCGGTAAATCAACACTGATAACCGGGGCTTTCGAGTTATTGGCCATCTCAATTAAATCAGCATACTTTCGATCAGGATTACCCTGAATACTATACCCAAGTAATCCATCGATAATGACATCGCAATTAAGCATCTTTGGAAAGCTGTGTGCTTTCTGCTGACTTGCCACATTAAGATGGACCTGCTTCGGAAACATTTTTGTGAGTATATCTAATTGAATTGCAGGTACTCGTTTGAGCTGATCCTGAGGTTTAGCTAAAATTACTTGTACATTCGCACCATTTCCCGCAAGAATTCTGGCAGCGACCAATGCTCCACCGGCGTTATTTCCAGATCCGACCAGGAGTGTGACATTGGGAAAAGTTGAGGTGACATAACAATTTGCTACTTCTGCAACGGCGATACCGGCACGTTCCATCATTTGATAAATTGTGTATTCGCTAATATCCAGCATCAGTTGGTCGATGGATTGCATTTGTTGGGCAGTCACCGACGGAAATTCTTTCAATCGTTCGGCGGGGAATCTTGAACAACGCACTAATTCAATTTCTCCTGAAGTGGTAGATTCTCTGGATTCTCAATTTTTTCTCTCCGGAAATATTGGAATGATATAATCGTTCTTCTGCGGAAATAATTGTATGAAAATTTGGGCCTGTTTTTCATCTATTCTATTATAAAGCCTGAACTCACTTATTGATGTAAACACGATTACATTGCAAAAATTTTGATGGCCCAAATATCACAAATCTATAACATTTTAGCGCTGCCGGGAATTTATCGGAACTTCTGTCATTACTTGCGGGTATTTGAATAAAATATTTACTACATGGGTAAATCTATCCCGAACGATTATAAGATTCAATGGAGCAACAATATGGATAAGATGTGGTACCTGAAACGGATAAATATTTTCAAGGATATATCTCAATCCGAATTAGAGAATATCGAGCATATTGCTATACATAAATTCTTAAAGAAAAAAGATTTAATCTATCTCCCCGGGGATCGCAACGATAAGGTCTTTCTTCTGAAAGAAGGTCGGGTAAAAATTTCGCGTTTGTCGGAAGATGGCCGCGAAATGACCATGGTGATTCTCGAACCGGGGGAAATTTTCGGTGAGAGTGCTCTCTACTCTGAGAAGGAACATCGTTCAACGATGGCAGAAGCCCTGGATGATGCGCTGGTATGCACCATCTACAAAAATGAATTCGAATCCCTGTTAAAGCGTAATCCGGATTTGTCCCTGCGGGTTACGCGGGCTATCGGCAGAAAACGCCGGGAAGTTGAAAGCCGCCTGGAGGATATGGTTTTTCGCAATGTACCCAGTCGACTCGCTCATCTGCTGATAAACCTTTCCAAAAAGTATGGCAAAGAAAAAAATGCGGGAGTATTGCTCGACGTTGATTTGACCCATCTGGAGATTGCCAACCTGATTGGGTCAACCCGGGAAACGACAACCACTCAATTAAATAATCTGAAACGCCAGGGATTGATTTCTATTCAAAACCGGCAGATTTACATTACTGATCAGGGCGGTTTGAAAGATCTGGCCGATATTTATGAATAATATTCACTGATTCAATCCCACAATGAAATCACTCAGTTAAAAGCAAAATAATATCGAAAAAAACACTTTTCATTCCCATGGAGAAATTTCTATCTTGCCGCCCAAATAACAGGAGCAAAAAGTGACTATATATTCTGCGGCTGTACTCCTCTTTCTAGTGATGGATCCACTGGGCAATATTCCGGTGTTTCTGAGCGTGCTGAAAGATGTGGATACCCGCCGTCGAAAATGGATTATTCTCCGGGAATCTTTTATCGCGCTGATTGTGCTCGCGCTGTTTTTATTCTTTGGTCATAATATTTTATCAGTGCTTCAAATTTCAGAGCCATCCCTGAGCATCGCTGGCGGCGTGATCTTGTTTATTATCGCGCTGAAAATGATTTTTCCTCAACCCGAGGGCATTTTCGGCACCACGGCTGACCGGGAGCCATTGATTGTTCCACTGGCAATCCCACTTATCGCGGGGCCTTCAACTTTGGCGACTGTGCTGCTCCTCTCGACCAAAGACATTAATCGTATGTTGGAATGGTTTATCGCGCTGCTGTGTGCATGGCTCGTCAGCACGCTGATTTTATTTTCCTCAGGAGTGCTTCGCAGGGTGCTCAGACGGCGTGGATTGGCGGCAACGGAACGATTAATGGGGATGATTTTAACCACGGTTTCTGTGCAAATGCTGCTGACCGGCATTGAGGAATTTATTAAAAAAGCCGGTTAGCCCAATCAGCCAGCGGACCTTTCCGTCAGCCGCTGCGATTGATTTGAGTAACATCAGGAATTTTTCGCAATGCCCGCTTTATTCATCCTCCCGAATTTCGTAATCTTTCGCAGATTAATATCACAATAAAGAAATAGGATTTACTGAGTGAATTACGATACAATTCTCATCCATTATGGTGAGATCGGACTGAAGGGAAAAAACCAACCGGACTTCCGCAATGAACTTCAGAGCAATATCCGGTTTCGCCTGCGATCGTTGGGATTCGATTGGCGAGTGCGATATGCGCATAGTTATTTTTACGTCGATGTCCCCGAAAATTCGGCAACTCGTCTCACTACCGCAATTGAAGCGCTTTTGCATCTCCCAGGGATTGCCTGGCTTGCTCGTGGGCTGAATTTATCCAGAGATGAGTTTTATGCTGATCAAAAGATCAATTATGAAATTATCGAAAAACCGTTGCTCCAGGCCGCAAACGAAGAATATCAAGATGGGTTGGCCTTTGCAGTTCGGGTAAACCGTGCGGATAAACACCTGCCCAACAAATCGATGGATTATGAACGCCGATTTGGAGCACTCATTATTGAAGAAACTGATTGGCTCGATGTCAATTTGGATAACCCGGACGTTACTTTTCACGTTGATATGTATCCGGATCACATTTTTTTTTACACGGAAAAATTAACTGGTGCTGGCGGTTTGCCGGTTGGGATTACTGGTCGGGTACTTACTTTACTCTCGGGCGGCATTGATTCCCCTGTTGCCGCGTATTTGGCGGCAAAACGCGGTTGCTCTGTAGATTTTATCCACTTCACCGCTAACCGATTTCAACAGGAGAATGCCGCCGATTACAAAGTCAGTCGAATCGTCAGGGATTTGAGCAAGATTACGCTGCGGTCAAAATTGTATCTGGTGCCCTATACTCATTTTGAGTTTGCCGCGCTGGGACACAAAATGGAATATGAGCTGATAATTTTCCGCCGTTTTATGGCGCGGGTTGCCGAATCGCTCTCAGCAACATTGAAAGCCCAAGCGCTAATCACTGGCGATAATCTGGCTCAGGTGGCATCCCAAACGCTTGAAAATTTAGTCTCCACCACAAAGGGAATCAGCATTCCAGTGCTTCGGCCACTTATTATGTTTGACAAGCAGGAAATAATAGATCTGGCGAAAAAAATTGACACCTATCAACTCTCGCTGGAGCCGTACAAAGATTGTTGTTCTTTAATTAGTCAACATCCACGAACAGTGTCAGAACATCGCGAATTAGAGGAAATTGAAGCAGAATTATTTTCGGATTACCAGCAGTTAATTCAGGACACGTTAGATGATGCGATCTGTCTGGAATATAAATGTGGAGAGCAAGTAAAGTAGAAAGGGCGTCTGCAAAGATTCGTTCTACTTATTCAATTTGGCACGGTCCTGTTTGTCCAGCTTGATGGCATCTTTAATACTCACCGCCACAAACACGATAAAAAATATCCCAGCGATAATTAATCCGCCGATATCCAGAGCAGTCAGCGTATGTCCCCGGTACTCTACAGACGTTGGATTCCAGATAAAAATTCCGGTGTTCAGCAGAAAAACAATGATGCGCACTTCTGTTGGACCAATTTTACTGTATGAAAGACGAAACTCATTTTGTGCATACGCCATAATGTGCACATAGATATTCAGCAGAAAATAGGTAATGATAAGCAACATGGCGACGTTGAGATTCATCAGCGGTGATAATCCCAATCCGAAGCAGAGAAAGAGCACGGTAATAGCATCGCAAATATGATCGACAAAATAACCGTAGCGTTCCCGTTCAATATGCCGGACTCTTGCGAGTGTCCCGTCCAGGCTATCGGCGTACCAGTGAAGAATTAACCCTGCATTCGATAGCCAGAGCCAATGAATGGATTGCCATGTCAAGAGATACCCGGCACCAATGACGATTGCGGCAAAAATTCCAAGAACAGTCAAATGATCCGGGTTCACCCAGGCGGGTAACGCTGCGGCCATCTTTGGAAGGTATTTTTTTTCAAACGGACCGGTTAAGGTATCAATAACCCGACTAGCTTTTTCTTGATTTTCCATCCGGTTTCCCCACAGTCATATTTTCAGTAACACTGGATTTATGTCGAAAAATCACAAACTCATTCGCAAAGTATTTAAAAAGCGGACCGGCAAGTTTCCCAAGCAAATCTGCAATTAGGTAGTGAATTCCAAAAAACGTGGTAAGTATCCATAAGGTACCTAAATTCACCACAAAATCAATGGAAGCGGTTACAATGTTATAATGAAACAGACGGACAAAATAATCACGCAAACCACCTGAAACACGCCCCTTCCAGGTAACAAAGTAATGCCACGTGAAATTGTGTATAATTGCAACTTCAATGGCACAAGCCCCGGCAATTAGTAGCGGAACCCCGAGTCTGCCTTTTAACAACCATAATACAGAAATATTTATCGCAGTACCGAGCCATGCAACCAATTGAAAAGTGATAATGCGCTTAAAATTTATTTGGCGGAGATTAATCATGAAACAAAATTACGTTCCGCCAACGTGATGTCACAGATAAGTTCACCCAGAGCAATTCCGGTTTGATTTTGTTGCACTCCGCTCACCAAAATCAAATGCTAGCGCCAGAAATTAGAATTCCAGTTTGCCGAAACAAGGACCAGAATTTCTTTAATTTTAAAAATTCAAAATATAGATATAGCATTGATTTCAAAACCAGTATCCTGAAATCCCCCGATAAATTTTCCATATCCATTGGTTTATAAATACCCCATATATTGTTTACCAGATCCTTTACCGGTGTTCTCCGAAAAGAATTGCCCGAAAAGTACAAATTGCTCTGAGATTTTGCAAATAGCACTCGACGGTTCAAGACAAAGAACCTCCTGTGTTTTTTGCACACAGGAGGTCGTATTGTCAATTGCTTTTTGATCAGGAGATTTCGTCCAGTGCTTGTTTAGCAGCGCGCAACATCGGCTCAACCGCGATAGGATTCCCGACTGCTCGTTGCATCCAATGGTCCGGGGTAACATTTCCGATTCGACACATCCGTTCCATCTCTTTTGCCAGATCTTTATCAGCGATATATTCTTCGATCTGGAACTGGATAATCTGTCCCAGCGGATAATTCGGCAAATAGAGTGGATAATCGATCATATGGGAGTAAATTGCTAAAATCGGGCTATCCTGGGTGCCAAAAACCGGTGAAAAGTATTCGTTCCAAACATCTTTGGCAATACCAATGGTGGCTTGTTTCAATTCTGCAGGCGTTGCGTCTGGATTTTCATACATCCAATGCCACACGCCAATATCGACTAACGATACGCCAGCAATTTCGCAAGCACTCCACACGCTGTTGACGGCATCAAAATATTGGGCTTGCTCATTAGAAGTCTCAAGCCCGAGTACATCCAGGTCCCGGGACTGAAAAACAAATGCAAATGCCTCCGTAAACGCGGTGTTTGGGACGCCCGAGAGTACGGTGTGGTCTATTCTGTTTAACGAAAACACCTGCTCAACGTTATGTCCAAGTTCATGAATCGCAATGTTGTAGCCTTTGTAATCCATACCGCCTTCCGGAACGCGGGTGCGCAAATGGGCTTTATCAGCACGACGCTCCGCACCCATGGCGTGTCCCGCTCCCCTCGCGGGATCGACCTCGATTTTCGAGGCTAAAAATGCCGCAGTCTCCCAGTCATATCCGAGTTTTACCAATATATTCGGCACATTTTTTTCAAACGCCTCCACGGTCGGATATTTTTCCTGAACCAGTGCATCCAGTTTGGACTCGGGATATTCACTGCCGGTGCGAAATCCGGAGTACCAAATATCGAACGGCTCGAGACTTCGACCCAATCTTGACTGGATCAATTTTCCGGTGCGCTTAAATTCCTCAGAGGTCAATAGTGTTGTAAACAGCGATTTTACTTTCTCTTCGGGAATCTCGCGATATTTCTCGAAACTGCGCTGGATAAAATCCTCATAGGTCGGGTAATACTGATCCGATTCTTGTTGTACCTTAAAATTGCGCAAGAGATGTTCGTAGCGGCGATCGGGTTCCGGTGAGTACTCTAGATCCGTATTTACCATTTCATTGGAATAGACCGCCCAGTCAATCTCTGGATTATTGATTACTTTTTCCGGGATATCCTGTTTTATGATATGTTGCATTACTTCATAGATCATGCGTTGTCGGGTGATCCCATCCGGTTCAGCATACTGGGATTTCAGTTCATCACGCAAACCCCAGTGAGAAATGAGTTTCAGATCTTCAGGGAAGAATCGATTCCCGTTTTCGTCGAGGAGATGTCCCATATAAATGTTGTAACTGCTGATGTATGCATCAGCCGCCGTGTAAGATTCGTGGATTTTTTGGGACACTTCTGACGGCACGCGCTCTTCAAAATACTGGGCCATCCGCGCTTGTGCCCATTGATCTCTGGTTAACTCAGGACCAAGTTCCAGCAGTTCTTTCAGTCCTTTGCGTTGGTAATTAAGCAACACAAAAAACGCAACCTTGCTGGAATAAAAATCTTCGTCCAGGTGGGATTCAGGATTAAGATTCGCAATCAAATAATCGACATCCAAAATCGGCCCGGTGTCCACATCTAAATGCCAATTTAATTCACGGCGCATTTCAGTAAACAATCCAGTGACATTCTCAAAGGTGCCCTGCAAACGCTGAAATGCTGCATTCAGTGCTTCCGGATCTTTGATAAAATACGTTATGCAGAAATCGCGAAAATCTGCCTTCGTACCGTCTTCTGCCTTCCACAAACTCTGAACTTGTTTGACGCCGGTTTCAATCCGGCCGGTATTGGGCTGACCAAATTCGGTAACCATTTCCCTGATTACTTCATTTGCATAGCTATCACTAATCATCTTTCCTCCAGTAGAATTTGACCCGCAATTCACCATGAAAATACTCACAAGCAAGCCAATACTCAGCAAGAATACCGTGGGGATATGCTTATACTTTTTCATCATAGATTCCTTTGATTAACACAAACTGTTTATTTCATTAATCGACGGGCGATAGTAATCTTCTCCGCTTCCTTGGTACCTTCGTAGATCTCAAGGATTTTTGCATCGCGATAGAAGCGCTGGATGTCATACTCGTCGATATAACCATAACCGCCGTGCATTTGCAGCGCTTTGTCCACCACCCACACCGCATTTTCACCGGTATAAAATTTGGCCATTGCGTTTAACGACGGGTCCAGATGTCCGTGATCTGTTGTCCAGGCGGCTTTATATGTAATATCCCGCGCCAACTCAACCCGGGTCGCCATTTCCGCCAATTCAAATTGAATACTTTGGTTTGCAATCAAGGGTTGGCCAAAGGTTTTGCGTTCCTTGGTATATTTCAGCGCAAGATCAAGAGCACCTTGTGCAATCCCAACGCCCTGCGCCGCAATCATAATGCGGGTTTGGTCAAAAAAGTGCAGCAATTGGTAGAACCCTTTCCCCTCTTCACCGATCAGATTTGTCGTCGGGACGTGAACATCTTCAAAAGTAATCTCCGCTGTATCAGAAGCACGGATTCCCATTTTGCCACGGATTTTTGTCCGGTTTACGCCATCCTGATTTGCGTCGATCAAAATCAGACTGTGGCGTTGGGTTCGTTTTTCAGCGTCCGGATTTGTCACACAGAGCGCGATGATATAATCACAAATTGAACCGTTTGTGATGAACATTTTGCTCCCGTTGATTACGTATTCATCACCGACGCGTTCTGCCCGGGTTCGGACACTAGCCACATCAGTTCCGGCATTCGGCTCGGTGAAAGCGCCCGCAAAAATCGCGTCACCATTAACGAGTTTGGGCAAATATTCATTCTTCTGTTCATCTGTTCCGTACAAAATGATGTGTTCAGAGCCAAATCCAGCACCAATGATGACTAAACCCAATCCCATATCAATCCGAGAAAGCTGTTCTGTAACCAGAGCGACTTCCAGCCAGCCCCCGCCTAATCCACCCTGCTCTTCCGGCACCAACATTCCGGTAAAACCAATCTCAGCCCCCTTTTTAATTAATTCACGCGGGACCTTTTCTTCACGATCACATTCCTGAGCAACCGGCGCTAATTCATTGACTGCAAATTTGTACGCCATATCCTGCAATGCTAATTGTTCATCGGATAATTGATAATCCATCTCGCACTCCTCACTGTTTGCTTGCTTACCATGTTAATTTATAGCGAAAAGATGTTCCTTTTTTCTGAAAACGAAGTAAACCTCTGTGCGCAGAATAGTTGAGACGCAGACGCCCCAAAACTCTTTGGAAACTACTCTGGTGTTTGCTGGTCTTTATTTTCTCCTCGTCGGCGTCCCTCAAAAATGGTCATGAGTCCGACGATTATCAGAACGACCGGCCAATAATCGGTAATTTGATGCCAGTTAATAAAATCCAGAGAAAGCCCGAGGAGTACGAGACCAATAACGATAAGAAGTACGCCGCCTGATTTATCCTCACCGCTTAAAGTCATTAATCCAAGGCCAACAAGAATAAGCGGCCACCAATGAATGAAGACCCTGCTGAAATTCATAACATCCAGAGAATCCAGCAAAAAAAGTACCCCCAACAGAATCAGGAAAATTCCGGAGGAAATTCGGTTGGAATGACGCCTGGCTGGCTCAGCCATAGTATATTCCTTTCAATGAGTTCAGACTTAATTTGCTGCCATAGGTACCGAAATGCGAAAATGTAGTGTAAATGTAATATGTTGTCCGACTGAAACCAATAGATGATAGATAAAAACGACAGGGTGCACCCTGGAAAAACCGATCCGCTACTTCTGCAAATTGACCAGGATTCTCCCCACCTGTTGGCCCCTGAGGATGCGATCAATCTCATCGTTTAACTCTTCCAATGATCGTTCAGTTACCATTTGGTCAAGTTGTTCCGGTTTCCATTCATTGGCGAGTTTTTCCCAGATTTGCTGCCGAATTGCCATGGGGTAATTAGCAGAATCTATGCCTAATAAACTCACGCCCCGCAGAATAAAAGGATATACTGTTAATTGTAATTGGTGTGATGCAGCGTTGCCGCAACTGGTTACCGCGCCTTCGCTATCAGTGGAACGAATTGCGGTTGAGAGAATATCGCCGCCAACTGTATCAACGACACCTGCCCATTTTCGACGTAATAGCGGCTTTCCGGTCGTATCGGAAACAGCCTCCCTGCTAATAATTTCTGTTGCCCCCAGTGATGTTAAAAACTCGTGCTGTTCTGATTTTCCGGTGGCAGCAACCACGTGATAACCTGCTTTTGCCAATAATGCCACTGCAAAACTCCCGACCCCGCCAGTTGCGCCGGTTACCAACACTTTCCCGGTATAATCAATTGCGTGTGCCTCCAATTTATGCAGACACATCGCTGCGGTAAAACCGGCAGTTCCAAACATCATACTTTCCCGAAGTGTCAAATTTGAAGGCAACGGAACAACCCAGTCTGCCGGTACCCGGATATACTGTTCAAATCCGCCATCGGTATTCATCCCCAGATCATAGCCGTGAACAATTACCTGATCTCCGGGCTGAATCTCAGGATCAGCGCTTTCGCGAACGATCCCAGCACTATCAATACCGGGGGTGTGCGGATAATGGCGGGTTACTCCTTTATTACCACTCGCGGACAACGCATCTTTATAATTGAGTGAGGAGTAATGCACCTGGATGAGTATTTCATTCTCTGGCAGTGTATTTAAAGATTTATCTTCAATCTGACGGGTAAATTTTTGGTCTTCAGTTTCCCGGATTACCAACGCTTTAAACAGTTCCGAATCCATGGCCTGCCCTCTTTATCTATTCTTTGATGAGGGAAGAAAATACGAAACTCTCAGGAAAATTGGTATCTGTGAAATAAGCATTCAAGTCTCCCAAATACCCTATCCCTGAGATATATGAACCGGACTTTATCCACTCCGATACTCTCCCAAATACTAACAAGTATCGGGCGTACGGATTCGGGATTCTCTGGGAATTAACATTGACATACTGGGTTACTTGAAGACGCACACCAATACGGCTATACTTCCGGGTTGATATCCCGGATGTACAGAGAATTGCCTGTAAAGTCCCTTAGTGCCGATAAGTGAAAGTCCTGGAAACCTCAGGTAATATACAACACATAATGCCAATAACTTTGAATACGAGACTGACTCGTTTCAAATGAGAACGAAAACCTTATCGGAAAATTGCGTACAGAGAACTTCGAATAATCAGATTGTTTGGACGCGGAAGCCGTCCGGAAACGTGAGGGGAAATTTGCTACACAGCAGCAACGCTATGTGCCTGGGGACCCTTATCACTTTCCATTACGGTGAAAGATACTTTCTGTCCTTCCTCGAGTGTACGATAACCATCGCCCTCGATGTTGGAATAATGTACGAAGACATCGCCGTCTTCACCTTCTCGTTCGATAAATCCATACCCTTTTTTGTTATCGAACCATTTCACCGTACCTGTAACTTGACCATCCATGACTCAATGCATCCTTTGTTCTTGGTTCTTGATTCTTACCGAAGGTAGGTTATTTTTCCTTCGTTTTTAAAATACGGACAAGAAATTGCCGTTGTCAAGCTTCGATTTTGTGAAATTTTATACTGTTTTTTACAGGACCTAAAAGCCTACCATACCAAGAAGAGTTAGTTAATATGGTAAAATACAAGGCTTTATTATTTGTTATACCACAAACAAATTGAATCCGTTTATGTAAAATCAGAATGCATTGCTATTCGGGCATGAGGTACAAAATCCGGGTTATTTTCTAAAAGATATTTCAGATTAGATAAATTCTTATCAATCCCTCGTCGTACCATCCGACCAAGCATTGCACCGAAAATTGATACCAATTGTGAATTTTCGAGGCACGAATGAACGTCAATATGAACGGTGTTTTCTAAAAAGTTAAAATGATATTCCATATCAAAAGGAGTTGGCCCTTTAATTGATTTTAGCGCATATTTTTTCTCGGGGACGTATTCCTTAACAATTAATAGATTCTCAGCTTGTTTCCCATGTAATCGACGAATCAGTTTAATTTTACTACCCAGAGAATTCTTGGTACCTGAAATTAATTCTGCGGATACTACTGCCGAATTCCATAGATGGTAAAATTGTGGTGCAGTGACAAAATGAAAAATTTCGCTGATCTTCCCTTCGATTTGTATCTCGGTATTAATATCAATCATATCTGTACTCCCATTTTAGTTGAACGACTTACGGACTGCGTTTCAGGTACTCTTCTGCTTAATCGTCCCACAAGGTACAAAGTCACAATAATTTGGACAAAGATAAGCGAAACAATTACTAGCGGATGGTTGGCGAGCAAGAATTCCGGACCGATTATTGAAGTGGTAAAGAAACTGATATTTGCCAGATTAAACAATACAATGACAGCCAGGAGCATTCTACTACCTTTATAGACCCACCAACACCAAATTCCATATACTGTTTCAGCTACAAAACCGACAAATGGCAATGAGTATAACCCTAATCCAACTCTAAGTGAAACACCAGGAAAAAGCGCGATATCAGCACTATGGGTGAGTAGGTCTAACACAATATGTGAGGATATACCTATGGCGACAGCGATTCCCAAAGTTGGGCGTCGCATTACTTTTCCAAGTATCAGCCAGGCAATACCTGCAAGCAGCAGTGTAATTGTCACCGAGTGAGAAAATGGCATATGAGCCAAGTGAATATTAGCAATTGATTTTACCGTAGTATCGGTCGTTGTTACTTCTATACCCAGATAATTCAGGGCGACCCAAAGTAACTCAATAAACTGGACCGAAACTAATAACCAAACCATTGATGTGTTTGGGAATTTCCTCTTTAACACGAGCGCTGTTGCTGCATGATTTATTGCAAACATTATTAACTCCTTTATTATCTGTACTATAATAGTATTATTAGTACTCTTTTAAATAAAAAAAACTAAAAGATCATTAATCACTCCTTCCCGCTTTGGTTAATGTCCCCTCTAAAAAGATTCGTGAGAGCATGGTATAAGCTTCGGTGTTACTAATTGATAATTCCGATAATTGCTCTGGTTGTACTGCAATTTCAGTTAGTTTTGTATAAACTAGAAGCATAAACTCAGGCTGGATATCACTTCGTAAAATTCCATCACTGACACCGTTTTCAATGAGTTTCCCATATAAGTTAGTTAGCCGGTCCTGACGCAGTTCCTGGTATTCATCCCAAAGATCAGGAGTATACATTTTGAGGTCATTCAGAAATTCCTGGCCGACTCTGGAAAGTATATTCCCGGTAAATTGCGTTACCTTACCTAGTTTTTCTGTAAATGAAAGTTCTGTATCACTGATTATGGTTTCGAGATTCGAATTAATTTCATTATTGATATTTATCAACACCGCCCGGACTAACTCTTCTTTCGAGTTGAAATACTTATAGATAGTACTTTTACTCGTGTGTAAATCACGAACCAGCCGATCCATCGAAACCCGATAGAATCCGTGCTGAAAAAAATTCATCTCTGCTACTTGCAAAATTCGCTTTTTGGTTTTATCCGTCATGATTTCCTATCAGTACTATATTAGTATTATTAGTATTAATATAAGAAATTATTTTTTTGTGTCAAGGACCAAGAGCATCAATTGTCTATAAACAGAACACCCCGGTTGAAAATTTCAGCCGGGGTGTTAAAATTCAAATATGGAATAGTGTTAATTCAATCCACGTCGCTCCAGCAACGGTTCGATACTCGGCTCTGCGCCACGGAATTTCTTGTATAGTACCATCGGATCTTCGGTACCACCTCTTTCCAGAACATTCTTGCGAAAGGCTGTGGCTGTTTTCTGATCGAACAGACTAGTCTCCTTGAACGCCTGAAATGCGTCGGCATCCAAGACTTCCGCCCAGATGTAACTGTAGTAACCGGACGAGTAACCACCGGCAAAAATATGACTGAAATACGGACTCCGATAGCGCACCACGATTTCTGGAATTAAACCGATGCGATTCAACGATTGATTTTCAAATTGGTGGACATCCTGTTGAGTTGTATCCGTCAGTGTATGCCAATTCATATCCAGATACGAAGCCGCCAGATATTCTACCGTGGCGAAACCTTGATTGAAATGTCGTGCTTTCCGGATTTTCTCTATGAGTTCATCAGGAATGACTTCGCCGGTTTTATAGTGTTTCGCGTACATCTTTAGTACTTCTGGTTCGGCAGCCCAGTTTTCCATTACCTGGGACGGTAACTCCACGAAATCTCTGGGAACCGCAGTGCCGGAAAGGCTATGATAAGTGACTTTCGAAAGCAAACCGTGGAGCGCGTGGCCAAATTCATGGAACAGCGTGGAAGCTTCCTCGAAACTCAATAACGCCGGCTGATCACCAGTCGGTTTGGTGAAATTGAAGACGTTCACAATTACGGGTGTTATCTGCTTGCCGTGTAAATGTGATTCCTTGCGATAGGAGTTCATCCAAGCTCCGCCCTCTTTGCTGGCGCGAGGATAATAATCGGTGTACAGGATGCCAAGATGAGATCCATCTTTGTCTTTCACCTCGAACACCCGAACATCCTTGTCGTATTTCGGGATGTCCATTCGTTCATCAAATGTCAGTCCATAAAGGCGATGTGCAACTTCAAACGCCCCTTTTCGCACCTGATCGAGTGGGAAATACGGGCGCAGCATCGAGTCATCCAGATCGTATTTCTGCTTCCGGAGTTTCTCCGCGTAATACCACCAATCCCACGGTTGCAGGTCAAAGGATTTCCCTTCTTTGGCTATCAACCCTTGCAACTCGTTCGCTTCCTGTTTTGCTTTTTTGAGCGCCGGTTTCCACACTTGATCCAACAGTTCGTAAACATTTCCGGGATTCTTCGCCATATTCTCTGCCAATACGTAATCAGCATGTGAATCATAGCCCAGCAGATGGGCACGCTTTACCCGCAGCGACACCATTTTTTTCAGGATGGATTTATTGTCATACTTATTATCGTGATCACCACGATTAATATAACCCTTGAACATTTTTTCGCGCAGATCCCGCTTGTCCGAATATTGGAGAAATGGAATCAAACTCGGTTTGTGGAGTGTAAAAACCCACGCGCCGTCGTGTCCACGTTCTGTGGCGGTTTCTGCCGCCGCAGAGATCACCGACTCCGGTAATCCGGCGAGATCGGATTTATCCGTGATAACCAGCTCGAAATCATTATTCTCGTCCAGGACATTCTCGCCAAACTGCAATGACAACATCGAAAGTTGTTTGTTCAGTTCCCGCAACTGGGTTTTGTCTTCATCGCTCAGGTTTGCGCCACTCCGGACGAACTCCTTATAAGTTTCTTCCAGCAGTTTGGATTGCTCCCGAGTTAAATCCAATTCATTCCGCTGAACGTACACGGTTTTGATCCGCTGGAATAGCTCCGGATTCAACATAATATCGTCATGATGCTGGGACAGCAGCGGCGACGCTTCTCTGGCGATTTCCTGAATGCGGTCGCTGGTTTTCGCCGAGGTCATATTATAGAACACATCGCTGACCTTGGTTAAAAGTGCCCCGGACTCTTCCAGCGCAACAACGCTGTTCTCAAAAGTCGGATCATCCTGAGAACTAACGATGGTTTTAATCTCTTTGTTCTGCTCTGCAATCCCTTTCTCAAACGCTGGCAGATAGTGCTCCTCTTTGATCTTGTCAAAAGGGGGAACGCCAAATGGAGTTTCGTATTCGTTGAAAAACGGATTGGACGATTGTTTAGCGCAGGACATAATCGACACCCCCGCAATCAACAAAATGATCAGTGACTTTCTCATAGCCGCAGATTTCCTTTAGTTTATTCATTAGAATTGTTCTCCCGACGCTAAAATTATTCTATACTATAACAGTTATTGCCTGTACTATCTGGGTTATTTCCTACAAAACGTAATCTACAAAAAAGATAGACGGGGACCTAATGCCTCTGTGAAAAAAAAGTGGTGACTGTTCATTAACTCCACTGTTCAAGAAGCGGCCCATTTTTTCCAAAGATGGGATCAGCGGTTGGCGCCTGAACTTTTGTGATATTCTCATCAGCTTGCGGACGTTCATCATCCTTGCCGTAATTCATATCCCAGCTCTGTCCGTTGGCATACGCTCCGACACAACGAAAATCGTTGCTGCTTCCGATGTTCTTGTGCGACACTCCCGCTGGAATCACAATGACATCGCCAGTGCTCACTTTCCCGGTAATTCCGTTTGGTCCGCCAAGCTGCACCCGGGCAGATCCACTGTAAACGCCCAAAACTTCGTGCGCGGTACTATGATAATGGTGAAAACTGTAAATCCCGTTGCGCCAGGAGTTTGTCCAGTTGTTAGAGTGAAAAATCCGTTCCGCCGTTGAAGCCGGATCACCCTGATTAAACTGAATTGCATCACGATAAATGAGCAACGGGAATTCCGGGCTATTTGGAAACGTCCCGTCATCTTCAAGAATTTCTGAGAGGACTTTCGTCGACTCAAATGTTGTTTCTGTCATATCTCTGCTCTGCTGTTTTTTTCTAATTCATAAACAACATAGCAGCCAGAAATCTCATCTTCAAGGGGTTGGGTTTGCCTCTGGAATAATCGTGGTAATTCTTGTAGGCGGAAATTTCGAAAGGTTTAATCAAAGTGTTCTTCGAATCTTCGCCAGAGAGGCAATAATGTGATTGTAGGGACGCGATTTATCGCGTCCGGGAATACAGCAAAAATTTTAGATCAATATTTCGTTTTGCGGACGCTATTCCGCCACGGCGGATAGCGTCCCTACATCTAATTAATTTCATTTTTCGAGAATTCTCATTTATTCATCGTCTTGCTTCCCGGTCGTGTTGAAATGCGAGACTTTATATACCTCAGATGGTACTCTGCGAAACCACATCGTTATAAATTACAATCATTCACTTTCAACAGACTGCATCATTCGCCAGATCGCCTGCCAGTGCTTCTGCTCAAATGTCAGGACGAACACATCCTTCCCTTTTTCGCCGTAATGCTTTTCCTGCATCGTGTATTGAATTGAAAACTCATACTCTGCAATGGCTGTCTGATCGAACGCATTGACTTTGGGATCGCTGACCTCAAAATCCCCGATGTTTGCATTTTCTACAAAGTCGCGATAGCTCCGGATGCAAGCATCTCTCCCGTCGCCCAACACATTTAAATCCGCATCGACAATCTGCATATTTTCGTGTAGCAGCGATTCCAGTGGCTGATAATTTTTATTCAGCCAGGCATCATTCACCTGTTCGATGATTCTCCAAACCTTTTCCTGTTGAAGTGAATCGAAAGCGAAGGTCAAAAATGCCTCAATTCTTAGAGTTAGTTTTAGATTTCAGACGATCTGTCAATCAATTCAAATTCATTCACGACCTCACCCTTTCCGGAAGGGATGCCTTTGGCACGCAAGGAGAGGGAAGAGCCAATTTCACAACCCAAAAATCCATAAAAAGCCCCTCTCCTTACCAAGGAGAGGGGTTTGGGGTGAGGTCATTCAAATCCTGAATTTAGCATTCACAGTTATTTCTTGAGTCGTTCCGCAGTAAACACACCGCTCGGTTGGTGCAACTCCATCGATTGGATTTCGCCACTTTTATCTTTGGGAAAAGTAACGTTTACAACAGAATATTCTTTCAGTTTAAACTGGTCGCCAAGATCCGGAAGCAACGAATAGGTTGGTTGTCCCGGAATGGTCAATTTCAGATGATTGCCGGCGAGCGTAACCGAAAGCGTATCTTCCTCTAATACATACTTTCCTGTATAATTCTCAAGAAATGACGCATCGAAATATTTCTGCGCCGGTTGTTTGGTGAATACAATATTATCCACGCTCGGCTCAAACGGTGCTTCAACCGTGGCAATATTTCCGTTCAGATCACTGCGGAAAATGAGTTTCATGTCTTTGAAAACATCATCTTTGACTTTTTTTCCGTTAAAAACATCATAATGCCAGTGCTCCAGCGGAGTTGTAATGTTATTGTAGACAAACTCCAACTGTTTCCCATCTTTTTTCACCACCAGTTTGCCGTAGCCAGGATTGTCATATTCACCGACATAATTGTCGAGATCGTGGGAAGGTTTGGTGCCTTTTATCCGGGAGATGCCCTTTTTTTCTTCGGCTTTTTTCTGTGCTGCCTTGCTCTGTTTGCGCGATTTCAACCCTTCTTCATTCCACTCGATTGGCTCCAGGCCAAGTACGCGATCTGCGATATGACGAGTTACTATTGTTGGATAGCGTGCTCCATTTTTATTGGCGAGCACCACAATTCCGACTCCATCGTCTGGAAACAAGGTCACAAGTGCGGTGAAACCATCAATGTTTCCACCATGGGATACGTGCTGGTGTCCGCGGTAAGTATTGATAAACCAGCCAAGACCATATGTGTTTGCTGAAATTTCCGGTCTGGTGGAACTGCCGCCGGTCACCATATGCGGTGTTTGGATGTCCTTCAATAATGTAGGATTTAGAATTTGTGCTCCCTGATATTTCCCGTTATTTATGTTCACCATTAGCCAGTGTGACATCTCATCGATGTTTGAGTTAATTGAACCCGCTGGCCCAAGGGTGGTGATATTCCGGAAATTCATTTGTTGAATTTCATCATCTTCCTCTTTGTACGGTAGCGCATAATCCGAGGTTTTTTGAGAAGTTTCCACCGAGAAATTCGTTTCTGTCATTCCCAGTGGATCAAGAATGCGCTTTTGCACAGCTTCTTCCCACGTTCCGCCAGTGAGTTGTCCTGCCAGATATCCGGCGGTGAGAAACATCAGATTGTTGTACTGAAATTTCTGTCGCAACTCTGCACTCGGTTCCAGATAGCGCAACCGGTCGATGTAATCTTTGCGTGTCCATCCGGAACGATTATACCACATCAGATCGTGCCGCGGCAGCCCGGAGCGATGCGTAACCATATCTCTGGGCGTGAGCTCTTCGGTTGCTACATTACTGTACATCCGGAATCCGGGAATATAATTACGAACGGGAGTATCCCAGTCCATTTTACCTTCGTCAACCAATGTTGCCAGCGTGAAAGTGGTAAATGCTTTGGTGGATGATCCAATGGCAAAAAGTGTATGCGGAGTCACCGGTTTTTCATCTTCAACATCACGCAGTCCAAAACCGTTTTCGTAAATCACCTCATTATCCACGACCACCGCGAGTGCCAATCCCGGGACATTCCAATCCTTCAGTCCCTGCGTGACAAATTGATCCAGATCGGAAAGCGCATTTTTAGCCTTGTCAGCAGGACTCGTGGCCTGGTGAATGCTGAACGAGAATGTGCCACCACTCTGATTAAATGAACCGGACAGCGTGCTGGCATCTTTGGAAAAAGTGCCGTCAAATGTCGGGTTACCAGGCACGCCAGAGATGGAAAATGTCGCCCCACTATCGGTAATTGCGATGTTTTGCAGCGGAAGGTTTTTGGCATTTTGAGCGGGAATGGAAATGGTGCCGCTGAGTTCCTTCGATTCATTCGTTTGAAAATCCAGCATAACTTCCAGCGACTGATTGGGAAGCGTAATTTCGCCTTCCCAGTGACCTGTTAACTGCGATTGATCTGCACCAAAGAGGGAGGCAGTTACCATAAAAACGCTTAGCACAACTAAAAGGGAAAACTTATACCGAACTCGATTCATCTGATCCTCCAGCGATTTGAGAGTTTAGGTAGTGACTTGCACCTGCTGTTTTAACAGCAATAATATTCTAAGTTTGGATTAAAAAGTGTTTAGCACCAGATTGTACTTAGAAATTACAATCCATGGCTCACATGTATTGATAAAATTAATATAAAAACACGGATTTAAAAATGTAAAATAGTTGTGCTATTCCTTTTTTAACCGGTCGGAAAACTTTTTCCTGAATTTTTGCACTTTGGGATCGATCACAATCCGGCAGTATCCCTGATTGGGATTTTTCTCGTAGTATTCCTGATGATACTTTTCCGCTTTGTAGAACACATCGAATTTGGTGACTTCCGTGACAATCGGATTATTCCAGACGCCTTCATCTTCCAGTTCTTTGATGACTTTCTCAGCGGTTTCTTTTTGTTGTTCATTGTGATAAAAAATCGCCGACCGATACTGCGTTCCCACGTCTGCGCCCTGCCGGTTCAAGGTGGTCGGATCGTGGACAGTGAAAAACACTCGCAGCAAATCGGCATAGGAAATGACCTCGGGATTAAACGTAATTTGCACCGACTCTGCGTGTCCGGTTTTTCCGGTGCAAACTTGTTCGTAAGTCGGATTCGCAACATCGCCGCCGGAATAACCAACCACGACGTTTTCCACGCCTTTGAGCTCCTCGAAAATCGGTTCGAGACACCAAAAGCATCCACCCGCCAGCGTCGCCACTTCCGTGTGATTATTCTGTGTGATATTCTTTTTCTCAGACTGAGTCATAGTTTGTCCTTTTAGCGTCGATCCAAATGTTAAAACTCCGATTAATGCGATTAAGATAAATTGTCTCATCCTCGTCTCCAACCGTGGATTATACAAAATTCAGCAGAGAATTGCATTCTCGATGCCGCGCAATTCTCATTTGTCACTCTATTTAGATTCTATAACTATTGTATAGTATAGATTGTTCAACTGTGGTAAGTGAGGTTACGTTTGAACTGAAAAGGGCTTTTAGATTTCAGGATAAATAAAGTATAGTGCGAGATACAAGAGACAGGCCATAATTCAAAAAGTCCTTGGTGGGATGAAAATTAATAACTCATTGTGTGATATTAGGTTGATCTTATAATAAAATGCCCGATGTATGTTACTCTGAAAACGCTAATTGGCTTTCAGGAACCGGGCGATTGATTAGTCCAAGGAAGAATCCTCCTATGTAAATTGCTGGGACAATGGTATGGGGATTCTTCGTTCCGCTCAGAATGACAGCCATTACCTTGATTAAGTATCCAACGCCTTTTTTGTGGTATATCGCTACATATTTTAATTCAAAAAAACTGTCCCGGGCGCTCCGAGCGACCCGGGACAGAAGGTTATTTCTGAGTGTATCGATTATTTTGCGTTTTCATCTATCTGATGGATACCAAAGATGGTGCCATCCGGATCTTTGCAGTACGCCTGATAACCGATGCCAGGAATAGCATTTTTCCCCTGCAGGATGGTTCCGCCGGCTTGTTCCACCTTCTCCAGATACGGATCAATATCATCAACCTCTACGGTATTGACAGTTCCGCTAAACTCTTCGGTTTTACGAAACATTCCGCCATCGATACCGGGTGTTTTCTGGTCTCCGGTGGAAACCATCCAATATTCGATCGGTCCGTCCCACTTATTAATCTGCCAGTGAAACACCGATTTATAAAATTCCGCTGCCCGCTCCGGATTACTGCTGGCAACTTCAAAGTGTACGACTCTGTTCATCACAATTCTCCTGTTGTTATGTGTTGCTCGCTCGCAGCCATTCTACCAGTCGCGAACGGTTGTTTTTTCTTTCTTGCGACTGTCACTGATCGTATACAATAATCAAGGTCAGCCATCGTTGAGTTCAGCAATCAGCAATGAGGAAGTTGAATTTAGAACAGCAGGTAGGTTGGTAATGAAATATACCGGATTTTACTAAAATGGATAGTGTTTTTAGACTTAAGAACAGAAAAATCAGAACTGTAAAATCTTGTGGGTGAATTTACGATAGAGTCCATAGAAAATAATCCCGTGGACGATTACTCCAATGATTAAATCGAAGAGATAGTTTTCTGTCGTCTGTGCAAAATACATTTCAGCGGACCAAAATGCCGGAGAAACTCCTGCAAGATATTGGAGCGGAGAATGCACAAAATATCCCACAATTGGCGCAATGATAAAAATCCCGGCGCCCTTGCCAAGCGCCAGTCCTTCAACTTTATTATTGGCGAATCCGACTAGGAACATTCCCATCAGCGGCGCTTGAATGGTCAACAATACCGCAATGGGTAAAAACCGCAAAAAGTTTATCGGAACGAGTCCCGACAGAGGCAGATACGCCAGACTGAAAATAAAAATTGCGCTCGATGGCAGGGAAAATTTTAATCGCAGGTACCCTTTCCGTGCCAGCGGAGTCACCGCCACAAATTGCAGGATGTGTTCATCCTGCTCGTCCAACATTACAAAGCCGATGATCATCCCGAATAACAGCGGCAAGAGTCCGCAGAAAAAGATAAAAATCAGCGGATAGTAAACGGTGAGATCAAAGGAGAGTTGAGTTAACAACAATTTTGCCAATAACGGGATACCAAAGCGCATTATTCCCAGAATTATCACAGGCGCGCAAAGAATCAGCACAAGCATCGAGTCTCTGGTGATACTGCGAAGACTTCCAGAGATCAGTACGGCGCTGCGTTTCATATTCCGGCTCCGAACTGTTGGATTGCAAATTTGTCAAACCAGCGACGCGCCCACAACCAGCCGAACCCGCACCAGAAAACCAGGAGCACACAGGCTTCAAGCATCTCTGGGAGAGAATACGAATGAAATTGCGCATCAGTAAGTAATAACAGAGGCCAGGTGGGAAACAGAGAAATGATTGGATTTTCCACCAGATGAAAATATTGGAAAAGTGGAACCGCCAGAATCATGGTGTAAGCTATTCCACGGAAGAAATAGCCGTTGATCGTACGTGACCGAACAGCGATGGCGATGCCCATAAAAACGAAAAAGACCGAACTGGCACAAATTCCGAAAGTGAACCACAAAATGTTGAGTGAAATATCTGCAACGACAATGATGATCAAATGGCTGGCGAGCGCGGCGAGAATGGTGAGCGAAATGACTTTTGCCCAGAGATATTCCCCCGGACGAAGCGGCGTGACGAAAAGGCTTTCGATAGTGCGTTGGCGGCGTTCCAGCAAAATAATGCCTCCGACGAAAAAGAAGCCCAACACGGAGGTATCCATAAATATGAGCAAGGTGACGAGTGTTGGTCTTATTGGGCTTGGAACGTTTGCTAATGCTCCGAAATAAAACAGAGTGATAATTGCGTAGACCGCGTAAAATCCATGGCGAATCTGAAATTTCACATCGTAATTGAGTGCGGTGGCAAATCTCATCGCAACTGCTGTCCCGTTGTTTTAATGAAGACATCCTCAAGACTGGCTTCCTGTGTATGTATCGTCTCGATATTTACCGAGTGTAATAGTTTGAGAAACTCTTCCTCCTGACCCAATGTTTCCAGCGGAAAATCGCTAATCTGCATCGTACCGTTTTCCTGATATTCCACCCGCACAATCTTTTTGCCATCGTGGAGTTTCAGCGCCCTCGGTGAATCCACCAGTACAATTTTACCATTGACTATAAAACCTACTCTGTCGCAAAGCGTGTCAGCGACTTCCATATTATGTGTCGTAAGGAAAACGGTCAGTCCTTCCGCTTTCTTTTGCAGGATGATTTCCCGGATTTTTCGAGCGTTCACGGGATCAAGTCCGGCGGTTGGTTCGTCTAAAAACACTAATTCCGGATGGTTCAGAAACGCACGACAAAAATTCAGGCGCATCCGCATTCCCTTGGAGAATGCAGAAACTCTGGTATCCGCATCACTTAAGAGACCGACCATTTCCAGAAGATCTTTGAGGTTTTCAGTCTCGCCGGAATACATCGATGCGAAATACTGAAGGTTTTCCAATGCTGTGAATTTGGAATAAAAATTCGGAAACTCGAACGCGACGCCGAGGTGTTCGTAAAAATCAGGGGTCGTTTTACGAATCTCTTCACCACGGATTTTCACTGATCCTTCATAATTTTTCAATATACCGATCAGAATATTTTGAGTGGTGCTTTTTCCGGCGCCACTTGGACCGAGAAAACCAAATATCTCACCGTTGCCGACTGAAAAATTCAGATCATACAAAGTGGGATTTTTATTCCCGGGATATGTGAAATTTAGGTTGGTCACCTCAATCATTGACTAAATCCTTTTCCGGGATGAGACGATTGGCAATGCTTTCCGCCAGCATTTCGATTGTTTCCAGGTAATATTGCTCGCCCAAATCCTTTTTATGTAACACCAGCACAAAAAATGCGCGAATCATTCCAGTGATTATTTCGGGATCCAGTTGTACCATTTTTCCTTCAGATTGCCACTTTTTAATTAATGGCGTGAGCTGGGCAATATCCTCAGACGTATGATTGTCCCGGTACTCCTGTGGTAATCTGCGCATCAACAATTGATATTCGTCTTCCAGATACATCCGGCGGATGGTCGGATATTGGTCAATCATTTGGAATGTCCGCACCAAAAACCGCTTAAATCGTTCCGGGGTTAACTCTCCGGACGAAAGCGCCATTAATGCTTTACCGCGCAACTTTTTCTCCGCTTGGAGGAATACCTCGTAATACAAAACTTCCTTGGATTCGAAGAAATTGTAAAACGAACCTTTGGCGATTCCCACTCCATCCGTAATGTCATCAATCGTCGTTTTTTTTAATCCATAGACTGAAAACAGCTCTTTGCCCTTTTCTAACAATTTTCTGGTAATGGTTTTTCGTTCCTCAGCAGAGAATGATTTTGGCATATTTTATTATCTCTATGACTGTATAATTATTATAGTCATTGTGTATTTAAAGAAAAATTTCGTTAGACACAACCAGAAAGTTTTAGCTAATTCTAATAAATTGAGAAGTGAGTTGGAATATTGGGAAAGAAATACAACATCAAGTTTTAAAGGAAAAACTCTCCCGCCAAAATTGGTTAAACCGGCACCTGCCCGCCATATACAACCGGACGATGCCGGTGAGATATTGATGAATTCCCCTCTTATCATTGCCCGTCCCTAATAAGATTTCAGTCCTCGTTGTCTTACCATTACATTCGTAATAATTTTGAGAAACATTAAACATATGTGAATTAGCTAAATTACCTTCTCCTATTGATATCAAGGTTATTAAGGTTATTTTGATATTTAATCTATCCAATCAAATTCACCCATGACAATTTTAGTAATTAGTGCACGGTTTTTCTGCTTCTTTAACCATCTCTCCCATTTCAAAGCAGTGGTTTTATCAGGAAAACTTCGTGAAAATCTTATCACCCAAGGTTGTCCTCTCACCGTCCATCCCTGATTCGTATTATTATGATACCACAAACGTTTTTCTGGATCTTGAGAGACACCTACATAAAATTTGTCAATACTTGAAGAATATAATATGTATCACTACTGTCCCGTTAGAAGTTGAATAATTTCAATTGGTTATGAAGGTCAACTCTTTCATTGGCGTCATTCACGTCTGTAAGTAGTTGTTTTATCGATACTTTTTCAAATAACGTGACACTCAAAATCTGTAATATTGTGTAGAGACTGGCCTGAATATGATAGGTTTTTTTGATAATGGCAATGACTACATAGGCACACACCGCAATCCAAATTTGCGTTTTCACCGCATTCGTCGAGGTGCCATAAAAGGATTGAATTCGGAGGTGCTGTTTGATCCATTTGAAAAAGAGTTCCACCTGCCATCGGTAACGATAGAGCGTGGCAATGGTGTGGGCCTCGACCCGAAAATTATTGGTCAGAAAGACCAGATGGCGCTGGTGTTTAGCGTCGTACACTTTGACCCGCCGCAAATAGGCCGGATAATCGGACTGCGCGGTCACGCCTGTAAGAGCAACGGTCTGATCACAGCGGAGTCCCGTCGCTTTCTCCACCGGGCGGGAATACAGTCGGCGAAATTGGAGATTCTTTTTGGCCCGGATGACGAAAAACGCCGCCGCTTGGTGCAGCGTATACAACCGCTCATAGTCAATATAGCCCCGATCCATAATGTAATACGCCCCCGGTTCCGGCAGGAGCTGATCGAGGATATTCACATCGTGCACTCGACCAGGGGTGATCTGCACGACTGTGGGAATCGGCCCCTGGAGATCGAGCAAGGTATGCAGTTTGACCGCTGCCTTCTGTTGACGAAATTGCGCCCAGGGAAAAAGGGGTAAGCAGAGGTCGACTGTCGTAGAATCCAAGGCATATACGGTGCCATCTAACTTCGCCAGAAACTCGTCGTCTCCCTCATACAAAGGCCGGGCTGTGGCGATCAGGTGGGCCGCCAGGTCGGCATAGATGCGCCAGTCCCGAGTCGCGTTCGCCCGGGCGAGGTTGGTACGAGCGACGGTCCCCCGGATGCCCAGATGATAGAGTTTCCGGGGTTGGGCCGTGAGACATGCGACAATGTCACGGAGACTCTCCCGAGCACTGAGTTGGGCAAAACTCATACAGAGGAATTGATCCCAACAGGTAAAGGTGCGAGTACGATAATTGCCGTGGTATCGTTCCACGAGTTTCGTGAATTCATACGAAGGAATACAATCCATAATCTGGGCAAACACTGGGCGTCCTGATGGCATGCGAGGTCTCCTCTTTTGGATGAGTTGCCACAAGATAACCAGAGCCCACTTCGAATCGAAAAAAATATTTACGCCTATTATCATATTATAATTATTCTACTTAGAGCACAATGAATTCCTTCTTAACGGGACAGTAGTGA
>Ga0209918_1000206_pt1 | contig 44032 bp, 67 predicted proteins | sample SalPonD_shore_MG_FD_185712 | JGI IMG/M metagenome (GOLD analysis project Ga0209918, IMG submission 185712) | Salt pond soil microbial communities from South San Francisco under conditions of wetland restoration - Salt Pond MetaG... | ecosystem: Environmental > Aquatic > Marine > Intertidal zone... | reverse complement strand
ATTTTATGATTAGGATAATGATAAATAGCAACATAAAGACAATCCTCTTCATCATCATAAACAATACCGTGAGGAAAATGAAGACTACTAAGAGAAGTCTCATCTACACAATCCCAAGAAGAATTAAATTTATAAATATTTCCTTCCTGATCTGACATATAAACATATGTCCCATCATAAGTCAAATCCATAACATCCTTAGAAACTCCAATAAGATCTCCATTAGTATCATTTAAATATCCAATTTTTTCAATTGCATCCTTTGAACTTGACCAAGAACTAAAATCATATTTTAAAATATAACCATAAGAATAATCTTGATGTAGAGTGTAATAATATCCATCAATCTTGACAAGCCCTGTCACCCAATCATACAAATCTTGCCCATTTTCATCCTTCAGTTTGCAATCTGACCCTTGCTTATTAAAATCTGAATCATATCTTATTGCATAAGGATAATATTCATTACTGGAAGTAATTGTAAAGAAATAGTCTCCTCCCCATTCTATACCATAATATTTATTAAGCCCTTCACTCCACAATTGATGATAATAACCACTATAAAGAAATTCATATTCATATCCCCATCCATCATCTAACAAATAATTATTTTGATAATCTGGTCGAACTGTTATATTTTCTCCTTCCTGATCTGCCCCCCAATTTTCACTACCTAAGTCAGATTCATAGAGATTAATCGTTCCTGCATCTTCAGAACCGATAAATTGCCATTCTGTCGTATATTGAGATTCTGAAATCATTTCGATATTATTCTGTGGTTCAATCACATCAAACCACACATAATCACTTGCAATCCATTCTCCTGTATCTAATACCCAAAACCGATATTTCCATACTCCTCTCAGAGAGAATGCAATATCATAGCTTAAATAAAGTTGAGTATAACATCTCACTCTCAATAGATCGATCTGTAATGTAAAACTTCCCTCAATCGTTATATTATACCCATAAAATCTAAGTATAATAGTTCCTCCATTAATGTAATCCGAAGCAGTAGCATTCTCAAATAGATAGGTTTCATAGAAATCGTCATAATTAACAGAATTATTTACTAAATCCCAATTACTTGCTGTATAATTATAAATAAAAAATGAAATGTTTTGGTAAATGTTGGTCATATAATTCGCAAATACTTCGGTCTGCAAAACATAAGGATTATCCGAGAAATCGAATTGGAACTCTGCATCTAAAGTGTTTTCCACATTACAATGCTCATTCCAAGAACTTGAATCAGGATAAGTTTGATGATTTTCATCCCAAGAAAAAGAAAGAGAGTCTAAGCATAGAGAAACATCTGTAGAAATACTCCATATACCAAAATAAAATGTATCCATAATTGAAGGAGATCCTCTAAAACTATATCCTCCAGAATCTTGTTGTATTCCATTAACCCATAAATGCCAATCATCTGAACAATCAAACTCAATTCTTATATGATACCACTGATCATTGTTAATTGACATTATATCATTTGTGTTTGTTCCATCATAATAACGGAACTTTCCATTCTCAATCATCATATCAATAGAATGAGAATTACTTCCATCTCTTAATCTAATTGATGTTTTTTCATTCTTATTTGAGGTCTTTATATAATATTCAAAAGAACCACTCGATTGTGAAAGAGATCTTTGAACATTAACATAATTATCTGCAGAATTATCGGTTAAATTCAAGAATTTTTTATGAGAATTAAATTCATTAGAAATAGCTATGCTTGTATGTGGATTCATTGATATACCACTCCATCCTCCATTCTCTAATTCTTCAATCACTTGTTTTCCGTGAGAATTGATGTTGTCTCCTTCGGAATAGGAAGAATCTGAATCCTTTCCAAATGCATCAAAATATATCTCTCCTAATCTACAATTAATATGTCTTCTGTCTATATATGTTGTATCGTAATTAGAAGTATAAGGATTGTTGCTTCCAGCAATTCCATTCAACCAAATACTAAATTGATCATTGCTGGTGGTAGTATCAGTCTCAACCTTTATATGATACCATTGATTAGTTGTTATATCAAAAATCTTAGTATAATCTCCATCACCATCTAAATACCTTATTTGAGTCTCCTCAAATGTTAAAAGTAGAGAGTTAGATCCTCCTCCTTTATAGATTAAATAATTTGTAAATGATGAAACACCAGAAACTATATATACCCAAAACTCATCTGTAATTGTCGTAAATGTATCATCAAACATATTACATGTAGGTGCATAATCCCCACCCATTTCTTTTAGATAATATACCTTCTTATGCCCATCTTTATTTGATACAATCTCTTGTATCTCAAAATCAGAGTCTTCATTCCATCCTTCTGGAACTTCTCCATTAGGATCATTCTCAAAACTATAAGTCCCATAGTAATTTCCCTCAGTTGTTTGATTATAATTCTCAAATGTTTCAGTTCCTAAATAATGGTTGTAATGGAAATTGTCTCCAATATTATAATTAGAATCCCAAGAATAAGAAATAGTATCGAAACAACTATAATAATCGGATTCTGTATCGTCTGTTTGAAGAATAATATATCTAATCCCTAATCTTGATGATCCAGGAAATCTATAATCTAAATCCCTTCCTTCTAACACACCATCTATATAACAATCCCATAATGCTTCTGAATCATCAGTTACTATTTTTATATGATACCATTGATCTGCATTAATTCCTGTTTTAATATCGTGATAAGATCCATCGTAATATTGAAATTTATCGTTCTTAAGATAAAAATTAATAGAAATAGAATCTGATTCATCATAAAACAGCACCACAGTTTTTTTAGATGTATCATTTGTTCTAATCCAAAATTCGACAATCGTATCCTCTTCTGAAGCTCCACCATCGTTTTTTATTTGAACAATACCATTATTATTATTATCAGAGACCTTTAATATGTTTTTATGAAAATCTACTTCCTTCTCTATTGACATAGAAGTATTAATATCTATACTTGCTTCATCTACAAAATCTAACTCATTTTCACATTCAGTTTCTTTTGTAGAATCATAGGTATTAATATCCTCATTATTGAAATCATATGTGCCAAAATAATACCCTAACTCCTCTGAAGAATTAAATTGATAGTAATCGTCATCTAAAGTATCCCATTCTCCTGTCCTATTGAGAGAACCATCACTTATAGAATAGGAATCGGGATTTTCGTTATAGAGGGTATCCAAATCGGAAATGGATTCATTAGAATAAAGATCATTATCATCTACATACAGAGCTTCTAATTTAGCATCAGAAAATTGTTTGGTATAATCGGAATCATTATAATATAATCCTGAAAAAGTGTAAAGATGATCCTCAAAGAGATTGGTTCCTAATTGGGGAAAAAACGAATCAGTTCCCCATTGGGATGCAGAAGAATAAATTTGTAGTGGATTATCGTGTTGAAAGTAATTATTTAAATTGAGATCGGGATATTCTTGTTGTTGGTCTTGATTCTGAAATAAATGAATAAATAATAAAGGAGAAAAAAGAAATGAGCTACATAAACATAATAATAAGAGAATGGAATATATTTTTTTGTATTTTCTATTCATTTGATTATTTATTATGATGTTTTTTTAAATAAATATTAAAAGGATATAGAATGTTAAAAAAAAAGATACAATAAGATAAATTAATAATAAGGATAAATGAATACCTATATTTTTCTTTTGTTCTCTATAAGGATTTATTTCTATCATTTCTATATTATCTATTTGATCAATAATTATCATGTTTTTCATTTCCCACACACCTCTTCATAGTTTTTAAATAATTCTTCTAATTCCTTTTTGTTATCATTAAAGTAGTTTAAAAACATTCTAATGTGTTTTGATTGAGCAATATCATATTTATCACTCATTTCTCCCAAAAGTAAATTAGTTTTAAATGTTAGAGTCAAGCTTTTTAGAATCGCATTTGACATATTCTAATCATCATCCTAGCTTCTTTTTCCTCTATTCTATATGAAGCTTTTCTAAACATTTAAATTCTCTCCTCTTAATTCTTTTTTAGAAATAACACATAAAAAATGATAAACAAATCAATAATTGAGCTTGTGAAAAGCATTCCAACACAAATGTCTACCATTCTAGTCTTATCTACAATAAACCCCATAAAGTTTACTTGAGTTTTTAATTGAATAGGCATATTTTCATAAATAATGACATAAGTTCTTTGATTTAATAACACATGTAAAACTACTAAACTGAAAAATAACATAGTGATTGAAATAAATACAAATATAAGTATGATAATAAAACCTTTCTTATTTCTTACTTCTTTTTTTGAATGCGATTGTTCTGCTTTACTGAACATCTTTTTTCTCTTTTATTTAATTTGATATTGAAAAAAAATATAGAAATTTGAAATTAGAATTGTGTCAGATTAGATTTTACTTATGTCCTCTCTCGTTGGAATACATTGCTTTATGATACTTGGATTCTCTGCGTTGTCGAATGATAAATCGTATGAGATAATATGCTATAACAATTCCAAGAATAATAATGCCTCCAATTAAGGCATACAATCCAATTCGTTTCAGTTTTCCCATCGTAGATAAATTGTCCCAGTCATCTCCTCCTAAACCAGCATTTTCTTCTCCTGTTAATGCTTTTTCCAAAGGATTTGTACCTCCTTCTCCGAGCATTTTAGCAACTGCATCTAAGAATAGTAACGATTGAACTAAAGGCATTAGATCCGTTCCTTCTCCAGCAATAGTAGTATTTTGCATACCATCAACCATTGCAGTCCACGAAAATTCTTCTATTTTTTCTTGTGATTCTTGTAAGTTTACATCTCCAGTATCAACTACTTCTGTTTCATAAGCACTTAAAATACCCAAGTTTACTTGAAGCTCAATATAGCCTCCACGATTAATCACATGTAATGCCATCGGTTTTCTTACAGTTTTAGTGTCAATCGTTTCTCCTACTAATGTAGGACCAATCTTGAGAAAGTCAACAACACCATCCTTCAAGATAGTTCGATAAGATGTATATTGAAGCTCTGAATAATATTCCTTCACAATAGGAGAGATAGAAGCTAAATTATATGTAAGCTTACAATCGGGCATAGATTGATATACTCCACTCCATGTATCACTTCCATTAGCAAGTGTCGGAGTTAATGAAGATCCTTCTGCTTGTAATGTAATACCACCATCAAAACTAAGAGATGCAGGTGTGATTGGAGTGACTGATACATCGTGATCCCAATGTAATTCATAATCAATAGCTGTAGGCTCTGTGTCTGTAGAAAATCCTCCTCTTTCGTCTGACTCTGGTGCATTTGGACTTAATCCATACAAATTAGGTTCCGAAGTTGTCAAGTTAAAAGTATGATAATTATTAACTTGAGCAGATCGCACACCAATATATTGAAAGCTTTTCTGATAAGTTGAATTATCAAATTCTACTATTTGAGGCAATCCTGTGTCTACAAGATTAAATGTCATATCAATCGATCCTGAAAAATCATTATACAATGAATTGTAGCTCATTACATCTCCGAAATCGTAGTATGTATAATATAAATATTGTTCTTCTGTGTATCGTGTTAAGCCCAAAATATTGTAATGTTTCAGATATCCAACTTGATATTCATCTTGCATTTGTGCCATCTTTCTACTCCCTTGTGCCAAATTAACATTCGTAGCAATTGAAATATTGATTTTCACAGGCATATTAAGATATGAAATCGTTCTATTACCAGAAATATAGGAATAGATAGTTTCAATCTCATCTTTATCAATAATCCAATTTGCTCCCCGTTGTAATTGTAATTTACCTCCAAATGCTTGATTTCCTGTTATTGTTTCATTATTAATTGAATCAAAACTAAAATCTTTAATTAGTGAATCTCCAGTAAGATATATTTTATCGGTTGGATCAAAATCATCAGAAGTAGTAGATGTTTGTAAAGAACCAAGACTGGAAGACTGCACTTGAGTAGTAGCATTTATAGGAACTGTAACAAGAGAAAGAAATAAAGGAAAGATAAAGAGGATTGTTATGAATGACAATGAGATAAGCTTTGTTTTTGTTTTCATTGTCATCACCTCTAGGTTATTTGAACTTTGTTTGTAGTATAATTCCCCAAGAATCCTTCGAAAATACCAATTTCATCAGGAATAGCATCGAGTGTTATCGTCAGTGTTTGAGTATATCCTTCGATAAATACAGGATCCAAAAGAGCAATACTTCCATTTGCCAAGTCACCTGAAGTAATATTCCATGCCCCTGTTGGATAATCATCAAGTTTTGTAGTTCCATAGATGGACGCATTTATGAAATATGCAAATAATCCATATCCCCCAAGACTCTCATTTTGTGAAAGTTCGGGTAAATATAAAATAGGAACCATACTTGAAAGACCATAACCATCGTATTCGTTATCAAATGCAATCCCCGTAAAGTTATAACGAATATCCATTTCTGTATCAGCTGATAAATCAGATTCATTGTAATTACCGTCAACTCCATCTAGTTGATCAATAGTCACATTAACATCACTACTGTTCCTCATTACAGGAACAGTTATTGTGTTTACTTGAGGATTAGATCCATCAGAACTTACTACAAGATAGATCGTTGCAGGTAATATTTTAGTAGCATCAACACCAGAAACATTATGAACCGTAACTTGTGCGTCTTCAGGAGCTTCGAATGTGGTATTTACTTCTACAGGATTAGAGATTCCAGAACCAATATCAGATCGTAATGCAGTACCGTTTTCATTAAGAATACCTACAGTTCCATTTACTTCAGTTCCATTTACTAGCACTAATCGTACTTGGGCATATCCTACTTCTCCTTCTTCAGGAGGAGCTCCCCCAAACCAATACCAAAGGGTTGCTTGATCCTCAGTAGTTAATTCGTAGGGTGCTCCAGGTGTTCGTGCATAGAAAAAAATCCCCGTTGCAATTGAACCAAGAATTGCTATAAGAAGAATGTATTTCCAATTCTTTTCTAGCCAATTTTTAGCCATAAAAAGTTTTTGTCTCCTTTTTTTAATTTTGAATAAGTTTTTAGAACCATTTTTAGTTAGATTTTGTTTATTATATATATATTGACTATATTCATTTAAAAAGTATACTATTCAAAGTAAAATATAGGTTTGAAAGAAGAAATATATTTGATATATCTACCTAAAGAAAATAGAAAAAAAAAGAAGATTTTAATTTGGAATGGTATCTATATCATAACAATCAGTACAACAATGGAAATATGCTTCTTCGTCTATATATGTCTCATAGTAAAACGAACTAGGAAAATAACTAGGTGCTCCCCAATAATAGTTGCTTGGAAGGGAAAACATTGTTCCATATCCCAAGAATCCAACGGAATAGTTTGTCCCTATTCCCTCTAATGCAGATTTGTCTATTCTAAATTCATAGACTCTATGTGCTTGTCCTCCATTTGGGGTTTCTTGAAAAGAAAATCCTATTTTTACATCTGTTACATCTAAAGTAGACATCCAATCTATTCCATTATAATCATCACGACAATAATCCATAAATTCACCAGAAGATGTATTATAACAAAACATTTCCTCTCCTTGATTATTGATGACAGAATAATTCCAACTATATTCGTCAGTTCCATTAAATAACCAATCGGCATTATTATCAGAATCAATCCATACAGAAAACCATTCTTCGTCAGTTCCATTAGTTATATCACTAACTAAATCTGCACAGCCATAAAGATATTCTGAATCTAAAGCAAGGTAAAAATAATTATAGGCATCTAAAGTGTCAGAACCAGTAATTAAATATTCTGTGAATTTGAAATCAGCATATTCCCATCCATCAGAAGCAGTAAATTGTCCATCAATTGTAGGAGAAAACGAAGGGGTTGTAGGTAGAAAAAGGAATAGAAGGGGATCAAATTGTTCTGGTTCTTGTGGTTTTTTGAAGTAAGAATAATATCCAAAAATACCTCCCCCTAAAATGATAAGAAATAAGATAAGAACAAGGGTTGTATCATTTTTTTTGAACAGTTTTTTGAAAAAAGACATTTTTATTGTGATCTCTGTTGTTTTATTGTTTTATAGAGAATAAGAAGAGAGATAACAGTAATAAAAGAGGCTATGATAAAGTAGATCCATGCATTTCTCTGATATTGGTTTAGTGAATCGGTATAAGCAGGGTAAATCAGGGAATAATATTCATAGAAAGGATCCTTAAGCATTTCAGTATATGTGCTATAATTTTGCCACGCAGGATAGAAAAAATAGCTTCCAAAAAGTAATGTAATAATCGCAAAGAAGAATAAAATAACGCCCGAGGTATCATTGAGCTTAAAACCAAAGAGTTTTACTACCATTTTTTATCTAATTTTTTAATTGGTTTTTATTATAAAATAGATATAATTAATATAAATTAGTTTTGGTTGTATAAGTATTTATTAAGGTTTTAATATTACCCAAAAAAATATATATTCAAAAGAAGAAATAATTATATGAGAATGAATCTTTTAGTCCCTCCACTAAAAAAAGTATGATTAGCCATAATTAAGATTCATTCTCTTCTTTTTTTTAAAAATAATCTAAAAAAGAAGATAATAATTATGAATTATTTCCAAAAAGAGAAACCACTTTGTTTAGTACCTTCTTTTACTTCCTCTTTCAATTTTTTTCGCTCTATGAAAACATATGCCATCGCACAAATACTTATTGCAATAATAAGAGTCAAAAGCATAAAAAACCCATATTCAAGTGATATATCATAATAAGACAGACAAGGAAGCCCTTCAGCATAAAGTGTAAAATAGAGAATGGCATTATCAGTTGTATATAAAATAGGAAAAGATGTTTCTAAAAGGGACAGAGAATCAAGAGTTAGAAAATTATATTTGTATCCCTCTTCTATCGCTATATATTGACTTTGGAGGAAAAATATAAGGAAACCACTAAGAATCAGAATCAAGATAGAAGGAAAAACGGTCTCTTTTAGGCCAATTTGAATTATCCCCAAAAAGAGAATTATTATGATCGAGGCAAAAAGAGCGAAGCCAATAAGAGTTAAGGAATTTGAATCTGGAATGGGAGAGAATATGAGAAAGATAAGGGATACTTTTTCCATTTCTAAAAAATTTGAAATAGGATCTGTAAGAGCTATCATTGATGTGATATTACCATCCTCATAAGCTAGGATTGGGGTAGATACCCCAATCGTTAAAATGGGAAAAAAGAGGCTCGTGAGAGTAATTATTCCTAAAAGAATATATATGCTTCCAAAGAAATGAAAATGAGTAAATTCTAGCTTCATTTTTGATCTTCAGTTAAATTTCTCTTATTATGTATATATGGATTATATTAATTTAAGGATTATTATTTAAAAGATAATATATAAAAAAAAAGAATTATTTTGTAAAATTTAATTCAAATGGTCCTATTGAAGTTTCATTAAAAATGTCTTCTCCTGTTAAGCTTAGAAGAAAGGAAGGAATAACATTAAATTCCATATAGAAATCTAAATAGAATGTTCCATTTTGAGATATTAATTCGTGTAATCCAGAAGGTATAACGAATGTCAAGTCTGAGAAGCTGAGGGTAATGAACTTCCATATGCCCCCAGCATACGAGTAGGTTGAATTATCAGGGGCAGTTAATTCGAAATCTAAAAAGATTTTATAGGATCCAATAAGTAATTGGAGATCCCATGCTGTTTCTCTATCCGTCAAAAAGTGATACATAACAGAATCTAATGCAAGCCCTCCAAAATTCTCACAAAGAATAACTAATTCCAAAGGTAACCATAAGTCTTGTGGATTCATTAAATCTATGAAAGGTTCTGTCCAATTAGGATCGGAGGATCTAAGCATTCTAGAGCTAAACATTTCTCCTCCAAGTTGGAATGTTGTTACAGGACCCCATAATCCAGAAAGTGGAATGCCTAAGAAAGTTGATTGTTCTTCCTCTTTATCCCAAAAGGCAATACTTTTGAACATTCCCAACTCTTTATTCAGATAATATACTATTGGAACTGTGCCAAATAAGATAATAATAATAACAGCAATAGTTTTCGTTTGTTTATCCATTCTTTTTTCCTTTTTTTATAAATAATGTTCTTATGAGTATTATATTTCTTCATCTTATATAATTCTTCTATATTGCCTATATTTTTATATTAATAATTAAATTAGGAAGCTGTTGTTTAAGGTTTATTAAGAAATATATATAATGATGAAAAATATAGTAAAGTATGAAAAGAAAGGGGTTCCTTCTTTTTTTGTTAGTCTCTTTAGTATTACTAATCAACATTAATTCTTGTTATCTCAAAAATAATAATATGTTTAATATCCAGAGTTTAAATTCAGGAGACTTAATTCTTCAAAAGGATCCAGATAATCTATCTCTTGAGGGGAATTATGGGCATATTCAACTATATCTTGGTTATGGATTTGTTATCGAGGCAGAACCTCCACAAGTTCACTTGGATAGGCTTTCGGGGGGATCTGTGTATAGAGTGAAAACTGATTCCCTAACTCGATCCTTTGCTGTAGGATGGGCAATAAGCAAACTTGGGTATCCTTATGATTATAATTATACATATAAACAAATAAACGGGAATTCATATTATTGTAGTGAATTATGTTGGAGTTCTTATTTTATTAAAGGGATTAATATTGATAAGGATCCTCTTTGGGAAAGTAAATTTGGATTTGGGGTAACTGTAATGGAAATCGTAGAGGATGAAAAAACTTATTTCGTGGGAATTATTTAGATTTATCCTTTTCAGTTTTTTCCCAATTATAGCCTACAACATCTTGATAATCTAAATTTGTATAAAGTTCTTGTTCTAATCCTATAGTGAGATCATATAATGAAAAAATAGTATTACATTCAGGACATTTATATTTAGTTATCGTTCCACTCGTCTCTCCATCAGTAAATTCTTCTGAAATAGTAATTTCATCTAATTTTGTGATTTCATTACCTTGATACTCACATTTGGGACATTGTATAATTTCTTTTGAAAAACAAAAACAACAATAAAGTTCAATATCAGGAGAGTTCCAAATCTTAAGGAGAGCTTTTATCTTCTCTAAAACTTCTTTTTCGTTTTTACATTTAGAAAAGTCTATATTTGCAAGAAGGTACTCCTCTAAATAGAGTTTTTTCTTACACTTAAAACATTTTCGTAAAATAGTTTCTGCTTTTTTGTATTCTTTTAAGTCTTGAACCTTTATATTATTCCTAAAGAATTCTTTAATTTTAGACCAGAATAAGTTTTCAAAAGGCTCTCTATCTTCATTATCTATAATTGGAACCTCATATTCGGTTAAGATTCCTACATTTAATTGAAAATCTGTCGATAACATTCCACTTCTTTCTAACTCTTTAAATAAGGTATTGGGATCAAGAACATCCCTAATATCCCTTTTCATTTCTCCTTTTTTCATATTATCTAGATTCCTCTTTTTTATAAGTTTGATTTTTTAAATTCTTCCTTTCTCTTTTGTTTTACTTTATTATATTCTCTATAAATTATAGTAAGTTGCTTATCACTCAAATCTATTCCATTAACCCACATATCAGTGCACGTTTTCCAAAAGGAGGTCCAAAACTTAGTAGGGTTATGTTCATAATGATCACATTGTTCTAACAAAAAGTCTTCCATATCTTCACTAAGGCCATATATTTTCTCTTTAAAGCGTTCTTTTTCATTCATTTTTCATTTTCTTTTATTTACTCCTTATTGTTTTAAATAATTAATTTTCTTTCTAATCTATTTCATAATAAAAAGTCAAAAGTATTATCCCATAGAAATATTCTAATATTCCTTTTCAAGTCTTCTAAATTATTAGCATCAGAGGTCCATCCCCTTTCAATGAGTATCCACTTTTTGCCATCATTAATATAAAGGTCTAAAATATAACGCTTTTCATAAAGATAGTCTTCTATATCAAGGATCTCATATTCAACATTCTCCAATTTTATTTGGATTACCATTGAAAATATTTGAACTCTTTCTCTCATTTCCGACATTTTATTTTTCTTTCACTCTCCTTTCTTATCCATTTATAAAAGAATCTTACAATTTTTAGAAGTGGTTTTGGTAAAAAACATTCACACCGTTCCATAAGAGATATATTGCTATCCTTTTCCATTCTCTTAATGTTTTCTTTATTATCAACAAGAAGATCCCCTTTATAATTATGTTGTTGTTCCCTTTGAATTACTTCCATTTCATACTCATAGCTTTTATCCTTATTCATTTTCTCATTCATCCTCAAGTTCTAATTCTCTTATCTTAAAATATTTCTTATATATCTCTCCCATAACTTTATCTGAGAAACGCCCAATATATGTAAAGAAGAGCAGTAAGAGAACGAGATCGAAAAGATTAACCGCCAATATCATAATAAGATCTCTAGAAAGAATGCTAAAACCGAGAAGTAGAGAAAAGAGAATAGTTAGGATAATACTCAAGAAAAGATTGCCTTGAGTCAATTTCCTATGTTCCCTCATTACATTAGCAATTTGATTATGGGAAATAATATCCCTTTCTAGTCTTCTTCTCTCTTCTTCTGGACCAAGGATCTTTTTTACCTTTATTATTTTATTATCCTCGCATTCAAAAAGACAAATACTGCAGATATGATCCCCTTGTTCAGTAAGAATGGAAGACATATTCTTAGGTATTATTTGGTTACATTTCATACAAATCTGATATTTTTCTTTTAGTTTTTTATACTTTTCAATAATCTTGCGTAGATCCTCATATACGATCCATCTGTGGGGATCAAAATAAATAAGAGAAAGAGGTTCCGAACCTTTATGTTCTTTATATTTTTCTTCAATGGTTTTTAATCCTGTATCGGTACTAGGAAAATAAACATCCCAAGATCCCTCTTCATTAATATAGAACCGGCAATAAGGGATAAGTGAATTATCTAGATGAAGTGTACTTTCTTTTTCCCATTTTTTCTTTTCTAATAATATTCTAAGATAAGAGGATGATACTTCTGTTAAGAGAGTTTCAATCTCTTCTTCATTTAAATACTCAAGATATCCTTCATCTACTAAATATTGAATTACAGGAAGATATCCAGATTCAATACGCTTTGCAATCTCTTCTTTAAATACTTTCTTTGCTAAAGGATCTCCTACTTCTGTCAGTCTTTTAAGTAAGGGAAATGCTAACTTCATATCAAGTAGATTTGTATCATAATCATATTCATACCAAGCTTGTAAATTTGAGCAATGTCCCATAAATTCTGTTTCTGGATCTATCTCTGTTTTTGTTAATTCATGTTCATGACTATATAATGGCTTAGCTTCATCTATCGAATTAATTTCAAAAGTTTTATGGGTTTCTGTCACTGGTATGTTTAGTAAAAGATATTTACATTGGGTAAATAATTGCTCTTGAATATAGATTTGTGTCTCTCTTCCTGTGAACACAAGATCCATATATTTATTGATCGTGAATTTTTTAAAGTTTTTCATTATCGTATTTTTCTTCTAATTCTTTTGTATTTGGGGGAAATGTATTAGTCCATAATTTGCCTTCTCTAACAAAGGTTTTCAGAACAGGTAATAATGCCTTTACTTGCTCTTGTGTTAGATGCATTCGATAGTCTTTACAACCTAACCAAATGCGAGGAGGATCAAAAGCAGAACTTTTTTGAATACTACATTCTTGGTTATAATTGTCTTTAAATTCTCCAATAACAAATAATCGAGATGTAAGATCCCATTTAATTTCCATTTTAAATACCTTTTCTTTTTATTTTTATGTTTTAATTACTATCTTTTGGCTGTATTGTGTGAAAACCATTTAGAAAGAAATCCATTTTTAGAAAATCAATATCTTTAGTATCTTCCTTGTCTCTTTTAATGAAATAGAAACTCATTCCATTAGCAATTGAAATAAAGATCGGCTCTCCTTTCATAATATGAATGGAATAGGAAAATCCGTTATATTGTCTCTTTTGATGATCCCATTCAATATCTTTATTAGATAAGATGATCGCTTGTTTGAGATCATCCCCGACAACGATTTTTGGATTATAGTCTTCTAAGATTTTTGAGATAGAATATGCTATATATTCATCTGAATCCATATCCTTTACATTTTTATTTGTTCGCTTCTCAATCTGATGAAAGTAATGTTCTAATTTTGATTCCACATATCCCCAAACGCCTTTCCCTTTTAAGGTATTAACACGCCTCTCCCATTCTTGTATGAATGGATCAGGTTCGCTTGCCTTTTCTCTCAAGTATTCGATCCTTCTATGGTATTCCTCTTTTAGTAAGTCTTTTTTCATTTTTCTTTATTCACTCCTTTTTTTATTTTATATTATTTTCTTTTTTGCCCGTGGATCCCATCTTTTATATCCACGATTTTTTGTTCTTATTATAAACAAACCACTCCTTACACTCACTACACCTTCCACAAACTAATCCCTCACCTAAGTCCTCATTTAGATTGGTTTCCCCATCGCATAAGGGACATTGCTTCCTTAATTTCTTGACTTCTTTTCCTAAAATATTATCTTTCTTCCCTTTTTTTCTGAATCTTATATTAAACACTTTTCTTACTCGTTAGTTTCTTTTTTTTAGTATTATTTTATTCAATTTATTTTATGTTATTTCTGACTTTTTAATATAAAAGATCCAATCCTGAGACCTTCATAAAGAACTCTAGAATATCATAATACTGATACTTTTTATCAAGTGTAGTAGATAATTCTATGAATAATTGAAGTATCATACTTCTTAATAGAATACTGCACTCAGTATTGAGATCAGGTAAGAGATCAAATAAGACATGGCATAATTCTCTCCGAATTTCTGGAACCATATCTTTATATAATTTGCCTTCCTTTTTCTCCCCATCTTTAAAAAAGTATCCATGATAAACACCATTTAATGTTTCTATTGCTTTTCTCTCCCTTTCATCATCCATCTTCTCATTCACTTCCTTTTTACTTTATTTCTTCTTTTTTATTTTTTTTTACTTTTTCATAATATTTTTTTATTCTTTCAAAAAATAGGGTTAAATGTCTATTTTGATAAGAATCCCAATAGTAAGCCTCATTAGTTGCATTAATAAGATCAATGAAGAATTCCATAAATGGTGAATCAATGGGGGGAGCTTTTAATATTTTAACTAAAAAGCCATAGATCTTTTTAATTTCATTATTATTTCTCTCCCCGGATATACATCCTAAAAAATAATTTTCATAGATTCCCAAATTTTTATTAATATATTCGAGACTTAATTCTCCATCTTTAAAGACTAAAAAGCAAGACCTCTCCTTACTTTTATGATCCTCTCTTAGGTTCAATCTCATTTCATTCATTTTTTTTTTCTTTTTTAATTCTTTTTATTTTATCTCTTTTTATAAATCTTTTATTGATTCTATTTTAGGCTCACATCGGATTATTACAGCCTTTGCCCTCTCTATAAAATGCATTAGGCAAAAATATTCTGGTTTAGATAGACATTTTCCATCTAGCTTGAAAAACGCAGGTCTATTACACCATTTACAAGTAGGAATTATTTCATTCTTTTCCCCTTTTTCTTTCATCATAGACTTTATATTTCTTTGTAAGTAAGGCATTTCTTTTTTTTCCCTCCTTTTTTTAATTCTTTTTATTATATTTTTGAAATTTATGTTCTATTTTAGAATAAAATTTTCAAACACTTCTTATTAATGATATTGTCCTTAGCAAAAAACTTTTCAAAATAAAAATCCTCTTCAAGTTCTTTAAACTTTTGATTATCTTGCTCATTTTCAGGGATAAGTGTTAATTCATAATGAATAAGCTTTATTTTGCCTTCATCCATTATTTCTTTTGTTATTTCTAAATTTACTTTCATCTCTTGTTTCACCTTTTTTTAGTTTCTATTATTTTATATTTTTCTAAAATGTTTTAAAGCATTATATAGATCCTGTAAAATCATTAATTCATAGTCAACTTCATCAAAACCAACCTCAAAACCCAAGACCTGCTTTTTCTCTTTCCCTCGTTTTAAATCAATCAGATCTTTCTGTTCTAATGTCTGAATGAATTTAACCATTTCAGAATGAATTTTATTATCCCATTCTTGCTTTCTTTCTTGCTTTTTTTCTCGATGATCTTTTATTTTTTGAATTGTTTTTCTTAATCTCATATTTTCTTTTATTCACCTCCCCTATTTTTCTTTAACTTCATTTTCAAGACTTTTTCTAACTTCAAGAAGAGGAAGTCCAGAAATCTAATAAAGAAACCCTTTTCTTCTTTATATCCTTTAGAAGCCCTCACAGATCCAATAGAGAAGTTCATACCACATTGAGGACATTGGCAGTCTATATATACAAACACAGTATTATTTGTCCACTCAGCTATTCCCTTTCTCCTAATAAATCTTTTCCTTTTAGCTTCAAAATTACATTCTTTATTGGGACATTTCATTTTGCCTTTTTCTCCAATACTTATAAAGTCCTCCCTTTTCTATTCTACCCTATTTTAGTTCTGCTTGTTTAATCTCTTCCTTTGTTAATTTCCTTCCAAGGAATTTTTCTTTGACTTTTCTTTCTATAGAATCATATTTCTCTGGCTCTTCCTTTAGTCTCTTATAAAGAGTAGGATTACTAACCCTAAATAGTCTTGCAATTGCAGACTTACTCACATTAGCTAATCGGAGAGTTTCATATTTTTCCCAAAACTTTTTCTTATTCCATTTATCTCCGTTAGGACCTCCACCATATTTTTTCTTGGGTCCCCATCTCCCTTTTGGGTTTTCTTTAGATTCATGCTCTTTTCTAAATGCTTCTATTCCTGCTTTTTGTCTTTCTTTAATTCGTTCTCTTTCATATGCACTCATTTCTGATTTTAAATAGGTCCATATACGATCTCCCATTTCATCAAAATTAAGGGTTTTACCTGAATTACCTTCAATTATGAAAATGTCTGCTTCTTTAAGAAAAAACATAAAATAATTAGCGAATTTTACATCTCTACTAATTCGATCCCAATCATAGCATAAAATAGCATCTATTTCATCTAGTCTATTGATCATTTCGTTAAATTCAGGTCTATCTTGTGGAGCCAATATACCAGACTTACCAGAATCTTTGAAAATATCTATTATCTGATATTTTTTATCATTATGATCTAAAAAGGTTTCAATTATTTTTTTTTGAGCTTTAAAGTTTTGTAATTCTGTTGAAATACGATAATATATAAAAATTCGAATTGGTTTTTTTTCAAGTTTTTGATCAATCATGTTTTTGTTAAGATTAGTTGGGTTCTTTTTATGTTCTATTTATTAAGGGGAGTCTTCATTAAAAATATGCCACTATGTTTTATAGTAATTATTAATATTACTCATTATAAAATAGGTAATTTTCTTATTTAAAGAAATAATATTAATCTTTCAATAATAAGTTCTTCTAGGCCGAATAAAATAAAAGAGATCTAGGTTAAAAAAAGATTTAATTTATCTAAAAAAAATATTAAGAAGACTTTATTTCTTTTTCTATATATGTATATACTTCAAGAGAATATCTTTTTCTGTATATTTGATCTTTTAGTTTTTTATACCTCTCCACTAACTCCTCTTCTTTTTTGAAAAGCGTCTCACTTTCTTTTTTTAGTTTCTTTTTTTCTTCAAGATCTTCTGAAGAAAAAGAATTACTCCATTTTTGCATTGCTTTAATATATGTTTGTTTAATTTCTTGTTGGAGACTTTCTAGACTTGCTTTATCAATAAGATATTCTTTCAGAGGAGCTCTTTTCTTTCTGATCTTGTTCTTGATTTTTGTAAGAATTTGTCTCATTTTCTCTGTTTTATTTGGTTTTTTTAATTAAATATAGAACTTGAGTCAATTTATTTCTTTTTAATAAGATCATTAAATTGTAATTAAAATCATTTTGAAGTATTATTATGAATAACTTTTTTTATTTCAAGTTCTACTTAAAAATATTTCTGATTAACTTTAAGATTTTATATATGCTTATTTTAAAAAAATAGTAGTAAAAAAAAGATATTGCTTTTTTTCGGCGAGGGAAGTAGAACAAGTTTCAATGATTAATTGAAGTTTAAATGTTTTCGCATTATTAATTACTTTATTGACTTGATTTGTTGTTAATACTTCTCTTTGTTTAACCATATTTGATCATTCATTCGATATGATTTATGCATTTTTTTAATCTTGTATGAAATGATACATTTTGTAATCTTCTAAAACCCTTTTTTTGAGGCTTTTAGAGGGGTCCTTTTTTTCATATTTTTTTATAATAAAATGATACATTTTGTAATCCATAAAACACCTACTTTTTAATTGTTCATAGGTTTTGATATGAGGATACAAAATAGATATTTTGTATCATTTCTTAATAAAAAGTAGGTTTTTTTCATTTAAAAAAGAGAATATTAATATTTCAATAAACTAAGAATATGGCCATAAAAAATGGTTTTTAGAAATGTTGATTTTTCTGAGCGGGGGAATAGAACCTCTCTCCTCTATAAGTTTTAGACTCAAGGAGAGCTTATTTAAGTCTTTCTCAATCATAATAATCGGAATCATTATATTGGGAGAACTTGAGTTCTAAAAGTAGGTTTCTGGATAGTAATCTGTTATACCGAAGCTTGCGGTTCTATTTACTCCTACATTTGTATATTCTGAGATCTTACATAAAAAATCAATCCAAGTACAGTTGGAATAAAAGTCTTCTTGAGCGTCTTCTACAGTGTTATCTTCATAAAAATTATAATTTAGTTCTTTTATAATAAATGACGTATGGCCTTTGAACCCGACAACGGGCATTTCCTTTCCTATTGTGAGGGGGATTGTTTGTATCTTATGCCCTGACAGATACATATGAGTCTCGAGCCAGTTAATAAATTGGTTCTTATTAATATTTTGTTTTTGGTTCGATATGGAGTTCCAGAGCGTGCATATGTTTGAAAACAAAATAGTAGGGATTGGAATCCGGATCGGATAATCTCCTTTTGAGGTATTGAAATATGTTGGTTTTGGAAAATAGATGCTGAATTTTTGTACAGGATTCGCATTCTCGAAAATTTCTTTAAGATTAATAGGACCGTATTCTATATGTTTGATGTTAAAAGTATTATCTCTCAGTTTTAAAATGAATTTATTATCTTCAAGAATATTATTATAGAGAAGCTCTCCTAAATTTGAATTAAATGTTATGAATGTTAATTCTAAGAGGTGTTCTTTTCTCTTATAATGAGAATTAATTGAGTACGGTCTAATGCAGTTATATTCATGAATGTTATGGACTTCCTCAGGGGCGATCTCATTTAACCAATTCATTAAATAACCTCGAAAGACATACCCATATGGCTTATTATATAAATATTGCTCGGTTTTTGGTTTTAGATATAATTTTAGTTTGTACATCTCTTTCACTTCATTTTTAATTTATATCATCATATTTATGTTTATACATTAAGATTCCATCTACACATTCGGTTAATTGCGAGAATTCAGGATCATGAAAAGTGACAAAACGAGATTTGTCATAACCCATTAATTTAGAGTATTTATCATAATGTTTTTCTAGATAGGGGATTTTATTTTTTAGAAGATATGCATAAACATCCCGATAGGTCCAATCTCTGAGAGGAAATGCATTACACATATATTTATCATGAGAAAGTATATTTTTAGTTTTTATTGCTCTTATAATACTTTCTTCTGCTCTAAGCCCAATGAATGATAAATCAAAGCCTGCCTTTGATAATTTTGGTAATTCTTTGTCTAAAAAATCTTTGTACCAAACATATTTCTGATTTGTAAGATATCTATCAGATGTCACATATATAAATCTCTCTGCCCCTATCTTGAAAGCATTATTTATTAGTCTATATTCTATTATTCTAGGGATTAGATTAGGGCCATAATCCCAATGAAACACGATAATTTTAGGATTAATATGTAAAATGAGATCTAATAATACACAAGAATCTTTGCCTCCAGAATAAGCAATATAAGGTTTTTTAAATTTAGATAAAATTAGATCTATTGTTTTTTTTGTTTTTTCTAACAGTTCTTGAAATGATTCTGTTTCTGAATGCATTGTAAATGTTTGTCTCCATACTTGATCCATCTAATCCCCTTTTTCCTCTTTTTTTAACGGGAGCCAAGATTTTGAAAATTCTCTGTCTTTAAATAAACCTTTAATCCCAGTCCTTTGTTTTAATCGTAATATTTCATCTGGTTCCATCCCTAATTCCTTTGCTATACGCTTGTCATCCCAACCAGAATCAGATAAATCGGCAACTACTTTACTCATCGGTAAAACCCCGTGCTTACCACGTGCTCTGTTATGACGTATAGTTGATGCCATCCGATCTTCTAAAGGTTTATTGATTATAACGAGGGGTAAATATCCTTTAATTTTTTCTTTAATTTGTTTTGATTCTTTACCGATTCTATAACGATGAAATCCATCAACTACGATGTATTTGTCATTTTCTGCATCATAGTAGCATACAATAGGTTGGGTGTACCCATCATAATTTATAGATGTTTCTAAGAGTTTCATTTCTGGTGGAGCTACTTTATTTGGATTGTAAGTATTTGCCTCAATCCTATCCGTTTTTATCCATTGAACATTAGTTACTGGATCCGTAAATATACTATATTCAAATAATTTTGCACGGATTTTATTAAATATTTCTATACGTAACTTAGGATCACAAATTGCGATCTGTTGTAGTATTTTCTCGAAACTATTCATAACTTTTTCTTTTAGTGAGTTCATCTCTATTATCATTTCCTTTGTATTTTTGGTAAATTTTGTTATAATCTTCAAACTGGTTTTTTGTTTGGCTAAATGATAAACTTTTACAAATCAGATCATTTTTTAAGATACATTTAGCTAATCGATACCAGGACGGGATCTTCTTTTTTGCCTCTAATTTTGTTGGTCCTTTATCTGGCCAGTCCTCTATAGGATATCCATGTTCTTCCCACCAATCACGGAATGTTCTAAAGTGTTCTAAGTAGATTTCTGCGGTAAACCGAGGTAAAGACTTGAGAAGCATATCTACATAACTCTCCCATGTATGCCCCTCAGGTAATTCAGGCCTTCGGTTACCTAATAATGGATTATCTCTATAGATCTGACCCATATTGGCTCCGGAAACTCGATTTACTACTTTTGACCATGTTTCAGGTTCACATTCATGAAAAAGATCTAATCCTTTTCTTTGATCATCCCCATATGGTTGACATAATCTCATTTGATGTAACGATCTCCCTTGTTTATACATAAGATCATAAACTCCATTATAAGACCAATTGAATTTTGCTACTGCAGTCCAAACGTCTTCCACACGCCAATCATAAATGGGATAACAGTTATAAACATGTTCGGAAACTTTCGTAGTCCATCCTTTATTTTTGTATTTCACCTTTTTTTTATTCGCTATAGTCCTGAAACGGTTTAGACTCTCATCAGAACGAATAGCTACACAACATGCAGTTTTTATGCCATCAGAAAACCATTCCCCGAAGTCAACTACAAAATCCTCGAATTCCATACCAAATTCAAAAAAATCAAAATAATCTCCATCAGAAATAACACAATCATAATCAGGCATATTTCGAATCCAATTCTCTTTTTCTTTTGGATCCCAGCAAACCCATTGTGGTTGATACATACTTACAGCATTTCTTAAGTTTAAAGGTAAAGAAATCCAATATGCATTTACATCTTCTTTAAGAAGAATCTCTTCTACGTGATCTATTGTTGTTTTATAATTACCCTCAAGATCTACAAATAAAATAGTTAAAGGTAATTTATTGAGATCTTGGGCTATTTCAAGTGCTAAATGAACCATAATACTACTATCTTTTCCACCACTAAAAGAGAAATAGATCTTTTCAAAATCCTTGAAAATTAATTTGTAACGCTCTTTCGCTGCATTGTATACATTCACATCTAAGTATTTCTTAGGCATTTGAGTCCTCCACACTTGGTTTGAATGTTATCTTTTCGTTTATATTGCAACATAAGGTAATATTTCCTTTTGCCCAATAGGGAAATTTATATGCTAACACAATTTTTTCATAATTCTTTCTTTCGTCTAAAAATTCGCAAGGAATTGGTCTCATTGCTCTATTCTCTTCATTCACTAAACTTTTATCCTTTTTTATTTGTGTAATTTCAAACGATCTAAAGAATCCAAACCCTGCAGCAATTTTCTTCCCTAATCCAGGCAAATAGGGTAATAATGTTTTGATCTCTTCTATATCTCCATTACCATAGAAGATAATTTTATCGATAGGTAAATATGGAAGATTGATCATATAATTTTTAAACCGTCCTCTAGTTATATCGATTTTTGTAGATCTACCTGAATCCATAAATTTCATTTTCCCATCCTCAAAGCGTTTATAGATTTTATCAATAAATAATTTCTCTCTCTCAAAAAGAGAAACTGAACCATGATAAATGAAAAGATCGTCAAGAGCATACTTTTTCAACGGTAAGGCTACCATTTCAAAGAAGTCAATAGGCATACTTGAAGGTAGATAATAAAAATCATCTCCTAAGAGTTTTCTGAGTAGGATATGAGCTAGGATCCCATCTAAGCTTATCCAGGGATGCGATAAGCATATATTTGTCATCATATTAAATGTAAGTTTAAAAGGTCTAAATGTGTTTTGGTTAGGGGTATAAGTTTTTACCATTTCAGATAATTCTTCTAATGTTTTAAGCATAATAATTGATTTTTTGATTAATTAAAATAAAAAATTGAGATTAGAGCCCCTCTAAAAAGTTGAGAATCTCTTCTTTATTTTCTTTTAAAAACAGCATATATTGTTCTGAAGATGCTTCAAATTCAAATTCTGGTTTTAGTTTACCTAATCCAACAGCAGATTTGCCTCCGATTCGGGGGTTTTGGGACCATAATTCAATAATTCTTGCTAAACATGATAATTCTAATTCTGAGAAATCTACTAATTTGAGTTCATTATAAAATACAGTCCCAGCCTTCATAATCTCATATTTTATTAACATTTGAACTGCTTGCTCTCCTTCTTTTCGCTCTTCTCTCAACTCGTCTTTTCTAGTTTGAAACATAAAATCTTTATATTCGAAAGCAGAATGATTCAAACGGGTTATATATTTTTCGGGGATGTCTTCGGGAAGATATTCCTTTAATTCAGAACATATTGGCAGTAGATGAGAGATCTGCAGACTGCTTGAGATTGGTTGATTTCCATATGCAGTTCCTAAAAGAGATATTGGGGGAATAAGATCTTTAATTCTTTGTTTAAATTTTATATGCACCTTTCCAGAATCTTTTTCAGCAACTTCTCTGAATGTTCCTCCAGAAAATAATGCATGATAGACGTCTTTCTCTAATTTAAATGAAACATCTTTATCTGTTTTATATCCTATATCAAGAAACTTACTGAGATCATTCATAATAATTCGTCTCCAAATACCTCGTAAAGCATTACCATGAATGATCGGGATTGAAATATAAGTATCTCTTCCCTCAATAAAATATTCTTGAGTTCTAAAGAGCGTTTCTGAGCCTGTTTTATAATCTCCCCCATGATGGATTTGAGATAATGCAGTAAAATATCCCGGTATTGTTTTTATTCCAAATGGCATTTCTAATCACTTTATATTATTTTTTTTTTGTTTTTATTTTGGTTTTTTTGTAAAATAGAATTTATTATTTCTTCTTTAATTTCAGCATAGCTCATCTTCGTTTTCAGTTTTTTTGAAACATTAGACGATCTATAGACAAAATATTGAGACCATTTTCGAATCATATTAAGCGATGTATCTGCATTAAATTCCAATTTCTCTATGAGTTCAACAGGTATTGATGGTGCTTGTAGATTTAAGCCATCACATAGTTTAGATAAGAATTCGCTAATTGAATTCTTATTCGCTGCGGTTCTAATTCTATGCTGAAAAATATCATATGTTGTTGCTTTCGCTTTACTAAATTTACCCCAATCGACATTACGATATACTTTACCTAAAAAATAGCAGATCTCGGCAGTCAACTCGGGATGTTCAGTCAATCGCATATACTATCAAACTCCATAATTTTTGTTTGGCATATTCTTTTACCTTTTCTACTAATGAAAGATCTATTTCTTTATATCTATGAGCATAAAGTTCTCCCGTCTCTAATTCCTCTTTAGTCACTCTTTTCTCTCGTAATTTCTGTCCTATATCTGCCATCTCTTTTGCTAAACTGAGATCTACTCTAATTATTTGCATATCTAAAGCGGTAAAATACGATTTTTTTGAATAGTTTACTTTGTTAATCAGTTTGAAAAATCCTTGCTTTTGCCAAGTCTTTGTTAAATATATGCCAAATGGCGGATCCGGAGGGTTCAAAATATATTCTAGCATATTCTCTTTCTTAAACCTTGTAATCTTCTCCTTTGTTGCAACCCACATCGATCTCCGATAATCTTGGTTTCTTGTTAATTCATAACAGTTAGGACAGATACAATTACCTGCTTGAAGCAAATTCCACTTCGTAAAATTTGCAGAATAATCGATTTTATGCCCTTGCTCAGTAGATCTCCCACAGACTATGCATGATCCTTCAAGCTCTCCATACATATCTTCTTTCGAAGGTTCAAAAAAGTCTGAGAGAAATAAAACTTTATTTTTCATCCTCTTTTGTTTTAGCTTTCAAAAAGATCCCGATCTCTTCCTCGACTGTTTTTAAAGTTAGCGAAATACCTTGTTTATGTTTCCAATTTAAAGCTTCAGCAATCTTAACAGGAATGGTCACAGAGCCCGAACCACGACTTTTATAAAAATAGTATTTTGTAGTAACCCCATCTATGTTTTCAAATAACTGATCTCTCATTATAATTTTTATTAATTGTTTTCTATTATTATTACTGATCAGTATTATTATGATCCTTATTAAAATAAGTATTGTTAGATTAATAATTGAGAACTATTTGTTCAAGATAACATAGCTTGAGAAAAATAAGATACTCTCTAATGATCCACCCCTTCTTATGATTCAAGAGTAATAAGTTTTCTTATAATATGCTTTTACTTCATCATAGGCGTCTTGGCTCACTTTTTCTAAACGCTTGTAGGCAAGATTTCGAATCTCAAAGGTTTCATCCGTTTTTGCTAAGTCTTTTAAATATTCTGTATCATTTAGGTTTTTAATAGCTTCCTTTCGATGTATAGGATTTGGAGATGATTCGATAAAAATTTTTAATTCTTGAGGGTTTCTATGTTCAAAGAAATTGTCTTCGATCTGAGCGTTAAAAAGTTTCCATTTTTCTTTATTTTTTCCTCCATAATATCCCCCATAAGTTTCTCTTTTTGCAATTCTTCTCCAACCATCTTTATCTCTTCGATATATTTGCTTAATCATATTTTTATGGGATCCTATTTTGAACTCGATTAAAGTTCCCTCTGGATAAGAAACATTATTTATATCGGGGAAAGTAAGATCGGCATTTTTTCCTGAGGAACTAAAGTTCTCTCGGCTAGAAATAAAGTCTCTTTCGAGACCGTCGTATTTAAGGGAAGGGGCTTCGATCTCTGCAACATATTGTTTTTTATAATGATTCCATGTGTGAGGGAGTATTTTCGAAAACTCTTTATTTGATAAAGTGTCAATCTCTCCTTTCGCATTCTCTAGAATTTTAAAATACTCCTCATTAAATTTGGAAATATCAAGATTTAGGGTCTTAAAGTCAGGAGTATCAATCCCAATTATATCACTTCGAGCAGGGTCTTCGCTCCATTCTTCATCAGGAACTTCTTTTAGATTCTTGGATTTCCTTGCCTTGTCAATAGCCCGTGACCGTTTTGAACGCTTCTCGAATTCTTTCCTAGCTCTATCGCTCGATATGTTTCGATATATCCGAATATTATAATGTTGATTATGAGGAGGTACAGTTACTTTTGTACCATCTTTTCTTTCATAAGAATATCTTTTTTTATCTTTTAAGACTTTTTTATATTTTGTCATAGAAATATAATTGATATAGGTTTTTAACTATAATATAACTTGAAGAGATATTTATTTTTTCGTGTTAAAGATTAAATAAAAAAAGTAAAAAAAATTATTTGATTAATTTTAGGATTTTAAGTTTAATTTGGAGATAATCGATTTTGTCAAGATAGGTTTGTTGATTGTCTAAATACTCGAACTTCATACCTCTAAAGATACTATCCTCAGCATCAGATAGTTCTTCATTTTTGAGATATTTCAAGAGAGACTTGGCTCTTCCAGGACTTTGTGCTCTAAAAAGTTTAAACTCTTCTTTCGCCAAGTCTGGAAAAGCGTAGTGGTACTGGTCTCCTTGTTCTATGAGCTTCTTCTTTTTTAGAACTAGAATATCAAATCGAGGATCGTTAATTCTGCCTGACTCATGATCATTAAGGTACGCCTCAAAGGTCTTTTCGGGGAGAATTGTATTAAAGAAAGAACATTTCTTACATTTCGTTAATAAGTCTCCCTCAAAAAGAGAGATCCCTTCACCACAATTGAGGCATTGGACCTCAGTAAATTCATTATTCTTCATTTTTTACTTACTACCTTCATTATTTTTATTTTTATTTTTCTAAGTTTTATGGTTTTATCTACTCTTTTATTTTATCAAGTTTTGAAAGGTATCCTCAAACTCGTTTTGCTTTTTCTCATGCAAGATCCTATTTCTAAACTCATCAATGATCCACTCCTTCTCCTGATCCCACATAAGATCAGAGACCTCCTCTTTAGTATCCTTTGATAAGGCCTCATAAAGTAATTGTATAGTCTCATAGTCGGGATACCTTATGTTTTTTAGAGCGTTTAATTTATCATAAGGTAAATTAACTTCATCACCCCAATCATCGATAAACTCCTCCATTCCCAAAGCCTCAATGCTTTGGGAGACTAACTCCTCTTTATTAAAATAGATCCCGTTATTGAGAGTGAATAAACAAAGTAAGTGTGAATTGTCTTGCCATGCCCAATTTGAAGAGGCTTGAACCACTTCAAATAATTCGTCTGTTTCTATATTATACCAAATCGAATAGTGGATTTGATTTGATATGTTTTCTCCTTTAAGATTCTCTTCAATAAACTCAATAAAGCGGCCTTCCAAATCTTTTGGAAGACTCTCCAAATTTCTTCTGTTCATTTTCTTTTTCTCCTTTTATTTAATTTTATTTGAATGGTTTTTGGGTTTTAACAGGGTTAACGCAAACCATTTAAACCCTGAGTAAAATAAAAAAAAAATTAGAAACTAAGAGAATTGAATTTAAAATAAATGATTTAGAGTTTCGGCATAACTAAAACTATAATCTTCTTTTTTTATTGGATAGAATTTATGATTCCTATATGTTCCTTCCTTTGCCTTCTTGTAACATTTTGGGCAAAAAAGGTTATCTGGATGCACATTGGGATTGAAAGTGTATCCTTTTTTCCACATCCACCCCGATAAATCCTTCGGGTTAATTATTAGCTCTCCACAATCTCTACATTTGGCTACGATCCTTTCAGGATTTAGACTTTTTGTTATTGCCATTTTATTTTCCTCCATTTTGTTTTTTTTAAGTTTTATTTTTTTTTTATATATGAAAATATATTCCCTTTCCTTTACAATAAATGCCAGACATCTTCTCTATCTCCGACCTAATAAATGGGAAGGCTTGACTCCATGTTTTACAAGATAAATGCATACCACCTACTCCATTATCAATATTTTCAATAAGTATATCGCTCTCCTTTAATCGTCTAAGCTTTTCCTTTTTACTCCCTTTCCTTCCATATATTTTCCAAGCGCCTGGTTTTACTTTCAGAACTTCAGAGCCAGATGTAAAAAAGACATTAGCCTCTTCTTTATCTGATCTCTCTAAATACTTATATTCTTTCATTTTTTCTTTCATTTTTTGTTTAGTTTTTATTTTTTTATCCATTTTTTTCACTTTTTATTTTATTTGTTTTAGTTTATTTTAACATAAATAGGGTTTTAAAAAATAGGATGATCCCTAAACCTTAATTGATTTAATTGTTTTTTTGTAGTCTTTTGGACCATTTATCCCCCGATCCTTCCCCTCTTTCACAACCTCAAAAGGTTGATTAGAGGTTAAGAGATATATATCCTTAACTTTACTGAACTGCCCGCTTTCGTTAAGAGTGTGGCAAATATTAACTCTCTTAACGCCCTCGGGAATGTTGAGGGCTTCTTTATAGCTAGCAATAGTTCCCGAAGTATTAACTTGGGACATTATTGCATAATAGTCCTCTGGAATCTCTACATCTTCATACCAGGGAAAGTATTTGTCCCCGGCAATTTTACTAAGTTTTGACATTTTTACTTTGCTCCTTTTTTGTTTTTAATTTTATGATAATAATTATTAATGGTTTTTGGGTTTTAACAGGGTTAACGCAAACCATTTAAACCCTGAAATATAATAAAAAAGACTAATAGATATAATCTAATTGCTCTAAACTATTTTCTTCATAATATATCTGCATTGCTTCTCTTATAATTCCTTGTTCACTTGCTTCAAGAAAATTATAAAAAACATCGTCTAGATCCTCTCTAAATACAATAAATGTATCACCGCCTTCCATATCTGAAAAATAGAAACTTCCGTAAGTTCCTATCTCCTTCTTTATTTCCTCGATTTGTATCCAATCTTCTATATCTCTCCAATCATATTCTTTTCTAAATTCTCTTAATGAAGAATATTCGCTTATATCAAGGTAATCCTTTTTTGCTTTTTCATCAAGATTTCTCACACAAAACCCTAAATTAATAAGGGCTTTTACCTCTCTTAGATTTGAGGGCTGAGCTAATTCAATCTCATAATAATACATATTTCTTCCCTTTTTCTTATACATTATTTTTTCCATTTTTCTTTTTTCACTTTTTATTTTGTTAATTTATTTTTATTTTCCATTTTCTCGAATTTATGCAGGATAGGATGGGAATCGAACCCATCAAGTCCTAACTAGTAAAATGTTATCAACACCACCTGTATGGCATGTCTCACCGAAATAATAGTTAGGTTCGAGGTACTCTACCAGAGCTATCCATATTTATGAAAAAAAAATTATTTGGATTTTGTTGGTACTAGACTAGACTCTACTTGTTCGTCAATAGAGATTGGGCATTCAATATATTCTTGCTCAATCTCTCCTTTAATTTTCTCAGGGAACTTTGAAAAATATGCAGAAGCATCAGGATAAATTCTTGAGATGGCTTTACACATCTCATTAAATTTATATGTAAAATCTTTAAGCTTATATTTATGTGCTCCTTCACAGCAAAAGACCATTTTCTCCCTTTTTACAGGAGAATTTATAAACTCAATAAGGGTATATCCTTTATTGAGTAATTCATTAGTAATGTAGCTAGGTGCTACAATACTAATGGTTTTTTGAGTAATCTTTGCCTTCTCTAAATCCTTAACTGGATCATTAGAGAAAGCTAAATCTATTTTTTTAATTCCTGAATAACCCATTTTCTTGGCAAGTGCTACTTGCCCATTGTTTGGTTCGTGTCTACTAATAAATAATAGCATTTTTTTAGTTTTAGTCATTTTTTCCTCCTTTTCTTTAATTTTCTTTTTTATTTTGTTAGTAGTTTATTAATATTATAGAGTATATTTACCTATTTAAATGTTTGTGTCTCACGAACATTCTCAAGAAGATATCGTTTTTTGAGTGAGGGAAACAGAGCCTCTCTCCTCTATGAATCCGAAGAGTGATCTCTAGAAATATTTTAGCCACTATTAGATCTTTTTGTTCTTTTTTTTGATTGTAATTTGGGTAATGATTCTAGTTTAGTTTTGAAAATAGGGTAATATTAACGCAAAGCTTAAATAGTTGAGGATATATATATTAAGTGACTAATAATCATTTAAAAGGAAAGGGATAGAATATGTGCTTAAAAATAGATAGTGAAGATAAAGAAATGAGAAGGTTTTTTGATAGATGTGGATTGGAAATTCTATGGATGAAACAGGAAAATAATGAAAAACACTATCTAATCAGGAAGAAAAAAGAATAATCTATTTTCTTTCGTATTATATTATAGTAAGACTATAAACCGTAATGGCGTTTGGGAATCCTTTTTTTGTTTTTATTTCTATGATTAATTACATTTCATCATATTTACCTACTTGTTTATGAAACCTTTTCTGTTCCTCTTTCTGATATTTTAGGGATTCTTTCTGAGCCTCTTCTATTTTTTTCTTTTTTTCCTGTTCTTCTTTCTTAGTAGGTTTTATTCTAACTTCCGCATACCATTCAGTATCATAATAAATAGTTTCTCCTTTTTCTAGTTTCTCAATTAACTCCTCATAAGAAAGGGAATTCTTCTTTAGAATCCATTCAATTAAATCATTATCTGTAATATCACACCAAGAACCATTTTGTAATTGTTTTTGTAGTTTTGTTTGATCTCTAGAAATATTTCTTGTTTTTGCTCTTGGGAACTTGCGATAGATTTTCATATTATAATGCTGGGAATGTGCTGGTACCTTTACTTTAGTACCATCTTTTTTCTCATAAGAGTATGCATCTTTTTGCTTTAGAACCTTTTTAGATTTCTTTGTCATTTCTACATTTAATGTAAATTTTTTAGATTATTATTAAAAAATAGGGCAATTAAACTTAAAAAGATTAAGCTTAATGATTGATCACTAGAAGATTTTGTAAGTAATAGATTAAAGAATAATTCCTTCTTTTTTCATTTTCTCACTTATTTTAAAAACTTTATAAGAATCTAAATTAAACGCAAAGGCAATATCACTTGGGAAAATCTCTTTATTCGGGTTTTTTTCTAAATAATCTAAAATGATTTCCTTAATGATTTTTTCTGATAAATCTTGTATGTTCACGACATTTGATTCTTCTTAATTTTTAGGAAATCTTTTGCAAAATCGGTATAAATTTTTTAAATATTAACTTTTTTTAGAATACTACTTTATGATCAATTCGATCATAATACTTAAATACTAATATTGTTTCTATAACTATGATCACTTTGATCATAGAATTAAAAAGAATGAAATAAGGAAGTGAAAATAAATGGACAGAGAATATTATACAACCAAGAGAGATGTTATTGAGGAGATTGAGCGAGGGATGGGTTCTGAAGGGGATCGAAAAGTCGCTAAGAAGATGTTTGAATTTCTTGAAGAGGATAAATTAATTAGATTTGATCCTGAAATGCAAAAATATATTTGCAGATATACAGGAGATCAATTCTTAGAATATTGGGAAAAAGCAGATAAGGAAATGCAAAAAGAATTACTTGAAATGATATCTAATGAAGACTTGACGGAGATTCCCACAGAACTTAGAAGAGCAATTATTACAAAGAAAGATGCACCAGAGAAATTTACTAAAGAAATGTATCAAAATATATATCATAATCTTCTTGATAAAGGATCTAAGTTTTTTGCTCGAAAACAGGAAGAATATAGGCAAAAAATAAAATTAGCAAAAATATTTGAGAAAATACAATTATAATATTTAATTAATTTTTCTTTTTTTTTAGTTTAAAATAAATTATATCTATTTTTGTCTTCATTTGCTTTTAATTAGCCTTTTAAAACTTAGTTTAGGAAATATAATTAATAATGTTAGGACAGATCTTTTTTCTTATTATTGTAGGTTTTTGTCGGTATGTTAATTTTAGATAAAAGAAGAGATAACCATTTGATTAGGAAGCAAAAATCCTAATTCTAATTCATAATTCTTCCTGAGAAGTGTGGCCTTAAGTGATTTATATTTTATTTTTTCTAAATCATTCACATTAAAGCTTTTACCCTTACCTCTCCTCTCTCCATTATAAGCTTCTTTTTTTACAATTCTTTGTAATTTGAGAAAGTGGGTAATGTGGACCAACACTATTTTTTCGAATTCATTAAAACTAAAAAGAATATAGGATGTCCCTGCTTTTCTTTCAAAATCTAATAAGGATCGGATTTGATGCAGAGGGATCCTGTGAAAATCGAAGCGTGACCCTTTGGTTTGTTTTAGTTCAATCAGATAATTATGATGTATTTTAGATAATAATAACCTATCCGGGAGTTGTGTTGGTTTGAATCTTATTTTTTTAGATGAAAACGCAGGAGGTGTATCGGGTTGGTTATAAATAAAATAATAATCTTCTAAATTGTATTTTTCACATCCATTATCAAATGCAATCTCTAATTTATTCATCGTCTTTAAAGAGAAATGGGAATAGAATCTTATATTATGAAAGAGAGGAATAGATTAGTATATTATTAATTGGGTAATATCCATAGAACACTTTCATTTGAGAGAATAGTATCTCTCTGAAGGGATCGGTTTTGATTCTTTTTTAGTTTCTTCTTGATTTCCGATACATAGATTAAAAAAGTGAAGGGATCAAGGGGTTCTTCTAATTAGTTGCACTAAAGTTAGACAAATTAGTTACAGAGGGTACTATAATAGTCCTCAATCTTACATAATACGGGTCTTCTACGATACTTTTAGGCATATTATGGTCCTATAATTTGTCTTACTTATCTGAAACAAATTAATAGAATCCCTTAATGCCCTTTCAATTTTAGGATCCTTAATGGAAAGGTATAAACATTTTGGATAGAAATGAAAGGAATCTCTTTAGCATTAAAGTGACTTATGAGATTCATTGCCAAAAAAGAAATAAAATGTGATTATTCCTCTTTATGAATGAATAATCCTTTTTTGCCATCAATTGTTTCAAAAGATGCTCTCAAAATCTCTTTATGCTTCCATTTGAGTGCCTTCCCCAAGTCTCCGGGAATATTGATTCTTCCTGAAGTATTAGGATATTTATAAAACCGTACTTCTTTTCCTTCATCTTTCATATATATATAGTTATGATCATAACATTTAAATATTATTATTACTTTTCAATTATTGTTATATACATAACTAAAATAAAAAAGTGAAAAAAAATGGCTAAAGAAGTAGAAAGGATTTTGGATCGAAATATAAAGAAAATTTATGATGAAATTATTACGAATCGAGTCTCTCTAATGGGAAGATTTGTGAAAATTGGAAAATTATTGGAAAAGGCAAAAGGGAAAATAATATACACATCGAAAAGCATAGAAAAAAGATTGCTTACTCTTTTCTATGAAGGAATTGTTGATTTAGTACCAGGAAAGGGAAAATATCAGCTTATTACTGAGGATGGATATAAATTTGCTTATCTTCTATGGAAAGAGGATTTGATAGAGAATAAAGCTAAGAGATTCGGAGAAAGGAATATAAAATGCCAACACAAAATTCTCGAAAGGCAACCAAAAAGGAATAGGTCCTGGAGAGAAATGAAATTTGATGATCCTAATAAAAGAATAATTTTTATGGATATTTATAAATGTGTAAAATGCGATAAAATTATCCGAGTTCCGATGGCACAAAAAAAACCAATTCATATATATAAAAATAAGATAAAAAAGAGAAATAAAGAGGAGGATAAATAAAATGAATATTAAAAAATTTATTGGAGGAAAAATAGAAAATGATAGATAAAAATAAACTGATAGAGTGGCTTAATGAGCGAAGGAAGTTAGCACGCAAGAAGATGAATACTGATCGCAATTGGGAATATGATTCAGGCTACTTTTATGCGATAGAGGATGTCATAGACGAGATAGAAAACAACATGGAGGTAAAATGAAATGAAAGTGAGAATAATTGGTCATAATTATCGCTCAGTAGCGTTTAATCAACCATTTACCGAGTTGTTCTTTAAAATAAATTACAAAACCAAGAAGGATAAAATCATTCATTTCTTCAGAGAGGATAATGTTATACAGAGACAAGTGTATAAGTTGATTTGTAAAATGTTAAAACAAATATTAGAAAAAAGTACTATAGATGAGGCTTGGAAACTCTCAAAAGAGAGTTTTCAAGAGGGAAATGCCTTTAAGAAATTAAAGGTTTTGGAGAAAGAAATCATTCCAAAACTATCAAATTGTATTATCTATTATGTGGATAACTATAATTTGGATAAGAATTTGAGAGAGTATTATTCTTTTTATCGGATACTCTCTCCTAAAGGAGAATATCTTTTTTCCTTACCTGCTCGGCTAAACCTTCCCACTTCAGAAGGGGAGGAAGTGACAGATATTATAACAAGAGAACCTGAAGACTCTTCTCAAAGTAGTAACGGGGGAGATTATTATGCTGGTTATCGTGTCTGGAAGATAACCCATAAAAAGATAGAATTATATAAAGTTCAATATAACTATATGTTATATTCGGACTTTCAAGAACAAGGATGGGAAGAGCCTGAGATTTGCACTTCCCTTCGAGAAGTAGCAGAGATGACAGGAGAAGATATCGATCTTTCTAATCTCTAATTTTATTATAAAGGCATATAAAATTAATTAAATAATTTTTTTTCTTTTTCTCTTATCCTGCTTAATCTCTAAGTAGGAGAGAAAAGAACTATAAAAAAAAACTAATAAAAAAAAGGTAAAAAGAGATGGCTAAAAAACATACCAAGGAAATGATTATGGAAGCATTACAAGAGCTTTATGATGAATATGATTGTATTATTCGCAATCTTGATTATAGAGGGCCGAGTGAAAAGGTTCCAGAATTTACATTTAAGGAACTTGATAAAAAGGTTCCACGCACAATTCCTACTATAAGAAAATGGTGTCATACTTTAGAAGAGGAAGGAAAAATAACTATGCGATATAAGAAATCTTATTTTGCTAATGATCCTCTTACTTATGTTGTCACTCGAACTGATTTCAAACCAAAAAGACTAAGGAGAGAGAGGGTTTATAATGGAAGATGATAAACAATTAAGAACAACGATAAAGCGGATTTATAATCAGATTCTTTCAAGTCGAGTGTCTCTTATGGGTAAATTTGTGAAAGTAGGAGAGCTTTTGGATGAGATAGAGAAAAAAAAGATATATAAGAGAGAGCGTATGGAAAAAGAGTTATTTGCACTTTTCTATGATGGGATAATCGATTTAGTTCCAGGTAAAGCAGAATATAAAATTGAAGATGAATGCGGGGATAAATTTGCATATGTGTTATGGAGAGAAAAAACAATAAAAGAAACATTTGAGGATTGTAATGAACTCCTTAAGTAATATCATATCTTACCAATAACTTTATAATTTTTTCAAGGTTTAAATGGTTTGCGGAACCTTGCATGAATACCAAAAAAAACCATTCAATTAAAATTAAATAAAATAAAAAATAATAAAAAGAGAGAATAAAATGGAAAAGGAAATGAGTATAGAGGAAATGAAAAAAAGCTTTGAATATATTAATTATAATAATCTTTATTTTTATGCAAAAGATCACAACAAAGCAGATGCGATAAAGCGTCGAATGGAAAAACTTGAGGATCCAAGTGTGATTCATGGAATCCTAGTTGAGAATAATAGATATAAGCATTTACCTAAGGGACAGAAAAGAGTTATTGAACTCTTTTCGAGAATGGAAGCTCTTGTTGATTTTAATACTCAAAATATTAAATGGATAGAATAAAAAATTAAACTAAAATAAATGGAGGTAAAAAATTATGAGTTTTACAAATTTCTTAGAAAGCATTAATAACAGATTATTCTATACCAAACTTAAGCCCCTATGCTATTTTTTGACGAGATTAAGTAGAATAATCAATAAAAGAGCAATAAATAAAGCCATCCTAAAAAAGGGTTCGCCTTATTATATTGACCCAAAAAGCAAATTAACTATCCTAAAGGTTTAGGATTATCCTATTTTTTAAAATCCTTTTGATATAAAATAATTAGAAAAAAACTAAAAAAAAAAATGAGTGAACAAGAGTATTGGAAGGAAGGAGAAAAGGAAGCAAGAAAAGAAATAGTAGAATTGGTTCGTGAAAATCTTGATCAGCTAGAAAACATTATATTCAATTTTGAAAATATTCTAGCAGACTTTATGGGAAAAAGAAATAAATATCAAGGGATTCGAGCATTAGAGGAGATAATAAAGATTTATCCGAATCGAGTGGTTAGTGTCTATAATTGCAATAATTGTAAGTTTAGAGATAAATGCAAAGTTATTAGAGTAGATTATGGAAAAAATGAAAATGCTCTTAGAAATTATACTTGCCACGATCATTCTCATTTCTAGAAATAAAATTCTATCTTTTTTTTTTCTCTTCTTATATATTTAATTTAATTTCTTTTTTTTATTTTTAGTTTGTGAATATATTGTAATTATTTTATTATTTGATTGTGATTATCTTGTATCTAAATTGTGTCTTTCCTATTCTTTTCCGCCTATTAATTATTCCGATTTCTCGCAATATAATATTGTAAACATAGAGAAATTATGAGATTAATAATTAGATATTTATATAAATAAGAGATATAATATTATTGAAGTGTTTACAAAAAAATTGTTGGAATCTTAGTGAGAAAAATGAGTACAAAAGAAATAAAATTTATTGATAATATTGTGGATAAAAAAGTTTCAGAATATTATTATCATAATAAAAGGTTTAGAAATTTTTGGCATTCTCGAAGCGTGACTATTTCATGTAGAGTAAGAGAGAAAAATGCATTCAATAAAGGACTAGAGATTTCGAAAAATATTAGAGCTTTTTTACTAGGAGAAGATACTAAATTTCTTGAAACTTTTAATAAAATAGCAAATTCTATCAGAAAAAGAGATCTTAAAATAGTAGAAAATTATTGCATTTTTAGAGGGATAGATAATGGAATGTCAAAAGAAAAAGCTAAGAAAAATGTTGGATTGATTGCTCGGAGTTTAGAAGATGGAGAATTAAGAAAAGCATTAAACTTAGAATATGTTATTTCTTGTCGTTTATTAGGATATGAAAAGGAATTTTTTTACTTAAAATGTTATTCAAGAGGAGAACAACCTGTATTTGTTATGAGAGTCTTGTATCATACAGGATACGATCATAGTAATGGAAAATATATGGAAATATTAAATGAGAAAATAGAATTTGAAGAATTAGTTCGTAAAATCAAGTTTTTATAAGGTCTTTTTTTAACCGATAGAAAGTGGTTTTTGGTATATTATCTTTAAAATCTTCTAATGTTTTCTTACCTGTTTTAATTTGTTGGAGATATTTATCTCGTTTTTTGCCTCTTCCAAAATTTTTCTGAAATTTATACCCAATATATGCTTTTTCTTGAAGATCTATTAATTGTTGTAATGAATACTTGAGATTATCTCGTTCTTTCCCAAAACCATCTATTCTAACATATTTTAACAAATCTTTTAGAGAAAGATTACCTCTCAAAAACATAATAATTTGGTCCAATTCTAACTCATCCATTTTTTTATTTTTCACCTCGTGCTGGAACTCTTCATAATAATTAAGAGATAATTTATGCTTATAAATCTTCACTAGATAAATTATAATAAATCTACAGAAGGAGTAGGTTTAATTAATTCTTCATAAGGGTTATATTTATCATAGAGTGTTCTCAATTGGTCTAGTGCCTTATAGCGTTTTAAATAGGATTGAGGATTAACATCCTGAGGTGTTTGATTTAGAAGAAATTTCAATTTATTTTGATCCAATAATCCCATATCGGTTCTTTTTGTATTAAGATAATCTCGAAAGGGATGGGTAAGTTTTTTAAACTTGAGATGTTTTCTTTCTTTAATTTTTTGGATACGCAATTGGATTAACCGGGAACTCAAGTATGATTTCTTATTAGTAGGATAATGAAAAAGATGGCCTAAATTGGGATCCAGATCCAGATATTTTTCCTCTAATTTTGATATATAATATTTTAATTCAGGAATAAAAAATTCGGGGAAAAAATACACTCCCTGTTTTTTATTAGTTTTGGGAGACTTGATAGTGGTAATAAAGAAACGGCCTTGAAGATTTAGGTTATGAAGAATGATTTGACAGACTTCTCGAATACGAGCTCCAGAGTATGCCTGAAGGCTTACTGCAACCCAGATTTGGTATTCTGTAAATCGTTTTTTCCTATTACTTGCTTGAATATGATTAATATACAGTTGGTTAAGAATGGTTTCGATGGTCTGATATGTGATATAATTCTTAGTGTTGGGATTATCATCAAAAAGAAAGGCTAAAGAGTGATCAAGCCCTTCAAAATCCCAAATCTCACGAGAAGGTACAGGATGTGGTATTGTTGGCTTCTTTTCTGCTTTTCGATAAATGATTAGCTAAATAATATCGTAATTTAAGAATTTGATTTAAACACATAATCATTTCATGAATTCTATCCATTATATCCTCTCATTTTTTATTTGATTTTTTTAAACCCCCCATGATTTGTTCAATTATTCCTTTTGCTAAGTGAATTTCTATCTTTTCTTTCATAAGATCACATCCATTTTTCTAAATTTATTTGTTCTTTTTCTTTTATTTTTTTAAGAGTAATAATATTAATATTTTCTTCATTCATTATGAGTTCAAGAGAATCTAGTTCTCTCTGCTGTCTCTCTTCTAAATGTTTATTCCTTAGTTCATTACTTATTTCATTAAATACATTCATAATTTTTTCATTCCATTGATACGAAGATGTTTTAAACTGTAATATAGCTTCACTATTTTCCTCTTTTATTATCTTTCCCTTTTTCTTTTTATGGACCATTTTTCTTATTCTACTCTATAAAATCGGTTATTTTCATAAAATCGGTTAATGGTTTTTTTGTTAAATAATGATTTTGATGATGATGACATTCTGGACAAAGAGCCTTTAGATTTCTCTTATCCCAGATAAGATAGATATTATCCTTTGTAAGCATATGAACAGGTTTAATGTGATGGATTTGAATTGCATTTATTTCCCGCAAGTGGGGAAGATTCCATCTTTTGATCCAATATAATCCTAGCGCATTAATAAAACATATTTTACCACAATTTTCACAGATAGTAAAATTATAGAGAAGCTGATCTTTTATCGCAGGATCTACCTTATTAATTCTTTTTTTCTCTGCAAAAGTCTTAATCTGATTAATATGTTTATCTCTAATAGATTTTGCATACTCTTTCGATATATACTTCCAATTAACTAAACAAGAGAGATGATACCCATTACAAGAGCTAGTTTTATGGCAATATCTCATATGAATACTATAAATACCATCCCTTTTTCTTAGAGGAGCTCCACAGACTCTACATACTCGTTCATAATCTATTATTTTATTATTATGATAAATTGGTCTATCGAGATCATAAAGATCAAAATGATCTAATGAAATACTTCTAGTTTGTTTAATTCTTTCGATTTTATAATCCATTCTTTTTTCTCTAGTTAGAGAGTTATACTGACATTCCTCTTTGTGACAATAAAATTCAAATGATAATGGTCTAGAAGGGAAAAACTCTCCACAGTTCCTACATTTTTTCACTAAATTCATCTTCTTTTGTTATTATTCCTTTTTGTTGTTTTTATTTCGGTTTTTTAAGATTTCTAAATAATTTGGAACTAATGTGGCATATCGCCAAATAATCAGATCAATTGTAGCAATAGAATCATCTGTAGATTGAGATATTTCATTACAAAAGTCTTGAACATTATTAAAATCAAATAGATTTGAGATTCTTTTGAGATGACGATCTGGTTTAGCAACATTTATTCCCAAATTTCTTGCTAAATGATATTTTGTAATGTCACCAATATGAGGAAGGTTTTTGAGAAACATTAATTTGTTTTTGGATTTTTTAAAATGTTCATAATAAAAATCTAATCTTTTAAATACTTGTTTTATTGCTTTCTTTTTATGAGGATGTTTAATAGCTTGAAAATTAAGATCTTCATTATTGCAAAAATTATTAAAGATTTTCCTAGCAATAGAATTTTTCATTCCAGAGCTACAGACAACCCAAACATATTCTGTAAAAAAAACTTCTTTTGAAGGTTCTTTTGGAATATTTTTTACCCATTCGATTTCATGCTGATAGCCTTCTTTTAAAACTATTTCTTTCATATTATTATAAATTTTTATTAGATCCATTTTCTCTTCTTTTAGTCTATCCTTTTTTAGAATCTCTTTATGGTGTATTATGAATTTTGTCAAATCCTTTTATTTTAGTTCAATTAAAATCTTCTAAATCAAAATCTAATTGAATCTTTTTATATTCTTTTAGATTTATTTTATCTAATAATTATTTATTCCTCTTTTTTAAAAAGTGATTGTAATAAATCTTTAAGTTTATTAGTAAGATGGTAGAATCGTGATGGTCGTCCTGGACCTTTTTTTATTTTAATATCTTGGATTTCAATTAGATCTTCTTCCTGAAGTTTTCTAAAATACCTATAAATAGTGGATCGAGAAACTTTCAATTCTTCAGTAAGATCTTTTACCAATTCTTTTGAGGTTAATCCAGGAAGTTTATTAATCATATCTAATACAGTAGATAGATTATCTAAGTAATCTTGATGAAGAGTATTTAACTCTTCTTTTAATATTTCTTTTACCATAATAAATTCTTCTTTTAATACAGTATGAACCCCTGTTTCTAAAGAGGAAATCTTGGTAGAAAGATTTTGCTCAGAAGAAACAATTTGATTGAGAAGTAAGTCTGTATTTGCCTTATTTTCTTCCTTTAGATCATTAATATACATTCTATTTTCATATAATCTATTCGCAATTTCAAATTCACTCTCTCCAATTGCCTTTAAACTCTTTGCTAATGAAAGATCATTTCTCATAGATTGCCCTTGTAAATATCGAATTAGTTCTTGCCCTTCTATAATTTGAGAAGATTTTTGAGAGAGTAATGCATTTAGCTCATTAAAATGAAAGTCTTGCTTTTGCAAAATGTCTTCATTCTGAGAATAAAGTTTCTTACCTGATAATAATAAAACTTGCCCTGTATTTGATAACCCTTGCTTTACTCTATATAATTCGAAATTATTTTCATTCGCAATATTCCGGGCATCAAATATCGCTTTAGCCATATTGTCAAATGTCGGTAAAAGATCGGTTCCCCGCACTATAATATCTCTGAGATTCTTGCTCTGAGGTTCTGGTCCTTCAAATTCTAGTTCTGGATTCTCAGTATCACTATAATCTATTTTGATCGCAATCTTCTTTTTCCCATAGCTTAAAGTAGCATATTTCACAATAATATGAGCACCTTTGAAGTCTTCATCCACTACAATCTTCGGCCCTATTTTATTTGCTAAATGCACATATTCAAATGCTTTCACTTTCTTCTTTGCTAAATATAATTGTTTTAGAACCTCTCCTTTCTCTTCATAACTTAGAAAATCGAATATTCGAATAAAATGTTCTAAGAAGGTTTCAATATCAGTATATTTCTTCAAATGAAGTTTCATATACCCCGTTTGAGTCGTCTGCATATTGAAACAAATCCCTAACTTTCCTTGCATTTCCTTATCAAGTGGAGTTGCTGTCCTCCGATCTGTATAATCGAATTCAAAATTAGTTTCTATTTTCCTGAAAATCTCCTGATGCATCTCATTTTTCCCAAGATCAAAATATCCATCTACACTCTGAAAATGATCCAAATTATGTTTGCTTATGTAAATATGCTTTTCATATAGCTCTCCCTCTATCTCCCTTACAAGAACATCTATAGGGACCCTACTCCATACTCTACTCGATCCATCCCCAGCCCCTCTCCTCTCTTTCTGAAGGGAAGGGGGGTAGGGGTACCCTTGAGATCCCTTTTCTTTTTCATCACTATCAGTTTTTTTTTTTCCAATGGAAATCTTCTTTTGATTTGGTATTTCTTCAGGAAAAAAAGAATAATAATTCCTCAATAAAATATGATAATTGAAAAAGGTTTGAGTTCTAAAAGTGTGGAATAAATATTCGAAAAAGTCTTTTTTATCGGTTTGTTCTTTAAGATAAGTAGAAATGAATTGTGTTTGAAACTTTTCTAAATCTTTTGGATTGATTCTATGGATTGTAAAATATGCTTTTCCTTTTTTTCGTTCTATAAGTTTATAATTTTCTTCCAAATCGAGTAAAATCTTCTTCAAAAAATCGGGTAATTGATCAAATAAAATCTGAGAGTTATTAAACCGTTTATAAATACTCTTAAATACATCTTCATCCTTATTATTATTAGAGAGTCCCTTACTCTCTTGGTTTGGTTTGGTTTTATCTGGGGTAGAAGAATCCTTTACCCCATTATTTTTTTTTTCTATTGTTTGTCACTCCAATTTTTTTTTAATTTTTATTGGTCAGTTACTCCGTGCATATGTGGGTAATAGATTTTACCTTTTATCGTATAAAAATTGCCTCTCAGTTACTCCGTGCATATGTGGGTAATAGAAATACAATCAGAACAGCAATTATTTCGAGACCAGTTACTCCGTGCATATGTGGGTAATAGTTTATTATAAACATATATCTTTTTGATATTCTCAGTTACTCCGTGCATATGTGGGTAATAGTTAGATGGTTTTATCGAAAAAGAAGATACCTTCAGTTACTCCGTGCATATGTGGGTAATAGACTATTTTTTTTGATGGATAGAGAGTTTGTGAGTTTTTTATACCTCGTAATTAGATTTAGTATCTAGATTAATCAGTATTGGATACAACTGTGTACCCTCTATCCCCTCAACCGATAAGGCATTGGAGAATGCTTTTTTCATAATATTATAAGCACCATTAACATCTGCATTAATTTTCGTTTTACAATGGGAACACATATATAATCCCCGATATTTTCTATTTTTTTTATCTCTTATACCACATTTAAAACATGTTTGAGATGTATATTCTTCTGTAATGAGTTTAAGATTAATTCCACTTATCTCTGCTTTATATTGAAGTTTTTCAATTAACATATTGAAAGGTATTTGAACAAACGATTGATTTACTCTTTTACCTAAATTGACTTCTCTTTTCCATTTCGGATTCTTTCCAATAACAATTGTCCCTATATGATGTTCGATACACCAATTAACTATATAGCGTGATGCTTTATGCATATAATCCTTTATTTTATTATTTCTTATCCGTCTCAATCTTTTCATAGAATTTGTTTGTTGTAATTGAATTCTTGCTTGTTTGTTATTAAATTTAATGAAATTCTTGGTAAATTTACCATTCTTTTTATAGATCTTACTTGTATATTCTTTCTTGCTCTTAGAGAGTAATTGGTTGGATAAGACGCTCTGTTTCTTACTTATAAGCTTATTATAATATTGATTGACTGATTTCAATGGGCGACCATTTATCGAAAAAGGTTGTAATCCAATATTGTTTACTACACATGCTAAATTATTTACCCCTATATCAATAGCAATGATCTTCTTTTTGTCTAGATTAAGATCATATTGATTTATATGATTATAAACGAGTTCTAAGTTATAAATATCATTTTTGGGAACAATCCGCACTTGTTGTAAAGTATCAATAGGAGTAACTACTTCAACAGGATCTAAGTGTGTTTTTTTGGGAAAATAAAGTTTCTTCTGTAACCTCTTTCTCTCTAATTGTTTCTTTTGTGGAATATGTTGATGATTGAAACATGCAATATATTCTCCATTCTTTTTCAGAAAATAAGGTGGATTAGGTCTTTCCTCATATTTTTCAGGGCTTTCTTTCCAATCTTTTAAGGACGTAATAAAAGTTTTCCAAGATATATGAAGGTTTTTCAGAACATTCTGAGAGACTTGAGAAGGCAAACATTTATATTCTTTTATATCTTTTAATAGCCACTTGGTATCATACCAATTTAGATACCAAGATGGGAGTGATGGAACTCTCTTTCTCTTACCAGCTCTCCATTCCCTAAATCTCTCTTTCCATTGCTCTGTTTTTCTCTTAAATGCTTTTTTTATATAGTATTGCACATCTTTTGGAAGACTCTCCAAATGAGACGCATCTCTCATAACCTTTCCAAAATGTTTTATGTAAAAAAGACCCGTATTATAAAGATTCTTACACCGATGACAAAGCAAACTAAGTTCCTTTGTTTTTTTTAATTGAATCGTTTCAACTAATTTCATCCTTTAGAGATTAACCTCTTTCTTTAAGTTTTTATTTGTATTAATAATTAATAGAATATCCTTTATATTAGGGATTTTCAACCGTTTAATAAGGGTAATTGCTTCTTGAA
>Ga0209918_1000205_pt1 | contig 44104 bp, 46 predicted proteins | sample SalPonD_shore_MG_FD_185712 | JGI IMG/M metagenome (GOLD analysis project Ga0209918, IMG submission 185712) | Salt pond soil microbial communities from South San Francisco under conditions of wetland restoration - Salt Pond MetaG... | ecosystem: Environmental > Aquatic > Marine > Intertidal zone... | reverse complement strand
GCCCTCGCCATCGTCCCGCACACGGATCAGCCGTTTGCCCCCTGCCTCGATGTCGATCTCCACCTGGCGGGCACGGGCATCCAGGCTGTTCTCCACCAGCTCCTTCACCACCGACGCGGGGCGCTCGATAATCTCGCCCGCGGCGATCTGGTTGACCAGCTGAGGGGGAAGCTGCCGAATTCGGCCCCGGTTTTCCACGCTTACCTGCACCAAGCTGTTGCCGTGAACGCGACATTATGAGCCATCACGGCCTCCAGGGTCACGGCGGCGGCGAGAATGCGTACGGCTGCCTCACGGAGTTCAGGGGATGCGCAGCGTGCTGCCGGCTATCAGCTGGTCGCCGTCGATGTCATTGACATCCTTCAGCCGACTGAGGCTCACGCTGTACTTGCGGGCAATTCCGATCAGCGTCTCGCCCCGGCGCACAACGTGCTGGCGGGCGTCGGCCATTCGCATGCCGGGCGGCATGTGGTCGGCGACATACTTGCGCAGCCCGTCGCGCAGCGCCCGGGCCAGGTGCCACTGATACTTAGAGCTGCCCAGCCGGCGCTCCTCCACCGGATTGGAGATGAATGCCAGCTCCACCAGCACCGAGGGCATGTCCAGGGACTTGAGCACCACGAAGCCGGCATGCTCCACGCGGTGCTTGTGGACCACGCCCACGGTGTTGAGCTGATCCAGCATGGTACTGGCCAGGGCGTTGCTCGACTCGGCCGTGGCGGCGCGGGAGAGATCGACCAGCACGCTCGCTACCATGTCGTCCTTGTCCTCCAGGGACACGCCGCCGATACGGTCCGCCGAGTTCTCACTCTCCGCCAGCAGCCGGGCCACCTCGGTGGAGGCCCCCTTTTGCGACAGGGTATAGACGGATGAGCCGCGCACCGAGGGATCGTCGATGGAGTCGGCATGGATGGAGACGAACATGTCGGCATGGCTCTGGCGCGCCTTCGCGGTACGCTCCCGCAGGCCCACGTAGTAGTCGCCCTTGCGGATCAGCACGGGACGCATGCCCGGCGCCTTGTTCACCAGATCGGCCAGCTTCTTGGCCACGGCCAGGGTCACGTCCTTTTCGTACGTACCGTGCTCCCCGATCGCGCCAGGATCTTCGCCGCCATGGCCCGCGTCGATGGCGATCACGAGCTGGCGCTTGTCACGGGGCGCCACCTTGACCGGCTCGGGGCTGCCGCCCTTGGGCTCCAGATCGACCACCAGGCGGTGGCCGTACTTCTCGTTGGGCTTGACCATGAAGCTCTTGGGCTCCACGGGCCGGTCCAGGTCCAGCACTACCCGGAGATCCGTCTTGTGCCGCGGGGCGCTGCGGATGCGCTTGAGCACCCCCTCGCTGTCGATGTCCTCGGCGAGCCGGGGATCCATCGCCGCCGAGTCGAAGTCAATCACCACCCGCTGGGGATCGCTCAGCGTGAACAGGGAATGCTCGGTCACTTCCGAGAGATCGAAGACCACCCGGGTACGGTCCGGTCCCGCCCAGGTGCGGATGTCCTTGATCACCGCCTGGTCGTCGGCAATCGCCTGAAACGACGCCAGAAAAAATCCCAGCGCCAGCAATGCCAACCACCGGCGAAACGGCGCCGCCGCTGCCCGGCTGACGACGCCCGCGGGGCGCCTCATTGCGACCTCCCGTGATTCTTCTGACTTCGGCACATGCCCCAAGTATGCCTGACAGACTACAAATTTCAATCTATAGAGAGAGATAGACGCTATTTCTTTGAGTTCACATCAAATTCCGTCAGCCAGGCACGCAGCACCGCCCTGCCGCGCGCTGATCCGGCATCGAGCGCCAGATCACGGCCGGTGCCGGCCACGGTCAGGCGCAGAGCCAGATCCGGTGCCGGCAGCACACCCGCACCACGTGCCGGCCACTCCACCAGCAAGGCGCCGCCGGCGGCGAGCAGATCCCGCAGCCCGATGAACTCCAACTCCTCGGCGTCGCCGAGCCGGTAGAGGTCCAGGTGGTGCACCGGCGGCTCTGTGGCGTAAGGCTCCACCAGGGTGTAGGTGGGACTGGGCACGGGACCGGCATGTCCGGCCGCACGCAGCAGACCGCGTACCAGCGAGGTCTTGCCCGCGCCCAGATTACCCTCGAGATGGACCACCAGCGGGACGGACAGCGCATGCCAGAGCGCGGCCCCGGCACGCTCGGTCGCTTCCGGGTCCGCCAGGCGGCGGTGCACCGTCATCGGGGATTGGCCAGCCAGCGCAGATGGGACATGAGATCGGTGGCCAGCAGGCCCCGTTCGCCGTCGGCCGCCGCCCGGTCCGCGGCCGCCGCGTGCAGGACTACCCCCGCACGCGCGGCCGCTTCCAGCGACAGCCCCTGGGCCAGCAGGCCACCCAGCACGCCGCTCAGCACGTCGCCCATGCCGCCGCTCGCCATGCCGGGATTGCCGTCGCTGCAGATAGCGCAGCCGTCGCTGGAACGGACCACCGTTCCGGCACCTTTGAGGACGGCGACGCCCCCGTAGCGGCGCTGCAGCTCGGCCGCCCGCCCAAGCCGATCTTGCTGAATCTCGGCCGTACCGGTGCCCAGCAGCCGGGCAGCTTCGCCGGGATGGGGCGTCAGTATCCAATCCCGCGGTCCGGGCTCATCGCCGGCCAGGAGGTTCAGGCCGTCGGCGTCCACGACCAGCGGCCCACCGAACGCCACGCAGGAGCGCCATACCATACGGCTCCACTCACTCCGTCCCAGACCGGGACCCACGACCACGACGCTGGCCCGCTCGAGGGCCGCGGCCAGATCGGCCTCGGCTGTGACGGCATGAGCCATCACTTCCGGCCGTGCGGCGAGCAGCGGGCCGCAGTGCCGCTCGCGGGTCGCCACGCTGACCAGGCCGGCACCGACCCGGCCCGCGGCCTCCGCAGCCATGCGCAGAGCGCCGCCCATGCCGTGGTCGCCCCCTGCGACCAGCACGTGCCCATAATGTCCCTTGTGCGCTGTACGCGGACGCGGCGGCAGTACGCCCGTCAGGCCAGCGGAATCGATACGCGCGGCCGTCGGCGTCACCGCCTCGTAGGCCGCGGCCGGCGCGTTCAGGTCGTCGAAGACGACCCGGCCCGTCACGCCCGGCCCGTCCGCGGTGAACAGGCCCGTCTTCAGGCCTATGAAGGTCGGTGTCAGCCGTGCGCGGACGGCGACGCCCATGATGCGTCCGCTGTCCCCCTGGAGGCCTGAGGGGATGTCCACCGCCATCACGGGTGCGCCGCAGGCGTTGATCGCCTCGATGGCTTCGGCATAGCGACCTTCCACAGGGCGGTCCAGACCGGTGCCGAAAATCGCGTCCACCACCACATCGGCCCCCGCCAGGGCATCCACTGAGAACTCGGCATGATCGCCGGCGGCCCAGTAGCGCTCCGCCACGGTCCGGGCATCGCCCTTGATCTTCGCCGGGTCGCCAAGCTGCAGCAGCCGCACCTGCAGCCTATCCTGGAGGGCCCGTTGGGCAATGACGAACCCGTCGCCGCCGTTGTTGCCGGTCCCGCAGACCGCCACGATGCGCCGCGCCCGAGGCCACTGGCGGCGCAGCGCCCGGTAAGCGGCGTTGCCCGCGCGCTCCATCAGGGTCAGGCCGGGTACGCCGAGGTCGTCGATCACCGCCCGGTCCAGCCGGCGGACCTGCTCCGCGGTGTACAGTGCTGTCGGCAGCTCCGTTTCCATGGCGGGCATTATAGAACGGTCGGCGCCGGGCCCTGAAGCCGGAACCGTCGCGCCAAGCCGCAGATCCCATACCGATCCCCAAAGCAACGGCGCAGCGATGACGGTGACGAAGCGGGCGGGACGTCGTGCCAGGTCTCGGCGTCACGGCGTGGCGGCGCCAGTATCAAGCGAGCACAACGCCGGATTGGCCGCCAGATGAATCCATGGCCGTGTCGTGGATCGAGAGACAGGCGGGTTAAAATGCCGCCATGGAAACCGCCCGCTCGCCACATACTCCGGAGATGACCGAGCTGGCCGCCCGTATCAAGCGGTGGGCCCGCCAGCTGGGCTTCGACGACGTGGGCATCACGGAGCCGCGCCTCGGGCAGGACGAAGCCCGGCTGGTGCGCTGGCTGCAGCGCGGGCATCAGGGCGACATGGGCTATATGGGCCGCCATGGCGTCAAGCGGGCGCGGCCGGAGCGGCTGGTGCCCGGCACCCGGCGCGTCGTCTCGGTTCGTATGGACTACACCACGCCGCAGACGCCCGACACCGGCCGCGTCCTCGGAGACCGGCTGCGCGCCTTCATCGCGCGCTATGCGCTGGGTCGCGATTACCACAAGCTCATGCGCAAGCGCCTGCAGGCGCTGGCAGGACGCATCGAGGCGGAGACTGGACCGTTCGGCTACCGGGCGTTCGTCGACAGCGCACCGGTGCTGGAGAAGGCCCTGGCCCGCGACGCCGGACTGGGCTGGATCGGCAAGAACACGCTGCTGCTCAGCCGCCAGGCAGGGTCCTATTTCCTACTGGGGGAGCTGTTCACCAACCTGCCGCTGCCAACGGATGCGGCCGGCGGCGAGCACTGCGGCAGCTGCCGCGCCTGCATCAGCGAGTGTCCCACCGGAGCTATCGTGGGGCCGTACCAGCTGGACGCCCGGCGCTGCATCTCCTACCTGACCATCGAGCACCACGGATCCATACCGGAAGCGCTGCGGCCTTACCTGGGCAACCGCATCTTCGGGTGCGACGACTGCCAGGCCGCCTGTCCGTGGAACCGGTACGCCCGGCCTACGGACGAGGCCGACTTCCGGCCCCGGCACGGGCTCGATACGGCCGACCTGGTCAGCCTATTTCGCTGGTCGGAGGCGGAGTTCCTGCAGCGCACGGAGGGCTCGGCCATTCGGCGCCTGGGGCACGAGCGCTGGCTTCGGAACATCGCCGTGGCGCTGGGCAACGCGCCCACCCGGGAAGGCGTGGTCGCAGTCCTGCAGGCGCGCCGGGACCATCCCTCGGCAATAGTTCGGGAACACGTGGAGTGGGCGCTGGCCCGTCACACGGCTGGCTGAGCGCGCCGGCCGTCAGAGCGATCCCCAGTCCTTCAGCCGGGCAACCAGCCCCTCCGTGGAGGAATCCATCTCCTCCGCCGCCGCCGGATCGTCCAGCGCCCTCATCAGATCGCCGGCGAGCTGCTTGCCCAGCTCCACGCCCCACTGGTCGAAAGGGTTGATGCGCCAGATCACCGCCTGGACGAAGGTGCGGTGCTCGTACAGTGCAAGCAGCCGGCCCAGACTGCGCGGCGTCAGCGACCGCATCAGCAGCGTATTGGAGGGCCTGCCGCCGGGGCAAACGCGGAACGGCAGCAGCGCCTCGATGCGCTCCTCATCCAGCCCTTCCCGCTCCATCTCCCGGCGTGCCTCGCGCTCGTCGCGGCCGAGCATCAATGCCCGGCTCTGGGCCATCAGGTTGGCCAGCAGCTGGCGCTGGTCGCCCCAGCCGCCGGAGACGTCCTCGCCCACGCCGACGAAGTCCACGGGGATCATGTAGGTCCCCTGATGGAGGGCCTGGAAGAAGGCGTGCTGGGCGTTGGTCCCCGTCTGCCCCCAGACCGAGGGCGCCGTGGAATGGTCGACGGACCGCCCGTCCCGGCCGACCCGCTTGCCGTTCGACTCCATTTCCAGCTGCTGGAGATAGTTCGGCAGCAGACGCAGGCGGTCCGTGTAGGGCACCACCGACCGGTCAGGGATACCGAAGCCGTTGGCGTACCAGATACCCAGCAGCGCCATGACTGCCGGCATGTTCTCCGCCAACGGGGCGCCTCGGAAATGCTCGTCCATGGCAGCGGCCCCGGCCAGCAGATCGGTGAACGCATCCATGCCGAGGGCGATGGCCACCGACAGGCCGACTGCGGACCAGAGGGAGTAGCGGCCGCCAACCCAGTCCCATAGCGGCACCACCCGCCCCGGATCGAGCCCCAGCGCCTCGACCCGGTCCGGCCGCGCGGTGACGGCCAGGAAACGTTCCCGCACCGCATGCTCCGACAGTCCCGCGGCGGCCAGCCAGGCCCTGGCCCGCTCGAAATTGATGCGGGTCTCCAGGGTGCCGAAGCTCTTCGACACCACCAGGAACAAGGTGCTTTCCGGCCGGCAGGCCGCGAGCGTGCGACGCAGCTCCACGCCGTCCAGGTTGGCGACGAAGTGCACCCGCGGGGCACCTTCCGGGGCCTGGTCGCCCAAGGCGTCCACCAGCAGGCGCGGTCCCAGGTCCGAGCCGCCGATGCCGAGGTTGACCACATCGGTCACCGGATCGCCGGCGCCGCCGAAATAGCGTCCGCCGCGCACCGCTTCGCTGATCTCCCGCATCCGGCTCAGCACCTCGGCGACGGCACCGCCCACATCCATGCCCTCCAGCCGGGGCGCCTCGGCGGGGTTCTGCCGCAGCGCGGTGTGCAGCGCGGGCCGCCCTTCGCTGCCGTTCACCGTCTCCCCGGCGAACAGCGCCTCGCGCCAACCCGCCAGGTCGGCCTCTTCGGCCAGCGAAGTGAGCAGATCCATCGTTTCGCCGGTTATCAGGTTTTTGGAATAGTCGAGGAGCAGGTCATCGTCCCCGATGGAAAACCGATGGAAACGGTGCGGGTCACGCTCGAACAGATTGCGCAGCGACAGGCCCGACAGGACTCGCCGGTGCTGCATGAGTGAGATCCAGCTCGGTGAGGCCTTGAAGCCGTCCATCGCACACTCCTTATTTCGACGGGGACCGACAGGACGTACCTTGGGGATACGACCGGCATTCTACTAGGCCCGCCGCACGAAGTGTCACGTTGGCGTGATGCGTGATACCGGAGACCGACCCGGCCCTCGGCATGGCAAGCGGTCATGACCGTCATGGGCGCCACGCCGGAAAAGCGAGAGAATAGGGTGACGAAGGGACGCACGCCAAGACTATCCTTTCCGGGCGTGCGGCCCAGCAGGGTAGTATGCCGCCTCCTGGAACCTTTCGATGCATGGAGTGAGCTTATGGCGCCTTCTCTGCACGGCGTTACGGTGGCGCTGCCGGAAACCCGCGAGCTGGATCTATTCGCCGCTATGCTGGAGGAACGCGGCGCGACGACTTGGCGCTGCCCGCTGGTCAGCATCGTCGACACCCCGGACCGGGGCGGCGTGGAGCGGTGGCTGCGAGAAGTGACCGACAATGGGCTCGACTGGCTGGTCCTGCTCACCGGCGAAGGGCTGCGGCGGTTATTGGGCGTCGCCGATGACATGGGCTTGCGGGAACGTTTCGTCGTCACCCTGGAGACCGCCCGGCTGCTGACCCGCGGGCCCAAGCCGGGACGGGCGCTGCGGGAGATCGGTCTGCGCAGCGACGTGGCGGCGGATGAGCCGACCACCGACGGCGTCATCGCGACCCTGCGCCGGGAGACGCTCGAGGGTCTGCGGGTCGGCGTGCAGCTCTATGGACAACCCAACCCCAGGCTCGTCGAGTTTCTCTCCGGGGCGGGCGCCGCGGTATTGACCGTCGCACCGTACGTCTATGCCTCAGCCGCCGATGACACGCGGGTGGCGGAGCTCATCGACGCCCTGGGTGCGGATCGCATCGATGTGCTGGCCTTCACCAGCAAGTCCCAGGTGGATCGGCTGTTCAAGGTGGCCGAGACCGCCGACCACAGCGCGAAGCTCCTGGAGGGTCTGCAGCGTACTGCCATCGCCGCCGTCGGCCCCATAGTGGCGGAGGCGCTGAGGGAGCGGGGCGTGGAGCCAGCCCTGATGCCGGAGCAGAGCTACTTCATGAAGCCCCTGGTGCGGGAGATCGCGGCGAAGTTTGCCCGGCCGTGACGTCACCCCGTCCGCGGGTGTTCGTCCCCGCTGCCGGCCCCAGCCGCGGCTCAGGCAACCTGCAGCGGAGCGGACAACCCTATATTGCAGGGCAGCATATGTCGGGAAGGGCGTAAATATACGGATTCAACCGCCGCCGTTCAATCGGACTTCCAGGTTGTCGATGAGGCGCGCCGCGCCCAGCCGCGCGGCGGTGAGTATGACCAAGGCCCGGTCGCCCGCATCCGGCCTGCCCAGATCGGCCTGCCGCCGGATGCTGAAATAGTCGGTACGGAAGCCCTTGCGGTCCAGCCGCTCCCGCCCCCACTGCTCCAGGGCTTCGATCTCCCACTCGCCGGCCTGCAGCCAGTCGGCGGCCTGCCGCAGCGTTGCATGGATTTCGGCCGCCGTTTCCCGCTCCGCCGGCTGCAGGTAGGCGTTGCGCGAGCTGCGCGCCAGGCCGTCCGCCTCGCGCACGGTATCCACTCCGATGACCTGCACCGGGAAGTTCAGGTCCCGGACCATGCGCCGGATGACCGTGAGCTGCTGGTAATCCTTCTTGCCGAACACGGCCAGATCCGGAGCGACCATGTTGAACAGCTTGGCCACCACGGTGGCGACACCCGCGAAGTGCCCGGGACGGAACTCACCGCAGAGGATGTCGGAGAGCCCGGCCACCTGCACCCGGGTGGTGATGCCGACGCCGTCGGGGTAGACCTCGTTGACGGACGGGGCGAACACGGCGTCCACGGACAGCGGCAGAAGCTTCCGGCAGTCCTCGTCCAGCGTCCGCGGATAGCCGTCGTAGTCCTCGCCCTCGCCGAACTGGAGCGGGTTCACGAAGACGCTGACCACCACCCGGTCGCTGCGGGCCCGCGCCTCCCGGACCAGCGCCAGATGGCCATCGTGCAAGCTGCCCATGGTCGGCACCAGACCCACCTCGAGACCCTGGTGATGCCATTCCCGAACCTGCTCCCGCAGCTCGGTCAGATGGTTGATCGTGTGCATTGATGTGTCTGCCCAGTGTCGAAATTCAGCGCGGCCCGGCCGTCCTCAATAGCAGTGTTCCTCGGCGGGAAACTGGCCGCGTTTGACCGCCCCCACGTAGGCCTCCACCGCACCCTGAACCGAGCCCGACCCGGCCATGAAGTCCTTGCAGAAGCGCGGCATCCGGCCCGGCATCATACCCAGCATGTCCTGCAGCACCAGGATCTGGCCGTCGCAGGACGGCCCTGCGCCGATACCGATGACGGGGATCTCCAGACGGCTGGTCAGGGCACCTCCGAGCGAGGCCGGGACGCACTCCACAAGCAGGGCGTCGGCACCGGCCTCCTGGAGCCCCTGGGCAGCCTGCAGGATCCGATCGGCCGCCGCCGTGTCCTTGCCCTGCACGCGGTAACCACCCATCTTGTGGACCATCTGCGGCTGCAGGCCGATATGCGCGCAAACCGGAATGCCGGTGGCGGACAGCGCGGCCACGGTGCCGGCCAGCTCGTCGGCCCCCTCCAGCTTGATCATGTGGGCGCCGCCCTCCTTCACCAGCCGCCCGGCGTTGACCAGCGCATCCGCCTCGGCGGCGTAGCTCATGAAAGGAAGGTCCGCCATCAGCAGCGCCCGGCGGCGCCCGGCGGCAACGCAGCGCGTATGGTAGATCATCTCGTCCACGGTCACCGGCAGGGTGGTCTCCCGGCCCTGGACCACCATGCCCAGGGAGTCGCCCACCAGGATCAGATCCACCCCCGCGCGGTCCAACACGGTCGAGAAGGCATAATCATAAGCCGTCAGGCAGGCGATGGCCTCGCCCTCGGTCTTCATGCGCCGCAGCTGGGATAGGGTTACCGGCTTGTCGTACGGGGCGGCATTTCCACTGTTCATGGACGACCTCTCACAGCGGGGGCGGGCCGTTGGGACCCCGTCAACAGGCGGCCCGCATGACGGAAAACCTTACTTTACAGCGCAAAAGGAGACGGGTTGAAGTAGTGCCGGCCGCTGCGGATCTCCTTGATCCGCTCCAGCAGAAGGGCGTATTCCCTGTCGTTGTCCACCGGGTTGATACCGGACGTGTTGACGATCAGCAGCGGCGCATCGTCATAGTGGTAGAAGAAGCGGATATACGCCTCGCTCAACCGCTCCAGGTAGCCCGGGGCCATGCCCTGCTCGTAGCGGATACCGCGCTTGCTGATGCGCTCCTGCAGGGTTTCCACCGGCGCCTGGAGGTAGACCACCAGGTCGGGCCTCGGGACGGTCAGTGCCAGCTCCTGGTAAACCCGGTCGTAGAGGGCCATCTCGTCGCTGTTGAGGTTCAGCTCGGCGAACACCCGGTCCTTCTCGAAGAGGAAATCCGCAACCATGCGCGGGCGGAACATGTCCGTCTGCCGCAGCGCGCGGAGCTGCTCGGCGCGCTGCAGCAGGAAATAGAGCTGGGCGGGGAACGCGCCGTCGCGCGGGTTCTGATAGAAGCGTTCCAGAAAGGGGTTGTCCTCCGCGCGCTCCAGCAGCAGCTCGGCGCCGAAGCTCTCCGCCAGCCGGCGCGTCAGGCTCGTCTTGCCGACCCCGATGGGCCCCTCGACAACGACGTATCCCGGTATCCGCTCGGTCATTCCGCTCCGATCCGTCCCGATGCTTCCGCGATGGGCCGCAGACCGCGACCGTCCACCCGGGCCTTGAGCGCCTCCACGGGACCGTAACCGGGCACGTCGAGGCGCGGCGCGAGCTCCGCGAGAGGATACAGTACGAAGGCCCGCTCGTGGAGCCCGGGATGGGGCAGCGTCAGGCGCGGCAGCCGCAGCCGCGCATCCCCCCAGAGCAGCAGGTCCAGATCCAGGCGGCGCGGCCCCCAGCGGCGACCGCGCCGCCGGCCTTGCATACACTCCACCGCCAGCAGCGCGTCCAGCAGCAGCAGTGGGTCCAATGCCGTGTCCAACGCGGCCACCGCGTTGACGTAGTCCGGCTGGTCCTGGGGCCCCATCGGGGGGTTCGCGTAAAGGCCGGAGGCCCCCGCCAGCCAGGTCAGCGGCACCCGGCTCAGAGCATGCAGGCCGGCCCTGACCTGCTCGGCGGGCTCGTCGAGGTTGCTGCCCAGGCCGACATAGGCGCGCACCCAGCCCACCCCGCAGCCATCCGCCCCCGCCATGGCTCAGCCGGAGGTATCGGACTTCGATCGGCGACCGCGCCGCCGGCGCCGGCGAGGGGGTGCCTGGTCACCGCTCTGCGGCTGGCCGTCGCCCTCCTCGCCGCGTTGGGCCTCGGTCCACCAGTCGGCTGCCTCCTGCTCGACCTCGTGCACCTCGGCGCGCAGCAGGAGAAAGTCGTAGGCCGCGCGGAAGCGGGGGTGGCTCAGCAGCCGCAGCGCCCGCCTGTTGCGCCGCTCCAGGCGCGGTTGCAGGTTCCAGATCTCGCGCATGGGCACGCCGAAACGCTTGGGCAGCGTCACGCGCTGCAGCTGGGCCTCGTGCACCTCGCGGCCCGCCTCCTGCACGGCCACATTCGGGCTGCGGGCCTCGTCGTCCATGAGCTCGCCCATTTGCTCCCGCACCACCGGCCACAGCAGGGCAGCGAAGATGAAGGCCGGCGTCACCGGCTTGCCCTCGGCGATGCGCCGGTCGGTGTTGTCCAGCGCCCGGGAAATGAAGGCCAGCGCCGTGCCATGTTCGTCGCGGTCGAGGCTCGCCTCGGTCTGCGGAAACAGCACCGCGAACAGGCCGTGGTGGCGCAGCATCTCGAAGGTCTCCAGCCCCATGCCGCCGAGCAGCAGCTTGAGCACCTCGTCGAACAGCCGCGCCGGCGGGACCTGCTCCAGGAGCGGCGCCATCTCGGGCAGGGGCCGCGCCGTCTCCTCTTCCAGCCGGAAACCGAGCTTCACGGCGAAGCGCACCGCGCGCAGCATGCGCACCGGGTCCTCCCGGTAGCGGACTCCCGGATCGCCGATCAGGCGGATGAGTCCCCGCTCCAGGTCGGCCATGCCGTCCACATGGTCGACGATGGAGAAATCCGCGATGTTGTAGTAGAGCGCGTTGACGCTGAAATCCCGCCGGAAAGCGTCCTCCTCCAGCGTCCCGTAAACGTTGTCGCGGACGATGCGGCCGTCCTCGAACGCTACGGCGGCGGCGTCGCCCTCCGGGGCTTCGTCGGCGCTGGGGTCGTGCAGGGCGCGGAACGTGGCAACCTCGATGATTTCCGGACCGAAATGGACATGGGCGAGGCGGAAGCGGCGGCCGATTAGCCGGCAGTTGCGGAACAGCGCCTTGACCTCCTCGGGATGGGCGTCGGTGGCCACGTCGAAGTCCTTCGGCTCGCGCCCCAGCGACAGGTCGCGGACACCGCCCCCCACGAGATAGGCTTCAAAGCCCGCGTTCTTCAGTCGGTACAAAACCTTCAGCGCGTTGTCGCTGATATTGGCGCGCGATATCCGATGATCGGATCGCGGAATGATTGCAGCTTCGATTGGCTTGGCCTCTGGACCGGACACGGGTAATGGCTTGTGCGACAAAAAAGACTGCGTATAATACCACCCCCGACGCGGGGCGACACAGCACAGCCTATCAGGCAGCGGCCGCGCCGCGAAATCAGCGGACACGACACCGGCTCCCATCGTCTAGTGGTTCAGGACGCCGCCCTCTCAAGGCGGTAACCGGGGTTCAAATCCCCGTGGGAGCGCCAAACCCGGGAAAAGCCGCCAGCAGGCGGCTTTTCTGTTTGAGAACATCATGAGCGCGCCAACCGCCATTCCCGCCGGCCCGTTTCGGCGCTTCGCCGCCATCATCTACGACAGCCTGCTGGTCATCGGCCTGCTGATGCTGGCCACGGCGGTGCTGCTGCCGTTCACGCACGGCGAGGCGATCCACGCGGGCAATCTCCCCTACCGGGCGTACCTGGCCCTGATCATCTTTCTCTACTTTGCCCTCGGCTGGACCCGCAGCGGTCAGACCCTCGGCATGAAGGCGTGGCGGATCCGGGTTCAGCAGCCGGACGGCCGCGCCATTGGCTGGCGGCAATCTTTGATCCGCGCCGCGGTGGCCGTACTCTCATGGCTATCGCTGGGCGCCGGTTTCCTGTGGAGCTACATCGACGGCGAACGGCGTAGCTGGCACGACATGGCCTCCGGCACCCAGTTGGTACGGCTGCCCAAGCGGCGCCGGCGATGAGCGGCAGGCGCGGGCTCAGCCCAGCCGCCTGATGCCGAAGATACCGGCGGCCAGGAACAGCAACGGCGGGCCCAGGGCACTGAGTATCGGCGGCAGTCCGTAGACCAGGCCCGTGTAGTTGATCAGGCGATTGCTGAAATAGAACGCCATGCCGACGACGATCCCCAGAAACAGCTGAAACCCGATCCCCTTCCGGCGCTGGGAGCCAAACACCAGCGGCACTGTGAGCACCAGCATGGTCACCACCGCCAGCGGCGTCGCGATCTTGATCCAGAACGCCAGCCGGTAGCGGGCGCTGTCCAGGTCATTCGCTTCCAGGTAGTCAATGTAGGTAGCCAGGTCGAATATCGGCAGCCGGCGCGGCTCCACCACGACCACGTCCAGCACCTCGGGCCGCAGCCCGGTTTCCCAGCGATGGGGACCGGAGCGCTCGGTGGTTACGCCGTGGTCGGTGAAATGCGTCGTCCGCGAACGGCTGAGCTCCCAGTGCCCATCCCGGTATTCGGCCAACGGCGCCTCCATGATCGATTCCAGACCGCCGTCCTTGCCCGCTTCGTAGACGCGCACGCCCTCCAGGCGGTCGCGGGAGGGCGCCTGGCGGACCTCGATGAAGCGGCGCCCGTCCCGGGCCCAGAAGCCTGACCCGTCAGACTTGCTGACGTGCTGGCTGACCGCGTCCGCCTTCAGCCGCTCGGCATGGCGCTGGGCCACCGGCGCCACGAACTCGCCGAGGCCGAACGCCAGCACAGCCAGCACCACGCCGCCGATCACCGCGGAGCGGGCAACCCCGGCCACGGACACGCCCGCGGCTCGGATCACCACCAGCTCGTGGCGCGCGGCCAGGGTGCCGAGACCCAGCAGGCTGCCTATCAGAGTAGCGAACGGGAATGTCTGATAGGCCCGGTATGGCGCCGAGAGCAGTGTATAGAGCAGGGCCAAGGGCAGCGTGTAATCGCCCTTGCCCACGTCACCCGTCTCGGAGAGGAAGTCGAAGACGATTTCCAGTGACAGTACCACCAGCAGCGCCAGTAGCGCGCTGACCAGGACCGTGCGCGCAATGTAGCGGTCGATGATGTTCACGACACCGCCCTCTGCCTGCGCCGTAACGGCCATCCATACTGCTTGAGCAGCCAGCCAAGGCCGAACGCGGCCGCAGCCCCGTGCACCCACCACATGCCCAGCCAGACCGGCACGTAGCCGTTCTGCACCCAGTCCTCGGCGGCGGCGAGTCCGTTGGAGTAGAGCATGTAGATCAGCACGGCGCCGAACATGCGCGTATAGCGGGCATCCCGCGGGCCGCCCCGGGACAGGGGCACGGCAATCAGGGTCAGCACCAGCAGCATGACGGGCAGCGAGAAACGCCACTGCAGCTCGGCACTCGTCGCCGGCCCGCCGGCCTGGATCAGGGCCGCGGTGGTCATGCCGGAACGGTGCGTGTCCGGCTTGACGGCCGGCGGACGCTGAATGCGGATGCCGTGTTCCTGAAAGCGCAGAATGCGCCAGGCCCCGTGCCCGGGCACACCCTCGTAGCGGGTGCCATCATAGAGCACCAGATAGCGCTCACCGGTGTCGGGATCCACCGTCTGCCGCGCGTGGTCGGCCTGCAGGACGACAGTCTCGCCATGACGGCGGGCCTTGATGAACACGCCGTACATGGTGTTGCCGTCATCGCCGACACGCTCCACGTAAACCATGCCGTCGATGCCTTTCGGCTGAAAGAAACGGCCGGGCTGAATGCCCTGTACCAGCATGGTTGTCTCCGCTTGGGCGGAGAGCCGTTCGCTGGCGCGCTCGGCCCAGGGAGAGGCGAACAGCGTAACCCACGCCACCGCCAGCGCCAGGGGTACGGCCAGCAGGTACAGGGCCCGGTACTGACCACCAGGGCCGATGCCGCAGGCCGCCATGGCGGCGATCTCGGAATCCCGGTACAGACGCCCCAGGGCCAGGATGACGCCCAAAAAGAAGCTGGCGGGAATCATCAGCCCCAGCAGGGATACGGCATTGCAGCCCAGCAGCTGCAGGATCATGCCGGCGGGAAGGTCGCCTTCCGCGGCATCGCCCAGGTAGCGGACGAAGCGGTTGGTCAGCAGTACCAGGAAGAGCACGACGACCACCGCCACCCAAACGGTCAACGCCTCCCGGGCGATGTAGCGGTTGATGACGGAACCCTTCAATGCTGAAGCCTCTACGGTGTCGTCCGGACACTACATGACGCGGCCCCGGCCGCAGCCGTGGCATGCGCGTCCGACAGGTATTGGTGACCGAGGTTGCATCACCGGCGAAACGGCTCGCCGCCGGATCATACAGCGACCGATGCCCCGGCGCGCGATCCGCGCGGTCACGGCGGCCTACGCTACCGCGCCGGGGCGCCAACCGCCAGCTTTTCGCGCACGCTGCCGCAATGGTAACGCCCACGATCCCGTCACCGGCCGGCGCAGGCTGCGGTAACGGCGAAAATCCATGCACTTGGGGCAAAATTTCCGCGTACAGTGCAAAAACCACCATTTCATGGATTAAGATAAGATGGCGCCTTGTCGGCCGATACCGGGCCGTCATCGACAACCGGCCGCCGCCGACGTCCATGTGTGGACCATTCCATCGGAACACCGGGCGGCGCGGCCGGGCCCGACGGCGGACCGCCAACCGCGAGTCCGGCCGAGAGCCCAAACAAGAACAGTCAAAAGGAGTCGCCGATGGAATACACCGTCAAAAGCGGCAGCCCCGAGAAGCAGCGTTCGGCCTGCGTCGTCGTAGGAGTCTATGAGCCGCGCCGGCTCACCCCCGCCGCCGAGGAAATCGACGCGGCCAGCGACGGCTACCTGTCCGCGCTCATCCGACGCGGCGACATGGAAGGCAAGCTCGGGCAGTCCCTGATGCTGACCCACGTGCCGGGCGTGCTCTGCGACCGGGTGCTGCTGGTGGGCATGGGCCGGGAACGCGATCTCAACGACCGGGGTTTCCGGCAGACGGTGGCGCTGATGGCGAACCGACTGCAGGAGGCGGGCGCGGCCGAGGCCGTGACGTATCTGTCCAATCTCCGTGTCAAAGGCCGGGATACGGTGTGGTGCGTCCGCGACACCGTCATGACCGTGGCCCAGACGCTGTATCGCTTCGACCGGCTCAAGAGCAGCAAGGACCGCCCGCGCCGGCCGCTGCGCAAGCTGACGGTCAGCGTCCCCAGCCGGCGCGACCTGCCCCACGGCGAACGCGCCATGGCCGAGGGCGTGGCCATCAGCGAGGGCGTCAGCCTCGCCCGGGACCTGGGCAACCTGCCTGGCAACATCTGCACGCCGACTTATCTGGCGGAGCAGGCCCAGGCGCTGGGCCAGGAGCACAGAACCGTGAAGGTCAGCGTGCTGGAACGCGCGGACATGGAGAAGCACGGCATGGGCGCTCTGCTGGCGGTCGCCCGCGGCAGCCGGCAACCACCGAAGCTGATCATCATGGAGTACCGGGGCGGCGCGAAGAACGAGAAGCCACACGCGCTGGTGGGCAAGGGCATCACCTTCGATGCCGGCGGCATTTCCCTCAAGCCCGGCGCGGCCATGGACGAGATGAAGTTCGACATGTGCGGGGCGGCGTCGGTGTTCGGCACCTTCAAGGCCTGTGCCAGCCTGGGGCTGCCGATGAACGTAGTGGGCGTAGTCCCGGCCAGCGAGAACCTGCCGGACGGCGACGCCTGCAAGCCGGGCGACATCGTCACGACCATGTCGGGGCAGACCGTGGAGATCCTCAACACCGACGCCGAAGGCCGCCTGGCCTTGTGCGACGCGCTGACCTATACGGAACGCTACGAGCCCCAGACGGTGATCGACATCGCGACCCTGACCGGGGCCCACATCATCGCCCTAGGCCATCACGCACATGCGGTGATGGGCAATAACAGCCCGCTGGTCAACGACGTGCTGGGCGCCGGCCGCAAGGCGGGCGACAGAGCCTGGGAGTTGCCTTTGTGGGACGAGTATCAGGACCAGCTGAAGAGCAACTTCGCGGACATGGCCAACATCGGCGGCCGGCCCGCGGGCAGCATCACGGCGGCCTGCTTCCTGTCGCGGTTCACCAAGCAGTTCCGTTGGGCGCATCTGGATATCGCCGGCACCGCCTGGAACAGCGGCGATAACAAGGGCGCCACCGGCAAGCCGGTGCCGCTTCTGACCCAGTACCTGCTCGACCGCCTCGAGGAGAAGGCGTGAGGCCCTTTGCCAAACATGCGCGTGGACTTCTACATATTGCCGGGTGATTCCGCCAGGGAGCGCGCTCTGTTCGCCTGCCGCCTTGCGGACAAGGCCTACCAGCAGGGTCACCGGCTGTTCCTGCGGGTCGGTTCCGCCGCCGAGGCGGCGAGCCTGGACGAGCTGCTGTGGACTTTCCGCCAGGGCAGCTTTCTGCCCCACGCCCGGGTGGAGCAGGCGGAGGGCGAGCCGATCCTGCTGGGGGAGACCGAGCCGGACGACGCCCGGCGCGACGTCCTGGTCAACCTGGCCGACTCTCTGCCGCCGTCCTGGCGGGACTACGGCCGCGTCGCCGAGGTAGTGAACCAGGCGCCGGAGGTCTTGCAGAGCAGCCGCCGGCGGTTCCGTGCCTATCGCGACGAAGGCCTCGAGCCGCACACGCATCAGATGAGCCGGAGCGGACCATGAGCGGTGGGGTGAGCGAGCCGTCCCTCGACGCCGAAGGGCGGCCCATCCTCCTGGACGTCGCGGTACCCGGCGACGAGGCCCGGGCGCGGGGTCTGTTCCTCCCGGAACACGAGGAAGCGCCGCCGGTGGGCGCGTCCGCGATCCGGCCGGAGAAGAGCGCCCAGTCGCTGGAGCGCTATCTCCAGGAGCGTATCGAGCAGGCCGTGCGCCGCGCCCTCCCCGAGGCGACCCGCCGCAGCGTGGAAAGGCTGCGGCGCGACTCCGGTCGCGATCCCGACGACGCGGACAGGGACTAGCGACGCTCCGGTACAGAACGGCACCGCGCCGCAGTATACTGTCGCGCCGCGACGGGCGACGGCACCCGATTTCACAGGCGCACGGACCGAGGCCACGCCGGTCGCGGTCCAAGCGGCTCAAAGTGAGCCGCGGAAATCTCTGAGCTGGCAGACATCCATGGAAAAGACGTACGACCCCAAGAGCATCGAGTCCAAGTGGTACACGGCCTGGGAAGCCAACGGCTATTTCGCGCCTCAGGGCGACGGCGCGCCCTACTGCATCATGATCCCGCCACCCAATGTGACCGGGACCCTGCATATGGGGCACGCATTTCAGGACACCATCATGGACGCTCTGGTGCGCTACCACCGCATGGGCGGCGACCGCACGCTCTGGCAGGTGGGGACGGACCACGCGGGCATCGCCACCCAGATGGTGGTCGAGCGCCAGCTCAACGCCGAGGGCAAGACCCGGCACGACCTCGGCCGGGAGCGCTTCGTCGAACGGGTGTGGGAGTGGCGGGCCCACTCCGGCGGCACCATCCAGAATCAGCTCCGCCGCATGGGCGCCTCGGTGGACTGGAGCCGTGAGCGCTTCACCATGGACGACGGGCTGTCCAACGCGGTCCGCGAGGTGTTCGTCCGGCTGTACGAGGAAGGGCTCATCTACCGGGGTCAGAGGCTGGTCAACTGGGACCCGGTCCTGCACACGGCCGTCTCCGACCTGGAGGTGGAGTCCCGCGAGGAGAAGGGGCACATCTGGCACATGCGTTACCCGCTGACCGACGGCAGCGGTCACGTCGTGGTGGCCACGACCCGCCCGGAGACCATGCTCGGCGACACCGCGGTGGCCGTCCATCCCGAGGACGAACGTTATCGCCACCTCATCGGCAAGACCATCCGCCTGCCGCTCGCCGAGCGGGAGATCCCGGTCATCGCCGACGACTATGTGGACCCGGAGTTCGGCAGCGGCTGCGTGAAGATCACGCCCGCCCACGATTTCAACGACAGCGCCGTCGGCGAGCGCCATGATCTCCCCGTGATCAATATCCTGACCCCGGCGGCGGCCATCAACGACAACGCGCCGGACGCGTATCGGGGCCTGGACCGCTACCAGGCGCGCAAACGGATCGTGGCCGACCTGGAGGCCGCGGGCCTGCTGGAGAAGGTGGAGGACCACACCCTCATGGTTCCGCGGGGCGACCGCTCCGGCGCGGTCATTGAGCCGTACCTCACCAACCAGTGGTTCGTCGATCTCACCCGTGAGCGCCAGGAGGACGGCCGCCCAGGGGGCAAGACGGCCATCACGGACCCCGCCCTGCAGTGCGTCAAGGACGGGCGTATCCGGTTCATCCCCGGCAACTGGAACAAGACCTACTTCAACTGGCTGGAGAACATCCAGGACTGGTGCATCAGCCGGCAGATCTGGTGGGGGCATCGCATCCCGGCCTGGTACGACGCCGACGGCCGCTACTACGTGGGCCGCTCGGAAGCGGAGGTGCGGGACAGGCACGGCCTCGGCGAGACGCCGCTCACCCAGGACGAGGACGTCCTCGACACCTGGTTCTCGTCGGCCCTGTGGCCGTTCTCCACGCTGGGCTGGCCGGAACGCACGGAGGCGCTGAGCCTCTTCTACCCCACCAGCGTCCTGGTCACCGGCTTCGATATCATCTTCTTCTGGGTGGCGCGGATGATCATGATGGGCCTCAAGTTCATGGCCGACGTGCCCTTTCGCGAGGTCTACATTCACGGTCTGGTACGTGACTCCGACGGCAACAAGATGTCCAAATCCAAGGGCAACGTGCTGGACCCGCTGGACATCATCGACGGCATCGATCTGGAAACGCTGGTGGACAAGCGCACCAGCGGTCTCATGCAGCCCCAGCTGGCACCGAAGATCGAGCAGCAGACCCGCAGGCACTTCCCCGAGGGCATCGCCGCCCACGGCACCGATGCCCTGCGGTTCACGTTCGCATCCCTGGCCACCACCGGCCGCGACGTGGTCTTCGACATGGGCCGGGTGGACGGCTACCGCAACTTCTGCAACAAGCTCTGGAACGCCGCCCGCTACGTGCTCATGAACACGGAGGGCGAGGACTCCGGCGTGGACAGCGACGACTGCCTCCTCTCCCCCGCCGACCGGTGGATCGTCTCGCGGCTGCAGCAGACCGAGCGGGGCATGGGCGAGGCTCTCACCGCCTACCGCCTGGACCAGGCGGCTCAGGCAGTGTACGAGTTCGTCTGGGATGAGTACTGCGACTGGTACCTGGAGCTGTCGAAACCGGTACTGCAGCAGTCGGACGATCCGCGTGCCCTGCGCGGGACACGCCGGACCCTGGTGCGGGTACTGGAAGCCGTGCTGCGCCTGCTGCACCCGCTGATGCCCTTCATCACCGAGGAGATCTGGCAGCGCGTGGCACCCCTGGCCGGCAAGCGCGGCGAGACCGTCATGCACCAACCCTATCCGCAGCCCGACGCCGGGCGCGAGGACCCGGATGCCGAGGCCGAGGTGGCCTGGATGCAGCAGTTCATCCTCGGGGTACGGCGGATCCGCGGCGAGATGAACATTGCCCCGACCCGGCGCCTGCCCGTACTGCTGGCCAATGCCTCAGAGGAGGACCGGGCCCGGGTGGAGCGCAACCGCTGGTACCTGGACTTCCTGGCACGCCTGGAGTCCGTGGATTGGGTCGCCGACCGGGACCAGGCACCGGAGTCCGCCATCAGCCTGGTCGATGAGATGCAGCTGCTAGTACCCATGGGCGGGCTCATCGACAAGGCCGCCGAGCTCAACCGCCTGGACAAGGAGCGCAGCCGCCTGCGCCAGGAAGTGGAACGGGGCGAGAAGAAGCTGGGCAATGCCAGTTTCGTGGAAAAGGCGCCGGCCGAGGTGGTCGACAAGGAGCGCAGAAAGGTGGAAGAGGCCCGCTCCGCCCTGGCCAAGCTCGACGACCAGTACGCGCGTATCGAGGCATTGTGAAAACCGCTTTAGCCGCAAATGAACGCGGATGGACGCCAATTGCCCGATGGGACCGCATCGGTCACCGGCTCCGGGAAAGCGGCGCGCCGGTTTCCCGTCTTGCAGGCGAAAACAACCAGTAGGAGCGCCGCCAGGCGTCAGCCATCGGGCCCGACGGTAACCCTCAGGGTATAGGCACGGTCCGCCGGGATCCAGGTGTCCTCCTGCCCCCAGAGGACGAGCACCGGCGGTTCCACCTCGGCGTAGTGCGACTGCACGGCATCCGTATAGCGCTGGTCGGCCTGGGCGACCCGGCGGTAGAACGCCGGCTGGCCCATCTCTCCGCACCAGGGTGCCACGGTGGCATCGATGACCTCCGGTGGCAGCGGGGCGTGGGCGGCCGTCGCCACATAGGCGCGGACCATGGTCTCAGTGCCCGGCGGTGGAAATCACCGCCTGTACGATCAGCACCAGCACCACCACGAACACGACGGTGAACACGATGCCGCCGATGATGAACGGTGCCGGGCTGCCCTTGCTGAAATCCCGCGTCCGGGCCTCCTCGCTCTGCACGCCCAGAGCGGCGGCAAGGATGCTCTTGACCACCTGCCACGGCGACATCCGGCGCCGCTCGTTGTCCTGCTCGTCGGTCATTGATGCTCCTGATTCGGAGGCGACCCAACCGCCCGTTGTCCCGCCGACCGCGTTTCATGCACCCGGGACAGCGCCAGGCCACCCGCGGCGAACAGGATGATTAGCGCCAGCATGGAGTAACGCTGGCCGAACCACACGCCGAACAGACCGAACAGCGGGGGTCCCAGCAGGGTCGCGAATTTGCCCAGAAGATTGTAAAAGCCGAAAAACTCCCCCGCCTCGCCGCCGGGAATGAGGCGGGCGTAGAACGAACGGCTCAGGGCCTGCACGCCGCCCTGAACCAGACCCACCAGCACGGCGATGGCGAAGAACTCCCAGACGGCCGACAGAAAGATACCCCAGACGCTCACCGCCATGTAGACACCGAGCCCAATGTAGATCCCAGTCCGGGGACCGATCCGCTCCCCTAGCTTGCCGAAGGCGATGGCGGCAGGGAAGCCGACGAACTGCACGACCAGCAGCGCGGCGATGAGGTCGTCGCTGCCGAAACCCAGCGACTCGCCGTAGCTCACGGCCATCACGTACGTGGTCTGCACCCCGTCCATGTACAGCCAGTAGGCGATGAGGAACAGCCCGATCTGGCGCATGCTCCGGACCTTCGCCAGGGTGTGGCGCACCTCGGCGAGACCGGTACGCACTGCGGCGCCGACCCCGCTGACCCGCGGCGCCGGCTCCGAGACCCAAATGAACAGCGGCAGAGAGAATACCAGCCACCAGACGGCGGTCGCCACGAAGCTGGCCCGCACCGCCTGCGCCTTGTCCGCCAGAGCGAAGAGCTGGGGATCGAGGGTGGCGGCCACGCAGCCGGCGAACAGCAGCCCGCCACCCAGGTAGCCCATGCCGTAGCCGAGCCCGGAAACGAAGTGCCATCGCCCCGGCCGGCTGACTACCACCAGCAGGGCGTCGTAGAAGACGTTGGCACCCATGAAACCCACGTTGGCCAGAACGAACAGAGCGGCGGCCGCCAGCCAGCTACCCGGCCCCACCAGGCTCAGCGCCGCGGTGCCCACCAGGCCGAGCACCATGAACAGCCCCAGCAGCAGCCGCTTCGCTCCGGCGTAATCGGCGATCGCGCCCAGCACCGGGGCCGACACCGCAATCAGCGCACCGGACAGGCCGTTGGCGAAACCCAGCCGGCTGGTAGCGACGGCGGGATCGGTCCCCGCGCTCCAGTAGGCCTGGAAGAAAACGGGGAAGAAACCCGCCACCACCGCGGTCGCATAGGCAGAGTTGGCCCAGTCGTACAGGGCCCAGGCCCAGACGGCGCGACGCTCATGGCTGGCCGCCGGCGCTTCGTGGTCCATTCACGCTTTCCTTACGCTCCGGCCTGTCGGGCCCTGTCAGCCCGGGCGGCTAGGGAAACACTGAAATCTTCGCGCGTGGCTCTGCGCGAATACTTCAGTGTTTCCCTATGGCGTCTCCCGGGGCAGCCGAACCGCCATGACCAGGGCGTCCTCGCGGCCGCCGAAGTCGGGATAGTAGTCCCGCCGCCGACCGACCTGCACATAGCCGGCCTTGTGATAGAGGTGCAGCGCGGGCAGGTTGCTGGGCCGGACCTCCAGGAACATGCGTTCCGCGCCCAGGCGCTCGGCGTCGCGTATGGTCCGCTGCAGCAGGCGCCCGCCGACGCCCTTGCCGTGCCAGTCGGGATCAACGCACAGGTTCAGCAGATGGGCCTCGCCGGCGCCGAAGGACATGATGGCATAGCCCACGACGTCGTCGCGGATGAGATGTACCCAGCAGCTGTAGCCCACGTTGATGCAGTCGCGAAAGATCCCGGGCGTCCAGGGAAAGTCGTAGGCCTGCTGCTCTATGGCGCTGACCCGGCCCACGTCGCCGTCCCGCATGGGACGGATCAGGGTCAGCATGCTCGAGGCGGCGGCGCTCATGCGTTTCCTCCCACCTGGTCGCGCACCCGTTTCAGGTCCTGCCACGCCTTGGCCTTGTCGGCTGGAGAGCGGAGCAGGTAAGCGGGATGATAGCTCACCCACACCGGCGTGCCCTCGGGCCCATACTGATGCCAGCGTCCCCGCAGGCGGCCCAGGGGCGCATCGCTCTTCAGCAAGTTCTGGGCGGCGACCCGACCCACGGCCAGTATGACCGCGGGCCTGACCAGCTCAAGCTGGCGGCGCAGGTAGGGCTCGCAGGCGGCGACCTCGTCGGCCATGGGGTCGCGGTTGCGCGGCGGCCGCGACTTGAGAATGTTGGTGATGTAGACGCCGCCGTCGTGGCGGGACAAACCAATGGCCCGCAGCATCTGATCCAGCAGCTGCCCGGCCCGACCCACGAAGGGCTCGCCCTTGCGGTCCTCCTCTGCACCCGGGGCCTCGCCGATCACCATCAGCCGCGCCGAGCGGTCGCCGACACCGACCACGCCCTGGGTCCGGGTCTCGTGCAGCCGGCAGGCCGTGCAGGTCCGTATGGCATGCTCGAGCTCCTCCCAGCTCCAACCCGCATCGGCACGCTCAGAAGGCGTGCTGTCGGGAGCGGCCGCCGCGGCGGCGGGTTCTGCCGCCGGCGGCTCGTGCTCCGCGGCAGCCTGCCCGCGCGGCACCCAGAGTTCGATGCCCATACGCTTGAGATATCGAAGGCGGCGATTGTCCATCGTCATCGGTGCAGCCTGCGTCCTTCCCAGCAATCTCCGGCAACGGCCCTACCCCGCCAAGACGCTGCCGACGGGCAGACACGTTGGCCCGCCGAATGCCGTAGCCCCGGCACCACCGCCTCCTCCAGGGGAACGCCGCCGGGCATCCCGGGCGCCCCTAGACCTCGGCCGCCTGCGGGTGGGTCCGTTCCACCCCTTGAAGCAGCTTGTTGAGCGCGTTCACGTACGCCTTCGCCGAAGCCAGGACGATGTCCGTGTCCGAGCCCTGGCCGTTGACCACGCGTCCGCCGCGCTCCAGCCGGACGGTCACCTCGCCCTGGGCGTCGCTTCCGGAGGTGATGTTGTTGACGGAATACAGCAGCAGCTGGGCCCCGGAGCGGACGATCCGGTCGATGGCCTTGAATGCCGCATCCACCTGACCGTCGCCGTCGGCCTCGGCGCGCTCTTCGCGCCCGTCCATTGACAGGATGACCTCGGCCTGCGGCGTTTCGCCCGTCTCCGAGCGGCAGCGGAACGAGACCAGCTGCACCAGCTCGTTCTCCAGCGCCCAGCTGGCCTCCGAAACCAGCGCCTGGAGGTCCTCGTCGAAGATCTCGTGCTTCTTGTCGGCCAGATCCTTGAAGCGGCTGAAGGCCTCGTTGAGCTGCTCCTCGGAGTCGAACACGATGCCCAGCTCGCCGCAGCGGGTGCGGAAGGCGTTACGCCCGGAGTGCTTGCCCAGCACCATGCGGTTGCTGCCCCACCCCACGTCCTCGGCCTTCATGATCTCGTAGGTCTCGCGGCTCTTGAGCACTCCATCCTGGTGGATCCCCGATTCGTGGGCGAACGCGTTGGCGCCGACGATGGCCTTGTTGGGCTGGACGGCGAAGCCGGTGATGTTGGCGACCAGCTTCGAGGCGGGGACGATCTCTCGGGCGTTGATACGGGTGGCGCAGGGGAAATAGTCCTGGCGGGTGCGTACCGCCATGACGATCTCTTCGAGGGAGGCGTTGCCGGCGCGCTCACCCAGCCCGTTGACAGTGCATTCCACCTGCCTGGCCCCGTTCAGCACCGCCGCCAGGGAGTTGGCCACCGCCAGCCCCAGGTCGTTATGGCAGTGGACCGAGAACACCGCCCGGTCGGCGTTCGGCACCCGCGCCCGCAGGTCCCGGATCAGCCCGCTGAACTGCTCCGGCACGCTGTAGCCGACGGTGTCCGGGATGTTGACCGTGCCCGCGCCGGCGTCGATCACCGCCTCGATGATGCGGCAGAGAAAGTCTGGCTCCGAGCGGCCCGCGTCCTCCGGGGAGAATTCCACGTCGTCGCAGAACTGCCGGGCATGCTTCACGGCCCACACCGCCTGCTCCACCACCTCGTCGGGGCTCATCTGGAGCTTCTTTTCCATGTGGATCGGCGAGGTGGCGATGAAGGTGTGGATGCGCCCGCGGGCCGCCGGTTTCACGGCCTCCCCGGCACGGTCGATATCGCCCCGCCCCGCCCGCGCCAGGGCGCAGACGGTGCTGTCCTTGATCGTTTCCGCCACCTGACGGACTGCGTCGAAATCACCCTTGCTGGCCGCTGGGAAGCCCGCTTCGATCACGTCCACTCCCAGCCGCTCCAGGGCCTTGGCGATGCGCAGCTTCTCTTCCCGAGTCATGGTCGCGCCGGGGCTCTGCTCACCGTCCCTCAGGGTGGTGTCGAATATGAACAGTCGATCCTTGTCGGCCATGTCTGGCCCTCCCAAACCGGCGCTCAGGCGCCCCTATGGCGTTTGCGCCGGCGCTGCACCACGGTGAGCACCGGCCCGGAAACCATATATGCCAGTGCCGCCCCGAACAGCATCGTCGGCGGATGCAGCGAGGCGAACACGATGATCAGCACCAGCACCACCACGGCGGTGAACGGCACCTTGTAGCGGAAGTCCACCTCTTTGAAGCTGTAGTAACGGAAGTTGCTCACCATCAGTATGCCGGCAATCGCGGTGATCGCCAGCGCCGGAAAGCCGCTGTAGACGGAGCTCAGATCAAGGCGGTTGCCGGCCCAGACCATGCCCGCCAGCACGGACGCGGCGGCGGGACTCGGCAGGCCTTGAAAATAGCGCTTGTCCGCCACCCCGGCCTGGGTGTTGAAGCGCGCCAGGCGCAGCGCCGCGCAGGCACTATAGGTGAACGCCCCCAGCCAGCCCAGCTTGCCCGCCAGCGTACCCACGTTGACCAGATCGGCCAGTGCCCACTGGTAGACCACCAGCGCCGGAGCGATGCCGAAGGACACCATGTCCGAGAGGCTGTCGTACTGGACGCCGAAGTCGCTCTGGGTATTGGTCAGGCGGGCCACCCTACCGTCCAGACCGTCCATGACCATGGCCACGAAGATGGCGATGGCGGCGAGCTGGTACTCGTTGTTGTTGGCCGCCACTACCGCATAAAAGCCAAAGAAAAGCGCGGCCGTGGTCAGCAGGTTGGGCAGGAGATAAATGCCGCGCCGCCGCCGGCGCGGCTGCCGCTCCCGGTCCTCGGCGTAAGCGGAGTTTCGATCGGATTCTTCAGTCATGGTGGGATTCTACTGGTTCGCCGGCCGTCGGGGCGAGAAGCGCGGCACGTTCCGGGGCGGCGCGCCGTTGCGGTCACCGTCAATAAAGCCGGGGCGAACCCGGCTCTTTCGGCACGAGCGGTGTCGCTCAGTTCTTGCTCTTGTCCACCAGCTGTTTGTCTTTGATCCAGGGCATCATGTTCCGCAGCTTCTCGCCGACGACCTCGATCTGGTGCTCGGCGGCCTTGCGGCGCATGGCCTTGAGGCTGGGCGCGTTGGCCTGGTTCTCCAGAACGAATTCCTTGGCGAATTCACCGCTCTGGATCTCGGTGAGGATCTCCTTCATCGCCCGGCGCGACTGCTCGTTGATGACCCGGGGGCCGCGCGTGAAGTCGCCGTACTCCGCCGTGTTGGAGATGGAGTAGCGCATGTTGGCGATACCGCCCTCGTAGAGCAGGTCCACGATCAGCTTGGTCTCGTGCAGGCACTCGAAGTACGCCATCTCCGGCGCGTAGCCCGCTTCGACCAGCGTCTCGAAACCGGCCTGGATCAGTGAGGTGATACCGCCGCAGAGTACGGTCTGCTCGCCGAACAGGTCGGTTTCCGTCTCCTCGCGGAAGGAGGTCTCGATCACACCGGCACGGCCGCCGCCGTTGGCCGAGGCATAAGACAGGGCAATGTCCTTGGCCTTGCCGCTGGCGTCCTGATAGACGGCGATAAGCGAGGGCACGCCGCCGCCCTCAACATAGGTGGAGCGCACCAAGTGGCCGGGCCCCTTGGGAGCCACCATGATCACGTCCAGGTCCTTGCGGGGCTCGATCTGACCGTAGTGGATATTGAAGCCGTGGGCAAAGGCGACCACCGCGCCCTGCTTCAGGTTGGGTTCGATCTGCTCGTTGTAGATCCGCGCCTGATGCTCGTCGGGCGTGAGGATCATGACCAGATCCGCCTGGGCCACCGCCTCGCCGATCTCGGCCACGGGCAGGCCCGCGGCCTCCGCCTTCTTCGCCGAGCCGGATCCTTTGCGCAGGCCGACGACCACGTCGACACCGGACTCCTTGAGGTTGTTCGAGTGGGCATGGCCCTGGGACCCGTAACCCACCACGGCAACCTTCATCCCTTTGATGACGGAAAGATCGGCGTCCTTATCGTAGTAGACCTTCATGATTCCCCCAACTGTTCGTCGTCTCTGTTGGCGCTGGTGCGCGTCGGCGCACCGCGATTCGGTTACACGCGTAGATGCTTCTCGCCCCGGGCGATGCCGATCACGCCGGAGCGCACCACCTCCAGGGGCGTCCGTTTGCCGAGCGCTTCCAGGAAAGCATCCAGCTTGCTGCTGGTGCCGGTCATCTCGATGGTGTAGATCTTGTCGGTCACATCCAGGATGCGGCCGCGGAAGATGTCCGCCAGCCGCTTGTACTCTTCGCGGGCCTCGTTATTGCCGGCCGGCACCTTGACCAGCATCATCTCGCGCTCGATGTGCACGCCCTCGGTCATGTCGGTGACCTTGACCACGTCCAGCAGTTTGTTGAGCTGCTTGATGATTTGCTCGATGATACGGTCGTCGCCGACGGTGACGAGGGTCATGCGCGAGAGGGTCGGATCGTCCGTGGGGGCCACCGTAAGGCATTCGATATTGTAGCCCCGGGCCGTGAACAGGCCCGCGACACGCCCCAGCGCGCCGAATTCGTTTTCCACGAGAATCGAGATGATGTGCCGCATGACTGTCCTGAATGGGTTGCGCCGGGCCCGGTCAGCGAACGCCGCATCCCGGCGCGGGCGCACGAGGCGCAGGAATTGAGGGAGCACCGGGCCCTGCACACGCCGTTGCTGCGCGCGCAGGGACCGGTGCTTCCTGAAAACCACGAAAACTACTTCGGAACGCCCGGCGCGTCAAGGCGCGGCCACGGGCGCCCGAACGGCGCGTTTTGCGATGGGGTTTGCGGCAACAAGGGCACTTTCCCGCATAATTGGGCGGGGAAACGATGATCTGAAGGAGAAGGTCCATGCGCGCAGGGGTAATGCTGGTCGCCGCGGTTCTGATGCTTGCTCTGTCAGGCGCGGTCTCAGCGAAGATCTACAAATGGGTCGACGACGGTGGGCAGGTCCACTATGGACAGGAGCCGCCCCACGGCATCGAGGCCACGCCGATAACGGTGCACACGGCGCCCGCGTCGCCCGGCGGCGGCTCACCGGCCGCACCCGGCAAGGACGACAACGCGAAGGGTGCTCCGGAGAGCGCCAACGCGAAGGACGAGGGTGCGGACAAGGGGAACACGCCTGAGGACGTGCTGGCGGAGAACTGCAAGATCGCCCGCCAGAACCTCGACGTGCTGCAGAAAGCCGGTCCCAACGGCCGCTACCGTCAACCCGATGGCGAGGTCATGCGCTACCAGGACGGTCAATGGCAGGCCCGCGTGGATCAGAACAAGCAGTTTCTGGAGAAACACTGCCAGGACCAGTGAACGGCTGCGGCGCCGCGCCGGGGCGTCCGCATATTCCACCGGCTGTCGATTTGGCGTAGGCTCCCGACCGACCGCGCGACACGAAGGATAACAGCCGTCATGCGAGCAAGCCGCTTCCCTCTGTTCACCTCCAAGGAGACCCCGGCCGACGCCGAGATCGTCAGCCATCAGCTCATGCTGCGTGCCGGCATGATCCAGAAGGTCGCCGCCGGACTGTACAACTGGCTGCCGCTGGGCCTGCGGGTGCTGCGTAACGTAGAGCAGGTGGTGCGCGAGGAAATGAACCGCATCGGCTCCATGGAGATCCTGATGCCCGCGGTCCAGCCGGCGGAGCTGTGGGAAGAGTCGGGTCGCTGGGACGAGTACGGCCCGGAGCTGCTGCGCCTCCGCGACCGCCACGACCGGCCGTTCTGCTTCGGACCCACCCATGAGGAGGTGGTCACCGACCTGATCCGCCGCGAGCTGCGCAGCTACAAGCAGCTGCCGCTCACCTACTATCAGATCCAGACCAAGTTCCGCGACGAGATCCGGCCTCGCTTCGGCGTGATGCGGGCCCGGGAGTTCCTGATGAAGGATGCCTACTCGTTCCACCTGAATCAGGAATCCCTCCAGCAGACCTACGCCGCCATGCGCGAGGCGTACTCGCGTACCTTCGAACGGCTCGGGCTCAGCTTCCGCGCCGTGCGGGCGGACACCGGCGCCATTGGCGGCAGTATTTCCGAGGAATTCCACGTGCTGGCCGACTCGGGCGAGGATGCGATCGCCGTCTGCGACCGCTGCGAGTACGCGGCCAATACCGAGCTGGCCGAAAGCCGCCCGGCGGCGGCCGCCGCCGAGGCACCCCGCGAAGCCCGGGAGGAGCCCACGCCCGACATTCATACCGTGGCGGAGCAGGCGGAAGTCCTGGGGCTCACGGCGGACCGCATCGTCAAGAGCGTGGTGGTGATGGCCGACGCCGAGCCGGCGGTGCTGTACGTGGTAGGCGATGATGAGCTGAATATGGTCAAGGCCGCCCGGGCCCTGGGCGCGCGGGAGGTCCGGCTGGCGGAGCCGGAGGAGGCGCTGGAGGCCACCGGCGTGCCCCGCGGCTTCATCGGCCCAAAGGGACTGCCCGACGGTCTCCGGCAGATCGTCGACCGGCGCGCGGCCGGCGTCGCCAACTTTTCCTCCGGCGCCAACCGCAAGGACTACCACTGGGTGAACCTGAACTGGGACCGGGACATGCCGCTGCCGGAGACGGCCGACCTGCGCACGGTCGCCGGCGGCGAGGGCTGCCCCCAGTGCGACGGCAACCTGTCCATCACGCGCGGCATCGAGGTGGGCCACATCTTCCAGCTCGGCACCAAGTACAGCGAAAGCATGGAAGCCACGGTGCTGGACGAGGCCGGCAAGCAGGCGCTGATGACCATGGGCTGCTACGGCATCGGCGTCTCCCGCGTGGTGGCCGCCGCCATCGAGCAGAACCACGACGACAGCGGCATCGTCTGGCCTGCGCCGCTGGCCCCGTTCAAGGTGGCCCTGGTCTCCATCAACATGCACCGGTCGGAGGCGGTCGCCGAACGGTCCGCGCAGCTCTACGAGACACTCCAGGCGGCCGGACTGGACCCCATCTGGGACGACCGCGAGGCGCGCCCCGGCGTGAAATTCGCCGACATGGAGATCATCGGTATCCCCCACCGGGTGGTGGTGAGCGACCGCGGCATCGAGGCGGGCACGCTCGAGTACCGCGGCCGGCGCGATACCGAGAGCCGGCACGTGCCGATGGACGGCGTCGTGGACTTCCTGCGGCAGAGGCTGACGGGGGGCTGAGGTGGTGGGGCGCGGGCCGCGGCGGATCCGGGGTGCGGTAATGCTGTCGGCGCTGCTGGCCCTGCTCCTGAGCACGGCCGCGGCAGCCCAGGAGCGACCCGTGGACCCGGCTCTCCGGGCGGCGCTCAAGCACGCCGACAGCTTCCAGAACCGCTTTCATGCCCAGGTCTGGCTGCTGGACATGTCAGCCCGTCTGCAGGACCGCATGCCGGACAGCGCCCGCCGGCTCGACTTTTTGCGCCTGGTCCACCAGGAAGCCAGCCGGGCCGGGCTCAAGCCGGAGTGGGTACTGGCTGTAATCGAGGTGGAGAGCGACTTCAACCGCTTCGCCATCTCCCGCACCGGCGCCCGGGGTCTGATGCAGATCATGCCGTTCTGGCTGGACGAAATCGGTCACCCCGAGGACAACCTGTTCAACGTCCAGACCAACCTGCGCATGGGCTGCACCATTCTCCGCTACTACCTGGACCAGGAAGACGGCAACCTCACCCGGGCGCTCGCCCGGTACAATGGCAGCCCGCAGAGCAACCGCTACCCGGTGAAGGTCTACCAGGCGCTCAACCAGACCTGGTTCGCCCAGTAGCCGCCGGCGGCTAAGGCTCCCGGAGCGCCTCCCAGATCACACCGCCCTCCTCGTCCAGCGGGGGATAGGTCATTCCCTTGCGGCGGCAGTAAGCGGCTATCTTCGGCTGCATCCACTCGAACAGCGTACGCCGGTAGGTCTCGGGATCCAGCCGCGGCCGCTCGTACAGGCCAACCGCCAGACGCTGGCGCTGGGCCTCGAACAGGATCACCGCCGCGGCCACGGAGACGTTGAGCGATTCCGCCAGGCCCATCATGGGCACGGCGAGATGCACGTCGGCGAGCTCGCGGCCGGTCGCGCTGACCCCCTGCAGCTCGGCACCCAGCAGAATCACCGTGGGCACGGTGTAATCCACCGAACGGAAATCCCGGGCCACTCCGGAAAGGTGCGCGGCGCAGACCTGGAAGCCCTCGGCCCGCACGGCCTCGATGCCATCCTCGAGGGTTGGGTGCGTCACCACGTCCACCCAGCGACCGGCGCCGGCCGAGCTGTGACGGTGGGCTGAAATCCGCCCGTGGGCGGTGACGGCGTGCGCGCGCAAAGCGCCCACCGCGTCGCAGGTCCGCAGAATCGCCGAGAGGTTGTGCGGCTTGTGCACCTGATCGAGCATCACCCGCAGATCGGGCTGACGGCGATCCAGTGTGGCGCGCATGCGCTGCAGGCGCTCGGCGGTCATCGGCACTCCCCTGGGTGGATTCAGGCGTGATAGTGGGTTGAGGCGGCATTGTACGTGAACCTGGGGAGGGGGGAGCGTGATGACGCGGAAGGCCGGCGGTGCCTGACACAGGGCTATCGCGCCGACGACGCCGTCCCCTGCGCCCGGCAATCGAGCCTTCCTGTACACTGACCGCCGCAATCAACCGACACGGGGCATCATGCAAAAGCGCATTCTGATCGCAGGCTGCGGACGTATCGGCCGGCGCCTTGGCCGGCAATGGCACGAACACGGCGCCCGGGTCTGGGGCCTGCGGCGCAGCGACGGCCCCCTGCCCGCGCCTCTGGAGACCCTTCACGGCGACCTGACCCGGCCGAGCACCCTGCCCACCCCCCCGGCGGACCTGGACGTGGTCTACTACCTGGCCACGCCCGGCGCCTTCAACGACGCGGCCTACCGGCTCACCTATGTCGAGGGTCTGCGCAATCTGATCGCCTGGCTGCCCGCGGAGGCGGGATCCCGGGTCGTCTTCGTCTCCAGCTCGGCGGTATACGGCCAGACGGCCGGTGAATGGGTGGACGAGACCTCCCCCACCGAGCCGAATGGCTTTTCGGGACGCCGGATGCTTCAGGCCGAGCGCCTGGCACTGGCGGCCGGCGGGACGGCCGTCCGCTTCGGCGGCATCTACGGCCCCGGTCGGGGGCGCATGCTGGACAAGGTACGCCGGGGCGAGCCCTGCACGGCCGAACCGCCGCGTTACACGAACCGGATCCACGAAACCGACTGCGTGGGCGTCCTGGCCCACGTAGCGGCGCTGAGCAAACCCGCGGATATCTACCTGGCCGTCGACGACGCCCCGTGCAGCCAGTGCGAGCTGATGGACTTTCTGGCCGACCGACTGGGCTGCCCACGGCCCGCGCGTGTCGCCGGGGATCCGACGGACGCTCGAGGAAGCAACAAACGCTGCCGCAACCGGCGGCTCAAGGCCAGCGGCTATCGGCTTCGTTACCCGAGCTACCGGGAGGGGTACGCCGAGATGATCGCGGGAGAGCGATGACCGGCCGGCAGGGGACCGGTATCGCAGCGGGGCCATGTGCCAGTCAGCCGCGGGCAATCGGGTCATCGCGCCGGGAACAGCGCTCCCACGGTCCTTCGATTCTCCATGCTGTTGGCGCAGCCCCAGCTTCCCTGCGGGAGCGGCGTCCCCGCTGCGATGACCTCATGATCCGAAGCTGGAATCGCCCGGCACAGCCGGACTTCCTCGGTGGGGTGTCCCCGCCCCCGTAGGATCCCGGCTTCGCCGAGCGATTCCACCAGGCCGCGGTTGATGTCGGCGCCGCTACCGGCGCAGCCCCGCTGCAATCACTTCGGCGAATCCCTCCCAGGCCCCCAGATGCTCGTGCAGCACCAGCGTCACCCGCGGATGCTCGCTCCGCTTGGCGGCGACCAGCGCCGGAATATCCTCGGCCACGTGCCGGCCGGCGGCGAGGAAATAGGGGAACAGCTCAATACGCCCCGCGCCTTCCTGAACCGCGGCGTCGATGGCCTTGGAGATGCGAGGCTCCGCAAGCTCGAGAAAGGCGCAGGACACCCGCTCGAAATGGTCCGTCAGGGCCGTGGAAACCCGGCCGGTGAATGCACGGATTTCGTCGTTGGAAGCCGCACGGCGGCTGCCGTGGGCGATGAGCACCAAATGTCTGGGTTCCCTCAAGGCTCAGCGTCCCCTGGCGGCGGGCGCGGCGCGGGGCGCAACGGTTCGGGGATCGGCCCGCGCCCCGATTCGACCATGATTCCAGTGTGATGGAAGGCAGGCAAGGGATACCTGCCGATCATGCCCGTCTTACCGCGGAGGGGCGGACACCGCCCTTCGCGGCCGGGAACGGTCAGCGGTTCCAGCGCGGCAGCGTATGCAGGTCCCCCTGCTGGGAGGAGAAATACGCCGCCAGATCCCACATGTCTTCCTTGCTGAGGTTCGCCGCCATGCCATTCATGATGGCGTTCTGCCGGTCGCCGGACTTGTAGGCCGTCAAGGCCTGGACGATGTAGTCGGCGTACTGTCCGGCCAGCTTGGGATACTGAGCGCTAGTGCTGTGGCCCTTCGGGCCGTGACAACCGGCGCAGGCCGCGGATTTCTTCTGGCCGGCAGCCGGATCGCCGCGGTTGATCGCGAACACCGGAGCGGACGCCGCCAACAGCAGAGCGGCGAGCACGAGATTGAAACGCTTACTCATGTCAGGGTCTCGCTTTTATTTCAGCTGGGCGAAGTACGCCGCGATGTCTTTTATGTCCTGCTCGCTGAGCGCGGAGGCCTGGGCCTGCATGGTCTTGAAGCTGCGCTTGCCGCTCTTGTACGCCTGGAGCGCGCTGACGAGGTACTGCTCGTTCTGCCCCGCGAGCTTCGGCACGTGGTAGGACGGATAGGCGTTGCGATAGCCTTCGACGCCGTGGCAGCCGAGGCAGGTCGCCGATTTGACTTTCCCGGCCTGAGCATTGCCTTCGCCCGCGGCGAATGCCATGCCCGGCATGGCCGCCAGCGCCAGACAGAGCGCGATAAGTTTGCTTCTCATTAGTTTCCCTCGTACCTCCGGACTAAGCGGTCCCGGCGACGCGTGCCCCCTTTTCCCGTCCGGTGGCGCACGCCATCCTGCTCCGGGCTGGCGGCCCGGCTGCGTGGGACGCGGCAATGGCTATTCCGTCAGGAACCCGCCGTGCAGCGCGGCTGCGGCAGGCTGAACCTGCGGCACCCCCGCCCATCACGGGAACGGGCGCAAGCGCGGCAGCGTCATATCAGCCGGCGCTTCTTCGTAGCGCCTTGGAGGAGACGCCGGACAGTGCCTCCTTACGGCGCCATATGGTTCCACGGATCGCCGGCGAGGTAAAGTCGCGGCCGCCAAGCCGGGCTCACGCGCGAACGGCCCGCGTCAGCGGATCTCGAAATGGCTTAGCCCCGGGTCTTCCGCACGCTCGCACTGCATTTCGGTAACCACTGCCTCGGGCGGTCCCTCGCTGAGCCAGTCCTTGAAGGCGTCCGTCGCCGACTGCTCACCGCAGAGCACCACCTCCACCCGGCCGTCCCGCAGGTTCCGGGCGTAGCCGCTCACGCCCAGGCGCCGCGCCTCTTCCCGCGCGCTGGCGCGAAAAAACACGCCCTGCACCCGGCCGGAGACATAGCATCGCATGCATTGCGCCATATCAGCCCCCTCCTGCGTCGGTTCCCGCTGTCGCCGCGGCCTCTTCCTCGCCGCGCAACAGCTCGCTGAGCGGGGTGCGGAACGCCTCGTCGGCGCTTTCGTGGACGCGCCGCAGGCGGTCCTGCATTGCCCTGTCCCAGGGATCGTTGGGGTCCAATGGGGCATGATCCAACGGCAGGGGAACGGGTCGATCGCGGTACAGATCCAGCAGCGTGTAGCGGGTCAGGTCCCGGGCCAGCACCCATCGCCCGCGGGCAGTGCGCTCGACCACCCGCGCCGCCTCCAGGTTCTCGAGCGTGGCCTGCACACCCCGATCGCCGAGGCGCGGCTCCGCCCGCACCAGTTCCGCGCGGCCCATTGCCGCCCCATGCCGCTGCGCCCGCCAGAGCTGCCCGATGACCCTGACGGCAGCCACCAGCCCCCAGCGCTCGGCCGCCAGGGGACCCGACCAGCCGCCGCGATAGGTTCCCAGGGCCTGGGTGCATTCCGCGCCCAGCAGTACGATCAGCCAGCAGACGTACAGCCAGACCAGGAACAGCGGGATGGTGGCGAGTGCGCCGTAAATCGCCTCGAAGGCAGGCATCGCCTGCACATAGAGCGCGAAAACGGCCTTGGCGAGCTCGAACAGCACCGCCGCGCCCACGGCGCCGACCGCGGCATGCCGCACGCGGACGCGGCGGTTGGGTACCGCGGTGTAGAGGAACAGAAAGGCGCCCGTCTCGGCGATGAAGGGAAGCATCCGCAGCAACAGCGCCGCCACGGGCCCCGGGGACTGCAGGTCCACGAGCCTGGACGCCGTCAGCAGATAGGAGCTCAATGCCATGCTCGCACCCAGCAGCACGGGGCTGAGGGTGAGCACCGTCCAGTAGACCATGAACCCCTGCACCGGGCGCCGCCGCTTGTGCACGTGCCAGATCCGGTTGAGCGCCCGGTCGATGGCGGAAATCATCAGCAGGGCGGAGACCAGCACACCGACGCCTCCGGCCAGGGTCAGCCCCGCGGCGCGATCCACGAAACGGCCGAGGTGCTCCTGCACGGTGGCGCCGAAGCTGGGCACCAGATTACTGAGCAGCATGTCGCGCAGCTGGTCGCCGATGGTATCGAAAACCGGGAATGCCGACAGCACGGACACCGCCACGGTCAGCAGCGGCACCAGGGACAACAGCGTGGTGTAGGCCAGGGTGGCGGCGCTCTCGGGGCATTGGTCCCGGGCGAAGCGGTCGGCGACGAAGCGGGCGAAGATCCAGAGCTCGCGGCCGGCCGACGTCACCCGGGGCCATGCCGCGTGCATGGGACGAGCACTCATCAACGCACCTCAGCAGGCTTAGGGCAACTCACCGAGAGGGCGCCCGCGGGCACTATTCCGCGCGGTTCACCTGCAGCGTGGCCTCCCGGGCGACGATGGCGCGCCTCTTGGCGGACAGCGCGGCATCCCGGGCGCGTTCGTATGCGCCGCGGTTGAGCTCACGCGTCGCCTGCGCCAGCAGGCGCTCGGCCTCGCCGAGGGTCTCAGGCGTATAGCGTTCGCTGCCCACCGAACGCGCCGACTGGATGGCTTGACGGGCGTCACTCATCTCCTGCACCGGTGCCGCGGGCTCGCCCCGCACCATGGGCGCGACGCATCCGCCTACCGCGAGGCTGCCCAGCGCCAGCAGGCAGGCCGCGGCCAACCGCCGGACCACCGCACGTCCACCGCCGGGGCACGGCACCGACCCGCGCCCCTGCAGCCCGAGGTCCGCCCCTGCCATCCGCCGCCGCGGATGAGATCCGCGCGGAACACCGTTAGCAACGATATGATCCCGGCCGCTCACCGGAGTCCCCTCCAAAACGATCAATCGCGGGTGACGGCCGTTTCCCGCCCCGAGGGGCCGGTATTCTCCGTTCACCCGGCAGATGCCGAGCTTCCCCAGCCTGTTGCTGACCGGCATGCATGGCACCCGCCAACGGTGGCCGTACGCGTCTCTGGCAAGATGCGAGGCGGACAGGTAGCCTACGCTGCATCAGCGCGGGGCAGCGCTGCGCCGCCCTTCGGGCGTGCGGGACGCGCCTTCGGCAGCGCGCCTCGCGGACGAGCCCTCAATGAATACATGGCCCATGACCGGAACAGCATGTCCGTCGCCGGCCAGTAGACGGTAGCCGAAATAGCCCTGGAGGTCCACTGATGACGCTGAAGATCCTGCACAATCCCAGGTGCTCCAAGTCGCGCCAGACCCTGGACCTGCTCCGGGAGAAAGGCTTCGACCCGGAGATTCAGGAGTATCTCAAGACGCCGCCCACGGCCGAGGAACTGGAAGACATCCTCAACCGTCTCGGCATGGAACCGCGCGCTTTCATGCGCCGGAACGAGGCGGAATACAAGGATAACGGCCTGGACGACGACAGCCTGTCCCGGGCGGCACTGATCGAAGCCATGGTGCACAACCCCAAGCTGATCCAGCGCCCGGTGGTCATCACCGACGACAAGGCGGCCATCGGCCGGCCGCCGGAGGCCGTTCTGGAGATTCTATGAGCGATCTCGAGATCCTGGTGGTCTACTACTCCCGCCATGGAGCCACGGCGGAGATGGCACGGCAGATCAGTCACGGGGTGGAAGGCGTTTCCGGCACGGCGGCGCGCCTGCGCACGGTACCGCCCGTATCCGCGACCTGCGAGGCGGTGGTGGACAGCATCCCCGCGGACGGGCCGCCCTACGCCGAGCTCGTCGACCTGACCGAGTGTGCGGGGCTGGTGCTGGGCAGCCCGACCCGTTTCGGCAACATGGCGGCACCGCTCAAGTACTTCCTGGACGGCACCTCGACGCTTTGGCTCAGCGGAGCGCTGGCGGGCAAACCGGCCGCCGTGTTCACGTCCACGGGCAGCCTGCACGGGGGGCAGGAGGCCACGCTGCTATCGATGATGATTCCGCTGCTGCATCACGGCCTCTACCTGGTAGGTCTTCCCTACACGGAGCCGGAGCTGATGAGCACCCGCAGCGGAGGCACGCCGTACGGCGCCAGCCACGTGGCCGGCGGCGACGGTAGCGCCCCGGTCAGCGACGAGGAAGCCCGTCTATGCCGCGCCCTGGGCCGGCGCGTGGCTGAAGCCGCCGTGACCCTGGCTCGCGGACGGGGGCGGTCGTGAGCGCCGCGGCCCTGCTGCACCGGGCCGCCGCGGGGACCTATCTGATCCTCTTCGCCCTGTTGGCCGCCTGGCTGGTATGGCTCAACCCGCCGCCCAAGGCGCTGATGAGCCTATCGGCCCTGACCCTGCTGGCGCCGCTGCTGCTGCCGCTTCGCGGCCTGCTGTCCGGACGACGCTACACTGTAGCCTGGAGCACGCTGTTCATCGTGCTCTATTTCGTGCACGGCATCAGCACGGCCGCCGGGCCCGTACCCGACCGCTGGATCGGCGTCGCCGAGGCCGCCCTCAGCGTCCTGTATTTCCTCTTCGCGGTAGGCTATGTGCGCAAGAGCCGGCCGATGCAGGTGGAGAACGATTCAGCCTGAGTCGGCCAGCACCCGGCGCACGAAGGGGATGGTGAGGCGACGCTGGGCCCGCAACGACGCGTCGTCCAGCCGGTCCAGGGCCGAGAAGAGCGAATCCGCATCCCGGCGGTGGTGCAGCATGAGATAGTTGAGCACCTCCTCCGGCAGCTCCAACCCCCGCCGAAGCGCCCGGGCCGTCAGAGCGCGCCGCTTGTCCGTCTCGCCAAGCTCGCGGAGGCGGAATACCAGCCCCCATCCCAGGCGCGAGACGAGATCGGGCAGTGCCAGTCCCAGCCGGTCGGGACGCTCCCGGCCGGCTGCCAGAAACACCCCGCCGGCATCGCGGACCCGGTTGAAGAGGTGGAACAGGCCTTCCTGCCACTCCGGCGAGGACGCTATCGCGGTCAAGCGGTCCACCGCGACCAGTCGGGACGATTCCATACCGAGGAGCAGCGCCGGTGGATAGCCGTGCAGCGCGTCGAGCGGCAGATAGACGGCGCTGCCGCCGGCGGCGCTCACCCGGCGGCATGCGGCCTGAAGCAGGTGCGACTTGCCGGTGGAAGCTCCTCCGTACAGGTAGATCGACGGGGCACCCTCGCCCGCCGCGGCGGCCCGTACCGCCTCCACCGCGTCGGCGTTGCCGCCTTCGATGAAGTCCTCCAGAGCCGCCTCTGTGTCCCAACGGATATCCAGGGCAAGCTGGGCTGGAAGCTGTGAGCGATCGTCGGCCATGGCGTAGCAAGTCTGCCCCAACGGCCACACCTGTCAACCGTCGCGACCGACACCGCCCGCGCGGTGCCGCCGAAAAGTTGTACAAAGCCGAGACAGCCTTCATCATTACGCCTGCCGCGCGGCCCGCGAACGGCCGAATCCTGCTGCGCACGACCCTGCTGGAGGTGCCTGTGAACTCGAAGACCATTCCGATTCTCGTCGCCGGCGTCCTGTTCGCCTCGGCCAGTCACGCCGACACCGTGGTGACATCCAACGGGGACGCGCTGCATGGGCAGATCAAGCAGATGAAGGACGGCGAGCTGGAGATCGGCACGCCCTACGCGGACGTCAAGCTGCCCTGGGAACAGGTCCGATCGGCCAGCACCGACGGCTCAATGGTGGTTACCCTGACCGACGGCTCGAAGCTCATCGGAACCCTGAGCACGACCCCCTCGGGCAAGCTGTCCATCCAGCCCCAGACGGCCGAGGCACCGGTCGCTTTCCCGATTTCCGCGGTTACCAAGCTCTGGCCGGGCGACACGCCCGAGCCGATGCTCAAGGTCAACGGCTACGTCAACATCGGCGTCAAGGCCACGGAGGGCAACACGAACACGAAGTCCTATCACGGCGACGGAGAGTTCGTGGCGCGCACGCCCAAGAACCGCTACACCATCGGCGCGGAGCTCAACTATGCGGAGGACAACGGCCAGACGACGGCCAATGACAAACGGGCCTATGCGCGGTACGACTACTTCCTCACCCAGAAGTGGTACGTGAACACCAACATGTCCTTTCTCAAGGACGAGTTCCAGAACCTGAACCTGCGTTCCACACTGGGCGCGGGCATGGGTTACCAGTTCATAGAGACCGACGACACCAAGCTCGGCGCCGAGCTTGGCGGCAGCTACATCCGGGAGGACTACAGCGACGATCTGCAGGACGACAGCAGCATCGCGGCGCGCTGGGCCCTGGACTACTCCCAGACCTTCTTCGACAATGCCTTCACCCTGTTCCACCATGACGAGCTGCTGAAGGGCGTCGCCGCCGACAACGACCTGTTCCTCGCCTACACGCGCCAGGGCATACGTTTCCCCTTGGGCTCGGGGCTGGCGGGTACCGTGCAGGTCAACTACGACTACAACGGCAACCCGCAGGGTGACAACGCGTACTACGACACGACCTATCTGATGACCGTCGGCTACACGTTCTGACGACGCGCCGCCGGACCGGAGATACTTCAGCGTTTGTCCAGTCCGGCCGCCGCCCGGCGTCCCCAGACGACGATGTAGTGAGCGCCGCTCGCCGCAATGGTTAACAGGGTCGCTGCGTGCAGCAGCCGCACCCCGCCCGGCCCGATCAGCGCCGCTGCCCATGGCGGCGCCAAGGCAATCATCACGACCAGCAGTTGGAGCAGTGTGTTGAGCTTGCTCAGTCGGCTCGGCTCGGCGGTGAAGCGCCCTACCAGCCAATGGAATGCCGCGGCCCCGGTGACGATGATGAGATCGCGCGCAACCGCCGCGGCAACCAGCCAGACGGGCAGGCCGCCGATCCAGGCCAGGGCGAGCATCGACCCGACCAGCAGCGCCTTGTCGGCGGCCCCGTCCAGAAACCCGCCCAGCACCGTCTGCCATCCGAATCGCTTGGCAAGAAAACCGTCCAGCGCGTCGGAGAACCCCGCGATCAGGAACACCGCCAGGGCCGGGGCGGTACGATGCGCCAGGATGAGGACCACCAGCGGCGGCACCAGCAGCAGCCGAACAACGCTGATGGCGTTGGGCAGCTGGCGCAGACTCACGGGGCCAGCCGGAACAGGTGCTCGCCTTCGCCCAGCACTCTCCGGCCGCCGCTCTCCTCGGACACGCTCGCGCTGGATGAGGCGGGAATCAGCTTGTGGGCGCGCTGCAGCTCGCGCAGCACGCGGTCAGCACTCACGTCCAGGGTCAAGCGGTAGCTGGCTTCGGCCCCGTTGACCGCCTCCAGCTGGGCCTCCACCACACCGCTCAGCCCGGAGAGGTACTTCTCGAGCTCGGCGTAGCGGGCCGCGGTAGTCACGTCACGCACGTGCAGCCGCAGACTCTGCGTAGCATTCATGTCCGGCAGGACCGCGTACTGACCCACCAGCCTGGACGCCAGATCGGCGGACGCCTGGTCGAACGCCGCCTGCAGGCTCTCACCGGCGGTCGACCAGGACGCGCGGCCACTGTCCCGGATCAACGTCCAGCGCCCGCGCCAGCCGTTCCCGTCCTGCTCGACCCTGGCCAGCAGGATCAGCGGCGTATCGTACTCGTGGGAAGCGGTCAGGATCGGATCGGTAAACCCGCCCCAGATGTCCGAGGAACGCACCTGAGATGCCGCCGGCCGGCTCAGGTCCGGGAAGGTCAGCGGGATCCCGTAGCGGGCGGCGGCCGCATCCAGCGTCTGCCGCAGCGGCTCGCCCTGGCTCTTGCCCACCATGACGCGGTTGCCGTTCCGCTCGGCGGCAAGCCACACCAGTACGGGCGGGCGGCCCGCCTCCCAGATCGGGATACCGGCTTTGACCAGAGCCCGCCGCAGCGAATCCCCAGCGTAGGATAGCTGCAGGTCCAGTCCATTCTCCCCGGCCGCGTACTGGAAGCGCTGAACATACCGGTCGGCGTCGTCGACCAGGCTGTTGACGACATCACTGTCGCGCACCCCGGGCTGGCCGGTCAGCCGCGCCACAACGTCCCGGAGCCCGCTCTTGAAGGCCTCCGTCCGCGTCTCCGCGCTCTGATCCGTCACGGGCACCTTTACCTGCAGCAGGTTCTCCACCGTGGCGGCCAGGGCCGCCAACGGCAGGGCCGCGAGGATCAGCGCAAGCACTGCTCGCCTGAACATACCGTTTCCTCTGTTCGTGTGGTGCGGCCGGGACAGTCATTGCCCGAGGCCGGCCTTCGCCGCGAAGAGTGTAAAATACTAATCCGGTCATGGGTAATGTTACCCCTCCCGGCCCCGGCGTCCGCCGACCCGCCATCCCGGTAAACGCCGTTTCCCTAACGCAGCGCGTACCGGCTACCATTAGCGCGGCAAATCTCCGGAGGTGAAGTGAGCAACGAAACCCCCTCTTCGACCGACGGCCTCAGCTACCGGGACGCCGGCGTGGACATCGACGCCGGCGCGGCCTTGGTGGAGCGCATCAAGGGCCCGGTAGCAGCCACTCGCCGCGACGGGGTGCTGGGCAGCCTGGGCGGCTTCGGCGGTCTGTTCGAGCTGCCGGTGGACCGGTATCGCCGCCCCGTGCTGGTCTCGGGAACGGACGGCGTCGGCACCAAGCTGAAACTGGCCATAGAGACGGGCCGCCACGACGGCATCGGCATCGACCTGGTAGCCATGTGCGCCAACGACGTGGTGGTGACGGGTGCCGAGCCGCTCTACTTTCTCGACTACTATGCCACCGGCCGTCTGGACGTGGACGTGGCCGAACGGGTGATCCGGGGTATCGCCGAGGGCTGCCGGCGGTCCGGCGCGGCCCTGATCGGCGGCGAGACCGCGGAGATGCCCGGCATGTACGCTGCGGATCACTACGACTTGGCGGGCTTCTGCGTTGGCGTGGTGGAGAAGGAGGCGATCATCGACGGCAGCCGCGTGCGTCCCGGGGATGCGCTGATCGCTCTCGGCTCCAGCGGGGTCCACTCAAACGGCTTCTCGCTGGTGCGCAGGATCGTCGAGCGTGCCGGTGTGTCACTGGAAACGGCGGTGGACGCCGCCTCGCTGACCGACCTGCTGATGGCCCCGACGCGCATCTACGTCAAGGCCCTGCTCGGCCTGCGGGACGCGGTGGGACTCAACGCGGCGGCCCACATCACCGGCGGCGGGCTGCCGGAGAACCTGCCTCGGGTGCTGCCCGCGGGCACCGGCGCCCTTGTCGACACGGACAGCTGGGCCTGGCCGCCGCTGTTCCACTGGCTGCGGGACAACGGGGGCGTCCGAGCCGACGAGATGTACCGTACCTTCAACTGCGGGGTTGGCATGGTGGCCGTGGTGCCGGCCGCGAGACGCGACGACGCCGTGGCTTACCTGGAACAGGCCGGCGAGCGGGCCTGGGTGCTGGGCGAGGTCGCGGAGGCCGGTGATGGGCCGCGGGTGCGGCTGGAGGGGGCGCAGTGACCCAGGCACCGCTACCCGTGGTCGTGCTCATCTCCGGCAACGGCAGCAACCTGCAGGCACTCATCGACGGCCAGCGCGCCGGCAGCCTCCCTATTGAGATCCGCGGCGTCGTCAGCAACCGCGCTGACGCCTATGGGCTGGAACGGGCGCGGTCGGCGGGCATCGAGACCCGGGTGCTGAAACATCGCGGCTACCCGGATCGCGAGGCCTACGACTCCGCGCTGCTCGAAGCGGTGCGGGCGTTCTCTCCCGGGCTCGTGGTCCTGGCCGGCTACATGCGCATCCTCAGCCCGGACTTCGTCGCACCGCTGGAGGGCAGGCTGATCAATATCCATCCCTCGCTGCTGCCGGCCTTTCGGGGGCTGCACACCCATGAGCGGGCCCTGGAGGCTGGGCTCGCGGAGCACGGCTGCAGTGTGCACTTCGTCATCCCCGAGCTGGATGCCGGCCCCGTTATCGTTCAGGCGCGCGTCCCGGTGCTCGCCGACGACACCGCCGAGAGCCTGGCCCGACGGGTGCAGGCCCAGGAACACCGCATCTACCCCCTGGCGGTGCGCTGGATCGCCGAGGGGCGGGCGG